>ENA-ORCP01002739-ORCP01002739.1-human-gut-metagenome-genome-assembly--contig:-NODE-2739-length-13842-cov-5.662259_pt1 | contig 13842 bp, 10 predicted proteins | sample MGYA00242990_ERZ507991 | MGnify/ENA primary metagenome ERZ507991 (study PRJEB26167, sample SAMN06115496) | human gut metagenome | host: Homo sapiens | place: China:Henan | collected 2015-05-07... | reverse complement strand
GGACGTCGGGTACTGCTGTTCCTTTTCCGGCGTGTACCATTTGGCATATTTTGCGACGCTCTTTTTGTTCTCCGCCTGTTCTTAATATTGTCTATGAGGACGAAAACATTCTTCTTGTTGACAAGAAAAACGGACTTGTTGTACACGAGGACGATGAAAAGACCTCCGATACCCTTATAAACCGCATACTGCACTATCTTTACGATAAGGGCGAGTATAAGCCTGAGGAGGAAAACAGCTTTGTTCCTGCACTCTGCAACCGTCTTGACAGAAACACGGGCGGAATAGTCATAGCTGCAAAAAATGCCGAATCTCTCCGTATCTTAAATCAGAAGATAAAGGACAGAGAGCTTGAAAAGCGTTATCTTTGCATTACAGTAGGCATACCGCCCAAAAAGCACGATACAATGACTGCCTACCTTGAAAAAAATGCAGACGGCAACACAGTAAAGGTTACGGATAAAAAAACTCCCTCAAACAAAACTATCATAACCACCTATGATGTGCTTAAAACCGTCGGAAGGCTTGCGCTTGTTGAGGTAAAGCTTGAAACGGGACGCACACATCAGATAAGGGCGCATTTCGCACATATCGGCTGTCCGCTCCTCGGTGACGGCAAATACGGCATAAATCAGGTGAACCGTGAATATAAAGTAAAGACGCAGGCTTTGTATTCGTACAAGCTGAAATTCACCTTTGCAGGTGATGATAACGGGTGTCTTGACTATCTCAACGGCAGGGAATTTACCGTAAAAGACGTGTGGTTTGAGAATAAATTCGGTTTTTAGCAGGAATTTTTTGCATTTTACATACTTTTTCGGCAAAATTTATAAAAAAACTATTGCCAAGCCCCTGTTATTTGTGGTATAATTAACTTCAATAATTTACAGAGGAGATGAAGATATGGTTGGTGACCTCCATTGTCATACCACTTTATCCGATGGTTCACTTGGAATCGAAGACATAATCGTGCAGGCGAAACGCACGGGAATTGATTTTATCGCAATAACCGATCATGATACTATGTCGTCTATAAACCGTGCAAAAATTCTCGGTGAACGCTACGGTGTTCAGACTATCCCCGGTGTAGAGCTTTCGGCTTGGGACAAGACCCGCAGCCGCAAGGTGCATATTCTCTGCTACGCTCCGCAGAAGCCCGACCGTCTTGAAGGACTGTGTCTGAAGTGCTGCGAGATCCGTAAACAGTGCGCAAATGAAATGGTGCAGAACGTTATGAAAAAGTTCCCCATAACTCCCGAAAGTGTTCTGAAGTATGCAACAGGCTCCAAGAGTATCTTCAAGCAGCATATTATGCACGCTCTCATTGATTACGGATATACCACTCATTTTTACGGTAAGCTGAACAATGAGCTTTTTAATCTTGAAACAGGCTCATGTATCGTTGAGCGTGAGTATCCCGATGTTAATTTTGTTCTTGATCTTATCCATTCGGCAGGCGGAGTTGCTGTAATGGCTCACCCTGTATATTATAATTCCATTGACCTGCTAAAAGAGCTTGCGGAAAAAAAGAAGATAGACGGAGTTGAAGTTTATCACTATTCCGCAGATGATGAGCAGAAAAAGGAGCTGCTGGATATTGCATCGCAGTATGACCTTATCGTAACAGGCGGTTCGGATTTCCATGGTCTTTATAATGCAAAGCCTACATACATAGGCAGCAATGTTACCGATAAAGAAAATCTTGACCGTATTTTTAAGCTTGCACATAAGAGAGATAAGTGATATAATAAAGACGGAGCTTATGACGGAATTACCGTCCGTGATATTTTCCGTCTGAATTTTTTATTAGAAAAAGAGGATTTCGAAATGGATATTATGCAGTCATCACTTGAAAAGCATTATGAATGGAAGGGTAAGATCGAAGTAATTTCAAGATGTACGGTAGAAAACCGTGAGCAGCTTTCCAATGCCTATACTCCGGGCGTTGCACAGCCTTGCCTTGAAATCGAAAAGGATCCCGACCTTTCATATGAGCTTACAAGAAGACATAACCTTGTTGCAGTTATCACAGACGGTACAGCCGTTCTCGGTCTTGGCGATATTGGTCCGAGAGCATCAATGCCCGTTATGGAGGGCAAATGTGCGCTTTTCAAGGAATTTGCCGGTGTTGACGCATTCCCTATCTGCGTTAATACCAAGGACGTTGACGAGTTTGTAAGAACAGTTGAGCTTATCTCATACAGCTTTGGCGGAATTAACCTTGAAGATATTTCCGCACCGAGATGCTTTGAAATTGAAAAGCGTCTGAAGGAACGCTGCGATATTCCTGTTTTCCACGATGACCAGCACGGTACAGCTATCGTTGCTTCTGCTGCAATGCTCAATGCCGCAAAGATAGCAGGCAAGAAGTTTGAAGATATGACGCTTGTTATCAACGGAGCAGGTGCGGCGGGCTGTGCAATTGCAAAGCAGTTTATTTCAATGGGAATGGGAGATATTATTCTTGTTGACATCAACGGTATAATCTGCGACGGTGACGAGTTCTCCAATCCGTCACATTATGATATGGCAAAGATAACAAATAAGCATAAGCGCAAAGGCAGCCTTGCTGATGCAATGAAGGGCGCAGATGCATTTATCGGTGTGTCAAGACCTGACCTTGTAACAGAGGATATGGTAAAGTCAATGGCTGATAAGTCAATAATCTTTGCTATGGCTAATCCAAAGCCTGAAATTATGCCTGATGTTGCAAAGAAGGCAGGCGCATTTATCGTTGGTACAGGACGTTCAGACTTCCCGAACCAGATCAACAACGTAGTTGCATTCCCGGGCATTTTCAAGGGTGCTCTCGCAGTAAGAGCAAGCGACATAAATGAAGAAATGAAACGTGCGGCAGCATATGCAATTGCAGAAGCAGTTCCCGCAGATAAGCTTTGCGCAGACTTCATTCTCCCTAATTCATTTGACAAAAACGTAGCGGTTATCGTTGCAAACGCTGTTGCTGACGCAGCTGTTAGATCGGGAGTAGCAAGAATAAAGAAGTAAAAGTACAAATAAGAGAGAAGGCATTTTTATGGAATTTAATTATATACCAAAGGGAGTTTGTTCAAGAAAAATACAGATCGAGCTTTCCGATGACAATACGATTGAAAACGTGCAGTTCACAGGCGGCTGCAACGGAAATCTTCAGGGCATTGCGTCACTTGTAAAGGGTCTTAAAGCAGAGGACGCTATTTCACGCCTTGAAAATATCAACTGCAACGGCAGGGGAACATCATGTCCAGACCAGCTTGCAAAGGCTCTGAAAGAAGCAATAAACGCTTAATGGACATATCAATAAAAGGCACCGTTTTTCATTGGTGCCTTTTTGTTTTATTTGTTATTGGATTTGGAGTATTCCTTGCGCCTGTTTTTACGGGAATACTTAATATCGGAAACACCGTAGGAATGTTATTCTTTGGCATACTTGCGGCAGTAACATTGTTCTGGAGCAGGTTCAGACAGCTTATGGAAAACCGATTTTTCAGGGCAGCAGTAATAGTTATTTCATCGGCTGCAGGGGTGCTTATCCTGCTGGCATTAATAATATCGGCATTTATGGTGCGTGCTGCGAACGATAAGCCGACAGGGGAAACTACCCTGATACTTCTCGGCTGCCGTGTAAAAGGCGACCACCCAAGCCTTATGCTTGAAAAGCGTATCAATGCCGCATATGAGTATCTTGCGGAAAATCCCGAAGCTGTCGCAATACTTTCGGGCGGACAGGGCAGCGATGAAATAATGAGCGAAGCAGAGTGTATGTATCGTGAGCTGACTAAAAAGGGCATTTCACCCGACCGCCTTATAAAAGAGGATAAGTCCACGAACACCTATGAAAATATACGCAACTCAAAAGCAATAATAGACGAGTTGGAGCTTAGCGGCGGTGTGGTGATCGTAACAAGCGAGTTCCATCAATGCCGTGCGCAGATGATAGCAGGAAAGCAGGGTATCGAAACAAAAGCGTTGTCCGCACATACAGCGTTGTTTCTTTTGCCTACCTATTGGGTAAGGGATTGCCTTGGCGTTGCATATGAGTTTGTGTTTTAAAGAAAGAGTGCCGCAGCACGTTTTTAATTTTGCTTCAAAAAGGTTATATTGCGTGAATCTTTAGTTTTTATTTTTTTGGGGGGCGGCGGTTTGGGGTTGGCTGTGAGCTGTAAAATGGTGTTCCGCCGCGGTCGTAAGTACCAAGCGAACCCAAACACTTAAAGTTTCGGTCAAGCCTTTTCAAAGGCTTGTGGGAATCCAAAGGGCAAAGCCCGTGGTCGCTCCCGCAGGAGCGAAATCCCCCAGCGCAATCTAACAGAGCAAGCAAAATTATAAAACGAAAAGCAAAATGAAAAAAAAAAAAGCGCAATGCAGCCAAATAAAGTTGGTACGCCAAATGTAACGTCAGTTACAATCTGACCTGACCCAATAATCTGCATTGCGCTTATTCTATCTTAATTAAGCCAAACCACGCCTTTTCCAAATTTGCGAGCGCAGCAGAGCAAATTTGGAAAACACAGCAAAACTAACAGACATAACAGATAACAAACAAAACTATGTTGAACATCGTCGCTTTTAATGCGTCGTCTTGGATATACCACATATTTTTGTAGGGGAATGGTTTCCATTCCCACCCTGAACACAGCTTGATTATGGTATGATGCGCTATCTGATTGAACCGTTACTTTTGCCCCGTTGCCTATAAACGATAATTCTGCGCTGACGCTTGAATGTATCGTTTATGGCAAGGGGTGGTTTGGCTTGGTATCGGTATTCCTTAGTTTTGTTGTGTTTTATAAATTTGTATTGCTTACGCATACAAATTTATAAAAGGGATAGTTTGGTTTGATAATATAGAATTAGCGCAATGCAGATTAAGCGTTCTAATTAGATAGTAATTTTCGTTACTTCTCTTGGTTTTACCTTTTTAAGCTGCATTGCGCTTTTTTTTATTTTTTTATTTTGCTTTTCATTTTATAATTTTGCTTGCACTGTTAGAATGCGCTGGGGAGTTTCGCTCCTGCGGGAGCGACCACGGGCTTTGCCCTTTGGATTCCCACAAGCCTTTGAAAAGGCTTGACCGAAACTTTAAGTGTTTTGGTGCTGTTACTTTTGCTTGGTTCATCGGGTTTTGTGCGATGCTGCTGCCGCGGTTGCTATCTTTGGGTTCGCACTTAACTTGGGCGCGTCTAAATAAAAAATAAAAAAACACGCTGCACTTACTTTGCGGCAATAGTTTTCAAAAGTGCTACCATTTTACGGTAAATCGGGTTATGCCGTTCTCGGAGCTTGCGGCGGTGATCGTGCCGTTATGCTTATCTACAAGCATTTTGGCTATGGAAAGTCCTAAGCCAAAGCCGCCTTTATCGCTGTTATGGGATTTATCGGTGCGGTAGTATCGCTCGAAAAGGTGGGGAAGCTCCTCCTTTGGAATGGCTTCGCCGTTGTTTTCGACGGTCAGGCACACCTTGTTTTTTTGCTTTCGGAATGTCACTTTTATATAGCCGTTGTCTGCCGAATGGAACACGGCATTGTCAATGAGGATATGCGCAAGCTGTGCGATCCGCTCTTTATCACCGCTGCACAGCACGTCAGGTTCAATCTCGGTTTCAAGGGTCTTGCCCTTTTCATAGATGAGCGCTTCAAAGGCAAGACACGCTCCTTCGATGACCTCTGAACCGTTAAACTCCGTCATAACTATTTTGTCGTCGTCCCTGTCCTCTCGGGCAAGGTAGAGCATACTTGTGACAAGCTTTGACATTTTATCTGCTTCCTCACGGATATACCCGAACCATTTGCTTTGATTTGCGACGGTGTCATCGGGATTGGACATTATTACATCTGTGTTTGCGGCGATAACTGTCAGCGGTGTTTTCAGCTCGTGAGACGCATTTGCGATAAACTCTTTTTGCTTGCGCCAAGCCTCCTCGATAGGCTTTACTGCCCATTTTGAAAGAAAAATACTGAGCACAAATACCACTGCGATCCCTGCCGCCGCAATTATTCCGATAACTGCGCCAAGACGCTGCATTGTGGCTATTTCGACCGAGCGGTCAAGAAGCACGACTTTATATGCATATGGCAGGTCGCTGCTGCCTGTTTTTACAAGATAGCGATACATTACTCCGTCGATAGTTATTTGCCCCGAACTGTCGCCTTTTGCAGCAAGGGTCACGGCATTTTCGGAAACTATGCTGTCGTCCGTATCGGTGCCGTCCTGATCTTCAATATCCTTATTCATACTGCGGAAGAGCATTGTAACGCTGCGGTCGCTGTCAAGCTCTATTGTTATCCAGTTTCGGAACATACTGTTTGGGGTCTTGCTGTCTGTTCCGAACAGAAAATCAGCGTTGCTGTGATTTTGGGGTGCAGGTTGGCTGTCCGATGGTTTGCTGTTGCGGGGAGCGTTTCGGTCGTTCATACCCGAAAAGGCAAAATCCATTATCGCTGCGGACTCCTTTGCTTCGGAATTAAGCATAAGCCCGAAAATACCCGCCGCAACTGCAACGATTATAAATGTAAATATCAGCACAGTTACAAGCATAAAACGCCGTCTGAGTTTTTTTATCATTTTTTCACTCCTATTTGCTTTCAAGGCAGTAGCCTACGCCACGGACTGTTTTTACTGTCGTTTTTGATTTGATAAAGCTTAGTTTTTTGCGCAAAAATGATATGTATACCTCTACATTGTTGTATTCTGCGTCGGAATCATATCCCCATACCTTCAAAAGCATTGATTCCTTTGTTACTATTTTTGTACCGTTTCTTATTAGCAGCTCTGCAATTGAAAATTCCTTTAATCCAAGCTTTACGGAGCTTCCGCCGCATTCAAGCTCATATGTGGAAAGATTAAGTGAAATATCCTCAAAGCTTATTCTGTCGTCACATACGACATCGGTAGCGTTTCTTCTGCCTAAAGCACGTATTCTTGCAAGAAGTTCTTCTGTGGCAAACGGCTTGGTAAGGTAATCATCTGCGCCGCTGTCAAGCCCATTTACCTTGTCTGAAATATCATCTTTTGCCGTAAGTAGCAGCACAGATGAGGATATATTGTTTCTCCTTATATTTCTCAGGACTTCTATACCGTCCATTTTCGGCAGCATTATATCAAGTACGATAACGTCATAAATTCCTGTGAGTGCATTATCAAGACCGTCTGCACCGTCATATACGGCATCGGCTGTAATTTTATTTTTAGCAAGTATCTGAACAAGCGCATCGGCAAGTCTTACTTCGTCTTCAACAACAAGAACTCTCATAAAACCATCTCCATGTAAACATCTTAACATAATTTTCTGTCATTGTAAATAATATAACTCCATAACCTTAAATCAATCTGTAATGTTGCAAATCGCAGAGTTTTCTGCTATAATCAGAATATAACGTATAAGGAAGTGTTAATATGAAACAGGAAAGAATAGACCGTATCAATGAGCTTGCAAGAAAATCCCGTACACCCGAGGGACTTACAGAGCTTGAAAAGGCTGAACAGACCGAGCTTCGCAACGAGTTCCGTGCCGCAATAAAAGCAAATCTTACGGCTCAGCTTGATAACATAGAAATTGTTGATGAACTGCCTGAAAAGGTCGAAGCTCCCGAAAAAGCAAAGGAAGATGTAAAAAATGATAAATGAATATATTGATATTGACATTGATTCGCTCCCGACACCGTGTTATATCACAGATGAGCGTCTGCTTGAAAAAAATCTGAAGGTGCTCAAATATGTTGAGGAGCGCACAGGCTGCAAGATCCTTCTTGCGCAGAAGGCTTTTTCAATGTACAGCACATATCCGCTTATAAAAAAATACCTTGCGGGAACAACAGCAAGCGGACTTTATGAGGCTAAGCTTGGCTATGAAGAAATGGGCGGGGAAGTACACGTTTACAATCCTGCATACAAGCAGTCGGATATGGACGAGCTTGTGAAAATTAGCGACCATATTGTTTTCAATAACTTTGCGCAGTTTGAAAAGTTCTATCCCACAGTAAAGGCAAGCGGCAGGGACATTGAAGTCGGCATACGAATGAATCCCGAATATTCCGAGTTTGACAAGGATATTTATAACCCTTGTGCTGCAAATTCACGTCTTGGCTGTACTCTTGCAAACTTTCCTGAAAAGCTGCCTGATGGCATAACGGGACTTCATTTCCATACAATGTGTGAGCAGGGGGCAGATGTTCTTGAGCGTACCGCTGCAAAGGCAGAAGAGAAGTTCGGCAAGTATTTTCACGGCTTGAAATGGCTCAATTTTGGCGGCGGACATCATATTACCCGTGAGGATTATGACATTGAAAAGCTTATCTCAGTTATCAGACATTTTCAGGATACATATAAGCTGCAGGTTTATCTTGAACCGGGAGAGGCTATTGCGCTTAATGCAGGTTATCTTGTAACAGAGGTGCTTGATACTTTCAAAAACGGAATGAATATTGCTATTCTTGATACCTCCGCAGCCTGCCATATGCCTGATGTGCTTGAAATGCCATATCGTCCGTATGTTTATGGTTCGGGTGAGGCAAATGAAAAGAAATACACATATCGTTTCGGAGGTCCGACCTGTCTTGCAGGCGATATTATCGGAGATTATTCCTTTGATGAGCCTTTAAAGGTTGGCGACAAGCTTATTTTCAAGGATATGTCCATTTATTCAATGGTAAAAAACAACACATTTAACGGCATCGGTTTGCCGTCCATAGTTCTTCACACTGAGGACGGTGAAAACAGAATTATCCGACAGTTCGGATATGATGATTTCAAAAACAGATTATAATTTTATTTGGCTGCTGCAATTATTGCGGCAGCTTTTTTATTTCCTCAGACAACAAAATCCCCCCGCGGAATTGACCGCAGGGGGATAATTTTTACATTATGATGTTAACAGGTAAGATTACTTATCCATAACAACGAGGAGGTATGTACCGCTCTGCTTTGTGCTAAGAGTTACAGCACCTGTGCTGCTGACCTTAGCTGTGCTTACGAGAACAAGTGAACCCTTAGCTGTAAGACGGTAAGCCTTAACTGTGCAGCCTGCACGCTTAGAAGCAAGCTTAACTGTAACAGCAGCCTTGCTGTCAGAGCCGATAGCAATCTGAGCTGTGCTTACAACATCGGAGTTTACCTTCTTAGCCTTCTTAATGAGGGAAGAAGAAATGTTCTTAACGTTGTATGTAACTGCAGTGTTGATCGAATAGTTGGAATTGATGTTTGAAGAAGTTACCTTGACCTTAGAACCATTTTCGTTTACGAAGTTGAGAGTGATTCCCTTCTTCTTAGCAGCAGAAAGAATTGATTCAGGAACAGTTGTGGACTTGTTCATATCAATTGATACAGTAGAACCTGTGGACTTTGTGTTGATGTAAGCAAGGATTCTGTCCCAGCCGCTCTTCTTGGAAGAACCATAGATCGTTGGAGCGTCAGGATCGATCTTTGTTATGCTGTTGCCCCAGCCAAGACCACCGTTCATGAAGTAGTAGTAGTATGGATCATCGTAAACATTTAATGATGTGCCGCCAGAGTAGTTATCAATATCAATGTAGCTGTATGAGCCTGATGCAGCAGATGCAGCAGCAGATGTTGTGTAGTAAAGACCTGTTAATGGGCTGAAGTAACGAGCTGAAGCTGTTGTAGCCTTTGTTGAATATGTGTATGTGCGGTTATAGTTGTAGGAAGCGTTCTGAGCAGCTGCAATTGTTGGATAGTAAAGTCCGTTAGCAGCTCTGTAAGAACCGTACTTTGTGGAGTATACAGTTGTAGCAACTGCAACCTGATAGTATTCTACACCTGTTTCGGAAGCAGCCTTAGCACTTGCAGCTGTTGAATAGTAGAAGCCTGTTGTAGCTGAGAACCAGAGTTCTGTATCTTTGATAGAAGATGTGTAGTTGGATGTCTTTGTTGTTGAGTATCCGCCTGCATAGAGGTTAGCAGCAGCTGCTGATGTATACCAGTAACCGTTTGTGCCGTAGTAAGAAATTGTGCTTGGTGTTCTGTGTGAAGCGTTTGTTGGATACCAAGCGTTTGTTGTAGGATCAGCTGTGCTTGAACCTGTAGCAACAATGTACTGACCGGAGAGGTCATCCTTAAGTGTAACTTCACCTGTAAGGTCAGTAATGTCGATGCTCTTTACAGCCTTGTTGCTGATCTTAGCGTCTGTAAGCTTGATAGATGTAAGTGAAGATTCAAGAGCGTATGTACGCTTTGTGAATACTGTATCGCCGATAGCTGTTGGTTCAACAGGAGCAACAGCGTCAGCATACTTGTAGTAACCTGCGTGGTCTGTCCATCTGTATGCAGGATCTGTTTCTACCGGTTTCTTTCCTGTGTAAGCAGGATTGTTTGCGATAGCAACGTTGTAAGCCTCTGTATCCTTATCGAACTTATTCTTGCTTGCCCAGTACTTGTTGTAGTCATTTACATAGTTCTTGAAAGCTGTCTGCCAGTCAGTGTAAGCATCTGTGCCGCCTTCAGTGTAAACAACATTACCGTATGCTGTAAGACCTGCAGCTGCAGGTGTAGCGGAATATGTCTTGTTCTGGTATGAAGCAACCTTGCCGAGCTGTGTTGTAGCTGTTGTAGCGATAGAATTCTTTGCGTAGTAAGTACCTGTTGAATTATCTGAATCGTATACAGTTGTGTTGTAAGCATCATAATTGAGATTGTCGGCAGCAACTGTGCGGGCAGTTGAAACAGGGCTGTCAACGAAAGAAACGCTGATAGACTGCTTAGGTGTGCCTGTAAATGTAGCAGTTGTTTCCTTGTCTGTGTAGTAGAGGTACCATTCAACATAAGCGAGTGTGCCGGAAGCTTCCTGAGTAGCAAGGCTTGTTGTCTTTAAAGTAATATCAGCACTTGCTGTCATAGCAGCAGTAGAAAGTACTGAGATCGCTGCAATGCTCAATGCAGTAGCTTTGCTTAAAATCTTCTTGTTCATTTTAAATATCTCCTTTTCTAATTTACTAGAATAATTGCCATATTAAAGGCAAAGTCATTTATATGACATTTTGCCCAAACAATAACTGTCCAAACATAGTATAACATATTATTTCACGTTTGCCAATAGGTAATTTGACAAAAATAATTACAATTTTATTACACTTTGCCACATTTCGTTAATACAAAATTACAAAACAAATATAAAACAGGACATTTAAAGCTTACTTCTGAAGCTCTACCTTTGTTGTAAAATCGAACGCACAAGGTCTGACATCTCTTGAAGCGAGCATATAAAGGTCGGAGGAACGGCAGGTGAGTTCAGCCTGACGTGTTACCTGAGGAACTTTAAGCTCGATCATTTCCTTTAAGCCTGTTGTGAATGGGATAGTATATTTTCCCGAAGGAGCTTCCTTTGCAGCCTTAAGTATATCTGCGCCCTTTTCATTGAATGCGAGAACTCTTCCGTATGCAGGCGGTATCTGAATGTCTGTTTTCTTTATGCCGATATACATATTCAAAAGCGCACGGCGGAACTTAGCCTGTGTATAACGCTTTGTATCGACCTTATCCAGAAATTCATCAAGGGACTGGACACTTCTGCCTACCTGGATTATTCTGTTTTCAAGACCCTGCGCAATGTCGGGTGTATCTGCAACGAACTGCGGTGAAACAGTTCTGAGGATATACATAAATTCTCTTTCAAGGTTATCAAAATATGCAAGGTGGTCTGCGTCGTCGTATTCTGCAATCGCTGCTGCCATATCCTCAGGCACATATGCACTGATGTCATCGCCGTCTTCGATCATTTCACGGAGCTTTGTACCGCTTGCCATATTTTCGGTCGTATCGTAGCTGTCGTGATCGGGACCGCTGCGCTTTACTGTAAATGTGTCCATTTCAAGTCCGAGGACCTTTAATGAACGGAGATATTCAACTGCAAGAGTGTTGTTTGGTGAATCAAAAACGCTTGCAATGATAGGACCGTGTTCAACTGCGATGCACTGCTGTACAGCCTGCGGGAAAGGCATTCCCTGTTCAAGATAAGGCTTTATCTTTTCGGGTGTTGCAGCGTTGAAGGTTGCCATTGCGGCATTTTTGAGAAGGTCGATGTCGCCGCATTCGCTTCCGAATGAGATGCCGTCAACACAGCCGAGTGCGCCGAGCATCATTACGCCTGCACGGGCAAACATTTCCGCACTTGCGACGGAATATGTCACAGGAAGCTCAACAACAAGGTCAGCACCGTGATTTACTGCGATCTGAGCTCTTTTGAACTTGTCCACGATAGCAACATCGCCACGCTGAACGTAGTTGCCGCTCATAATTGCGACGATATGGTCAGCACCGTGCTTTCTTGTTTCTTCGATCTGATAAATATGACCGTTGTGGAACGGGTTGTACTCACAGATAATACCGTATGTTTTCATTAATTCTGTTCCTCCGTTTTTATACAGCCTTGCCGCAGCACGTTCATACCGCAGACTGTTCTATTTATAAGCAGCAATGTGCATACTTTATATAGTATATCATTTTTTGAATAGAATAAATATGGACAATAGATTTACAAATCTTAAATATTTTATGTTTATACTTGATTTTTGTCTTATAAAGTAATAATATAAAATTAATGCCGTTTTGTCAAGTGGTTTTTGGTAAAATATCCATTTAATAGTTCTTTTGCCGCTTTCCGCTGACATCGGGCGTATTTATTTTGAAAGGGTTGTTAAACGGATGATTATTTTGGTTGTAAACGCAGGAAGCTCCTCACTTAAGTATCAGCTTCTCAATATGGATGACGAAAGCGTGATCGCAAAGGGTAACTGCGACAGGATCGGTATTGATGGTCATATCTCACATAAAACCTTTGACGGAAGAACAGTAGATGAAGACTGCTCGTTCCCAACTCACACAGAAGCTTTCGGAAAGCTCGTTGAGGTTCTCACAACAGGCGATGCTTCCGTTATCAAGTCTATGGACGAAATTTCCGCAGTAGGTCACAGAATCGTGCAGGGCGCAGAAGTTTTCGACAAGACTACACTTGTTACAGATGAAGTTATACAGAAGATCGACGATATGGCAGAGCTTGCACCTGTACATAACCACGCTCACGCTCTTGCTCTCCGTGCCTGCAAGAAGGTTCTCCCTGAGGGCGTTCCTATGGTAGTTGTATTTGATACAGCATTCCATCAGACAATGCCTCCTAAGGCATTTATGTACGGTCTTCCTTATGAAGATTATGAAAAGTACCACGTTAGAAAATACGGTTTCCACGGTACATCACACAGATTCGTTTCCAATGCTCTTGCCGAAGCTATGGGCAAGGACGTTAAGGAGCTTAAGATAGTTTCCTGCCACCTCGGCAACGGTTCTTCCATCACAGCTGTTCAGGGCGGAAAGTCGATCGATACATCAATGGGCTTTACTCCTCTTGACGGTGTTGTTATGGGCACCCGTACAGGCAGCGTTGACCCTTCCGCTGTTACATTCGTTGCTGAAAAGCACGGCTTCACTCCAAAGGAAATGAGCGACTATATGAACAAGAAGTCAGGCTTCCTCGGAGTATCGGGTGTTTCCTCCGATAACAGTGATATTACTGCTGCGGCAGAACACGGCGACAAGAAGGCTAAGCTCGTTACAGAAATGCTCGTTTACGAGATAAAGAAGTATATCGGTTCTTATGCTGCTGCAATGAACGGACTTGACGCTGTTCTCTTCACCGGCGGTATCGGTGAAAATGCTGCCGAAGTTCGTGAAGCTGTATGCGCTGATATGGACTTCTTCGGTATCAAGATCGACAATGAGCTCAACAAGACTGTTCACGGCAAGCTCACAAAGCTTTCCACAGCGGATTCAAAAATTGAAGTATGGGTAGTTCCTACAAATGAAGAGCTTCTCATTGCAAGAGATACACTTGCTCTTAT
>ENA-ORCP01002738-ORCP01002738.1-human-gut-metagenome-genome-assembly--contig:-NODE-2738-length-13843-cov-8.260933_pt1 | contig 13843 bp, 16 predicted proteins | sample MGYA00242990_ERZ507991 | MGnify/ENA primary metagenome ERZ507991 (study PRJEB26167, sample SAMN06115496) | human gut metagenome | host: Homo sapiens | place: China:Henan | collected 2015-05-07... | reverse complement strand
GGGCAGCTTACCGCCGTACACATCGTCCGCTTTATCGCACAAGAGGTTAAAAAGCTGGGTGTACACCATGCTGATGAGAAAATTGAAGGTGCTGTCCGTGTCTGATATGATGAGGAATAAAGCCGTTTTCTTATCGCCCAGCGTGTCCAGTTGCAGTTCATCGTACATGGTAAGGTCACGCAGCTCTTGGATGTCGAAGGGCGCAAGCCGGGCACCGCAGGAAATGAGGATGGATTTTGCGGTCTTGCCGGCAGCCAGCTTGTAAAGTTTGTACTGCCGCCCGGCAAAGCTGTTGGGCTTCTTTTTTGCCAGTTCTTCAAACAGCAGATCCACCGGGTTCTGGTATTCCTCGTCATCCTCCAGTACCTGCATGGTGTTCAGCATTTCCAGCAAAGTAGCGAAGTTTTGTTCCTCTACCGGGGCTTCATAATGCAGATAGGCGATCAGGGCGGTGAGCAAAAGACGCTCCGATTTTTCCCAGAATGGGTCCCCGCCGGACCCTTCACCCTTGGTGTTGGTCATCAGGGTCGTAACCAGTTTCAGAATGTCCTTTTCGCTGTGGACATAGGCGAAGGGGTTATAGTGCATGGACTTTTTGAAGTTGATGGTGTTCAGAATCCTGACCTTGTAGCCGTTCTTCAACATCGCGTTGCCACATTCAAGCACGATAGTTCCTTTGGGCTGCCTTTTGTCAAGATAAAAAATCAAGATGCTACTGTAAATTTAAAAATTACCAGTTTTCGCTTCTTTTTGGATGATTTTTCGCATTTGGATATCCAGTGTGTTCTTTGCATTCGGATTGAAAAAGATGTTGACGTTGTAAGTTGTGTTTCTGACTCGCATGGTCAACAGTCCGTCAGCGGGGCGATGTTCGGTCAATGTGATAGTTTTGCTCACTTGCGCTTCTCCTTTTACAATGTGTGTTCGCTTTCTTTTGGCTGGGTCTGTGATTTTTTCTGTTCAAGTGCTGCCTTGCTATCGTTCAGCTTTTTCAGCACCGATTCCTTCTCCGGGGTCTTGTCGCCCGGTGCGGAAAGCTGCTGCTTATTCAGCACCATGTCGATATACTTGCGGATATTTTTCAGCGCGGTCAGGTCGGGTTGCAGGGCTTCAAGCTGGCTGCGCAGCTCTGCGCTGCTGGATTGCAGAGCAGAAAATTCGGCATCCAATGCCGAAAAATCCACCGCTGTACTGCCGTTCAGCTTCATCAGGGTGCGGACTGCTTTGTTGAATGCGTCCAGCTCGTCCTTGTGCTGGGCAGCATAAGCGTCCTTTGTCAGCTTGAAGTTCTTCTTTATAAAGATGTCGTGGATGGGCTTCAGCTTGGCATGGATGGCAGCAGCATCCTTGATCTGGGCGATTGTCCGCATACGGTTTTCGTTCTGCTTCAACTGCCTGCGGAGAGGAGCAGCGGTCTGGTTCAGGTTAGAAATTGCAGTGTCCAAATCCTCGATGGTGTTCAGGGAATGGGCTTTCAGGTAGTCCACCGCCTGCCGAATCTCCTCAAAGTCCCGGACAGTGCATTTCAGTTTTGCCTTGCCAGACCAATCGCTCCGCTGCTCGTTGCGGAGATTGAAGTAGTCCACCAGCAGATTGGACAACGTGGGGTCCCTCGCCTTTTCCAGCGCGTCCAGAAGAATCTGCTTCTTTTCGTTCAGGTCTGCGATCCAGCGTTGCAGTCCCCGGATGGTGCTGCGGATGGACTGCATCAAGCTGTTGGCGGCACGAATGTCCCGGTTCAGGTTGCCGAGAAAGGTTTCTATCCCACGTTTTTCCATCTGGTGAGCAGCGAGGCCGAGATGCACGGTCGGAATCTGCTGCACTCCCTGCCGCTCGAATGAGCGGAGGTCAACACGTTCCGGTCTGCCAGCGGCTTCAAGGTAACGGTTGGTAACAACTTCCCAACTGTGCCGCCAGACCTCGGCATACTTCTGGTCGTTCCAGTCCACCGTGTTTTCCTTGTGGCACTTCCAGTTGCCAGAGGGGAGCCGGATGCGCTCACCGTTTTCGTCAAGGTCGTACACTTTTCTGGCTTTCGGAAGCCACTTGCCGTGTTCATCCATTGCCCGGAGCGTCAGCAGAATGTGGGCGTGTGGGTTGCCATCGCCCTTGTCATGGATGGCGAAGTCAGCAACCATGCCTTTGGAAACGAACTGCTCGTTGCAAAATTCTTTGAGCATGGGAAGGTACTGGTCTTTCGGAACTTCTCTTGGAAGTGCTAGCACGATGCGGCGGGCAAGCTGTGAGTTCCATTGATTCTCCACGGCTTCTACTGCGTTCCAGAGCGTGGCACGGTCTGCATATCCGGGCGGCGCATGGGGCGGCAGCATGATCTCGGCATGGACGAGTTCTTTCTTCTTGTTGTAGAATTTTGTTTTCTGGTCGTACTCGCTGAACAGTCGCTCGCCGCTCTGGTAAGCGGCTCCGGCCACAGCAGACTGCCCTTGGCTGCGTTTTACGATGGAGATTTTGAAGTGCGGACACGGAATCGGAATCACCTCCTTGTGAGCATTTGAAACGTTCTCTTGTAAAAAATGTGGATTTATGATACTATTATCTTGGATAAGTAAACAGAAAGCTGGTGAGCCAATGTCGGAAAGAAAAACACAACAGGAACTGGATTTTGAACGGAAGCACGAAGAAGATTTGCAGCGGATTCGAGAGTTTCGTTTGATTGATGATGATTTTATGGCTGCGGTGTTTGAAGACCACGACTGCGCAGAGTTCTTGCTCCGAATCATTCTGAAGCGAGACGATTTGATTGTGCGAGAGGTTCATGGACAATACAGCATTAAAAATTTGCAGGGACGTTCGGTTCGGCTGGACATTCTGGCGGTAGACCGAAACAACCGTGCATACAATATTGAAGTCCAGCGCAGTGACCGGGGCGCCAGTGAAAAACGTGCTCGCTACAATAGCAGCTTGCTTGATGCAAATCTGACAGATTCCGGTGAGGAATACGATGCGTTGAATGAAACTTATGTCATCTTTATCACAGAAAACGATATTTTGAGGGCTGGGCTTCCGATTTATCATATTGACCGAACTGTTCAGGAAACCGGAATGATCTTTAATGATCAGGCTCATATCATCTATGTCAACTCGCAGATCAAGGATGAAACGGCGCTTGGTAAATTGATGCATGACTTTTTCTGTACCGATTCCAGCAAAATGTACTATCCCATTTTGGCCAATCGAGTATGGTACTTCAAAGAAAACGAGAAGGGAGTGGCAACTATGTGCAGAGCTATGGAAAAAATGCGGGACGAAACCGCTGCTGAGCAGAACATCAAAACTCTTTTGGTGTCTGTAAAGAACCTGATGAAAAACATGAATCTCAGCCCAGAACAGGCTATGGATGCCATGGGGATTTCTGAGGATGACCGTAAGATGTTACTGCAACGAATTTGATGCTCTTTTGATTGAACTTTATCCCTAAAAATTCAAAAGCCGACTAGGATTTTCCCAGTCGGCTTTTGTACTTTATATCGTGTTCTTCTGCAAAAAGATAGCTGCAAAGCAGCGCAAGGAAAATACAGTTTTCCTTGGGATGGAATCGGGCTGGCGCACAAACGCCAGCTTCGATTTCATCGAGCCGTCTGCAAGACCGCAATTTCACCGGAACGGTGTATAATTGCGCCCTTTATTCTAAAGGGTTTTGGACGTTGCTGCGTTCGTGAACATCATGCACCATCTTTGCAAGAGCCAGTACGACTTCCGGCTGACGGAACGAGATCTTCAGAAGCTCCATCACCTGATTGTCGGTCAGTTCTCCCGGACAGACCAAAAAGCTTTCCAGCATTCCGGCACGAGTGCAAAGACGATGCACACGCTCTCTCCGGTTCAGCTCCGACATCCTGCGTTCAAGGATCTTCTCCCGGTGCTGGCAAGAGCGCAGCTTTTGCTCTGCTTTGGCTTTTTCGCTGCGGAGATTTTTAAGTTTTGTATTTTCGTAGTCCAATTTTCCTTCCAGATAGTAAAGAAGGACACTCTCACAAAAGAATGTCCTTCTTTGTAAAAAAGATGAAGTTTGAATGCAACTCAAGAAACGATATCAAGCTACTCCAATAGGCACACTGATATGTGCTCTGGCAACACAAATATTATTTTTCACCAGATAGCATTCAACATAGTGGCTGCCTTGAAAATCTGTATGCTCTCGGTGAGTATGTAAATTTGTTTTTTCGATTTGGCCACGGATACAGTTTTTACTTTCAGCAACAGGACCCACATTCCTTACTTTCCAATATATATCATAAGGTTCGGGGCAGTCTGTTTCAGAAATGAAAAATTTCAACTGCTTATTATGTCTTAATATCTGCCTGTCACGAAGAATTGCGCTTAACATTTTTTCTCTAAAACCATTTTGCTTGACTTCACAATCAATTGACAAGGAATATCGAATGTCTACCGGGAACAGATTCTGAATAAATTGCTCTGTGTGTTCGAAAGAACGTGTTGCAAATGCTGCTTTTTCCAGAACTCGCTGTTCAACAGGATATTCGGTGCCCAATATTTCCTGTAAGGTAGCCGAAACATTGTCCTCTTGCTCTGCAACATCGATCTTTTCTAGCACATCACTGGCTTCGTCTACGAAAGCTCCATTTCCAGAGTTCAGTACCTGCTGATTACTTCCAAGCGCATACCAGTACGTTCTTTCTTTGTCTTGTTCACTCAAGTACGAAAACAGATTTTTCAGAATGTCAAAGTAATCATCAATTGATGAGTCCTTATAGAATTCGTTGTCCTCAAAGTGGTCATGGACAAGCGTGTCAATTAACAATCCACCAAATTTAAACCCCTGCTCATTTTTCCACTTGCGAAGGATATGGCAAAAATCAAAGTATATGCCGTTAGAGTTATTGTCGCTCTCTTGGCATGTGTCTTGTTCTGGAAGAGGGTCAGTATATTTCCAACTTCCACCATTGTTTGTATCCGGGTATTTGAAACGACCGTCAGCCTGTTTGAACCCCGGGACAAGTTCAACTGTATAGCGGCTAAATTCTATAACAACAACTTGTCCATCGCCACTTATATCTGTTTTAGGATAGCGCTCTTGCAAGAACTTTTTTACTTCTTGGAGTAATGCACTTTGTCCATTTGATTCATATGCATCAAATTTCTTATATGTATCAGATGGTAAGTCAAACAGAATATCAAGATCACTGCTACCTTTTATTGCTGTCTTTCTTCCTACAGAGCCAACGATATACAAATGGGAGGTATCATCGTTATCTAAATCGTAATATACACTATTTAATTTCTTGGCGATAGATTTTGAGGACTTTTCCATTTCGTCAAAGTTATCAAGTTCAATGTTTGAACAAAGGACATCAAATCCGCCAACCTTAGTTGCTAGTGCCATCGACATACTCCTTTTTCTTTATGGTTCCCTTGAGTGTGGGAGGTAGAAAACGATCTATTTCATCATTTGTATAAGTGTAATCCTTGTTAGTTCCGAGTGCTATTGACACAGCTACAACAGCATCATCCGTTGTTGATGGAGCTGAAAGATACAGAGCATTAAGCGTTTCTTCAATCCCATGGAATTTTTCATCCAGTTCGTTAACAGACTTTTCCTGCATATGAATTTCTCCAATTAGATGCAGAAGTTCGTTGCGAACGACAAGAAAATGTTCTGCAGCATCTTTATGTTGCTTTTCCATTGCTTTCAAATCAAAACATTTTAGGTATGTTGTTACGGCAGTTGTAATGAACGAAAGGATAACTGTTGCAATCTTTAGTACGAAAGAATCTTGATCCGCAAAAATCGAAACTGCTCCACATGATGTTGCAGCCGCCAATATAACGTTGAAATTTTCAAGTCGCCTATAACGAGTGGCATAAATATCAGCTTGTTTTATTTGAATTTTATGTGTCCAAACTACACTCGCGTAGTTTTGCCGGACAACATCTAGCAATACTTGATACTCGTTTGTGTTATCGCTCATGAAAGCCTCCTCGTGTCGCATCATTCTAAATATTGTGGATTTCAGGATTTCATTCCACATCTTATTGTGTTTTCATCAGCATATCACTTTTGCAACGAAATGTCAAACACTCCTATGATATGAAAAATGCACCTGTTCATTTGAGCGGGTGCATCTGTGTAGCTATGGCAGCAAATTGGTTTGCTGAACTGGAAGGCTTTCAAGGATATGCGTTTTCATAATGGTACTGCCTGCGTACATTTCATACTTAATTCCACTGGCTGCTGCCATCTCCAGCGCAGCCTCCTTCTTTGCCTGCACGACAACGTCATCGATTTTGTTGTCGCCCTTCACCTCAATCAGTTGGTAAGTGCCGTCCTTCATTTTGGCGAGGAAGTCAGGGTAATACTGCCAGATGCGACCGGATTCCGGATCATAGTAGTATACGGAGAGATCACCTTGGTTCGAGGTGAACATTTCGGTAAAGTACACTTCCTGTACCTTATCGCTCTTGATATATTGGAAGAAGCATTCCTTTTCGGGAAGCGAATCAAAGCAGTATGTATCCGCATGGAAGCTCTTGAGCACTTCATCTGGCGTAAATCCGGGGTATTTATTCGTAATCACGAGATCATCCTTTGCGGAGAACTCATAATACGCTGCATCCTTCGGCTCACGGAGCAGTACAACTTCTCTATCTTCCGTCTTCTGGATTGCGGTTACATCAAACAGTGCATGGAAAATTGTCGGGATGATAGTGTAATACAAGATATCTGCATAACTTCGTCCTAAAGAACTTTTTCCTTTATCAGACGATCACTACAGCGAAACAAAGTGGGCAGAGCATAAAAAGTTGGTGTGCAGAGAATTCTCCTTTATCATCATGCCTGCCGCATAAGAACGGCAAAAATTTTTCTGACAGGTTCAGTATAATCCTTAAAGTTGACTTCAGGTCAAGAGCTTTTTTGAATTTATAACAGTCGTGTCGAAAGACATCCCGTCTGAGGGCAAAGCGAAGGTTTTGCTTTTCAGGCGGGATTTTTTTGCTTTTTGGGACTGTTGTATACAATATATGGACTAAGAGGGTGGGTGACTTGGACTACGAGTCCATAAACTTTTGCTCGAAAGTACGATACACTATTGTCACGGCAGCGGCCCACCTCCGAAAGGGAGCGGGAGCCGCAGCCGGGCGGACCTTGAAAATTGAATATGCAGCTTCAGGTACTTCCAGATAATGATACTTCCGTAATTCGCGGCCCGGTCATAAAGAAGACGGGGTGGCCGAGAGGCCAATGGAGTGGTGCAAATCCAACGCCTGAATGTTTCCCTTTCTCAGGGGTGCCGGGGGCAAATTAAGAGAGACCATGCTGCAGTGGACGAGCAGGCTGCTCTGGACGATTTGGAGACCTTCGCGCAGAACTGGGACAATAAATACCCCAAAATCGCAAAGTCGTGGCGGGAAAACTGGGCCAACCTCAGTACCTAATTTGGGAGAGACCTGAATATCGTAGTCCTTCTCCAGATCATCACGGATGCGGCGATGTCCTTTATCCGGATGCTCCTTATAGATCTCTTGAATTGCCGCTGAAATCTTCTCGTTTGCAAGTTCATGGCTGATTTTTGGATGGTTCAGCCATTTGTAATAAGATGAACGCGCAATATGTACCAGTGGGCAGAGGTCTCGGACTGTATAGCCTTTTTCTTGACATGAAAAATACCCTCAGAGTATTCAGAGTTTTGTTTTTTACTCTGTCTACTCTAGGGGTAGCATATCAAACGCCACATCAGTCAGCTGTTTCAGCTGTTCAATGGGCGGAGCGGTGTGCTGCTTTTCCAGATAAGGAGTGCCGGACGGCTGACCGCAAGGGCAGGGGAGAGGCCTCTTTTAAGCGGCTGAGGCCGCCGCAAAGAGGGTGGAAAACAAATCTTCGGAAATTTTTACCCCCCTTGACAAGGCCCCAGATAGCTTGTATACTATGCATCATGAACAACGTTCATGTTGAGGTGATCCGATGAATCTAAATGCAACGTCAAAAGCGAATATCCTAAAAACCAGCCGGGAGCTTATCCAGCAAAACGGATGGGCAGGTGTGAACATCCGCTCGGTGGCCGCTGCCTGTGGGGTCTCGGTGGGGTGCATCTACAATTACTTTGCATCCAAGACCGAACTGCTGAGTGCTACAGTGGAAAGCATCTGGAGCGATATCTTCCACCATACGGAGAACGAAGTGGTTTTTCAAGATACCTTGTCCTGCGTCCGGTGGATGTATCAGCAGCTGGAGGACGGCTGCCAGCGGTATCCGGGCTTTTTTACCCACCATGCGCTGGGCTTTGTCCGGCAGGATACTGCCGACGGCAAACAGCAGATGCAGCGAGCCTGGCGGCACATTCTGGAAGCCCTGTGTGTGGTGCTGCAGAATGATACCAAGATCCGGGCCGACGCCTTCACAGAGGAGTTTACCGTTGAAAAGTTTGCGGAAATACTCTTCTCTCTGATGCTGTCTGCCCTGGTGCGGCAGGACTTTGACCCCTCTACCGTGCTGGAGATCGTCCGGCGAGCCATCTACTAAAAAACATCCCACAAAACTGTGGGATGTTTTTAGGACGAAAGTGAACAATATTCAGTATGGGCGGTGCTACAGGACGGAAGCGTCCTGTTCACATAAATCCCCCTCCCCAAAAACCAATCTGAAAAAGGAGCAAAAACCTATGCGTGCAATCATTGAAACTGTGTTTGACATCTTTTACCTGGCTGCCGTTCTCACGGTGGGCATTCGTATGATCCGTGGCAGCAAGAGCGGCTCTCAGTTCAAGCTATTCGGCCTCATGGCTGTGGTGCTGGGTGCCGGCGATTCCTTCCACCTGGTACCTCGTGCACTGGCTCTGTGCACCACCGGCCTAGAGAACTACGCTGTTCCCCTGGGCCTGGGTAAGTGGATCACCTCCATCACCATGACCGTCTTTTATGTGCTGCTGTACTACGTCTGGCGTAAGCGTTACCAGGTAGAGGGCCAGAAGAACCTGACCATCGCTGTGTACGCTCTGTCTGCTGTCCGTGTGCTGCTGTGCATGATGCCCCAGAACCAGTGGCTCACCAACAAGACCTCCCTCACCTGGGGCATCCTGCGGAACGTACCCTTTGCTCTGCTGGGCCTGCTGATCATCGTGCTGTTCTACCGCAGCGCAAAGGACCACAGCGATAAGGCTTTCCGTTGGATGTGGCTCACCATCGTGCTGAGCTTCGGTTTCTACATCCCTGTGGTGCTGTGGGCTGACGTGAACCCCCTGATCGGTATGCTGATGATCCCCAAGACCTGCGCTTATGTGTGGACCGTCCTCATTGGCTACAACGCCATGAAGGCTGAGGAAAGCGCAGAGGCCTGACCCGGGAACGCCGCCGCTCCTCAAGCAGCTGCGAAAAAAGACCTCGCCCTGCAGGTGATAAAGAAATCACAGACGGCATCTTTATCGACCGTCCCAACCGTTTTATTGCCCATGTAGACGTGAACGGTGCGGTGGAAACCGTCCATGTCAAAAATACCGGGCGGTGCAAGGAACTGCTGCTGCCCGGTGCGGCAGTGCGTCTGGAAGTGTCGGACAACCCGAAACGCAAGACAAAATACGACCTTGTAAGAGATGAAAGAGTGCATGAAAGATTATCAAAGAATTATCTTTCTGTGAATTTTAGCACTCTACACTTGACATTGCTAACAAACGGTGCTATAACTATGGCGTGCTCAGGAGGAAGGAGAAAAGAGAGAGCCGCGAGGCTCCCAGGAAGGCCCTTCCGAGTGAACAACATAAAGATTTTTGACCCGACCCGAACGCCGGGATTGGAGGAATGATTTATGTTTATGCCTGCTGTTTTCCATGAGAATCTGTTCGATGATCTCTTTGATCCGTTCTGGAACGAGGGTGCGCTGGAGCGTGCGATGAACCGTGAAGAGCGCGAGACCTTCGGTAAGCGCGGTGCAAACATGATGAAGACCGATGTGAAGCAGACCGAGAACGGCTACGATGTGGCCGTGGACCTGCCGGGCTGCAAGAAGGAAGACGTTCAGATGGAACTGAACGACGGTTACCTGACTATTCAGGCCGTCCGTAATCACAGCAATGATGAGAAGGATGAGAAGGGTCATTACATCCGCCGCGAGACCTTCTCCGGCACCTGCGCGCGCAGCTTCTATGTGGGCGATGCCGTAAAGAAAGAGGATATCCACGCAAAGTTCGAGGATGGCATCCTGCACATCCAGCTGCCTGCACCCCAGCAGCAGAAGGCTCTGCCTGCAAACCCCAATCTCATCGAAATTGAATAACCGTTATGCCAGTGTGAGGAACACCGGCGCATAACCCAAGCCCCTGCGAGCAATTGCCCGCAGGGGTTTTTGCGTCTGTGCCTTTTCTTACAGGCGGCAGTATGCTATACTTGTGACGATAAATCGGAAGTTGCAGGGGGTAACAGAGATGAAAAATAGGATAATCGGTGTTATCCAGTGGCTCTATGTGGAAACGGCGCAGGGTAGCCACATCCGTTATCTCCATCCGGGCGAGACACCCAGAGCGGCTTTTGAGCTGGGTGACGAGACACCGGTGGCGGTCTATGCCTACTGCAATCTGCATGGCCTGTGGACGACAAAACTCTGATAAAACAATAAGTCCCCTCCGCGCAGATACCCGGAAAGCGAGATCCGGGTCTGCACGGAGGGGACGATTTTGTTATAGCAGAACTTCTTTGGTCTGTTCGATTTCAACAGGGCACTCTGCAAGCAGGCCGGAATGCTGCCGGTACGCATCCGGTTCCATCCGCCATGCGATCCCGCAGCCAGCAGAAAGTTCCCGCGGAACAGGGATCAGCCTGCCGGGAATCCCGTTCTGTTTGCAAAAGGCTTCCAGTTCCATGACCGCAGAAGTAGTGTAGAATGTCAAAACCTGATAGGGCTTTTTTGCTCTCATACGCTGCCGTTATGCCTGAAAGGTGATCTCAAAACAGCCATCCGCCCGCGTGGTCGTCTGACCGTCCTTGTGTTCATATTCCAGCATTTTTTCAATGTTTTTGCGGGTGTGCGCTTCATCACCGAGAACGCGGATCATCTCGCCCGGATGCTCTTCCATCGCATCCATCGTCAGCAACACCGGTTCCGGGCAGGAAAGGCCGCGAACGTCCACTTCAACAAATTTAGCCATTGTGCTTTCTCCTTTTTCAGATCACTTTGCCGCTTTTTTACGGCGCAGGTTGGTTGCTGCAATCACAAACAACAGTACAATGCAAACGATGACTGCAATCTTGCCGGGCATGGCCGGGCCGCCGGGAACAGCGGCATCGGTCGCTGTGGCAGCTTTGGCGGCGCTGCCGACCAGATTAAAATTGTGTGCAAAAGCGGCACCCAGAAGCATACCGAGGAACGTTACCGCGCTGTCGGAGGAACCCTGCCCTGCAAGGATCAGCTGACGCAGCGGACAGCCACCGGCCAATACCGCTGCAAAACCGACAACGTACATGCCAAGGATGTTCCACAGATGCTGCGAATGTGCAATGGGCTGGCCGGAGAAGCTCAGATGGAAATTGCCGGTGGCAATGTTATAAATGGTCATGACCGCAAACAGCGCGGCAATAATGCTGAGCAGGTCGAAATTCTTCATCAGGATCACATCGCGGATGCTTCCGGCAAAGCACATACGGCTTTTCTGTGCGAGGGCACCGATGACCAATGCGACCACCAGTGCCAGCAGCAGCGGAGCGTGCTTGCTGCCGGGGCCTTCCGTGCTTGCCGCATAAGCACCCGTTGCCACACCGATCACCAGCAGAGCAGCCAGCAGAACCGGCAGCACCGCACCGCTGAGCGGCTTGGTTTCATAGGCTCTTCCCAGAGAAAAGCCTTTTTTCAAGAAGCAGGAGCCAGTGGCGACACCGCCGGCAAAGCCGATGAGCGCCACATACGCATTCAGGTCACCGGCAGACATCCGTAGCACCATGCGCAGCGGGCAGCCCAGAAAGACCAGTGCACCGATCATCATAACGGCACCCAGCAGAAAACGCACCATCGGCGCAGAACCGGCGGTAGAGCGATACTCTTTGGTTGCCATGGAAATCAGGAACGAGCCGCAGACAAAGCCGACGATCTCAGGGCGGAAATACTGAACGGGTGCAGCGGTGTGCAGTTTGAGCGCGCCTGCCGCGTCGCGGATGAAACAGGCCACGCAGATTGCCATGTTGGCCGGGTTGCCAGACATGGCCAGAAGCATGACTAGAAGTCCGATGACCACACCGGACAAGGCCAGCTTCCATGTTTTGTCGAATAATTTCATGATTGCCTCCTTTTTTAGCGGGTGAACTTTACCAGTTCAGTATAACACACACGATTTTTCAGGTGAAATTGATTTTATTGATAATCCGTATGTACTTATTGATATAATCAATGAACGGAACTATAATAAAAGAAAAAGCCTTTTCAGCACAAAAAAGGAGCGCAGCATGGATATCCGCCAACTGGAAGCCTTTGTGTATACCGTAAAATACCAGAGTTTTTCCCTTGCGGCTCAAAAGCTTTATCTTTCGCAGCCGACCGTCAGTTCGCATATCAACAATCTGGAAAAAGAACTTCATACGCAGCTTTTGAAGCGAACGACCAAGAGTTTGTCGGTCACGCCCGCAGGGCAGACCCTTTACAACTACGCAGCTGAGATCCTGAATCTCCAGCAGAAAGCGATTCTGGAACTTTCTGATAAAAATCAGAAGCTGCTGCACATCGGTGTTTCCTCCGTTCCGTCCCTCTATCTTCTGCCGGAACTGCTGTCGGCGTACCATCAGGAAATGCCGGATGTCCGCTTCCGTACCAGCTGCTCGGACAGTCTGGATGTCATTCGGAAAGTAACAGATGGAACCTGCGATATCGGGCTGGTCGGCACGAAAATTTCGGATACACCCTGCCGCTTTCTGCCGGTCACTTCGGATGAACTTGTGATCGCGGCCCCGGCTACACCGCATTTTCAGGCTTGTCTGGAATTGAAAGATCCGGTTTCCATGCTGCTGAAAGAACCATTTCTCCTGCGGGAGGATACTTCGGGGACAAAACAGGAAACGCTCTATTATCTGAAAAACCGGGGGCTTTCGCTGGACGATCTGAATGTGATCGCTGTGATGGATGATGCCGCTTCGCTGATCCGCTGCATCACACTGGGGATGGGCATCTCCATCCTTTCCCGCGCAACGGTTCAGAACGATGCACAGCTTGGAAAGCTGTTGATCATTCCTCTGGAACAGTCGGCTTTCTTGCGGAAACTCTATATCGTGTATTCTTCCACACAGTTTATGTCGGAACAGACGGCGCACTTTTTTGCGTTTATGAAGCAGTTCTATGCCATTTCCTGAAAAAGGAACCGATGGCTCCCGGCCTGTGGATGACAAAACTCTGATAAAACGAAACGCCCCTTCTGCGCAGATACCCGGAACGTGAGATCCGGGCCTGCACGGAGGGGACGGTTTTTATAGGAGAGCAGTTCTGTCACAGGCATTTGCCACAGTTGCTGCACCCGTTGCAGATAAGCCTGCTGCCGCAAGTGGCGCAGTTAGAGCGGAAGTGTGGCACATACAGCTCTTCCTGCGGGATGGGATAGCCCCAGTCGTCCACCAGATCAAAACGCATGGACTTGCCTTTGAAGTTCATGCCGGACTTGTAGGCCATCCGGCTTTGCAGCTGCTTGCTGGGCAGGTGATAGCGTTTGCCATCCTTGATGAACACAGTGCCGGTCTCGATGAAACAGAAGGTGACGTTGGCCTCCACGCACTCCTGCCGCAGGGACTTTACCCAGTCGAAATTGCAGGGGCGGGCACCATCGTAGTTTTCGCCGCCGCAGATGACCTGCTCGATTTGCCCGGCGGAAAGGTACTGCCGGATGCTTACTGGCCCGATGAA
>ENA-ORCP01002736-ORCP01002736.1-human-gut-metagenome-genome-assembly--contig:-NODE-2736-length-13849-cov-3.344612_pt1 | contig 13849 bp, 13 predicted proteins | sample MGYA00242990_ERZ507991 | MGnify/ENA primary metagenome ERZ507991 (study PRJEB26167, sample SAMN06115496) | human gut metagenome | host: Homo sapiens | place: China:Henan | collected 2015-05-07... | reverse complement strand
GCCGCGGAGGCTGAAGCGGAAGAGGAGAGCCGGGCGGACGTGAAGCCTGCGGCCCCTCCAAAGGAAAAGGGGCAGAGGACCCGCGGGCCGCAGAAGCTGAAATTTACCTATAAAGAACAGAAAGATTACGAGACCATCGAGGCAGATATGGCGGCTCTGGAGGAGAGGATCGCAGGGCTCGAAGAAGAGATCCAGGCATCGGCCCGGGATTTTGTAAAGCTGAACCAGCTTATGGAGGAAAAGGAAAAGGCAGAGAAAGAGCTGGAAGAAAAGATGGACCGGTGGATGTATCTGGAAGAGCTGGCGGCGAAGATCGCAGAGCAGCAGGGGTAGGCTTACAGACGTAGAATAGAACGGAGGACGGGATATGACGGGACGAAAGAACAGACATGAGCTCCTCTATCCATTGGGAGTAACGCCGCTTGGTTATGTCCTCCTTCTCAATAAAGTCAGGGAAGAAGCGCCTGCGACTTTCAAATATTTTGCGGACCAGGGTGTTGCGATAAAAGTTATTTCGGGTGATAATCCGATCACCGTATCGGAGACTGCGAAGCAGGCCGGAATTGAAGGCGCAGAGAATTACGTGGATGCGGGAACATTAAAGACCGAAGAAGATATTGCCCTTGCGGTGAGCAAATATACGGTCTTCGGAAGGGTAATCCCGGAACAGAAAAGACAGTTTGTGCAGGCACTGAAAAAGCAGGGGATGACGGTCGCTATGACCGGTGATGGTGTTAATGATGTACTTGCCCTGAAGGATGCAGACTGTTCGGTGGCGATGGCATCAGGAAGCGATGCGGCGGTCCAGGCGTCCCAGGTGGTACTTCTGGAATCCGATTTTTCAAGGATGCCGGAGGTTGTTCTGGAAGGAAGAAGAGTTGTCAATAACATTCAGCGTTCAGCAAGTCTGTTCCTGGTGAAGAATATTTTTTCCTTCCTGCTTGCAATTTTCTCGGCAGTCTTTATGATTACCTATCCGCTGGAGCCATCCCAGGTATCGCTGATCAGCATGTATACGATCGGTATTCCGGCATTCTTCCTGGCACTGCAGCCGAACCGGGATATCATTAAGGGACACTTCCTGACCAATGTGTTCTTAAAGGCACTTCCGGCAGGACTTACGGATGTACTTGCGGTTGGTGCGCTGGTTGTATTTGGACAGACGTTCGGAGTTGCATCCAAAGATATTTCTACGGCGGCGACGATGCTGCTTGCAATTGTCGGATTCATGATCCTTTACCGGATCTGCCAGCCGATGAATGCACTGCGTATGATCGTCTGGATCGGATGCGTGATCGGACTGTTAGGATGCAGTATCTTCCTGCCACAGTTATTTGCGATTACGGGAATGTCCAGAAAATGCATTATGCTTTTTGTAATATTCTCGATTGCGACCGAGCCGGTACTTCGGTATCTGACGAAGCTGATCGAATGGCTGAGAAAGCAGTACATAAAATTTATCAAGAATCCAATCAAAGAATTTAAAGGAAAAGCTGCCGATTAAGGCAGCTTTTCTTGGAAAATGAGTATTTTTAAAAAATAAAGATCAGATAATTCAGTCTGCAAATTTTGCATTCTGATCCACTTCTTCCGACTGGTTTACGATATGATTGGTCAATGCCTCATCATCCGTGGTAAACACAATATCCGGCAGAAGTTCAAAATAAAAATCCGTATATTTTTTCGCAAGAGCCTGGATACAGAAATTCTGTACGATCTTAAACCGGGTAATGGAAACCAGATCTTTGTCAAAGGTGATGTAAACACTGATCCAGAGCTTTCTTCCAGTACGGAGAATGTCATAGTAGAGTTTTTTGTAACCATAGGCATTTAGGACAGGTTCGATCGTTTCTTTAATTTCATCAACAGTCTCTTCCTCCGGCGGGATCAGGAACAGATCCCGAAGTCCGGTTATTACCGTCTTTATCGGCGTCGGCAGCATAAAGATGGACAGGGTGACGGTAATGATCTGGTCAAGATAAGGTGTTATGGGTCTGAACCATGGAAAAGGCAGCAGAACCGGAAGAAAGAAGGCAATTGCCATACCGAAAGAGGCAATACTGTCGATCTCCCAGCCTTCCATTTCCATTGTGATCATTGGGGAATCCATCAGACGATTTTTATATTTGAGATAAATGGATACGGTAATTCCCAGAAAAAATGCAAATAATTCAAACCAGGCAATGGTATCAAAAGCGACTTTTCTGCCACCATGGATCATGATTTCGATATTGTTCAGGATCAGCCCGACGGTAACGCCAGTCATGGTAATGCCCTTGACAACGACAAACATAGATTCAATCTGCATATAACCGAACGGGTGCTTTTCATTGGATGGCTTGTAAAGTAGCGGAATCAGAAAAAGCGACGGCAGGAGCATGCAGAACTCGACTCCGTCATAGATTGCGTCCAGAAGAACTGCCTGGGAACTGGTGTAGATTGCCATGACGATCTCAACGATAACGAAAAACAGATTCCCGTACAGGGAGACAGACATGGCTTTTTTTTCTCTTTTTTGTGCTTTTCTTCCTACGTGCATAGGATACCTCCTTTTTTGACTGTAAGAAAATCCCGATAGGATTTTCTGATAAATGAAAGGCATTACGTGCCTGTAATACGTTTTTTTGTTACCATTTATCATACCCGATTTTGAAATTGATGGCAAGAAAGTAAAAGTGAACTGGCAGTATAGTTGTTCTAAACCGGGGAAAGCCCGCATACACTGTATCAGCAATCAAAGGGGGACAGTGTATGGATACATTTGATTTATACAAGGATATACAGTGCCGGACGAATGGAGAGATCTATCTGGGTGTGGTAGGACCGGTACGGAGTGGCAAATCAACCTTTATCAAGCGTTTTATGGATGTGCTGGTGCTGCCGAAAATGACCGATGAGCATGCAAAAGAGCGGACGGTGGATGAGCTTCCGCAGTCTGCGTCAGGGAAGAGCATCATGACAACGGAGCCGAAATTTGTGCCAAAAGAAGCTGCCGAAATCCAGCTCGCAAAGGATGTGAGTGTGCTGGTGCGTCTGATCGATTGTGTGGGCTATATGGTGGAGGGAGCCGCCGGTCACATGGAAAATGGAGCAGAACGTCTGGTGAAAACGCCGTGGAACGAAAAAGAAATTCCGTTTACAAAGGCGGCAGAAATCGGGACGAAAAAGGTAATCCATGACCACTCCACGATCGGGATTGTTGTGACGACAGACGGAAGTATCGGAGAGCTTCCAAGAAACAGCTACCGGGCGGCAGAAAAGAAAACGATCCAGGAGCTGAAAAGCATTGGAAAGCCGTTCGTGGTCTTGGTCAATACCCGGAAACCGTACAGCGCAGAGGCAAAAAACGTGGCAGAAGAAATCCAGAAAGAATATCAGGTAACGGCACTTCCGGTCAACTGTGAACAGCTCCGGGAAGAAGATATCCACCGGATCATGGAAAATGTGCTCTTTGCATTTCCGGTCACAGAAGTAAAATTTTTCCTTCCAAAATGGGTGGAAATACTTACAGCAGATCACAAGGTTCGGGAAGAGCTGGTATCTTATGCAAGAGAAGTCATGGGCAGAATCGGAGAAATCCGGGATGCGATGGAGATCCGGAAGCCGGAGCAGAGTACCTACATAAATGCAGTAAATGTAACAGGTGTGTCCATGGATACCGGTGAGATCTCGGTTGAAATCAAGGTGGAAGATGGCTGTTATTATGAAATGTTAAGTGATCTGACCGGAACGCAGATCAGCGGGGAATATGATCTGATCCATACAGTGCGTAATCTTGCCATGCTCCAGAAAGAATATGAAAGTGTCAAAGATGCACTTGCTTCGGTTAAAATGAAAGGCTACGGTGTAGTCAGCGCGACGAGAGAAGAAATCCGGCTGGACGATCCAGTGGTAATCCGGCAGGGCAATAAATACGGAGTAAAGATCCGTTCGGAAGCACCTTCTATCCATATGATCCGAGCTAACATTGAGACCGAGATTGCGCCGATCGTGGGGAGTGAGCAGCAGGCAAAGGATCTGGTAAATTATATCAACGAGGCGGCAAAGAGCCCGGCTGGAGTCTGGGGAACCAATATTTTCGGAAAATCGATCGAAGAGCTGGTGATGGATGGCGTGCGAAACAAGATCGCCATGATCGGAGATGAAAGTCAGGCAAAACTGCAGGACACCATGCAGAAGATCGTCAATGACAGCAACGGAGGTATGGTTTGCATCATTATCTAAAATTTTTCTTAAATCAATTCGATTGGCGGCAGGAAACTTGCATGGCAATCCGAGAGTATGTTATACTAAAGTCTATACGTTAGGGGATACATTTTCATGGAATGAATGGTCATATAAGATACCATGAAATCTATACGTGAGGAGAAAAGAAAAGAGGGACATCTATGAAAGTAGCAATTGTATCAGCAGACACCATGATATACAGAAAACAGAAGGATGATACGTGTTCGCCAATCGTGCGAAGAGTGCTCGATCAGGTCAGCTTCAAGACAGAGCTTGTACAGCCGGTACCAAATGACAGGGAGGTTATCCGCAAGATCCTTGCGAAGATCGCGGATGCACAGATGGCAGATCTGATCCTTACGATCGGTGGGATCGGATGCAGAGAAGAGGACTGTGTTCCGGAAGCGACAAAGGCAGTGGTCGATAAGGAGATTCCGGGGATCGGAGAGTCGATGCGTCTTTTTATGACACGGACCAGAAAAAGGGCAATGCTGACGAGAGGAACAGCAGGTATCCGGGGGAAATCCCTGATCGTCAATCTTCCGGGAAGTCCGAAGATCATTAAAGAGTGTCTGGAATATGTTCTTCCGGAGATTGTTTATGCGACAGAGACGGCAGTCGGTGAACATGATGATGTTGAGGAGTAGGCAGACAGATGAGGGTGACGTATATCGGACACAGCGGATTTTCGGTGGAACTGGAATCCCATATTCTATTATTTGACTATTATGAAGGAACGATGCCGGAGTTTGATCCAGCGAAGAAGCTGTTGGTATTTGCCAGCCATTCCCATCCGGATCATTTTAACAGAGAGATCCTGAAGCTTGCGGATGTGTATCCGGATGTGGAATATATTTTCCCGAAGGATATCAGAATTGCGAAAAAGGAGCAGCGTGAATCGGAACATTTCATGCGAAAAAGGGATGAGATTACTGTCGGGGATACAAAGGTAAAAAGTCTGCGCTCAACCGATGAAGGGGTTGCCTTTCTGGTAAGATGCGAAGACAGGATCATTTATCATGCAGGGGATCTGAACTGGTGGCACTGGGAAGAGGAAGATGATGCGTATAACCGGATGATGCGCGGCGATTATCAAAAGGAGATTGAAACGCTGGCCGGTGAGAAGATCGATCTTGCATTTGTCGTGCTTGACCCGAGACAGGAAGAGCAGTTTTACTGGGGCTTTGACTGGTATATGCGGCATACGGATACGAAGATTGTATTTCCGATGCATATGTGGAAGCAGTACGAGGTGCAGGATCGGCTTATCGGAATGGAAGTATCAGAGCCATACCGGGAGAAGATCATGCGGATCCGGGAAATGGGACAGGTATTTGAACTATAAGGAGACAATTTATGAAAGTCAGTATTTATACAGATGGAGCGGCAAGAGGTAATCCGGACGGACCGGGCGGTTATGGAGTTGTTCTGGAATATGTAGACCCGAAGGGAGAACTTCACGTTAAAGAGCTTTCCGGCGGCTATGTGCGGACAACCAATAACCGGATGGAGCTGATGGCTGTCATCCGGGGGCTGGAAGGGATCAACCGGCCGTGGGAGGTAGAGCTTTATTCTGATTCCCAATATGTGGTCTATTGATTCAATCAGCACTGGATCGAGGGATGGATCAAAAAGGGCTGGAAGCGTGGGAAGAATGAGCCGGTCAAGAATACCGACCTGTGGAAGCGTCTTCTGGAAGCGAAAAAGCCGCACCAGGTGAACTTCAATTGGGTAAAAGGGCATGATGGACACCCGCAGAATGAACGTTGTGATACTCTTGCGACAACGGCAGCAGACGGAAATGAGCTGCAGGTTGATCCGGGGGTGTAGAAGAAATCCTTTACACTGATAAAAAAATGTGATAAAGTATCTAAGGCAAGTAAGACAGACGTTCGCGGATGCAGGTGCCGAAAGGCCGCAGACGAGGAAAGTCCGGGCTTCACAGGGCAGGATGCCGGATAACGTCCGGTAGAGGTGACTCTAAGGATAGTGCAACAGAAATATACCGCCTGCAGATGCAGGTAAGGTTGGAAGGGCAGTGTAAGAGACTACCGCCTGGGTGGTAACACACAGGGCATATGTAAACCCCATCCGAAGCAAGACCGAAAAGAAGTGGTATGGCGGCCCGTCATGCTTCAGGTTGGTCGCTTGAGTCTGCTGGCAACAGCAGAACTGGATAGATGAACGTCCACGACATAACCCGGCTTATCGTTTTGCTTGCTTTTTTATTTTTAATTGAGAAATTTTGAAAAGAATCTGTATTCATATTCATGAAGGATATAGATTCTTTTTTTGTTGCGGTGCCCTTTAAAAAGCTTTAATTTTTATGATATCGTAGTATTGTGTGAATGATTTTTTGAGTGGAATGAAAAATAAAAAAACGTGATAATCCGTTTGACAATCGTTTGAAAAATATGGTAGTTTTAGGAGGATTAAAGTTATGTAGGAGTGTCAAATGAGGAATGATCGTTTTCAAAGTCGGGAAAGAGGAAATGTAGCATATTACCATCTTCCGGGCTTGTTTGAATTTTATGAACTGTACAGACTTTTTTTGCCGCTGTTTTATACACACAGGGAGTATTTCTATGACTGGTGTGAGATTGGTTCCATTTATGGAGCCCCGGAAGACTGCCTGTGGGGCGGAGGACGTGTGGAAGCAGGAGAAGCTGAGCCGGAAGAAGTGCTTGCACTTATGCAGAAGTACGGGATTTCTGCCCGTCTGACCTTTAGTAATTCTCTGCTCAGGAAAGAGCACCTTGCGGATCAGAGATGCAATATGCTTTGTCAGTTATTTGAGAAAAGCACAGGTGTGAAAAACGGTGTGATCGTGCACTCAGAGCTGCTGGTGGATTATCTGAAAAAGAAGTATCCGGGGTTCTATCTGGTCTCATCTACCACGAAAGTGTTGACCGAATTTCAGGAGTGTCTGCGGGAAATCCAGAGAGAAGATTTTCAATATGTCGTACCGGATTTCCGTCTGAATAAGATGTTGGATAAATGGAATACATTATCAGAAGGTCAGAAGGATAAAGTTGAATTCCTGTGTAATGAGTGTTGTTGGTTCGGCTGCAGGGACCGGAAAGCCTGTTATGAGGATGTGAGCCGGAAGAATCTCGGAGAAGATGGAGAGGAACACCGGTGTACTGCGCCAAATGCAAAGGAAGGCTATCGTTTTTCAAAAGCAATGACAAATCCGGGATTTATCAGTGTAGATGATATCAAAAATATCTATTTGCCGATGGGATTTACAAATTTTAAGATCGAAGGCAGGGGACTTGGAAGTGCGCTGATCCTGGAATTTCTACTGTATTATATGACAAAGCCGGAATATCAGCTGCATGTAAGAGAGGAATTGTATCTGGATAATATGCTGGATTTGTTTTAAAATCAAGGGAAAGATTTTTATGGACAAATACCAGAAATTTCGAAGACATATTCGCTTTTGTTTTTCTGCGTCTATAGGAGGTATTTTTTATGTTATTAAGTATTGCGCTGATCCTGCTTGTTGGAATGTGTATGAGTTGGATCTGTCAGAAGATCAAATTGCCAGGTTTGCTTGGGATGTTGGCGACCGGTGTGGTTCTCGGACCATATGTTTTGAATCTGCTGGACAGCAGTATTCTTGGAATTTCATCCGAACTCCGGAAAATTGCCCTGATTATCATTTTGACAAGGGCAGGGCTTGGGCTGGATCTGTCAGGACTGAAGAAAATAGGAAGATCCGCAGTGATGATGTGCTTTGTCCCTGCAAGCTTTGAACTCCTGGGAATGCTTTTGATTGCACCGAAACTGATGGGAATCACCTTGCTGGAAGCTGCAATTATGGGAGCAGTGCTTGCGGCCGTTTCACCGGCGGTTGTGGTGCCGAGAATGGTAAAGCTGATGGAGGAAGGATATGGAGTAAAGGAAGGAATCCCACAGCTTATCCTTGCCGGAGCATCGGTAGATGATGTCTATGTGATTGTATTATTTTCTACCTTTGTTGGAATGATGCAGGGAAAAGGGGCTTCGGTCATCAGCTTTGTAAATATCCCGGTATCGATCATTCTGGGAATTGCGATCGGACTGCTGATTGGAGTCCTGCTGGCATGCTTTTTTAAAAAAGTTCATATTCGGGATACCACAAAGGTTCTGATCATTTTGAGTATTTCGTTCCTGCTGGTTACGATCGAAGATAAAATGACAACTGCAATCACATTTTCTGCACTGATCGCAATTATGTTTATTGGAATTGGACTGCAGAAAAAACGGGAGGTTGTTACAAAAAGAATCTCTGTAAAATACGGGAAACTCTGGGTTGGAGCAGAGGTGTTCCTGTTTGTACTGGTGGGGGCAACGGTCAATATCGGGTATCTGGGAAAGGTTGGAATCAAGGCGGTGCTTTTGATCGCAGGCGCATTGGTGTTCCGGATGCTGGGTGTATTTGTATGTCTGCTTGGAACCAGTCTTCGAGGAAAAGAAAAAGCCTTTGTGATGATGGCGTATACACCGAAAGCAACCGTGCAGGCAGCAATCGGAGGAATTCCGCTTTCGCTGGGATTTGCCTGTGGGGATATGGTACTTACGGTGGCAGTACTTGCAATTGTGCTGACAGCGCCACTTGGAGCGTTTGTGATTGATCTTTCTTATAAAAAGCTATTGGATAAAAGATAAGGATGGACGGAAAATCTATGACTGCATTCTGTCAATATTCACTGTATGCTGTGCCGGACAAACATACTGCAGAAAACAGGGCGAGCAATACCAAGATCTTCTTTCTTACTGTACGAAGGAGATAAAAAATAAAGGACGCATGAAAAAATTTTCTTTTTTCATGCGTCCTTTGCGTGGCATCTGTCCGCCTAGTCTAACAAGCCGACGCTAGCCCCGCTTTCTGTTGTATTTCTCTTCACAGTATTTACATCTATACACTTCGTTCTCCGGATCAGTCAGTACAAACACGTGATCCAGTCCCTGTTCAATCGAAGTAATACATCTCGGATTGTGGCATCTGATCACATTCTTGATTTCAGATGGTAATTTCAGTTCTTTTTTCTCAACAATCTTGGAATCTTCGATAATATTTACCGTGATATTATGATCGACAAAACCAAGGATATCCAGATCAATGATATCGATCGGGCATTCAATCTTGATGATATCCTTTTTACCCATCTTGTTACTTTTGGCATTCTTGATGATGGCTACGCAGCAGTCAAGCTGATCAAGTTTCAGATATTTGTAGATATCCATGCTTTTTCCTGCTTTGATGTGATCCAGTACGAAGCCCTCTGAAATTTTCCCAATGTTCAGTGTATTTTCAACCATGTCTTTCGCCTCCCTTAATCTACATGAATATCCAAAAGTGTCAGGATCAGTGCCATACGGATATAGACACCATACTGTACCTGCTTGAAATAAACAGCTCTTGGATCATCATCAACTTCAACAGAAATTTCGTTGACACGCGGAAGTGGATGGAGAACCAGCATATCTTTTGGCGCAAGTTCCATTTTCCCTTTGTCCAGGATGTAGAAATCTTTCATACGGACATAATCTTCCTCGTTGAAGAAACGTTCCTTCTGAACACGTGTCATATAAAGGATATCGAGATCCGGAAGGGCATCCTCCAGGCGCTCTACTTCTGTATATGGGATATTTTTCTTATCCAGTACGTCTTTGCGTACATAACCTGGCAGACGGAGTTCCTCCGGTGAAATAAGTACAAACTCGATGTTCTCATAACGCACCAGGGCATTGATCAGAGAATGTACGGTACGACCGAATTTGAGGTCTCCACAGAGTCCGATCTTCAGATTATTCAGACGTCCTTTTAGAGAACGGATGGTTAAAAGGTCAGTCAGTGTCTGTGTAGGATGCTGATGTCCGCCGTCACCTGCGTTGATCACCGGGATTGAAGAGTGCTGCGCTGCAACCATCGGTGCACCTTCTTTTGGATGTCTGATCGCACAGATATCTGCATAGCAGGAAACCATACGGATCGTATCTGCTACGCTTTCCCCTTTGGTAGCGGAGCTGGAAGCTGCCGAAGAAAAGCCAAGTACATTACCACCGAGATTCATCATTGCTGCTTCATGACTCAGTCGGGTACGGGTACTTGGCTCATAGAATAAAGTGGCAAGCTTTTTGCCTGCGCAAGCATGTGCATATTTTTCCGGATGAGCTTCGATATCACCTGCAAGATCCATAAGCTTATCGAGCTCTTCCACAGAAAAATCTAAAGGACTCATTAAATGTCTCATAAGAAACCTCCTTAAAAATAACCGCAGAAAATGTGCGGCTTCATATATTCTTTATCTATAATATAACAAAAACATGGTCATTTCAACAAAGTTTTACATGTTTTTTCTGATCGGGTTTGCGAAGAAATGTAGATTTTACAGAAAAAATATATTATAATGAAAAATTAGTAACGTCAGCGTAAGAAGACATAAGGATAAAACGATAAGGAGTGGGACAATGCAGAGTCTGGAAGAGATGAGAAAAGAGCTGGATGTGATCGATGACCAGATCACCACGCTTTATGAGAGACGTATGAAGGTCTGCGAAGGAGTTGCAGAATATAAGATAAAGAACGGACGAAAAGTATTTGATAAGACAAGAGAGAACGAGAAACTGGCAGCAGTAGCAGAAAAGGTGTCCACAGATTTTAACAAAAAAGGGATCCGGGAGCTTTTTGAACAGCTGATGAGCATGAGCAGAAAGCTGCAGTACCAGCGTCTTTCTGAGGAAGGAGTTCTGGGAAGACTTCCCTTTATCGGACTGGATCAGCTGGATCTTGATGGTGCACGTGTGGTTTTCCAGGGAGTGGAAGGAGCCAACAACCAGGCAGCTATGTTAAAATATTTTGGGAAAAATGTGAAAAACTTCCATGTACCGTCATTCCGTGATGCAATGGAAGCAATTGAAGAGGGAAGCGCAGATTATGCAGTCCTTCCAATTGAAAATTCTTCCGCAGGTCCGGTGACACAGGTGTATGACCTTCTGGTGGAATTTGAAAATTACATTGTAGGAGAGACGGTCCTTCCGATTAAGCATATGCTTGCCGGAGTGAAAGGAACTACACTTTCCAGCATTGAAAGAGTGTATTCACATCCACAGGGACTGATGCAGACATCCCATTTTCTGGATGAACACGGAACCTGGCAGCAGATCAGTGTTGCCAATACTTCTATGGCGGCCAAAAAGATGATGGAAGACCAGGATACCACGCAGGCAGCTGTCTGCAACGAATATGCAGCAGAGCTTTACGGACTGGATATTCTGGCAAGAGAGATCAATGACGAATCTGACAACAGTACAAGATTTATCATTGTCACGAACCAGAAGGTATTCCTGAAAAATGCATCCAAGATCAGTATTTGCTTTGAAATACCGCATGAGAGTGGATCGTTGTACCATCTGCTTTCCCATTTTATTTACAATGACCTGAACATGACAAAGATTGAATCCCGACCGGTAGAAGGAAAAAGCTGGGAATATCGTTTCTTTGTGGACTTTGAAGGAAATCTGGCAGATGCGGCAGTGAAAAATGCGATCCGTGGACTCAGGGAAGAAGCACTGAACCTGAAAATCCTTGGAAATTATTAGACTGAAAAAGAGAGGACACGGCTATGAGAACAAATGAACTGATATTATATCGTTATATGGAACATGAAGATCTGCTTCGGGACATGACATTTCTGATCGACAATGCAGATAATGATTATTATAATAAAGAGGATTTGAAGAGCCTTCTTTTCGAAAATTTAAATGAGCTGATCGAACTGGCTGCAAACTATGGATTCGAGGGGGACCTCTGGCATACCTTCCTGACCTTCCTGCTTGCCAACAGTGAGAATGCTTACAGCACAGCCTGCGAAGTGGTAGGAGAGGTAGAGGGAAGCGTCAATAAAGCAGCCCTTCATGATTTTCAGATTTTCAAAGAACTGTTCGAATATGATTTGAAAGAGATGGGTGAAAAGCTCGGTACAGACAGTCTGGAACTGATTGAGGACTATCATCCGGTCAATGCCAAGGGACATGTATTTAACAAGAGGATTCGCGACCGGATCTGCGACTTAAGCAAAGCTCTTGCACAGACAGATGATGCAGAAGAATTTAAGACAACTGTAACCCAGTTCTACAAAGAATTCGGAGTGGGAACTTTCGGACTTCACAAGGCATTCCGTATTGAGCATATGGAAGAAGGAGCACAGATCGTGCCGATCACCAAGATCGCACACGTCCATCTGGATGATCTGGTGGGCTATGATATTGCCAAGAAGAAACTGATCGATAATACCGAGGCATTTGTAAAGGGTAAAAAAGCTAATAACTGTCTGCTTTTTGGTGATGCCGGAACCGGTAAATCTTCTTCGATCAAGGCAATCCTGAACCAGTATTATGACCAGGGACTTCGTATGATCGAAGTGTACAAGCATCAGTTCAAAGACCTGAATGATGTGATCGCACAGATCAAGAACCGGAATTACAAATTTATTATTTATATGGATGATCTTTCTTTTGAAGAATTCGAGATTGAGTACAAATATCTGAAAGCGGTGATCGAAGGCGGTCTGGAGAAGAAACCGGATAATATCCTGATCTATGCAACTTCCAACAGAAGACATCTGGTACGTGAGACATTCAAAGATAAAGCCGACAGAGATGAAGAACTGCACACCAATGATACCGTACAGGAGAAACTTTCGCTGGTAGCAAGATTCGGCGTGACCATTTATTTTGGAAAACCGGATAAAAAAGAATTCCAGAAGATTGTCACCACGCTTGCAGATCGTTACGGTGTCGAGATGGAAGAGGAAAAGCTTCTTCTGGAGGCAAACAAATGGGAATTGAGCCATGGTGGATTAAGCGGACGTACTGCACAGCAGTTTATTGATTATTTGCTTGGACAACAATAAAAGGAGAACCAATATGAAGTGGAATAAATTCAGATTAAAGACAACAACCGAGGCAGAAGACATTGTCAGTAGTATGCTGATGGACCTTGGTGTACAGGGAATCGAGATTGAGGATAAGATTCCGATGACACAGGCAGAAAAAGAGCAGATGTTTGTTGATATCCTTCCGGAGACAGGAATCAATGACGGCATCGCATATATCAGTTTCTATCTGGATATTTTGCATCACTTGAAAAAGAATTAAGTGAAGCCGCTGTTGCTGCAAAAACAGAGCGTCCACAGCTTATCAGAAGAATTAATGCAATGAACGAAGAAATCAAAGCTCTTTCAAGTGAAAATGACAAACTCAAGGCACAGATTGCTAATAATGCACTTGGTGATGTCTCTAATGATGTTAAAGAAGTAAAAGGCGTTAAATATATTGCAGCCAAAGTTGATAACGTAGATATGAACGAATTAAGAAACTTAGGTGATAAGCTTAAAGGTGAAATTGGTTCAGGTGTTGTACTTATTGTCAGTGCCCAGGGTGATAAGGTTAATATGATTGCAATGGCAACAGACGATGTTATTGCAAAAGGTGCTCATGCAGGAAATCTTATCAAAGCTGTTGCATCAATCGTTGGCGGTGGCGGCGGTGGTCGTCCTAAAATAGCACCCCAGCAGGCTCCGGCAATAATTGGTCCTACACCTGGAATCAAAAGTACAGCAACAGATACAAT
>ENA-ORCP01002735-ORCP01002735.1-human-gut-metagenome-genome-assembly--contig:-NODE-2735-length-13849-cov-17.124746_pt1 | contig 13849 bp, 8 predicted proteins | sample MGYA00242990_ERZ507991 | MGnify/ENA primary metagenome ERZ507991 (study PRJEB26167, sample SAMN06115496) | human gut metagenome | host: Homo sapiens | place: China:Henan | collected 2015-05-07... | reverse complement strand
TTCCGCCCCGACTATACCTGCTGGCACGTAGTAAGCTACAACAACGACGGCACGGTAGAGAAGAAACAGACATTCCAGGGCAAGAACGACGACTCTTCATGGGCACGCGGACAAGCATGGGCCGTATACGGTTATACCGCCTGCTATCGTGAGACGCAAGACACTACTTTCCTGAATTTCGCCGTAAAAGTGGCCGACATGATTATGAACCGTGTCAAGACCGACGATGCCATTCCTTACTGGGACTATGACGCTCCCGTAACCGAAGAGACTCCGCGCGACGCATCCGCCGCTTCCGTAACCGCTTCCGCCCTGATAGAGCTGAGCACAATGGTTCCCGACGGAAAGAAATACCTGGATTATGCAGAGAAAATCCTGAAGAGCCTGTCGGGCGACGCCTATCTGGCAAAGGTCGGCGAAAACCAGGGATTCATCCTGATGCACTCTACCGGTTCGCTGCCTAACGGTTCGGAAATCGACACTCCGTTGAACTATGCGGATTACTATTACCTGGAAGCCCTGAAACGCTTCATGGATCTGAAAGGTATCAGCTACAAGAATCTCTAATAGCCATATTGTAAACCAACAAACATTATGAATAAGACTTTTAAATATATCGTCCTGCTGGCGCTTGCCTGCTTCGTTGGCAAAGCAAATGCCCAGGAATTGAAAACCGAAGTGTTCTCGCTCCTCAACCTGGATTATCCCGGACTGGAGAAAGTAAAGGCCTTGCACCAGGAAGGCAAAGATGCCGATGCAGCCAAAGCATTGCTCGACTACTACCGTGCACGTACCAACGTGAAGACTCCCGACGTAAACCTGAAAAAGGTTACCATCGGCAAGGATGAACAGAAAATGGCCGACGAGGCTCTGCAACATACATTCTTTGCCCACAAAGGCTACCAGCCGTCATTCAATTACGGTGAAGACATCAACTGGAGATACTGGCCGGTAAAGGACAACGAACTGCGCTGGCAGTTGCACCGCCACAAATGGTTTACTCCCATGGGCAAGGCCTATCGTGTAAGCGGTGACGAAAAATATGCCGTTGAATGGACGAAGCAGTATATCGACTGGATCAAGAAAAACCCGTTGGTGAAGATTAACAAGAATGAATATGAACTGACAGGCAATACCCAACTGAAAGATGACGCAGAGAATGTACGTTTCGCATGGCGTCCGCTGGAAGTGAGCAACCGTCTGCAAGACCAGACCTCACAGTTCCAACTGTTCCTCCCGTCTCCCTCTTTCACCCCGGAGTTCCTGACCGAGTTCCTGGTAAACTACCACAAACATGCCATCCATATACTGGGCAATTACTCTGCACAGGGTAATCACCTGCTGTTCGAGGCACAGCGTATGATCTACGCCGGCGCTTTCTTCCCCGAATTCAAAGAGGCTGCTGCCTGGAGAAAGAGCGGTATCGACATCATGAACCGTGAAATCAACGTACAGGTGTATAACGACGGCGGACAGTTCGAGCTCGACCCGCACTACCACCTCGCTGCCATCAACATTTTCTGCAAGGCACTGAACATTGCCGACCTGAACGGTTTCCGCAACGAGTTCCCGCAGGAGTACCTGGATACAATCGAGAAAATGATTGTATTCTATGCCAACGTTTCTTTCCCCGACTACACCAACCCGTGTTTCAGCGATGCCAAGCTCACCAATAAGAAAGAAATGCTGAAGAACTACCGCAGCTGGAGCAAGATGTTCCCGAAGAACCAGTTCATCAAATATCTGGCAACAGACGGCAAAGAAGGCGCACTGCCCGAATATCTCTCTAAAGGTTTCCTGAAATCCGGTTTCTTCGTATTCCGTAACTCTTGGGGAACGGATGCCATGCAAATGGTTGTAAAGGCCGGCCCGAAAGCATTCTGGCACTGCCAGCCGGATAACGGTACTTTCGAACTCTGGTTCAACGGCAAAAACCTGTTCCCCGATTCCGGTTCTTACGTATATGCCGGCGAGGGCGAAGTGATGGAACAACGCAACTGGCACCGTCAGACCTGCGTACACAACACCGTAACGCTGAACAACAAGAATCTGGACCAGACCGAATCCGTAACCAAGCTGTGGCAGCCGGAAGGCAACGTACAGATACTGGTTACCGAGAATCCGAGCTACAAGAACCTGAAACACCGCCGTTCCGTATTCTTCGTAGACAACAGCTACTTCGTAATTGTAGACGAAATGGTGGGAAGCCAGAAAGGTTCCATTAACCTGCACTACCAGATGCCGAAAGGCGAAATCGCCAACAGCCGCGAGGATATGACTTTCGTCACTCAGTTTGAAGAAGGAAGCAACATGAAGCTGCAATGCTTCGGCCCCGAAGGCATGACGATGAAAAAAGAGCCGGGCTGGTGCTCCACCGCTTACCGCAAACGCTACAAACGCATGAACGTATCCTTCAATGTGAAGAAAGACAGCGAAGATGCAGTACGTTACATCACCGTTATCTGTCCGATAAAGAACAGCGCAGACGCCCCCAAATTGTCTGCCAAGTTCAAAAACAAGACATTCAATGAAAACGGACTGGAAGTAGAGGTGAAAGTAAACGGCAAGAAACAGTCTTTAAATTACAAATTATAATATAAAAGCAACATGACGAAAGGGAGTGCCCAAAAATGAAAAGCCAATCGATAGCGATTTTAGTTTTTGAGCACTCCCTTTCTTCATAATGAAAAGCGATACATCCCGGTTATGAAAAACAATCTTTCCAATGTACTTCTTCCGTTAGCCACATTAAGCCTCGCTTCCTGTGCCGGCCAGCAAAAAGAAGAACCCAAGCGTCCGAACATAATCTTCATGATGACGGACGACCATACCACACAAGCCATGTCCTGCTATGGCGGTAATCTCCTGCAAACTCCCAACATGGACCGTATAGCCAACGAAGGTATCCGTATGGACAACTGCTACGCGGTCAATGCCCTTTCCGGCCCGTCACGCGCCTGCGTACTTACCGGTAAGTTCAGCCACGAAAACGGTTTTACGGATAATGCAAGCACCTTCAACGGCGACCAGCAGACATTCCCGAAACTGCTCCAGCAAGCCGGCTACCAGACGGCCATGATCGGCAAATGGCATCTTATCAGCGAACCGCAGGGCTTCGACCACTGGAGCATCCTGAGCGGCCAGCACGAACAGGGCGATTATTACGACCCCGATTTCTGGGAAGACGGCAAACATATCGTAGAGAAAGGGTATGCCACGGACATCATCACAGACAAGGCCATCAAATTCCTCGAAGGCAGGGACAAGAGCAAACCGTTCTGCATGATGTATCATCAGAAAGCGCCTCACCGCAACTGGATGCCGGCTCCGCGCCACTTGGGCATCTTCAACAATACCACATTCCCGGAACCCGCCAGCCTGTTTGACGACTACGAAGGACGCGGCAGAGCAGCCCGCGAGCAGGACATGTCCATCGAACATACCCTGACCAACGACTGGGACCTGAAACTGCTGACCCGCGAAGAGATGCTGAAGGATACCACCAACCGCCTTTACAGCGTGTACAAGCGCATGCCTGCCGCCGTACAGGACAAATGGGACTCCGTATATGCACAGCGCATTGCCGAATACCGCAAGGGCGACCTGAAAGGTAAGGCGTTAATCAGTTGGAAATACCAGCAATACATGCGCGACTACCTGGCTACCGTACTGTCTGTGGACGAAAATATCGGCCGCCTTCTGAACTATCTTGAAAAGACCGGAGAGCTGGACAATACAATCATCGTCTACACTTCCGACCAGGGCTTCTTCCTCGGCGAACACGGCTGGTTCGACAAGCGCTTCATGTACGAGGAATGCCAGCGCATGCCGCTTATCATCCGCTACCCCAAAGCCATCAAGGCGGGAAGCACAAGCAATGCAATCTGCATGAATGTGGATTTCGCTCCCACCTTCCTCGACTTTGCCGGTGTGGAAATCCCGTCGGACATTCAGGGAACTTCCTTGAAACCGGTGTTGGAGAACGAAGGCAAGACACCCGCCGACTGGCGCAAGGCTGCCTACTACCACTATTATGAATACCCTGCCGAGCATTCGGTAAAACGTCATTACGGCATCCGTACACAGGACTTCAAACTGATTCATTTCTACAACGACATCGACGAATGGGAAATGTACGACCTGAAAGCCGACCCGCGCGAAATGAACAACGTGTTCGGCAAGCCTGAATACGCCGAAAAGCAGAAAGAGCTGATGCAACTGCTGCAGGAGACTCAAAAACAGTATAAAGACAACGATCCCGACGAAAAAGTAAACGAGCTTTTCAAGGGCGACAGAAGATTAATGAAAAACAGATAAAACCATTAAATTTATTATCATGGATAGAAGAAGTTTTCTAAAAAACACAGGCTGGTCTTTTCTGGGACTGGCAGCTTCGGGAAGCCTGCTCGGCTCTTGCGTGGCAGGAAGCAAAGAAGCAAAGAAGATTATGCCGTCGGCAAGCAACCTGAAAGTATTCTGGGGCGACTTGCACAACCACTGTAACCTCACTTACGGACACGGCGATATGCGCGATGCCTTCGAAGCGGCCAAAGGCCAGTTGGACTTTGTCAGCGTAACGCCCCATGCCATGTGGCCGGACATTCCGGGTGCAAACGACCCTCGTCTGAAATGGGTAATCGACTACCATACCGGAGCCTTCAAGCGTCTGCGCGAAGGCGGCTATGAGAAGTACGTAAAGATGAGCAACGAATACAACAAGGAAGGCGAATTCCTTACCTTCATCGGATACGAGGCTCACAGCATGGAGCACGGCGACCACGTGGCGTTGAACTACGACCTGGATGCGCCGCTCGTGGAATGTACCTCTATCGAAGACTGGAAAGAGAAAGCCAAAGGACATAAAGTATTCGTCACCCCGCACCACATGGGCTATCAGGGCGGTTATCGCGGTTACAACTGGAAATGCTTCACCGAAGGAGACATCACTCCGTTCGTCGAGATGTATTCCCGTCACGGCCTGGCGGAAAGCGACCAGGGCGACTACCCGTACCTGCACGATATGGGTCCCCGCCAATGGGAAGGAACCATCCAGTACGGTCTGGAACAAGGACATAAATTCGGTATCATGGCTTCCACCGACCAGCACTCCGGCTATCCGGGCAGCTACGGCGACGGCCGTATCGGTGTCCTGGCTCCGTCACTGACCCGCGACGCCATCTGGGAAGCTCTCCGCACCCGTCACGTATGTGCCGCCACCGGTGATAAAATCATCATCGACTTCCGCCTCAACGACGCTTTCATGGGCGATGTAGTCCGTGGCAACAGCCGCCGCATCTACCTGAACGTAACCGGCGAAAGCTGCATCGATTATGTAGACGTTGTCAAGAACGGCCAGATACTGGCACGCATGAACGGCCCGTTGACTCCGGTTGCACCGGAAGGCGATACCGTCCGCTGCAAAGTAAAAGTGGATTTCGGCTGGAATCGCGAAGAACGCTATGTGCACTGGCAAGGCAAGCTGTCTGTCAACAAGGGTCGTATCGTAAACGTTACCCCCTGCTTCCGCGGCGCTGCCTTCACCTCTCCTCAGGAGGGCGAAACCGAATTCAAGACACATGTCAACCGCATCCTCTCCGTAGGCGAGAAAGAAACGGAACTGGACTTGTACAGCAGCAAGAACCCGAATACCACCACCGCAGCCATGCAGGCGGTAATCCTCGACCTGGAGATGCCGAAAGACGGCGTGCTCACCGCAGACTTCAACGGCAAGAAGTTCGAACACACACTGGGCGAACTGCTCGAAGGCTCACGTTCGCACTTCATGATAGGCTGGTTGAGCGAAGCCATTCTCTTTAACCGCGCCATGCCCGAAAGCTGCTTCACCGTAGAGCACTACATGGAAGACAAAGAGCCTCAGCGCGACACCGATTATTATTATGTACGCGTGCGCCAGCGCGACGGACAATGGGCATGGAGTTCTCCTATATGGGCTGAAAGAGTTTGACAATCATGAAAAAATACGCTATAGGAATTGACCTTGGCGGTACTTCCGTGAAATACGCCCTTATCGACAATGAAGGCGTATTTCACTTTCAAGGGAAGCTGCCGTCGAAAGCCGATGTATCTGCGGAAGCGGTAATCGGCCAGTTGGTAACCGCCTGCAAAGAGGCAATGGCTTCGGCCCTGCAACTCGGAGTAGCGGTGGAAGGAATAGGTATAGGCACTCCCGGCATTGTGGACGAAACCAACCGCATTGTGCTGGGCGGAGCCGAGAATATCAAAGGCTGGGAGAATCTGAATCTTGCCGACCGCATCGAAGCGGAAACGGGGCTGCCCGTGCAGATGGGCAACGACGCCAACCTGATGGGACTGGGAGAAACGATGTACGGAGCCGGACAAGGCGCACAGAATGTGGTGTTCCTGACCGTGGGAACCGGCATCGGCGGCGCAGTGGTCATCGGTGGCAAACTGTTCAACGGCTTTGCCAACCGCGGCACCGAACTGGGCCATGTGCCCCTCATCGCCAACGGCGAACCCTGCGCATGCGGCTCTGTGGGCTGTCTGGAACATTACGCCTCCACTTCCGCACTGGTGCGCCGTTTCAGCAAGCGTGCCGCAGAAGCGGGCATCTCGTTTCCGGGCGAGGAAATCAACGGAGAGCTTATCGTACGCCTCTACAAAGAAGGAGACAAGCTGGCAACGGAATGCCTGGACGAGCATTGCGACTTCCTGGGACACGGCATCGCCGGATTCATCAACATCTTCAGCCCGCAACGCATCGTAATAGGCGGCGGACTGTCCGAAGCCGGCGACTTCTATATCCGGAAAGTCAGCGAGAAGGCACACCGCTATGCCATAGCCGACTGTGCCGTGAACACTCAAATCATGGCTGCATCTTTAGGTAACAAGGCAGGAAGTATCGGCGCCGCGTTACTGGTCTTCTCACTAAACACGAAATAGTATGAAAAAGAATTTAGGAATGCTGGCGCTGATTATGGCGTTCTGGTTCACCATATCGTTTATCACCAATATCCTGGGACCGCTCATTCCGGACATTATCCATAACTTTAACCTGAGCGACCTGGCGATGGCGGGCTTCATCCCGACTTCTTTCTTCATCGCCTATGCCATTATGTCGGTTCCCGCCGGACTGATGATCGACCGTTTCGGCGAGAAACCGGTGCTGTTTCTGGGCTTCTTGATGCCGTTCATCGGCACTACGCTGTTTGCCTGCCTACACACCTACCCCATGCTGCTTGCCTCATCGTTCATCATCGGCTTGGGCATGGCTATGCTGCAAACTGTGCTAAACCCGTTGCAACGCGTTGTAGGCGGCGAAGAAAACTATGCTTTCGTGGCGGAAGTGGCCCAATTCGTATTCGGCATCGCTTCGTTTCTGAGTCCGCTGGTATATACGTACCTCATTCACGAACTCAATCCGGACATATACACGGAAGGCAGGAACTTTTTCATCGACCTGCTGGCAGGTATCACCCCGCCCGACCTGCCCTGGGTATCGCTTTACTGGGTATTCACGTTGCTGTTGCTGGTGATGCTGGTTGCCGTAGGGCTGTCCCGTTTCCCGAAAATCGAGTTGAAAGAAGATGAGAAAGGCGGTTCGAAAGACTCCTACCTGGCGCTGTTCAGACAGAAATACGTATGGCTGTTCTTCCTCGGCATCTTCTGTTATGTAAGTACGGAACAGGGAACTTCCATCTTTATGAGTACGTTCCTCGAACAGTATCACGGAGTGAACCCGCAGGTGGAAGGCGCAAAGGCCGTAAGTTACTTCTGGGGACTGATGACTGCCGGCTGCCTCGTAGGCATGGTGCTGTTGAAGCTCATTGACAGCAAACGGCTGCTCCAACTATCGGGCGGACTCACCATCATCCTACTGCTCACCGCACTCTTCGGAAGCAAGGAAGCATCCATCATTGCCTTCCCTGCCATCGGTTTCAGCATTTCCATGATGTACTCCATCGTGTTCTCGCTGGCGCTGAATTCGGCATCGCAACACCACGGTTCGTTTGCCGGCATCCTGTGTTCGGCAATCGTGGGCGGAGCAGGCGGTCCGATGATTATCAGCATGCTTGCCGATGCCACTTCGCTGCGTACCGGAATGCTGATTATCCTCGTGTTTGTAGGCTACATCACATTCATCGGTTTCTGGGCGCACCCGCTGATTAACAACAAGACGGTAAGCCTGAAAGAGCTTTTCAAGAAGTAAAAGACAAGAACGGCACACAACAAAAAAGAGACCGCAACGGCTTGCTGCCGCATGCGGTCTCTTTACTTTACACAACCCTTTTTATATCTAAAATCTATATAACTGGTTCACTACTTTCCTTCCGCAGCATCCGGCCGGGTATTTATGGTACAGATGCTCACCCGATTCCAGTCCGGTTCTTCAAACATATAACCCACTCCCTGACCTTCGGCAACAATCCGGTCTTTGGCGATTCTATATCTATTGACCAGCATATTGCGCACGGCCTCGGCACGCTGGCGGGCGATGCGTTCGTTCACCTCCGCACTGCCTTCGGGAGAGGCATACCCTTTGATAACGACTCCCGCTTCCTTATGATTTCTCAGATAAGTGGCGATGCGCTCCACATTGGGCAACTGTGAATTATCGATGCTGATTCTGCCCTGACGGAACGTAATCACCGACTCCAGCAGCTTCTTGCTGTTGTCGATAGTATCCTTCACCACTTCCGGTTTCCGGTTCCGGCAAGCTGCCAGTTCACTTTCCAAGTCGGAAACTTTCCGGTTGGCATCCTGCAATACTTTGGCGGTATTGTCGGCCTCGGCACGGAGACGGTTGATTTGGGCGTTCAGTTGGTTGACTTCCGCCTGGTCGTAAGGCCTTACTTCGGTGAAGTGATGGCTACCGTTGCTGCATCCGAAATGATAAGTCAGCCCGGCGCTGATTTCCCAGGCTGCACGGTTGGCATGGAAACGCACGGCTTCCGTACCCATAGCGTTCATATCATACACCAAAGCCGGTTTCACAGCCAATGTCCATGCCTTGCTTTCTCCCAGGTTGAAGTTGAAATTCAGTCCCAGTTTGCTGGACATACTGTTACGGTCTTCGCCCATACCGGAGTTTACATAATAATGCAGCCAGCCGATACCTGCCACGGCCTCAACCTCAAACAGACGGGGAGCACCGTTATACCCCGCAAACAGATTACCTAAGTTGACCAGCCCCAGCAGACTGACGTTTGACGCGTCAAAAGCCGTTTTGCTGCCCGTAGTGTTAAAGCTACCCATAGCCTCCAGGCTCAGGCCGAAGGTAGGTGTCAGATACTTGTCGACATGAACGCCCACTACCGGACGCATGTTCTTAAAGAACGAGTGATGCATCAGTGGAGTCGTTCCCCCCGCATTGACACCTATCGCCCAGTTGTCGGCAAACTTGTTTCCGGTCAGCGCCGTTTGTCCGTCAGCATAGCCAACCGCAACACTCAACAATAATAAACTCGCTAAAATCTTCTTCATACAATTTTTCTGTTTTAAGTTAGTACATAAATTTATAATAAATAGATGTTGAAAGCCTGTTTACAGAGCTTCCCAGTACTTCATATTGGTAATTCTTTCCAGCAGCACTTTTCTGTCGCCCTCGCGTACACTGTTGCCAGCCGCAACCGGGATGATGCTTGCCCGTTTGCCTATACCGTGCCATTTCAGCATAGCTGCCGGAACGCCGCGTTCGAGCAATGCCTCATACACTCTTTTGGCACGGCGGTTGGAAAGGTCCGTATTATAAGCGCTGCTTCCCCTTGCATCGGTGTAGCCGGTAATCAGGAAGCGGGCGTCGGGATAGCTTTTCAGAAGCCCGGCCAGCCTGTCGAGCGTCTTTTCCGAAGCAGCCGTGAGCACATCCTTGTCAAACTCGAAGTAGATATTATCCAGCAGGTCGCACGCCATTGCTTCGACAGAGCCGGCTGTATCCGCCTGCTTCTCTACAATCCGCTCAACAATCTTTTCCACCTCAACAGGTTTCTCTATCTCCACATACTTCACTACCGGAGCCTGCTTTTTGCTCTTTCCGCCAATGCGCCAGATGACGCGGGCAGACACCTGCACAAAGTGAGGAAGATTCTTCTGCACCGGCAGGAGATATTCACCTTGCAGGCCAAGCCCGAAGGAATTGCTTAACCACGCATTTACACCTGCACCGAACGAAAGCGGAACAAAAGAGTTCTTATCCGATGAGCGCCCGTCGGGATTCCACACATCGGACGATTCCCAGTGCGCCTCTCCCGTGGGGTCGTCCACGAAATTGCCGCCATAGGCAGACGCGAAATTCTTATGCAGGTAGTTCACCCCCACTCTGAGGTAGGGTTCCACCCATTGGGACTCAAACAAGGGGGTAAAGCGGAACTGCATGCCCAGACCGCCCATATACAGCAGGTCGTGTTTCCGGTCATTGCCCGCAATCCGGTTCTTGTTTTTCGCCACGCCTACCGTACCTTGCAAATCCAGATAAAACCACCGGTTCAGTTCCCGTGCCACATACAGGTTTGCTCCTCCCATCAGGTGGTTGGCCTTCAGGTTGTACATATAATTATCCGGAGTACTCTGGAAACCGGTGACAGACACGCGGCTCCAGTTTATCAACGAACCGCCTGCACCTATTTCCCATGCTTTCTTGTCCTGGCCTCTTCCCGTCAGAGGAACTGACAGGAAGAAGAGGGAGACAAGATATAGTATTGTTTTTTTCTTCATATTCATATGTATTTATCTACCGTAAATCAATCAATCCATCCAGTCTGCCGGACACTCTTTTATCTCCAAAGGTATGCGCTTGGTTCTGTCGGCAAAGTCAACCAGGAAATACTGCTCACCTTCTTTCAGCAGGTAGTAAGCAAATCTGCTGCGATATTCGTAAGTCGCACTATATGTTATCTGATTGGTTCCTTTAGTTCTACTCCGAATATCCAGACCTATCCAATTACCCGGATAAGCGCTTGTCAGCATAAAGTGTTTGCCACCTTCCGAAAGCGGTACAGTACCGGTGTGCACAGTGCCTCCCGTTCCGTTAACAAACGTACGCATTTGGATGAATACAGCACGATTTTTTGCCAAATCTGAAGCAGGCAGCTTGCCTTCCGGAAATTTCCAGATACCGGTATCCGGGTCTTTCGTAAACCTATCTTGCCCTGACGGATAAGCATATGTTTTATAGAAATCAGGCAACTGGTCTGTATCGATTTCACCCCATAAAGTGGTTACTCCCTGTTTGATTTCCAAAAAGACAGCTCCTTCCTTGAAGCCCGGCGTCGGATATATTTCCGGAATATGAATCTTATCCTGCAAATATACGGTCTGGCCGTAATCATTATAAGAACCGCTGCCGTCACCGAAGTAAAGACCTGCGTAAAAATCGTTCCCATCCCATTCATCCGATAATAACCGCTGAACCGTATCATTCTTTGCCACATTAGCTTTCTCCGTAGGAGTCAACACTAAAGGACGCCGTATATCGATATATGTAGAGCCATAAGTATAAGTGCTATTCTTGCTTTTATCCAAATTTTCCTCATTTACAGGTTGATTTATATCTTTAATTTTAGCAGCTCTCATCATAGAAGAGTTGAGACTATTTGGATAATCGCTCCACTCTCCGTCTATCTGGCGTTCATATTTAAAAGATACATATGCATATCTGGTAGCATTTATATCAGACGAGGCGTTGCTCAAATATACCATACTCACCGTAGCCCTCACATTTATCCTATTCGGAACCAGCGTATTTTTAGCACTTGTTTCCTGCACTCCGCCAACCGTTACAGTTGCACTGCCTGTCCGGCGTGATAAAGGCTGGTTGTCCGGCAACTTATCCCATGCCACCTTGAACTGTCCGTTGTCATCCGTCGTGAAGGTTTCCGTAGCTCCTACTCCGGGCAATCCGCTTACCTGCACGCCTGCGGCTACTTTCTTTCCCGTTTTGTCATACACGGTAAAGAGCACCGAACCGTCCGTAGGAATCACATATTCCCGTAACTGGGAGTTCCAATAATCAGGAATGACATTATATTTTCCTACTTGTATTTCAATCACCGAAGACCTACCCGTCAGGAAATCCCAGAAGTCCGTCTGCTTGTTCCGGTCTGCCGGCCATTTCTGGTCGGGTTTATGAGGATTGTCCACTTCACCGGATGCGATGTATTCTTTCCAAAGTTCATAGGCGCTCTTTCCGTTCGTACCATTTGCGCCGTTTGTACCATTTGTTCCGTTTGTACCATCCTTACCGGCTTTACCGAAAGACGGCTTTCCGGTATCCGTACCATTGATATACCAGTTACCGTTCTCGCCAATGGCCACCTCCGGAGATTTCCCGTCGGCACCAACGGCTTTTTTACCCGTATCCGTACCGTCTACGAACCAGTTGCCGTTATTACCGATGGTAATCGTGGGCGACACGCCGTCTTTTCCATTCGTACCCGTGGCCTTCTTACCGGTGTCCACACCATTGACAAACCAGTGGTCGTTATCACCGATGGTTACGGTAGGCGGCACGGCATCTTTACCGTTCGCACCGTCCTTGCCCGCTTCTCCCTGCGCGGCAATGCCCGTATCCTCATTTCCAACAAACCAATGGCCGTTATCGCCGATATGCGGTGTCTGGCCGCTCTCGCCGGTAGCGCCTGTGAGGAAATACCAGAAATCCTGCACCGTATTATTGCCGGCAGGCCATTTGCTGCCGGGGTTGTGCGGATTATCCACACTGCCGTCGGCAATCATATCCTTCCACTGGTCAAAAGCGCTCTTTCCGTCTTTTCCGTCTTTCCCGTCATTTCCTTTAAGATACTTGAAAAAGTCTGCAACTTCCGTCTGGTCTTTCGGCCAGTCTACCGTTCCGTCCGCTACTTTTTCTTTCCAAAACTCATAGGCCGAAAGCCCGGTATCACCTTTAGGCCCTTTGGGCATGGTGATGTCAACATCGGTACAGGCGGCCATCAACAGGCATACAACTATCCCGTACCATTGTACAAATTTAAATTTACTCATCTGAATTTCAATTGTTTAATTAGCTTATAGTTTGTATATACTGTTTATAAGATGCAAATGGCAAACGGATGTAAGTTTCGGGCAGCAAGAAGTCCTTTTATTTCGTCTGCAAAAATACATACACATTTACAACGCATCATTTCAGATAAAAGACAATTAATTTCCCTTTTCGGACAAAGTGCCCGAAAAATGAATAAACAAGCGGTAAACATCTGTTTCACACCCATATATACTGAAACAGATGGCAGTTGTCCTTACTCTCCATGATGCCTTTCCGCTTCAATACCGAATACAAGTCCTCGCACGATTTCATGCCTATGCCGTGCAGCTTTGCCAACGCATTGAATCCGTTCTTCTTGACAAAGCGCAGAAGGTCTTCCAGCAGATAGATGTTATACTCCCTGAGCCTGCGCAGGATTCTCGGAGTTATCTCAAGCACTGCCAGAGGCGTCGACAGCATTTTCAGGTATTCAACGGGGATGCCCCGCTCCTTGAACGGTACGACAACCCTCACCGGAGTACGGTCGATGTTCCTTTTGGACAGAAGCGACCGGCAATTCCTGTATCTCACTCTAATCGCCTGAAGCTCCTGCCGTTCCTGCGCCATGGCATCCCAATCGTCCATAATCTCTTCTACCGACCTCTCATACATAGAGGCCAGTTCTTTTGCCGAAAGGCCGTATTTCTCCGCAAGTTCCTGCATGCCGTCTTTCCTTGTCAGCAGCGAGCAGAAAATATCCTGCTCCCTGGGGTCTTTTATCTGCATGGACATCTTCCTGACAAGCCGTTCAAAACTATGCATACAGTGGTTTTTCTTCTCCATTAAATATTTCATAGTGTTACGATTGTTTTTTGATGTGGCTCTCCTCGC
>ENA-ORCP01002729-ORCP01002729.1-human-gut-metagenome-genome-assembly--contig:-NODE-2729-length-13862-cov-2.993979_pt1 | contig 13862 bp, 14 predicted proteins | sample MGYA00242990_ERZ507991 | MGnify/ENA primary metagenome ERZ507991 (study PRJEB26167, sample SAMN06115496) | human gut metagenome | host: Homo sapiens | place: China:Henan | collected 2015-05-07... | reverse complement strand
ATACGCTTTCCGTCCGCAAGCAGTTCCAGAATGAGCATTTGCGCCTGTGCGGTCTTGCTCTCGGTCTTGGCGGTGTCTGTCCCGGCAAGAAGCTCGTCAGCGGTAATGTCATAAGCCCCTATCCACTCAAAGCCTTTCTCGTCTCCCAGAGAAAAGGCAAGGGACTGTCCGGGCGGCGCAAGGGAGCTTTTCTCATGGATAAGCACCCTCGTTGTGGGGCTGTCCTTCAGCTTGCCGATAAAGAGCAGACTGCGGACTGCCGCCGTAATGTCGATAGACCCTAATCCCCGGTAGGTGCTTTGCGTTCCTGCGGCTTTGTTCAGATGTCCGATCAGCACGATAGCGCATCCGGTAGCCTGTGCAATGTCTCCCAGACTACGGAAGATGGGACGGACTTCATTTGCCCGGTTCATGTCCATTTATTTACGGCTTTGTCATGGCGTACCTGCTCATGCCGATTTTCAATATGCTCTACCGGCGCATTCAGCCGCCGATGACCAAACGCTTTCAGCACGGAACGCGCATCGCCAAGGGCATATGCAGCGGTCTGACGCTGCTCATTGGCGTCGCGGTCGTGACAGGCCTGTTGTGGATGGTGCTGCCGCAGCTCGTTGTCAGCATCTTCTCGCTCGTCGAGTCGGCGGACTCCTATATGAACGAGGTGTCCCAGTGGTTGAGCGGCCTTCTGAAGGATAATCCGGTCATCGCACGCAACTTCATGCAGGTCTACGAGCAGTTCTCCGCACAGCTGGTCAACTGGGTGCAGAATATCGCGCTGCCGCACCTCGTCACCATGATGACGGGCGTCGTTACGACGGTTTCGGTCGTCGTTGATATTCTCATCGGCATCATTATCGCCCTCTATATCTTAAATGGCAAGGAAACCTTCTGCGCCCAGGCGAAGAAAATGACGTACAGCCTGTTCTCCATCGAGCGGGCGAACTCCATTATCGAGCGCGTCGCGCACATCCACCGCGTTTTCGGCGGCTTTATCACCGGCAAGCTCATCGACTCGCTGATCATCGGCGTGCTGTGCTTCATCGGCATGCGCATCATGATGGCGGTCGGCCTGCTCGGCATCGAGTCGTCCTACGCGCTGCTGATTTCGGTCATTATCGGCATTACGAACATCATTCCGTTCTTCGGCCCGTTCATCGGCGCCGTGCCGAGCGCCATCCTTATCATGGTCACAAGTCCGCTTCAGGCGCTCTATTTCGTCATTTTCATCATCATTCTTCAGCAGATCGACGGCAACATCCTCGGCCCGAAGATCCTCGGCAACTCGACCGGTCTTTCGAGCTTCTGGGTCATGTTCGCCATCCTGATTTTCGGCGGTCTGTTCGGCTTTGTCGGCATGGCGATCGGCGTGCCGCTGTTCGCCGTGATTTACAGCATCGTTTCCGAGTACATCAACCATCTGCTGAAAAAGCGCGGTCTGTCCGAGGACACGAACGACTACCGCGGCGACAAGCGTCTTGACGCGGAAACGCGCGAGTTCGTTCACGCGGAAACGACCGTTCCGCCCGTGAGCGCACGCGAGCGCCGCGCCGCCGCCAAGGCGAAAGAACAGCAGAAAAACGAAAGCAAAACGGAAAACGGATAAGAAAAAGGGTATCTGCTCATCTCAGGCAGATACCCTTGTTTTTGCTTTTTTAGAGAATAAGCAGCGATTTCGGCGCGTCGGTGAGGTCGATGCAGCCGTCCTCGATGACGTAGAGCATATCCTCGATGCGCACGCCGAACTTTCCGGGGAGGTAGATGCCCGGCTCGGCGGTGACGATGCTGCCCGCCGGGAGCGGAGCGGCGCCGCGCGGGGAAGCGGTCGGCGCTTCATGGATTTCCAGACCGACGCCGTGACCGAAGCCGTGGCCGAAGGCGTCGCCGTAGCCTGCCGCCTCAATGACACGGCGGCCTGCTGCATCGACATCACGTCCGGAAACGCCTGCCTTGCAGCACGCAATGCCCGCAAGTTGGGCGTTCAGCACGGTGTCGTAGACCGTCTGCATCTCGTCGGTCACGTGGCCGACTGCGACCGTGCGCGTCATATCCGAGCAGTAGCCGTCATAGATGCAGCCGAAGTCCATCGTCACGAAGTCGCCCGCCTCGATGGTCTTTTCGGTCGGCACGCCGTGCGGCTTGGAGCTGTTCGCGCCCGAAACCACGATGGGGTCGAACGACATATTCTCCGCGCCGTAGTGCAGCATGAGGTAGGTGAGGCGTGCGGCGATCTCCTTTTCGGTGACGCCAACCTTGATGTCGTTCAGCACTTCCTCGAGCGCCTGCTCGGCGATGCGCTGCGCGGCAACGATTTTCTCGACCTCGGTATCCTCCTTCATGATGCGCAGGCTCTCCACACCGTCCTCCAGACGGACAGCCGTCCCGTGGAGTGTGGTTGACCACGACATGAATTCCGCGTAGGTCAGGGTCTTGTCCTCCAGCGCGATTTTTTTCGCGCCGTCCGTGTCGATCAGCTCGTTGATAAGAGCGGAATAGCTCTGACCGGCCTTGATTTCGCGCACCTCGAAGTCGGAGACAGCGGCGCGGGCCGCCTCGACATAGCGGAAATCGGTGAAGAACACCGCCTGCTTCGCGGAGAGATAGACCGCACCGGCGGTAGAGTGGAAGCCGGTCGCGTAGCGGCGGCTGATCTCGCTCGTCAGCACCATCGCGTCATACGGCTTTTCCGCGAGAAAAGCTCTCAGATCGTCTCGTTTCATGTGTTTTTCGCCTCTTAACCGATGATAGACTTGACGGCATCGACCGCGAGCAGGTAGCTCTGCTTGCCGAAGCCTGCGATAACGCCGGCGCAGACCGGGCCGATGACCGACTTGTGACGGAATTCCTCGCGTGCGTGGACGTTGGACATATGTACCTCGACACAGGGCAGGCGGACAGCCGCAATCGCGTCGCGGATGGCGTAGCTGTAATGCGTGTACGCGCCCGCGTTCATGATGATGGCGTCGCAGTCCTCACGCGCCGCATGGATGCGGTCGATGAGCGCACCCTCGGAGTTGGACTGGAAAACCGAACAGTCCATGCCGAGCCGCTCGCACTTCTGCACGACATCGGCGTTGATGGACGCGAGCGTATCCGTGCCGTAAATGCCCGGCTCGCGCATGCCCGTCAGGTTGAGATTGGGTCCGTGGATGAGTAATACTTTTTTCATATCGTTATTCCCCTTTGCAGGTTTGATAGCAGCGCTTCATGGACAGCGCGTCCTCGGCCTGTGTCCCGGCGGACTCGCAGATAAACGTCGGTGTGTAGCCGCGTGCAGCGGTTTCCTCGGCGACCGGCGCAAAGTCCGGGCCGTAAACCGTGTCCGCGAACGTCAGGTGACGCACCTCGCCCTTGTCGTTGTATTCGATGTGCGAGAAATGTGCGTGCAGCTTTGCGGTGCGCTCGCGGCCGATGGTGTTCTCCATCAGGTCGAACAACGCCCTGATCTCCTCGCGCGTGTTCATGCGGCCGCCCGTGCGGCAGTTGAGGTGGCCGAAGTCGATGCAGGGCAGCAGACGGTCGTCCGCCGCGACCAGCTCGCAGACCTCCTCCGCCGAGCCGAGCACGCTCTTCTTGCCCATGGTTTCGAGGCAGACCGTGCAGCCGGTAAGGTGGTTTTCGTCGAGCGCACGCAGGATATTGCGGACATTCGCGTGGGAGTTGCGCATAGCGCGGTCGCGCGTCAGCTTGCCCTGACCGCCGCAGTGGACGACCATGCGGGTCGCGCCGAGCGGCACAGCCAGACGCGCGGTTTCGAGCACGTAGCCGACATTTTTCTCCATGCGTTCGCTCTCCTCGGAGGAGAGGTTGATGAAGTACGGCGCGTGGATGCTCATGGCGATGCCGTGCCGGCGGGCCGCCGCGCCGATTTTGAGCGCGGTCTCCTCGCCGCATCTGACGCCGCGGCCGCACTGGTACTCAAAGGCGGTAAGGCCCATCTGTGCGAGCCACGCGGGCGCGTCCTCGCTTTTCTTGAAGCCGGCGGCGGTGAAGGACTCCGAGTTGCCGGCGGGGCCGAATTTGGGTTCATTCATGGCGCCGCGCCTCCATTCTGCGCCGTCCGCGTGCGATAAAGCCGCGTTCGAGCTGATAGCGGACGTTGATCCAGAAGAAACGCCGGTCGAGCGTTTCCACGTAGCAGGTCAGTGCGCCTGCGCGGTTGCCGCCGAACACATCGGTGTAGATCTGGTCGCCGATGACGGCGATCTGCGAGATGGGCAGGCCGAGCTTGTCCACAGCCTGTGCATAGGCGCGGGCGAACGGCTTGTGGGCGCGGCTGATGAAGTCCACGCCGAGCGGCTCGCAGAATCTGCCGACGCGGTTCGCGTTGTTGTTGGAAAAGACCACGACATGGATGCCCGCGTCCTCCAGACGGCGGACGAACGATGCGACCTCGTCGGTCGGCAGGGCGGTCTTGTGCGACACCATCGTGCCGTCCAGGTCGATGAGCGCGGCGCGGATGCCGTGGCGCTTCAGAAGTTCGGGCGTGATGTCGAAAATCGAGTCGAAAACGTAATCGGGTATGAATTTGCTCATTCGTACACTCTTTCTATCGGACGGGGAATTCGTCCGGGATTGGTCGGGAAGTCATGAAAGCAGAACTCCCTGCGTATAGTGTAAAGGAATTTACCGTAAAAGTCCAGAGTGACATCACGATAATGCAAAGGAGTCGTTCTTCATGGTTTTCACCAAAAATCTGGTAGCCGTCTGCGCCGGACGGGACGCGGTCCGCGCCGCCGAGCAGGGGCTTCAGGTGCTTCACCTGTGTATGGGAGTCAGCGCATCGGGTGCGCTGGAGCGCCGCCGGGTGCCGGGCGTGCAGCGCGGCTGTTTTCTCGGGCTGTGCGATTCACCGGGCGAAATGACGCTGTGCGACCCGGAACGGCTCGCCGCCGACCTCGTTTTTGAGGCAAGGCGCGTGAACGCCCCGGGTGTGTTTGCGGATTTCGAGCATGAAACCGCCTCGTCCCTCGCGCTGCTCCGCGCGTTCGATGAGGCGCTGGACGCCGAAGGGATACCGCTTTTCGTGCCGGTGAGCATCGGGCGCAGTCTGGACCACGCCGTGCTGACCGCCTCGACCGCGCTTTCGGGCGGGAGTCTCACGGCGTATTTTTCGTCCTTGCAGGGCATCTACGGCGCACACCGCATCGCGGCGTTTTTACAGCCGGTGTCGCAGGATTTTACCCTCCCGTCCGCCTCTCCGGACGGAAAGCCGCTCTCGGCGGCGGCGCGGACGGCGCTTCTCGCGGAAACCGGTGCGCAGGTGTTTTTCTCGCGCGAGCTGTGCGCACGGTACTTTACCTACACCGACCGCGAGGGCGGCGCACATTTCGTGCTGTTCGACGACGGGGAAACGCTCGCCGCGAAGCTCGCGCAGCTGTCCGGCTGCGGCGTGCAGACGGTGTTCGCGGTCTATCCGGACGGGCAGGAGCTCAGTCGGTCGTGATGGGCGCGGTCTGTGCGCGGACAAGGCCGATAAGGTCGGCCGGGGCGCATTCGATCTGGAAGCCGATTTTGCCGGCGGAAACCATGACGGTCGGAACACTCAACACGCTCTCGTCAAACACGGTCGGGAACGCCTTTTTCATGCCGACCGGCGAGCAGCCGCCGCGCACGTAGCCGGTCAGACCGAGAAGCTCCTTGACGTGGACCATCTCGATCGACTTTTCTCCGGCTGCCTTGGCCGCCTTTTTGAGGTCAAGCTCCTTTTCGACCGGGATAACGAATACGTGGAAGCCGCCCGATTTGCCGCGGGCGACGAGCGTCTTGAACACCTGCGCCGGGTCCTGACCGAGCAGATGGGCGACCGATGCGCCGTCTACGGCTTCCTTGCCGTGGGGATACTCGTGCGGCGTGTAGGGGATTTTGTGCTGCTCCAGTACACGCATGACGTTGGTTTTTTCAGCAGATGCTTTCTTCGCCATTTCTGTCGCGCCCCTTTACTTTACCATGTTGGTCAGTTTGCCGATTTTCTCGATCTCGCAGGTGACGATGTCGCCGGATTTGAGGAATTTCGGCGGGTTGAAGCCCATGCCGACGCCGGCCGGGGTGCCGGTCGCGATGATCGTGCCCGCGAGCAGGGGCATGCCCTGCGACAGCTCCGCGATGATCTCCGAAATGGAGTGCAGCAGGCAGCGGGTGTTGCTGTTCTGGCGGGTCTCGCCGTTGACGGTCGAGGAAATCGCAAGCTCGGGCGGATAGGGGAGCTCGTCCTCGGTGATGATGCACGGGCCGAGCGGGGTGAAGCCGTCGAGCGACTTGCCGAAGTACCACTGGTTGTGCTCGGTCTGGAGGTTGCGTGCGGAAACGTCGTTCATCACGGTGTAGCCGAAAATGCAGGCGGCGGCGTCGCGCTCGCGCACATTCTTGCAGTCGCGGCCGATGATGACGGCAAGCTCGGCCTCGTAGTCCAGACTGGTCACGATGTCCGGGTAGGCGGGAATGAGGTCGTCCGTGCCGCTCGTCTGGTAGGCGCGCTTGCTGAAATAGGTCGCCTTCTTGCGGTCGAGCAGGAACGCCTTGCGGTCGAACTGGGCGCTCTCGTCGGCGTGCGCGGCGTAGTTGACGCCAAGACAGATGATGTCCTGCTCGGGGTGCGGAATGGGCGAGCAGACGCGGACGGCGGACAGGCGCAGCGGTGCGCCCTCGATGGCCGCCTCGGGGTCGGACAGGCGCTCCTTTTCGGACGGGGTGATGCGGCGGATGAGGTCGGTCATGTCGCGGTAGGGCAGGCCGAAGTCGCGTACATCTCGGATAAGGCCGGGGAAGCCGGTAAGCTCGACGCCGACGCGCTTTACACCATCGCCGTTATCAAACGTATAGAGTTTCATATCAATCACACTCCCTGGTGAGTAATTAGATTTCTATTGTATCATAGCACAGACTGCACAAAATAAAAAGCACGGAATTGAACTTTTTAACGAAATATGATATGCTGTTAGCAGTAACAGAAGAAATGGGGTGCGCACATGACCGGAAACTGCGATGACTGCGCCTATAATGTGTATGACGATGAAATGGATGAATACGTCTGCGAGGCGTATCTGGACGAGGACGAGTTCTACCGGCTGATGTCGAGCGGAAAAAGCTGCCCGTATTACCGTTCGGGCGACGATTACGAGCTGGTACGCCATCAAAACTGAGGAGAGATACAGACTATGACAGAGAGTGAAAAGGCCCGTCTGGGTCAGCTTTACAACGCAAACCACGACCCGCAGCTGATCAACAAGCGCACATGGGCGAAAAACCTGTGCATGGAGTACAATCAGCTGCGCTGGGACGAGGGGGAGAAGCGCACGGCGCTTTTGCAGGAGCTTCTCGGCATCTGCGGCGAGGACGCGGTGATCGAGCCGCCGTTCTACGTGGACTACGGCAAGAACATCTGCATCGGCCGCGGCTTCTATGCGAACCACAACCTCGTTGTTCTGGACGGCGCGACCGTCACCATCGGCAACAACGTCTTTATCGGCCCGAACTGCACGATTTCGACCGCCGGCCACCCCTTCGAGGTCAAGCTGCGCCGCGAGGGACTCGAGTACGCGAAGTCCATCACCATCGGCAGCAACGTCTGGATCGGCATGGGCACGCAGATCTGCCCGGGCGTCACCATCGGCGACAACGCGGTCATCGGCGCGGGCAGCGTCGTAACGGGGGACGTCCCGGCCGGCTGGCTCGCCTTCGGCAACCCCTGCAAGCCGGTCAAGGCGGTCGAGGAAAAGCCGGTCCGCAGAATCCTGTAACGCGCGGCCGCAACAGGCTCTTCACTTTCACGTGTTACTATGCTATAATACAAATATCTGAAAGGGGCGATACCTGTGATAAACAGACATATGTACGAGTTGGGCAGCCACCGCTCGACCATTCGTGAGATATTTGAATACGGCAATCAGCGCGCCGCGATCGTCGGCCGCGAAAACGTGCTTGACTTTTCGCTCGGCAACCCGAACGTTCCTGCACCGGAGGCCGTGCGCGAGGCCATTCTCGCCGAGGCCGCAGGCGACCCGGTCGCGATTCACGGCTACACCTCCGCGCCGGGCGCACCGGACGTTCGCAAGACGCTTGCGGACAACCTCAACCGCCGTTTCGGCACGGATTACACCGGCGACAGCCTTTATCTGACCGCAGGCGCGGCGGCGGCGCTCATGTGCGCCTTCCGTGCGCTCGCGTGCGAGGGGGACGAGTTTGTTGTGTTCGCTCCTTTCTTCCCGGAGTATAAAATGTTCATTGAGAGCGGCGCAGGCGCGAAGTGCGTGCTCGTTCCGCCGTCCATCGAGGATTTCCAGATTGACTTCGACGCCTTCGCGGAGCGCGTGAGCGAGCACACCAAGGCGGTCGTGATCAACTCCCCGAACAACCCGTCCGGCGCGGTTTATTCCGAGCAGACGATCGTCCGTCTGGCGGACTTCCTGCGTGAAAAGGAAAAGGAATACGGCCACCCGATCTACCTGATTTCGGACGAGCCGTACCGCGAGATCGTGTACGACAATGTGACCGTTCCGTTCGTGCCGAACTACTACGACGATACCGTTGTCTGCTACTCCTACTCCAAGTCGCTGTCCCTGCCTGGCGAGCGAATCGGCTACGTTCTCGTGCCGCCCAAGGCTGCGGAGAGCGCCGACCTCTACGCGGCGGTCTGCGGCGCCGGCCGTGCGCTCGGCTACGTGTGTGCACCGAGCCTGTTCCAGAGAGTCGCGGCCCGCTGCGCCGACCTGACGAGCGATATTGCGGTCTACAAGACCAACCGCGACCTGCTGTACAACGGCCTGATCGAGATGGGTTATACCTGCGTCAAGCCCGAGGGCGCGTTCTATCTGTTCCCGCGCACGCTGGAGGCGGACGACCGCGCATTCTGCGAGCGGGCGAAGAAATACGACCTGCTGCTCGTTCCGGGCGCGGATTTCGGCGCTCCCGGCCATATGCGCATCTCCTACTGCGTCAAGACCGAAACGGTCAAGAAGGCGCTGCCGCTGTTCAAAAAGCTCGCGGAAGAGTACAAAATTCGATGATAATGCGGACTCAGAGCGGAAAACGGTGTTTCCGCTCTTTCGCTTACCGCTTTCCTTCAAATTATTTTGCTCTCACTTCATTGTGTAAACTGAATAAAAACAAAATGTTAACTATGTGCAAACTACGCAAGCACCATCGTCAATATGCACAATAAAATGATGCTTATAATGTGCAACATTCATAAAAGCTGACTCTTGTTTTTATGCCCTCTGTGGTGTATTATAATACCAGAGATCAGGAAAGAGGATCTCAAGAAAACAAAAACACTAAAAGGAGTGCATGAATTATGATGAAGGGTTTCTTTAATGGTCTGGTAGCAGCTCGCGCAATAGAGCTTGAGAACGGCCGCATTGATGCAAAGACTCTGAGAGCTTCCCGCCGCGCTCGCTAAGATGAGCGGTAAACGGCAAAGTGAAGGAGAAAAACAGACCGATGTCAACAACTGAAGACTCACAGTGAAAGAACTTCCGAAACGCAGAAAAGCATCGGAAGTTCTTTTTCGTTCTGCCCGAAAACGGGCGCTCAGGAGGTCTTTGGCCGCAGCAGGGCCGTCTGTTCGCGCACGAAGCTCTTCCGCTGCTCGCGCGTCGCGGGGAGCAGGCTCCGCTTGCCGCACTCCGGGCAGACCTGCTCGCGTGCGCTTCCGATAAATACCCAGTGGCATTCCTTTGTCTGACAGCACCAGATCATGTTCCGACTTCCTTTCTGTTTTCGCCGCCGGTTTGTCTTTCATAATATATAGTATAAACGCTGATGTGTCCAATTTATTTCCCTTTTGCGGGGCGGCTCTTCGGAGAAAAATCATGCGCCTGCGCCGGAAGCGCACGCCTTTTGTGTCGTTTTTGTGATTTTCCTTGTAACGGGCGGCAAATGGTGTTATACTGATTAAAGTCTGTTTAATGCAAGGAGATTGGAAGAACATGAGCAAATTAGTACAGCGTTTAGCTGCAATGGTTGCCATGACCGCAGTCGTCATGGGCGCGACCATCGGCGGCGTGTCGAGCATGATGATCCACTACAAGCCGCTGAACGGGGACGCGGAAACCGTACTGACCGTCAACGGCGACGCGGTAGCGGCCGATGAATATTCGGGTTATATGCTTTACAATATGCAGTATTACGCGAGCATGTACGCACAGATGGGTATGTCCGACCTGTGGTCGAACGAGGACATGGCGAAGTCCCTCGGCGCGTCCATGCCGGAGGCAGCGGAGCAGCAGGCTATCTACGCCCGCGTCGTCATGCAGAAGTTCAACGAGCTCGGCCTCAAGATCGGCTACAACGAGCAGAAGGAAATGGCTGAGATCCGCCGCAACAGCATCGACAACACCAGCAAGGACGCTTATCTGACCCAGATCGCGCAGTTCGGTTTCTCCGACCAGAGCTACCAGAACTTTATGTACATCAGCCAGTGCTATCAGGCGCTCAACGATTACTACTTCGGCGAGAACGGCGCCAACACCCCGTCCGACGAGGATATTCAGAAGTATTACGAGGAGAACTACATCACCGCGAAGCACATTCTGATTTCCACCGTTGACCCGGCGTCCGGCGAGACCAAGCGCACCGACGAGGAAGCAAAGAAGGAAGCGCAGTCCATCCTCGACCGTATCAAGGCCGGCGAGGACTTCGATACCCTGATGAACGAGTACAGCGAGGACACCGGTCTGTCCAACAACCCGAACGGCTACACCTTCACCGAGGGTCAGATGGTCACCGAGTTCTATGACGGCGCGAAGGCTCTGGCAGAGGACGAGGTTTCCGAGCTGGTCAAGAGCGACTACGGCTACCACATCATCAAACGTGTAAAGCTGGACGACAGCCAGCTCGACAACTACAAGAACGACATCGTTTCCGCGATTTCCGGTTCGATGGACGAGCTGCTTCAGCAGTGGATGGACGAGGCGCAGGTCGAAACCACCGATCTGTACAGCACCATCACCTACGAGAACGTTTATGACTACCTGCCGCAGGATGTTCAGTCGCTTGTGACCCGTCCGGGCAGCGATGCTGCGCAGACTACCGACGAGCAGTCTGCAACCGAGCAGTCTGACGCGCAATAAAAATCAACAGAATGAAAAGAGTGCCTGCTTTATCGACAGACACTCTTTTTTTGTCTATTACCTGTTCATGAAAAATTTACAGCAGCTTCAAAAATTCGTGTCTTTTACGCCGTTTCTGCCTGATATAATAAATTATCTGATATACCATGATCGGGTTTTACAAATATCGGGTATCGCGCGTTCAGCGCGCATAAAATAGACTTTGCGAAGTCAAAACGTCAGTTTTGCGACAGCGAATGAAAGAGGGCGATGAAATGACACCGGAGAACAACATTCTGACCGTAACGCCCCGCATGGAGGAGTTGGCCGCACTGTGCCGGCAGAACAACCTCATCGAAGCGGGACTTTATCGGGAATACGACGTCAAGCGCGGCCTGCGCGACGTCAACGGCAAGGGCGTATTGGCGGGACTGACCAACATCTCGGACATTATCGCGCAGCGCGAGGTGAACGGCGTGCGGCAGCCGTGCCCGGGCGAGCTGTACTATCGCGGCATACGCATCGAGGACCTCGTGCAGGGCTTTGTGCGCGAGGGGCGCAAGGGCTACGAGGAAGTCGCGTATCTGCTGCTGTTCGGCAGGCTGCCCGACGCCAAGGAGCTTGGCAGCTTCAAGAGTCTGCTCGCGCAGGGGCGCATGCTCCCGACCAACTTCACGCGCGACGTTATCATGAAAGCGCCGACGCACGACATGATGAACAGCCTGTCGCGCAGCGTGCTGACGCTCGCCTCCTACGATGAACGCGCGGACGACATCAGTCTGCCCAACGTCCTGCGGCAGTGCCTGATGCTGATTTCCGTGTTCCCGATGCTCGCGGTCTACTCGTACCACGCCTACAACCACTACGAGTGCGGCGGCAGCATGTATATCCATTACCCCTCGGACAGCCTGTCCACGGCGTCCAATCTGCTGCGGATGCTGCGCCCGGATATGCAGTACACGCCGCTCGAAGCGAGTGTGCTCGACCTGGCGCTCGTGCTGCATATGGAGCACGGCGGCGGCAACAATTCCTCGTTCACCACGCACGTTGTCACCTCCTCGGGCACGGATACCTATTCGGTCATTTCGGCGGCGCTCGGCTCGCTCAAGGGCCCGAAGCACGGCGGCGCGAACTACAAGGTCGTGCAGATGTTCGAGGACATGAAGCGCGAGGTCAGTGACCCGACCGACGAGAGCGAGGTCGCGGAGTACCTGAAAAAGCTGCTGCGGCGCGAGGCCTTCGACCGCAAGGGACTCATCTACGGCGTAGGTCACGCGGTCTACTCGGTTTCCGACCCGCGCGCGCAGGTGTTCAAGCGGTTTGTCGGCCAGCTGGCGCACGAAAAGGGCAGGGACGCCGATTTCGCCCTCTACGAGATGGTCGAGCGGCTCGCGCCCGATGCCATCGCCGAGGAGCGCCAAATCTATAAGGGCGTTTCGGTCAACGTGGATTTCTATTCCGGCTTCGTTTACTCCATGCTTGGCCTGCCGTCCGAGCTGTACACGCCGGTTTTCGCTATCGCGCGTATCGTCGGCTGGAGCGCACACCGCCTCGAAGAACTTGTCAACACCGACAAGATCATCCGCCCGGCGTACCGCTGCGTGCGCGAGCATGAGCCGTATACGCCGCTCAGCCAGCGGGAATAAAAGTGCAGAGAAAAAGCCCTCCGGCGCACCGTAATCATGGGAAAACGGTGCGCGGAGGACTTTGTTTTTCTGCGCCGCGATTTGGGAGAACAGCGGCGCGGTATATTTTTCCCCTCGACTCGCATAGGGACAATGAGAGGACGATGAAAACGGAAGCGGATTACTTGTAAAGCTCCGGCTTCTCCATGGTTTCGATGGGGAGGAACTTGCCCGTGCCGCGGGAGCGGTTGAGGGCGTCGGCTGCTACGCAGGCAGCATAACCGTCCCATGCGGACGGACCGTCCGGCTCGCCCTTTTCTTCAAGCGTCTTGACCCAGTGGGTCAGCTCGATGTCATACGCCTCGATGAAGCGGTCCTTCCAGTCGGTCAGGATGGGGAAGGAGCGGGAAGCGTTCGCGCGCTTGACGACTGCGTACGGGTCGGGGAGGTTGACCGTGCCCTTCTCGCAGACGACCTGGCACTGGATGTCGTAGCCGTAAGCGTCCGCGACCTGAACCTCGACGTCGATGCGGGCGCCCGACTTGGTTTCGAGCAGAACGATCTGCGGGTTGTCGTAGCCCTTGGTCGAGCAGGCGGACTGACGCACCTTGAGCACCTGACCGCTCTCGTACTCGTCGCTGAGCAGCCAGCGGCAGATGTCCAGCTCGTGGATAGCAACGTTGGATACGCCCATCTCGGTCCGGAAGCCGTCCGGCTGAGAAACGTTGCGGTGGCACGCATGGATCATGAGCGGAGCGCCCAGCTCGCCGGAGTCGATGATGCGTTTCATCTCGGCGTAGCCGCGGTCGTAGCGGCGCATGAAGCCTACCTGAAGCAGCCGCTTGCCGTGCGCGGTTTCCGCCGCGATGATCTTCTCGCAGTCCTCTGCGTTCTGCGCCAGCGGCTTCTCGCAGAAGATGAACTTGCCGGCCTTCAGTGCCTCGAGCACGTAGCCTGCGTGGCTCGGGTCGGATGAGGTGATGACAACAGCCTGCACCTCGGGCGCGGCAATCAGCTCCTCGCCGGTCTTGTAGGCGGTAACGCCGTCGTACTGAGATGCGACCTTGATGGCGGCCTCCTCGAAGTAATCTGCGCAGGCAACGACCTGACAGCCCGGCACGAGGTCGGTCAGACGGCGGTAGTCCTCGAATTTCTCCGATTTCCACTCCGAATAGTTCATCTGACGGAAGAG
>ENA-ORCP01002725-ORCP01002725.1-human-gut-metagenome-genome-assembly--contig:-NODE-2725-length-13872-cov-11.982095_pt1 | contig 13872 bp, 20 predicted proteins | sample MGYA00242990_ERZ507991 | MGnify/ENA primary metagenome ERZ507991 (study PRJEB26167, sample SAMN06115496) | human gut metagenome | host: Homo sapiens | place: China:Henan | collected 2015-05-07... | reverse complement strand
ATTTTGAATAATCACTTTGTAATTTCCGCATGATGTGGGGCCCTCCAAGATATCCGTTTGCGTTCAAATGACCTCTTTCGTCAATTGGAATTACAATGAAATGAATGTGCGGGGTTGTTTCATCGGCATGAAATGCTGCACTGATTACATTATCACCATACAATTTTGTATTTCTATTGAAATAATTTCTGATCCAGCAGACATTGTCATTTTTCCATTTTTCAATATCAATAAAATCCATAGCTTCGTGAGAAAAAGTTGTCAAAATTTCCAAAGCCATAACTGCATTACTTCGAATATCATGGTTCTGATAATATTGCAAAGAATTTATTTTATCTGCAAATAATTCATCATAAGGCTTTATGCAAGTTGGGATTAATTCTTCATTCAAAAAGGATAAAGAAGGATCTGTATGTGTTGGAACATACAAACGATGATTGTGTATGAATGCAGCATTCATATTTTTTAATGATTTAATTTTCTTAACACCAATGATCGCAAAAGCCATATAACCACTCCTTTCATAACGCATTATTATTATGAAAGAAAATCGTTCCGGAAAGTTTTGCTGTTACAGTTTTAAAAAGAAACTTGTGTTCGAAAAAATATAAAATTTGTGAATGATTTAGTTGCAATAATCCGTGTTTTTTGGCTTCTAAAACGTTATAAAATGATTTAAAAATAAGTTTTATATTATTTTGGGGGTAGAAGAGAAAGAATTATGTTATTTTTAAAATATTCTGTAAACAGATGCATTTTATACTTAAATTTAAAAAGAGTGCTGTTTTAAAATCCTTTAATTTGCGGCATTTGTGGTGCAGATTCAGTTATTTGAAAGATAAAATAATATTATTAGGTTATTTATTTGCGCGAAAATTGAAAACTGTACTATGTGGTTACAGAATAAGTGATGTAACAGTTGCGAAAAAGCCACTTGGAATCTGGTATAAGTTTCCAATCCGTTTTCGCTCCGTCCGTATCCCGTCAATGTCCCGTCCACGCACCCTCTACGTATCTAACCATACCAGTCCACGCAATCCGCGAGTCGTTCCTCTTTTTTCTCCGTACATAACCGTTTCAGAAAACAATCCGCCGTCCATACTCCCTCTACGAACCTCACTATCATAAGCCAAAGCGTTCACCGCTCATTTCCCTACATTTCGCCTGCCCGAAGTCATCCGCGGATATCTCCGAAAACGGAAAACGAAAAGGAACGCCGATAATCTGCCGTTTTCGCATCTTATCGCAGTCTCCTCCGTTAAAACGTACCGCTCATTCCCGTATTGTTTTCCGATTTTTCTGCATATCCGCAGGCTATACGCACAAACTTAGATAACGGCACATTACCGGATCCCTTAGCGATGGCTGCCCTTCCGAATAAATAATAGCGGAAAAGCACTGGAAAAGCCGGTATAAGCCTCCCATTTCCCGTATTATTCCGCTTATTCTCCCAACGCATACATCATTCCCGCATCCATAATCACTCAGCACATTCCCCATATTTATCCGGCTTTTCCCCGAAAGAAACAATATATTATCCCTTTCGTAAAGCAAAAAAGACAGGACAACGAATAAAAAGGGCCATAATATTGTCCCGCTCATTCGCCTCACGCATAAACACCGGTACAACGAAAGGGACAACAATATTATCCCCTTTATTTCCGTATCAGTTCATCTAACGTTTTCAAAAGGGGCAATATATTGTCCCTTTTCTGTACTTTTTCTCATTTCCATAAGAGTACCAATATATTATCCCTCTTATATACGATACGGACAAAAACGGCACAATAAAAGGGACAATATTATATCCCTCTCACGTATATATTCCACGAAAGGGACAATATTATGTCCCCTTTATGCGCTGTCCGCATACATAAAAGTACCAATATATTGTCCCTCTCATCTTCATCAAGTTCTTCGGGATTATCCGTCTATGCCATCCATCAGATACGCAAAAGGGACAATATAATGTCCCGCTTATTCACCATTCGCATACGAAAGTACCAATATATTATCCCTCTCATACGTTTTTCTCCGCTTGAAAGGGACATATTATTGTCCCTTTCAATGCGGTTTTCCCCCACGTTTTGCCCCGGATAAAAAATACTGAAAGGGATAATATATTGTCCCTCTTATACGCAGTATCTCGCAAAAACGGCGCAACAAAAGGGATAATATAATATCCCTTATCTACGCATCATATCTATCCGAGAGGGACAATATAATGTCCCTTAACGCAAACATTTCCCGTTTCTGTCCCAAACGTATACATTTCAAGAGGGACATATATATGTCCCTCTTAAAACGCAGAATAAAAGCAAAGTACAAGTAATATGTCCTTCCCGCAGAATAATGGATAAATAAGCGGAACAATATATTATCCCGTTCATCTGCCGTTTTTGTCCCAAACGCATACACCGCGGCATCGAATGTTTTTTCGCCACGTTTATTCTTTAGTATACGTGATCCGGACATAAACGGGACATATCCGGAAAACGCCTGCGGAATGGTACTACTATTCCAATCGATCATAGTATATGGAGAACAACTAAACGAACATATGTACGAGAACAATGAGCAAAATCTTTCAAATGCAGAAATCTGTCATAATAAGGATATCTAAGATAAAAGGAGGACAGCAATAAATGAAAATCGGTATAACAGAACACGGCGACGCCGGAATCGACCTTCGCTGGAAAGACAGATTGACAGACATGGACGGTGCAATTCTCATCACGAAAAATATCACAAACGCATTCACGCAGGCTGTGTTTGATGTGGCGAAAAATACACCGATTATCTTACACGCAACTTGCACAGGCTGGGGCGGAACCGTCATGGAACCAAACGTACCTGACTACAAGACGCAGCTTGAAAACACAAAGCATCTCATCGACATTTGCCCTGACCTTTGCAACGTAGTACTGCGCGTCGATCCTGTGTTTCCGACACAAAAAGGAGTCGACAGAGTCCTGCACATGCTCGATTACTTCCAGTCACTTAAAACCGGCATCACAAGTCATCGCATGAGCATCGTAGATGAATATCCACACGTCAGAGAACGCTACAGAGCCAAAGGATTTGAACCGATGTATGGCGGAAGATTTTCCCCAAATGATGACCAGATTGAATTGGTCGGAAAAGCACTTGCCAAGACAGGCATGCGTTTTGCCACATGCGCAGAAGACAAACTTGCAGAATGGTTTCCTGAAACCTTCTACATCCAGGGCTGCGTCAGTCATGAAGACATTTACAAAATGGGACTCGACTATGAAGCCGATATGACCGTAAACCCTCAGAAAAGAAACGGCTGTCACTGTCTGTCCTGTAAGACAGAGCTCTTAAACAGACCGCGACAGAAATGTCCACACAACTGTCTGTACTGTTTCTGGAAAGACTGACACACAAGATTATCTAAAGAAAATTTTATCAGAATATTCCGAAGAGGAATGAAATTAGTAAAAAGAATTCCGAACCTTCTGGTTCGGATTTTTTGTACAGAACTTTACAAAATGAGTCCCACTGGAAACCGAATAGCAAAATTAAGGACGTTCGATGGAGAAAGCTAAGGTGAATACCGTTATGGAAAGAATCACAAAAGAAGAAAGAGCAGAGGTTACTATTAAAGCTATCTGTAATATGATCAAATACGGTGTACCGAAAGAAAAGATCCTGGCAGATTATTCCGTCGATGATTACAACGCAGCATTAGCAGAAATGGAGAAAACGAACAATTGACGAAAAGAAGTTCGGGAACCAGATGGTTCCCGAATTTTTTATTTAATCAACGACGACGATAAATACACAAAATATTCCGTTCATCTGCCGTTTTTGCCTCAAACGCATACACCTCATATCCTCACCGTTTATCGTTTATTTCACAATTTTTATTCGCAGACGTAATAATACTGGACCAAAAATCATTCCACTGCTACTTCTGCAAATGATACCTGAAGGGAAATTGACGGGATACGGACGGAAGAATATTTGGAGAACAACTAATCGAACGTATGGTCTGCAACTGTATAAGAATTATTTTATTTACTTTTTCACTCATAATAATAGCATCAGCAAAAGAAAGAAGGAGAAAATTATGTTTAATCAGAATTGGTTCGATGAAAAGAACTACACAATGTTTATCGATGAAACGGAGTGTCGCGCTTATTACGACACCAATACCAGAAACATCTATGTAGTGACGGAACATCACGACGGCTCAAATATCAAAGAGCTTATGCCAGGTGCTAAAAACTACGGGGAGTTGATAACGCTGTACGAAAACCGCCAAAATAGCAGCGAAAAAACGTACACTGTTACATTTTCCACTCGAATTGACATTCCAGTCAAGGCATCTTCAGTAGAAGAAGCAAAAGAAAAAGCTGTCGAAATGTTTGAAAATTACAGTGCCGCGGTTCATCCTTATCACATTCATGTTGGCGATATTGTGGATATAATTAATAGAAGTTAATCACCCCGCTTAAGTCTTTGACTATAGACGGGACACAGACGGGACATTTCGGCAGATGAAATTTTATGCAGAAATTCAAGCCAAGACAGTTGAGTGTTGGAAAGGATCTCCAGTTGTGTCCTGACTGCAGAAAAAATAAAAAACAGCTGAAAGAAGAAGGCTGGATATAAGATTGAAACGTCGGTTTGCACCGACGTTTTCTTTTACTCTCATTTATCTGACATATTAATGGCAGTAACAAGAAAAATGGAGGAAACGAAATGGAAGAAGAATTCAAAAATTATATTTTCGAAAATTTCACACTGGATCTGGATGGCAAAATGATGGTTTCCAATATCTTGAACTGGATCTGGGTGCAGGCGATGGATAAGGAAAATACCGTTAATGCCCTGATGGAATTGCTCGATGGAATCGGTATCGAGAAAGAAGAAATCGAACAGTTTATCAACTGGGATTAATAGGAGGAACGATATGTTAAATCAAAACTGGTTTACATCCGAAAACTTCGTGATGTTCTGCGATTATGCAGAATATCAGCTGTTTTACGACACGGAAACAAAAAATATCTACGAAATCAATGAGAATGTCTTAGATAAGGCTGATACAATAATAAGAGAGTTCACTCCAGAGAATCCGGAATACCGCCGCTTATATCGAGCATACGAATCTTTCCTGGATTCATCCAATAAGGTGCGTACCGGGATATATTCCGTCACATTCGCTGCACAGGTCGATGTTCTTGTGGAAGCGGACTCACCGAAGGATGCAAGAGAAAAAGCGGAAAAGATGTTTGGCGAATATGATGAGACAACCCCTTTTCAATACACATATTTGTCGGACATTATGAACGTTACTGACAAAGACGGAAATGAGGTATAACACATGAGAATTACGAGATATACCACTGAATTAACCAACGACATGATTACTGCCGTGGTAAAGGAAAATAGCAGCAATTACGAGATTAGTAACCTGAATTGCCCTGAAAATATCGTCCGGATGATGAAAGATGTTTTTCACGCAGACAGGAAGGCGGAAGAATATGTTTGGCTGATCGCCGCGAACACCAAAATGAAGCCGATTGGTCTTTTTGAGTTGACCCATGGATCCGTCAATGCTTCCCAGTTGGGAACACGCGAAGTGTTCGTCCGTTTATGCCTCTTAGGCGCCTCGTCCTTCGTGGTGGTACATAATCACCCTTCAGGCGACCCGTCTCCGAGCATAGACGATAACGCTACAACAAAACGTCTGAAAAGTGCGGCGGATATTATGGGAATTCCGCTTGTTGATCATATTATCATCGGCGATTCTACGTTTTATTCATACGCGGAACATAATTTTTCATAATCGAATATATTTGAAAAACGTCGGATTAATTCCGGCGTTTTTTACGCCTGATATTCTGTCATAATAATTACATCAAAGATAAATGGAGGAAAATAATATGGAAAAATATATACCTACAATTGGTGATGTTGTTTTATACGGCGGAGGTACAGCTCCGAAAGTTGTTGTGGATATGATAAGTCATGAAGACTTCGGAAGTTGCTGTTATGATAGAAAATATCTTCTTTGTGATGAGTCTTTTGTCAAAAACAGTAATAACATGATTTCAAATGAAGAAATCGAAAAACATGGATTTTGGGTCGAATTTTGTGGAATGAACATTCCTGATATCAGAAAATGTGAAGATATCGCGCCGTATGCGATAGAACCTCTGCAATATTATTCTTTTAGACAAAGAAAAGCCAAAACGGTTACTGTTTACGAGTAAAAAGATACAGCAAATAGGAGAAAACATGAGATTGTGGACGATACAGCCGGTTGAAGTTGTTAATATTCTCGAAAGAGACGGTGTTTTTACCTGTGATCCAGAGAAAAGCGAGTATTACAATGCTTTTTATGATGCATATCTCTGGATTGCCGCCGAAATGGATAAACGCAATATCCCGCATCCGGACGGTATTAAATTACCTTTGTGGGCCTGGCATACGAGAGACTGGAAACATAAGAAACCGGATCTCAGAACGACAGGACTTGGAACTCCAGGAAAAAGCTATGCCTGCATCGAATTTGAAATCGACGATAAAAATGTTCTTTTGTCAGATTATAACAGCTGGCATTACGTTTTAAATCATTGTTGGTTTGATGATAGTCAAACGGAAAATGAATGGAACGCTCTTTGCGACTGGTTTAATTCATTAAAGCCGGAAGAAAAGGCAAAATTAACCATTGAAAGCTGGCAGAAGATATTTGACGTAACCAAGCAGAAGAACGACTGGTTTACCAATGGCCGCTACATTCAGGCTACTTTCTGGGAACTTCGAAAAGATATGGTTACAAATATCAAATATTTTAAAGCAAAATAGGAGAAAATTAATATGAAAAACTTTTTTAGATTACTTATCGAAATGTTTATTATCTGGGCTGCTGCAGCTTTGTTTCCAGAAAGAATCGCTTATGATTCTTACCGGACACTGGCTCTCGTGGCTGTAACTTTTGTGCTTACATGGGTAGTGATTGGCTTATTAGCGGAGCTGCTTAGTCTTATCATTATCATCTGCAAGCTAAAAAAATTCATTACCAAGTGCGCTATCGCATTTTTTATAATCGTGGTAATCATCATCTCAATTTTTACAAACTTTGCTGGACTTGTAATTGCAAGCCACATTGTTCCAGGATTTGTAATAAACGGCATAGGAACATACATCATTCTTACGATTTTATTTACAATATGTACAACAGAAGTATCTGTTAACAAAAATTAATACTTAATGTAATGCGCCGGTCAATATCCGGCGCATTTCTTTATTCTGCGGTTTTCTTTCATAATAGTATTACTAATCAAAGAAAAATGGAGGAAAATAAATGGCTTATATTATGAGAATTGACACAACGAAATATAAAGATCACAAAAATATCAGCCGGAAGAATTGGGAACCCGGAACAATGGATGATTATATGCATGCAATTAACGGAATTTCCAGACGGCTCCGTAGTAAAAGAGAAATACTCTGGCAACTGAAATTATTCCAGGGAGAATCGTTTCTTTCTTCGGAATGGAGTGAAAACAATCCAAAAGAAAACCATGGTTTGTCTGACAGGTATGTCAAATTTCTTAAGAAGAACCAAATCACGTACCATGACAGATTGTGTGACTGCGAAAGAACAAGACCTTTGTCTGGATATGGTTTTATGCAGGGGTATTTCGATATCGACAAGTACCTAAATATCCTTAAGGAAACAGGAGTGATTCAGATCCCGTTTTCGGCACTATACGATATCAGACAATATGATAAGCGCATGAATGGATGTTACATGGAAATTAAGAAAATATAACGGAGGAAAATAAAATGAGTTGGATCGGTGGAGAATTCATACTTAACGATGTCAAAAAGAAAGACTTAGATGCAGCAGCTGATAGAATCAGGTATGCTGTAAGAAGCAATGCAAATCTTGCGGAATTTCCCAATATGGGAAGCAGGATTAATCCGTTTAAACATATCTGTCCTCAGATACTCTTTAACGGCTATGAGGAAGCAGAAGAGATTCTGGAAAGAAAGCGGAGTGAATGGAGCCGCAATTATACCGGCTATGTAGCTTTCCGTGATCTTGAGTCTGTCAACAAAACAAAACGCATTATTGAATTAAAAGAAAAAATTGAATCGGAAATTGAAAAGAAGATTCGGTACGGTCTGGATAATAATGTGAAAGACCAGAAAGCAGATTACATTGGCTGCCGTAAATGTGGTTCAAAGATCAATAAGACCTACATTCAGGCAAACAGATGCCCGGTATGTGATTTTGATCTTCGCTCGGACACTTTCAAAAAGCGTATGGCCGGCTATCAGGAAAAGATCGATAAGCTGACGAATGAGCTGAATGAAGAGAAAAAGAAAAACACTGCAAAGGCACCGGTAAAATATCTGGTGATGTATGAAGAATATGTAGGATAATAATGGAGGAAAAATCATGAGTGATTATATTGCTGACTGGCTGATCGGTATAAGCAACACAGACGCTGACGGCGTCACTGTGTACCGTTTTCGCGGCACAAGAAAAGATGTCAAAGAGTTGCTGGTGAAATTAGCGGCTCAGGACAGGGAAAACGACCCGGATGGCTACGATCACGGCACAGAGCTTGCCGAAGACGTACAGGAAGACGGACCCCATAAATATCAGGCATATACTGTTTTCGCAGATTCTCATATCGATTACACGGCACAGGAATTTTGCGATATAAGTTATATTGATGTTGATGACAAAATATTCAACTAATCAAAAAAAATAAAACATATAATTTTAAGGCATCCGGAAGGATGCCTTTTGTATTCCAGGTATATTTTTCTGTCATATTAATGGCATCAAAGAGAAAAATGGAGGATAACATCATGACAAAAGAAAATTTTGCAGAAGAACTCAGAAACAGGCTTCCGGAATATATGCCGGACAGATATAAGAATCTCACATTTAGCGAGAAAAAGACAAATAAGAATAATGGAGTTGAACTGACCGGTATTTTGGTTGATGACGGCAGCGGATGCACACCGGCAATTTACATCGATGAGATGTATGATAGTTTTTGTAATAAACCTGAATATGCATTACCTTTTGAGGAGATTATCCGTAATCTTGCAAAAACCATCGTCGATGTGATGGACAATAAGCCGGATAAGGACAATATCCTGAAGAAAATCAAAGAAGGATTCTCTCATGTTATTCCGAAACTGATCAATGCAGAAAAGAATAAGAAACTGTTAGAGACCTGTCCGCATAGGATGTTTCTCGATCTGGCTGTTGTTTACGAAATCATGCTGGGAACCAATCAGTTTATTCTAATTAGGAACGAAATGTCTGATTACCATGGCATGACGGAAGATGAATTATATCATCTTGCTGTAAAAAATGTCCGTGAACAAAAACAGGTGGTCACACTTAACCAGATTCTTAAAGAGATGGTTGGTGTTGAAGAGGATTTGGAACAAATCCCTATGCTTATTGTAAAAACCAAATACGTAACTCATGGAGCAAGCGTAATGCTTTGTGAAGATGTTTTGTCGGAAGCAGCAGATATGCTTAAGAGTGATCTCTATATCTTGCCGTCAAGTATTAACGAAATCATTGTCATTCCTGTAGATTTCAGAAATGGTGTGACTGGACTTAAAGACATGGTAAATACCGTCAACCAGACACAAGTACTCCCCGAAGAGTTTCTTTCTGATTCTGTTTATTTTTTTGACAGAAAACTTAAGAGATTATCTATTGCTGAAGAATAATTATAAGAAAACCCGCTCTTGACGGGTTTTCTTTTGTAAAGGAGTAATAAAGATTCAATGACTTACAAAAGATTAGTAGACCAGGCGGAAGCTATGGTAAATATTGTACATAAAAAATATCTATCCGGAAATAAAATGGCGTATCCGGCGTTGCTTTTGGGTGTTTTCCGGATTGAAAGTTATCCAGGGGCTGGTCATAATTATCAGGCAGTTATAGATGCAATTCATAATTGTTATGTAAGAGATAATACATCAGGAATTGATATTGGTTATAAAGAAGGACTAAAAACGATGGTCCATACCGGAAAAGATATACAAAAATTATTACAATATCAAAAGAAAATAGAACAAGAAGGAACGGCTCAATTTTACGTAGATAATGGAGAAATATTATATGAATAGAGAAATTTACAGACAAAGATTTATGGAAGCAGACGCTACGAGAATACCCATGGCAGAGTTTCAAAAAATTATCAGTGATTCTATTTATCCTGTAACCGGATCTAAAAGAGGATATAATAATTTACTGATCGCTATAGAAGAATGTGCGGAACTCATCGAAAGCTTTGGAGAATATATATCCGGCAAAGATAGAAATAAATATGGGGTATATGAGGAATTAACAGATGTTTATTTGGCACAGTATTATGTTATGAATGTCCTTGGTATCGAGGAAAAGGATATAAAACTGGACACAAGACATAGAACAGAAATGGATGTATTCATATCATTAAGCAAATTACAGTTTAGTCTTGCGAAATATATGCGTAAAGCAAAAACACTTCCCTGGCAGGAAAGAAAACAGATGGTCCATAAGATTACAGAAGATTTATCTGAAGTAAGAGGTAGTCTGTTATTTTTACAGGGATATATGTTGATGGCAAAAGAAGAGTTATTTAAGTCTATTAACGTAGTCATGAACAGACAGAAGAGTAGAAATGAATTGCAGGATCCTCTGGGATTGCAGAAAGATACGGAACAGATAGTAGAAAATATATTATAAAAAATGATTATAAGAAACCCGCTTTTTGCGGGTTTCTCTTTTACAAAATTCTGTGCTTAAAAATCGTTTTCAAAAATTTTCTGTCATAATAATATTGCAAGAAACAATTAAAAACACATACAATCAATAAGGAGAGAAAGAATGGCTAAAGAGATGCTGGTGACTGAAGGCTTAAATGAACTGAAGACCCTGGATGCAAGAATTGAACGTGCAATCAGCGATGCAAAATTCATTGTTGACGCAAAGGATTCTGATAAAAAGGTAACTCCGGCGCAGAGCAAGGAAGATTTCAAGAAAAAGGCGCAGGGTTCCTACGATTCTATCATGGACCTGATCAGGAGAAGAGAGACGATCAAGGCAGCAATCGTTGCTTCCAATGCCGTGACCGAAGTGGAAATCTGCGGCGAGAAGATGACTGTTGCAAAGGTAATCGAGACCAAGACTTCTATTGCATACAAAAAGAATCTGCTGTATACAATGAAGAGACAGCTGGCTGATGCGGTTCTTTCTATGAATAAAAAGAATGCTGCCCTCGAGGATAAGATCACAAAACTGGTGGAAACATCTTATGGAAAAGATGCGAAAGTTTCTCCTGAGGATTACAATTCCATTGCGGATCCTATGAGAAAGAGCAACGAGGTATCGTTGGTAAATCCCCTGGATCTGGAAACGAAGATCGAGGAGCTGGAAGCCTATATCGAAGAGTTTACGGCTACCGTAGATGCAAAGCTGCAGATCAGCAACTGCACCACGAAGATCGTAATTGACTAAGGTGACCGCCGTATTGATTACGGTGGCGGGGGAGGTTAAACTTCCCCTGCGATATAAAAATGGGCGATCATGTGAAAACCAGAATTTACATACCGCCGTTTCGCTCTTTGGGGACCGGTTATATAATCAAAGAGTGACTGATTCAGCTGATAACTGAATTTCATCTTCTAGCAAATATATTTGATATTAGCCAGAATATGTATATAACAATACATGGTGATGAATGTTCAATGATCGAATGCTTAATGCTGAATGCTCAATTTTGAATTTTCTTCTTTTGAATTATCTTGGCATAATTGTTTTGCTGCGTTCAATAACACCGTATATCGTCCCAGAGTGGACAAAGGGGTGTGAAAATTGCAAAAAGCAAAACGCGCCGATCAATCCTGAATCGTCGATAAAATCCTGCATCGAAAGGTTTGCGGAGCATATGTAAGTATCCCATGGTGGTTATTTTCGGATAACCGGTATCCTGCAGGCTGCATGATCGTCCATAAGAAAAAGACCCGGGCCCTGGGTCTTTTTTGTTGCTTATTTTGTTCTGGAAATTAAGCGCAATTTTCTTTCCGCGATATAATATCTGAAAATGCCGTGGAAAAACGAAACGGTATCATCTATTGCAATTCTTTTTGCTTCTGACAGAATAGAGAGTGCATTGAGAGAATAGACGGCAGAACAAGGGATGACTTTCATGTTATTGACACTATCAACGAGAACATAAAAATCTTCCCCAAATTTTTCGGCAGTCTTATTTAGATAGACTTCTGAGAGAATTGCCTCGGCCCCAGATAAAGGAAATAGGTCTACACCCACACAATATAAATTATACGGATCATATCCCCCGCTTTCTTTCAATTCGTCCTTATTAAAGTATCCAACAAAATCTGAATCATCATAAACGCATTCTATATAAATTTCGTATTCTTCTTCCATATTTTTCACGGCAGCATCAAACATGGTTCTTTTATCAATCTCATAGTAGCTAAGATCAGAATTTCTGTATAATTTCGGTTCGCGGGACGACTGAAAACAGACCGGAAGTTTTTTCCATTCATAAACGACGAGTTTTTCCGGCTCCGTATCATATATATTATTGTCTTCCTGTAATTCGACATCTGGTAAAAATACCGGGAGAATATATTTCAAAATCTCTTCTCGTTCCATGCATTTTCCTCCGTATTGTTATGGCTTTTATTTTACCACAATTCATTATTTCCGAGAAGAACTTTTGTGCAGAAAAATGCCACAGCTCCATTTTCTTTCATATTAATTACAGAACTAATATTTTGATAAGAAGTGTTCGAAAACAAAATCTTTCATAATAATAAAAGAGGAGGAATTATGGGAAAGAAAATTATTTTATTTATTCTGACAGCGGGATTGCTGTTGACTTCATTTCCATCAGAAGCGGCAGCAACATCGCAGTATTCGTTTGTTGATGTGATTGGAGACGTCTCTGAAGCCAATTATAATCGGATGATGGCCAATTACTGTAAGATTCCGGAAAATGTACGGGAATCGTATCAGCTGGACGGCTGGCATTTATCCATTTCCACAGAACATTTGGAAGACACCTGGTTTGCCGGATGGGGATACAGCGCCATAGCAAGCGGTTACGACAGCGCGGTCAAAGAGATCCGCGTAGAGGACACCAAGAATGGAGCGAATGCCGTGGCACATGAGATCGGGCATTATGTAGATGGAAAGCTTAGTTATATCTCCGGTACGGAAGAATGGAAGAATATCTGGGAGACAGAAATCACAAGTCACTATGGAACTACGAGCGCACTGGAAGGATTTGCAGAAGCTTTCGAACAAAGCATCTATAATCCAAAATCTTATTCTAAAAGATGCCCGCAGTCGTATCAGTTTATTACGGAACATCTGAACTTGATAACGCCGGAAAATAGCACTAATTCATTATAGGAGGAAAAATAATGGTTTTATATTTTTCAGACAACAAAGAAACAGAACGCAAAAGGAAGGGTGTATTCTACGAAGAAACACTTCCGGAAAACGCCGTCATATTTGGTTCGACCACTCTGAAGAAATATAACGGTGGACCGGCCGATTATATGAAGGTTGATGCGAAAAGATACTATATTGACGAACCGGTGAGCGAACGGGACGTTATCGGATATATTCCGGTAGTAGCGGAGAGATATCATTCCACGCCGTCAGATACAACAGATCCGGCGGAAAATAAATACGGATACATTCAGTTAAAGGAAGGATTCCCTTTTCTTCTTTATCTTTTTCCGATCCTTTTGCTGCTTATTCTATTAGTGCTGATCGTTTATAGTGTGGGAGGAAGTGGAAGTTATGAGAAAAATGTGGTTTTGCCGGATAACAAA
>ENA-ORCP01002724-ORCP01002724.1-human-gut-metagenome-genome-assembly--contig:-NODE-2724-length-13884-cov-5.239951_pt1 | contig 13884 bp, 10 predicted proteins | sample MGYA00242990_ERZ507991 | MGnify/ENA primary metagenome ERZ507991 (study PRJEB26167, sample SAMN06115496) | human gut metagenome | host: Homo sapiens | place: China:Henan | collected 2015-05-07... | reverse complement strand
CTGTGAAAGAATATCCTGCGCTGTCGTTTGATAGACATCAGTTACCTTATCACACTGTTTTTGCAGATTTTCCGACCGTTATATCCGAAATCCCCTCTATATTTGCATCGTGATTAAAACCGAAAAAGATAGTATTATGGAGACAATAGCTAACACTTACAACGACATTATCACCCGTTCTTATGAAGAATATTATCAGGTGATTCTTACCTATATTACTTATCGTATCACTCATCGCTACGAAGCGGAGGATCTAACCCAAGATGTATTTGTACGTCTGCTGGACTACAAACAAATGCTCCGTCCGGACACTGTGAAATATTTCCTGTTCACTATTGCCCGCAATATTGTAATCGACTATATCCGTCGTTATTATAAGAAGCAGGAGATAGACAGCTACATCTATGATACTATGTCTACTTCTACCAATGAAACCGAAGAAAAAATTATCGGTGATGATTTAATGACAATGGAACGGACCCGTCTGGCTGCCATGCCCGAACAACGTCGGTTAATTTATACATTAAACCGTTTCGAAAATAAAACTTCTCCGGAAATCGCTAATGAATTGAATCTAAGTTGTAGGACGGTAGAAAATCACTTATTCCTTGGACGCCGTGAAATGCGCGAGTTTTTCCGAAATTGTATATAATCTTATTCATTAATAAATAACCCTTTGTGCTTATGGAAAAGGAGTCAGTATTTACAAAGAGACATCTATATGCCTCACTTTATTTTAGAGAACAAAAATTTAATACTATTTTTAAACCTCAAATTTAATTTTATGAAACGAAGAGGATTAATTTTTAATTCGCAACCTAACAAGACAGTCGTGTTTGCGTTAGGATTAATGCTGGGACTATGTCCTGCTACACAGATCTGGGCTTTTGATAATGCGGATGAGAATCAAGTTGTACTACAATCTCATAAACAAGTAAAAGGACAAATTGTTGATGCAATGGGAGAGCCGATTATTGGTGCAAGTATACTTGAAAAAGGAACTACAAATGGGGTAATTTCTGATATTGATGGAAATTTCTCTTTGAATGTAAGTGCACCAAACGCTATTATTGTGATTTCATATATAGGCTTTAAATCACTAGAACTTCCTGCCTCTGATCCGAATTTGAAGAGAATCGTGATGAAAGAAGACACAGAAGTGTTGGATGAAGTTGTTGTAGTTGGTTATGGTACTCAAAAGAAGGAGTCTTTGACTGGTGCGGTGACTGTTGTAGGAGCTAAACAATTGGAAAATAAGGGAACAATGTCAAGTCCTTTGCAAGCTATGCAAGGAACAGTTCCGGGAGTTATTATCACGCGTAATTCTGGAGCACCAGGAGATGAAAGCTGGGGTATGAAACTCCGTGGTGCATCTTCTTCTAATTCTACAGATCCACTTATAATTGTGGATGGAGTGGAATACAGTGATGGTATTAATGGTATGCGCAATCTGAATCCGGATGATATTGAATCTATAAATTTCTTGAAAGATGCTTCTGCTGCAATATATGGTTCGAAAGCGGCCGGTGGTGTCGTTCTGATTACAACTAAAAAGGCAAAAGCCGGAAAAACCGTTGTTCAGTATAATGGTTCCTTTACAGGAAAAGTTGTTGGATTACAACCGGAACTGATGTCCTTAAATCAATGGGCAGATGCTGTAATCACTGCACAGACTAATGATGGTTATTCAGATTCTAACTGGATTCGTTATGCAAAACTGGCCAAGCTTTATAAAAATCAATATATTGACTTAAATCATAGTACTCATCCTATTCCGGAAGGTTTTAAAGACGTTGAAGATTTTGTATTTATGGATAATGATTGGCAGGATATATTGTGGGGAAACTCATGGTCTACCCAGCACGATCTAAGTGTCTCCGGAGGTACCGAGAGGAATTTATTTCGTTTATCATTGGGATATATGTATGACAACAGTACTTTGAAATGGGGAAATAATAATAACCAACGTTACAATATGCGTTTGAATAATCAGTTCAAATTATCGGATAATGTAATGTTGACATCCAGTATTGGCTATAATCGTCAAGATCAGGTGTCTCCCAGTATGATTGGCAAGGTCCTTTCCCAGTCTTCCCCTCAACCGGGTTTACCTGCTTCGACAATAGATGGACGCCCGTATGGCTGGGGTACTTGGCGTGCATTGAATTGGTGGGCTGAAGAAGGTGGCGATAACAAACTGAAGGTTTCGGCCATTAATATTAGTGAGTCATTGAATTGGAAAATATATTCAGATCTTGATATGGTTGTGAATGTGGGATATAACACGTCTACAGCAACACGTGAGAAAGTGGAAAAATCAATAGATTGGTATAATTACGCTGGTACAACATTGTTGGCAACAGAACCTACACAGGAAAATAGTAAATATTCTGATTCTTTCTCAAGGACTGATTATTATATGGCATCCGGTTATTTAAACTGGCATAAGACATTGGCAGAGGTGCATAACTTGAGTGCTATGGCTGGCGCACAGTATAACTATACACAATATAAATATACTTTTGTATCAGTAAAAGACATAAATCCATCTTTGGAAATTCCTAATGGTGCTGGAGAAGTTTTGATTAAAGACGGGGATAGCAAACCGGCGAAATGGCATGAAGCTATGATGTCTTATTTCGGACGTTTGAATTACGATTATAAACAACGTTATTTGTTGGAAGGTAATCTTCGTTATGATGGTTCTTCAAAATTCCGTCCTGAAAATCGTTGGCAATTCTTTTGGGGAGTATCCGGTGGCTGGCGCTTGAGCGAAGAGAGCTTCATGCACTCATTGTCTTCCGTAGTTAACAATCTGAAATTGAGACTTTCATACGGTGTGCTAGGTAATCAAAGTGGAGTAGACCGTTATGATGGAACACAGCTATATAATTTTGCTTCTTCCAACGGAGCATATATTGGTAGCGGAAAAGTTTCCACTATTGATACGAACGGAAAGATAGTGACTACAGACCGTACTTGGGAACGTATTCATAGTTATAACTTGGGAGTGGACTTTGCTTTTCTCAATAACCGGTTGACTGGTACTTTCGAACTTTTCATGAAGAAAAATAATAATATGTTGATTGATGCCCAGTATCCGGGTGTGTTGGGAGACAATGCTCCTACAATGAATCTAGGGAAGTTTGAGGCCAAAGGTTGGGAAGGAAACATTACATGGTCGGATAAAATCGGACCAGTTCAATATCATATTGGTGGAACTATAACTTATACCACTAATAAATTGATTGATTTGGGTGCAACTTCTGTTTTGAAATCAGGTTTTGTAGATAAGCAACAGGGATATCCTTTGAATTCTTATTTTGGTTTACGCTATATTGGAAAGATTCAGACACAGGAAGAATTGGAAAAATATAAATATTATTATTTGGATGGAAATGGGATAGGAATGCAGGATAATATTCGTTTAGGTGATAATATGTTTGAGGACGTAAATGGCGATGGTGTTTTGGATCAAAATGATTATGTATATTTGGGAACAGATGATCCGAAATTGTCTTATTCATTTAATGTTGGATTAGAATGGAAAGGCTTTGATTTTTCAGCTATTTTCCAAGGAGTCGGTCGCAGAACTGTTTATCGTGGTGGTGAAGGTAACGAAACTTGGCGAGTACCTATGAGTGCCATTTATTTGAATACAACTACTCAATCTATTGGCAACACATGGAGTCCTGAAAACAGGAATGCTTATTATCCTACCTATACCAGTGTAGGATCTATTAACAATTATAATTACCAATGTTCTTCCTGGTCAGTAGAGAATGGGTCTTATCTTCGATTGAAGAACCTGACTTTGGGATATACCTTACCTGTTTCGTGGTTGGCAAAAACAAATGTGATAAGTAAGTTACGTATTTACTTTACCGGAGCAGATCTTTGGGAGCATAGTAAATTAAAAGACGGATGGGACCCGGAGGCTTCACGCAAAACCAAAGATCTGGGACGTTATCCTTTTAACAGAACTTTTACTGTGGGTGTTAATGCAACTTTTTAAATAGAATATTATGAAACGATCAAAAATAACATTTTTCCTTGCTATAGTGTTAGGAATAACTTTGCACTCTTGTCTGGACATGGAACCTCAAGATCAGTTGGGGGGTAAAAACATGTGGACTTCAGTCAATGATTATAAACAGTTTGCCAATACTTTTTATAGTTGGACACGTGACTTCTCTTCTGTTGTATATGATGGAACACATAGTGATAAGCGTTCGGACTTGATTACTTACCAGAGCTATAATGAATTTAGCCGCGGAATAAACTCGATCCCTTCTTCAGATGCTAACTATACGGATAATTATAAACATATTCGTCGTACAAACTTATTGATAGAAAATGCTGAAACTTATTCCAAACCGGAAGATATAAAACAATATTTAGGGGAAGCTTATTTTTTCCGTGCATATAGTTATTTTGACTTACTTCAATTGTATGGTGATGTTATTATAACGAAGAAACCGTTGGATATTACAGATCCGGAGATGAAGGTAAAACGGAACGACCGTAGTGAAGTGGTTGATCTTATTATTGATGATCTCGGACATGCTATTGACAACTTGCCGGCTTTTAAAGAACTTAGTACTGAAGAAGAGGGACGTATTTCTAAAGAAGGTGCGCAGGCTTTCCTTTCCAGAGTTGCTCTTTATGAAGGAACATGGCAGAAATCACGTAATAATAATCAGAATACGGAACGTACCAAGAATTTACTGGATATAGCTGCCAAAGCAGCCCGAACGGTGATGGATGCTAAATATGGATATAGTTTCCGCTTATTTGGAACAGATAGTGAAACAAAAGTATTGGGTGACAGCGCACAGAAGTATATGTTTATTTTGGAGAATGAGAAATCTAATCCGGCTGGCATCAAGAAATCTGCTAATCATGAATATATTTTTGCTCGTCGCCATGACCAGATTTTAGCTTCAATCGGAAAGAATATAACTCAAGAGTGTCTGGCAAATGTACAATGGATTACTCGTAAGTTTGCCAATCTTTATCTATGTGACGACGGATTGCCCATCGATAAATCAGATCGTTTTCAGAAATATGATGAGAAAGTTTCTGAATTTCTGAACCGTGACAATCGTATGCGTTATACTTTACTAAAGCCGGGAACTCGTTATTGGGGAAATAAGTTCGGACGGACTTCTTGGCAATGGGATGAGGTAGATCTGAAGACCTCAAAGCTATATGATCCTGCGTCCGGTACTTGTTATGGTAATCAAAAATGGAGCGCTGAACGTGTTGTTCCGGATACACAAGAAGGATATGACTTCCCACTTATCCGTTATGCTGAAGTTTTGCTGAATTATGCAGAGGCAGTGTATGAAAGGGATGATAAGATAGAAAATGAAGACTTGAATATATCTTTGAACCAGGTTCGTCAGCGCGTGAATGCCAGTATGCCGGCTTTGACCAAAGAATTTGCGCAGACCCACGGACTGGATATGAGGACAGAAATACGTAGAGAACGTACTGTTGAGCTGTTTAACGAAGGTTTTCGTATTGATGACTTAAAGCGTTGGAAAACTGCAGAAAATGAGATGCCGCAAGCAATGTTAGGTATTAAATGGAAAGGTACTCAATATGAGTCATGGAATACGCCATTCAGTTTGAATGATGATGGATGTATTGTTGTAGAAACAGGTCGCCAGTGGGCAGATAAGAACTATTTGTATCCATTGCCTTCCGATCAGTTACAGTTGAATCCGAATTTGGGACAGAATCCCGGTTGGAAATAACGGAGTATGAATAAAAACAGAGAATCAATATGAAATATATAACTTTTTTATCAGCGAAATGTGTATCGGTGAGCCTTGCTATATTAGGCTTGCTATTGTCGGCAATTGCATGTGACGATAAAGAATATGGTGATGCGATGAGTGAAGGGCAATTGATGAATGATATTGAGATGAATATAGAATCATCCATAGCGTTAGCTGTAGGAATGGATATACAGGTTATTTGCAAATCTGTTCCGGAGAATGTTACTTATCCGGAGTTGTCTTGGAAATCATCAGATGAGAATATAGTATCTGTGTCACAAGAAGGTAAAATTACTGCAAAAGCAGTAGGAAAGGCAAAAGTGAATATATCCCAGAAAGCGGCCTTTGAAACACTTAAAACGATAGATGTGGAAGTAAAACCGGTAGCTACTGCGATTGAGATGGATGACTTTGAACTGTTTGAAGGCACGACTAAAAAAGCCTCTGTAAAAATTACACCTTCTAACGGATATAATGTCTTTCATTGGAAAAGTAGCAATGAGGAAATAGTAAAGGTGGATGCAGATGGTACTGTGACTGGAATTATCCCGGGAGAAGCTGTTGTTACAGCTATTGCCACTGATGGAACTTCTTTGACAGTTTCTGCTAAAGTGACTGTTCGGAAGGTAATCCCGGTAGAATCAATACAATTAGATCCGGTTGATGACATAATGATTGGACAGACTGTTGTTATTGGCTGTCATTTAGTTCCTGAAGAGGCCACTTCCGGTTTGTTAAGTTGGGTAAGTAGTGATGAAAAAGTGGCTGTTGTGGATGCCGATGGTGCTGTAACGGGAGTGGGTTATGGAACTGTGACGATTACCGCAACCGATCCTATGTCAAATATTTCGGCTACCACTAGTGTTACTGTAGGAGCCTTATTGGATTATCAGTTCCAATCTACTTTGAAACCATGTGATTTAAAACCTAATCAAGGTGGTACGGTTACATTTGATAATGGATATGCTCATATCATAATGAAAGGTCCTGACGGTAATGGAAATTGGCGCCAAGATATTAATATAGTTAATGATGCATATCAAAAGAAACTGGAGTATGCTCCTCAAACTTATAAATATTTAGCTATTAAATTAAGGAGACCGCAACAAAGTGCAACTGCGAATGCAGGTGTGTTGAAGTTTGATATAGGAGATGGAGTGACTGCAGGTAATTATTGCAATTCAGCAGATTACTATGTGTTTGATAAAGAAACTCTCACCATCGTAAAAAAAGGTACAGGAGTAGAAAAATATGGTGAGCCTAATATCTATGTATATGATATGTCTGTAGATAATGCTATAAAAGGAAGTAGCCCAATATTAACCAATGAGGTCGGTGTTGCTACTATGACATTGTTATCTTTGTGGATTGCTGATGTTAAAGAAGCCGCAATCGATAAAACGTATGATATGTATTGGATAAAAACCTTCAAAACATTAGAAGATTTGAAAGCTTACATAGAAAAAGAAAATAACAAATAAATCTGAAGTATGAAAACGAAATATATAAATGTGTTATTTAGTTTTGTTATAGCATCTTTTATGATGTCATGCAGTAGTGAAATTCCTACTGGGGACGCAAATAAGTTTAGTGATATGAAAAGTCCGGAGGAGGATATGGTAAAGAGAGATTATTTGCCATTGAACCATCCTTGTATGCTCCATACGCAGGCTGATATTAATAGGGTAAAGAGCAATTTGAACCGATCCCCTTGGGCGGAAGCTTATGCCCAATTGGAAGCAAGCCAATATGCGCAAAGTTCTTATACTGAAAACACAAGAGCTTTGCTTGACGGATATTTGAAAAGAATGGATAAGAATAATTGGTCAGGTAAATATTCGGATTATTCAAATTACACAGCATGTATGTATGATGCTGCGGCTGCTTATCAATTGGCACTTCGTTATCAGTTATCGGGAAATACATCATTTGCGGATGCTGCTGTGAAACTTTTCAATGCATGGGCTACTAATTGTAAGGGGATATTAAGAATGGAAGGTTATACCAATAATATTCCAGATCCTAATCTATATCTAATTCCTATTCAGGCACATCAGTGGGCAAATGCGGCGGAATTGCTCAGAGATTACAACGGATGGGATAGGAATGATTTTGAGAAGTTCAAGACTTGGATGAAAGATACGTTTTACAGTGTTTCCAATATGTTCCTTAAGAATCATAACGGCGGACAGGGCAATATGCATTACTGGCTAAACTGGGATCTGGCTCAGATGACATCTATTCTTTCCATTGGAATATTGTGTGATGATAATGTGCTGATTAATCAAGCTATCGTATATTTTAAGAATGAAGAAGGAAGATATAAAGAGGCGGGAAATATAAAGAATGCAGTTCCTTATTTGCATCAAGACCCGGATTCGGATGAAATACTTGGGCAATGTGAGGAGTCCGGACGTGACCAGGGGCATGCTACTTTATGTGTTTCTTTGATGGGGACATTCTGCCAAATGGCCTATAACATTGGTGAGGATTTGTTTGCTTATGATAATTATAGGGCAGTAGCTATGGCAGAATATGTAGGAAAGTATAATCTTATCAAGGATGAGTCTTTTAACAAAGGAACATTGGTAGGGGATGATTTCATCTATGATTCTAATTCTTTCCCTTATACTTCTTATTCTAATCCCTCGTATACAAACGCAACCATATCTACAGAGCAACGTGGCACTAAACGGCCTTCATGGGAATTGTTTTATGGATATTGTAAGGAGAAAGGAATTTCTTCTCTCTATAGCGAAAAATGGGCTGACCAGATGCGTCCTGACGGAGGAGGTGGAAACTACGGACCGAACAGTGGAGGATTTGACCAGTTAGGTTTTGGTACGTTGATGCATTATAGAGAATGATAATATTCATTTTTGAATATTTTTTGTAAGGGGATTAGGTATTTACCTAATCCCCTTCGTATATATAAGCAAATAGGTTAAGAAATAGATTGTTTGAAATCAGAGATTGGATTCAGTTTTTGAAGTGATTAGTTTTTGTGAAGGTAGAAAGAACCTGTTTTTAGGAATAACGAATCTTATTTTGAATGAAATTGATTATTAAGGTATATGCGTAAAAAGATTCTGTTTTTAGCAGGAATGATGGCTTGCTGTTCATTGGCAGGTGCACAAGAAATCTCTAAGACCTGGGTGGCTGATAAGGGGAATGGAACTTATCAGAACCCGGTTCTTCATGCAGACTATTCGGATCCGGATGTATGTGCAGCCGGAGATGATTTCTATATGACAGCGTCCAGTTTTAATTGTATTCCCGGAATTCCTATTCTTCATTCTAATGATTTGGTGAATTGGTCGTTAGTAAACTATGCTTTACCGATTCAGGAGCCGGAAGAATTCTTCGATAAGGCACAGCATGGTAAAGGCGTATGGGCACCGGCTATTCGTTTTCATAACGGAGAGTTCTACATTTACTGGGGTGATCCGGATTATGGAATCTATATGATTAAAGCCAAAGACCCGAAAGGAAGATGGAGCAAGCCTGTATTGGTGAAAGCCGGGAAAGGAATGATTGACCCGACACCACTTTGGGATGAAGATGGAAAAGTTTATCTTGTACATGCATATGCTGGTAGTCGTAGCGGAGTGAATAGCATCGTAGTTATTTGCGAACTGAATGCTGAGGGAACAGAAGTAATTTCCGATCCGGTGATGGTATTTGATGGAAATGATGGAAAGAACCATACGGTAGAAGGACCGAAGCTCTACAAACGCAACGGATACTACTATATTTTTGCTCCGGCAGGTGGAGTAGCAACCGGTTGGCAATTAGTACTTCGCTCGAAGAACATTTACGGCCCTTACGAATCGAAGATCGTAATGGCACAAGGAAAGACAAATATCAACGGGCCTCATCAAGGTGGCTGGGTAGATACCAACACAGGAGAATCCTGGTTCGTTCATTTTCAAGATAAAGGAGCTTACGGACGCGTGATTCATCTGAATCCGATGACTTGGGTAAATGATTGGCCTGTAATCGGAGTAGATAAGGATGAAGATGGTTGCGGTGAACCGGTAACGACCTATAAGAAACCGAATGTAGGAAAGACATATCCGATAGCCACTCCGCCGGAGAGTGATGAATTCAATACCCGTCATTTAGGATTACAATGGCAATGGCATGCCAATAAAAAAGACACTTACGGGTTCACGACCGACTTGGGGTATATTCGTCTTTATGCAGGCAGCCTCTCGAAAGAATTTGTGAACTTCTGGGAAGTTCCTAACTTGTTGATGCAAAAGTTTCCGGCTGAAGAGTTTACGGCTACAACCAAATTGACATTTACTGCCAAGCAGGATGGGGAACAAACCGGAATCATTGTAATGGGATGGGATTATAGCTATCTCTCCATTCGTAAGGAGGGAGATCAGTTTATTCTGCAACAAGCAGTCTGCAAGGATGCGGAACAGCAAAATCCCGAACAGATAAAAGAATTGGCAAACATTCCGGTGGAACATCTGAAGATGCCGGGAGTAGCAGATAATGAGTGGCAAACAGTTTACTTGCAAGTAAAGGTTCGAAAAGGAGCCGTTTGTACATTCGCTTATAGTCTGGACGGAAAGAAATACACGACAGTGGGAGAGCCTTTCACAGCCCGACAAGGTAAATGGATTGGAGCCAAAGTTGGAGTATTTTGCGTAACTCCGAATGAGGGCAATCGTGGATGGGCAGATGTAGACTGGTTTCGGATGACTAAGTAACTGACCGATCAAGTAACTGACAAAGAGAAATAAAGATTAAGAATTAACGCGAATATATTTGAACTAAGATGAAAAAGATTGTAGTAGGTCTGGCTGTGATGTTAGGTTTTTGTATGTGCACTCACAAGCCTTCCGGTACATTGGATGTGAATAAGGCATTAGACTACTGTGCAGAGCAGACACAACGTACGCTTACGGAACTGAAAACAGATTCCGGCATTGACTATACGATGATGCCACGTAACATTATGGCTGACGAACACCACTGGAACTGTCGTAAGGCAACGAAAGAAGAATGGTGTGCCGGTTTCTGGCCGGGTGTGCTCTGGTATGATTACGAATATACACAGGATAAGCATATTCTGGAAGAAGCGAAGAAGTTTACGAACTCATTGGAATTCCTTTCTCGAATACCAGCTTATGACCATGATTTGGGATTTCTCGTATTCTGCAGTTATGGAAATGGCTATCGCTTGACGAAAGATCCTGCTTATAAGAAAGTGATTCTGGATACGGCCGATTCGCTGGCTACTTTATTCAATCCGGTTGTAGGAACAATGCTTTCGTGGCCTCGTGAAGTGGAACCACGCAACTGGCCTCACAACACAATCATGGATAACATGATTAATCTCGAAATGCTTTTCTGGGCAGCAAAGAATGGTGGAAATCCTTATTTGTATGATGTTGCCGTTTCTCATGCTGATAAAACAATGAAATGTCAGTTCCGTCCCGATTATACATCCTACCATGTAGCAGTCTATGATACCATCACTGGTAATCTGATAAAAGGAGTAACCCATCAGGGCTATGCAGACAGTACCATGTGGGCGCGTGGTCAAGCATGGGCAATCTACGGATATACTGTAGTCTATCGGGAGACGAAAGATCCTAAATATCTTGATTTCGCACAGAAAGTGACAGATGTCTATCTCGAACGCTTGCCGGAAGATAAAGTGCCTTATTGGGATTTCAGTGCACCGGGAATACCGGATGCTCCCCGTGATGCTTCGGCTGCGGCAGTGGTGGCCTCTGCTTTACTTGAACTATCCACTTACCTCCCGAACGGAACCGGAAAACGTTATAAAGATGCAGCTATTGAAATGCTGGCAAGCCTGAACTCTGACAGTTATCAGAGTGGCAAGAGCAAACCGTCCTTCCTGCTTCATAGTGTAGGACATTGGCCGGCTCATTCAGAGATAGATGCCTCTATTATTTATGCAGATTATTACTACATTGAAGCATTGCTTCGGTTGAAACGTCTGCAAGAAGGAAAGAATGTAATTAAATAAAGAAGATTTATATAGAATAAAACACTATCTTTATCACAGTTATTTAACAATAAATCTATGTTGTATGAAACAGTGCATTAAAACAAATGGAGTTTTATTCTTTTTTTGTTTGATATCATTAATCATTACTGCACAGGAGCAATCAGTGCAGTCTAATATCAAATGCTTGAATTATCCTAGTTCGTTTGAGTTATTGCTTCGGCATTTTAAAGGAAAAATTGTATATATTGATGTAATGGCATCTTGGTGTAAACCCTGTCTGGCAGAACTCAAAGAATATGAAAAAACAGATGATTTTTTCAAAAAGAATGATATTGTAAGACTTTTTATTTCAATAGATGAACCCAAGGATTGGAATGCCTGTTTGAAAAGATTGGATGAAAGATTATTAAATGGGTATTTTGTCACCTATCATCGACCAGAGAATAGTGTTGAGAATAATAAATTTTCTGTTGAAGTGGAGAAGTTGTTTGTCACTTATGATGAGAAAGGTAATTTCGCCGGGCTTTCAGTTCCTCAGTTTATTATTGTTAATAGGGAGGGAACTATTGTAGAATATAAGGCACAAAGACCAAGCAATCCGGAGGAATTGAAGAATCAGTTGAAACAATACTTGGAATAATATGAGGAAAGACTCCCAAAAACGAAAAGCTCTGCAAGAACGAAGGTTCCGTGCAGAGCTTTTTTTACTGGTTAGGGTTAGGTTTATTTTATTGTTTTACCTTGATGATGTCATAATTCAGATCGCTGACAGCTTCTTGCAAGCTATCGTTCACCAGACGAAGAGTGGTGTCATTTACAATCACGAAATACATCCGATCAGGCACAGGAAGTCTGTGGCGCAATCCGTGCATGTGTAGCTGAAATCTATGATCAGGCTACTGCTGATTCTGTTCGTATCCAGTACGGCGGATCTGTAAATGCAGGAAATGCAGCAGAGCTGTTCGCAAAGCCGGACATCGATGGTGGTCTGGTTGGCGGAGCATCCCTGAAAGCTGATTTCGGCAAGATTGTAAACTACTAGAATCTGATATTGTATGGTTATAGGGCTATTCATCTGAATTTCAGGTGAATAGCCTTTGAAATTTTACACATGAAGAAAAAATGTCTGGAATGTGTCGTTCTCTTGTTGTTTATTTTTGCTTTGACACATGGCATCATCCAAAATACACAGCCGCTGAAAGAGACTAAGGAAGTACAAACTGAATATGAGGAAAAAACCTCCCAGGTCACGGAGAAATCACAGGAAACCGAGCCGGAAGTACAGGATCTGGAAGACCAGATTTTAAGGACTGCCTCCAGAAAGTTTTTTCAGAAATATCCGGTGGATGAAGCCTTTATGGGATGGATTGAAACGAAGTATGGGAGCGGTGTGCTGCAGAGTCTGTATACACAGCTGGAAAACGGAAATCAGAACCCGGATCTGTGGTATCGGTTTACCGGAAACAGTATGCATGTTCTGTGGCTTATGTATTGCAGGCAGAAACAGTATATGTCGTATTCGTATGAGGATGTGATCTGGAAAGAAGCATCCGATCCGGCATGCATCCGTCTGGATTTTGTCGGGGATATCTGTCTGGATGAGAATTGGTGTACGGGGAAGACGGCAAAGAATCACATGGCGGATTATTTTTCCGATGAAGTAAAAAAGGAACTGATTTCGGCAGATTTTACGATGGCAAACAATGAGTTTGCTTATACAACACGGGGACAGCGGCAGGTTGGCAAAGCATACTGTTTTCGGGCAGATCCCAAAGATGCCGGATTCCTGCGCACACTGGGAATAGATATGGTCTCTGTGGCAAATAATCATGTGTTTGATTATGGTGAGCAGGGATTTTTAGATACGCTGGATGCATTGCATGCAGCGGGAATTCCGTACAGTGGTGGTGGCAGAAATCTGACAGAGGCAAGCGCTGTGCGTTATGTGGTCACAGGTGGACGAAAGATTGCGATTGTATCTGCAACGGAAATCGAAAGGTTTTATCATTTTACACAGAAAGCCCAGAAGAAGAAAAGTACAAAGGGCAGCAGGAACAGAAAATATGCCTGTACTGCGCTGATATGCTTAGAGCGGCGGTAGCG
>ENA-ORCP01002722-ORCP01002722.1-human-gut-metagenome-genome-assembly--contig:-NODE-2722-length-13904-cov-16.235698_pt1 | contig 13904 bp, 13 predicted proteins | sample MGYA00242990_ERZ507991 | MGnify/ENA primary metagenome ERZ507991 (study PRJEB26167, sample SAMN06115496) | human gut metagenome | host: Homo sapiens | place: China:Henan | collected 2015-05-07... | reverse complement strand
GACGAACTCTAGCAACTGAAGTCTTTCTGCGGCCTGTGCCGTAGTAGGATACTGCCATTATATTGTTCCTCCTTCCAAGTATTATCTAATATTTAATTCCAAAATTTCTGGTTTCTGAGCAGCATGTGGATGTTCTGGGCCAGCATAAACATTAAGTTTTTTGTACATCTGTGCACCTAATTTATTTTTAGGAAGCATACCACGAACAGCTATTTCTACAACTTTCTCAGGCTGTGTTGCGAGCATTTTCTGAGGAGTTGTAAAAGTTGTGCCTCCTGGATATCCAGAATGACGGAAATAAGTTTTATCAGTTAATTTTTTACCGCTGAATACCACTTTATCAGCATTAACTACGATGACAAAATCACCAGTGTCAACATGTGGTGTGAATGTTGGTTTATGTTTACCGCGAAGTACTTTTGCAACTTCAGCAGCTAATCTACCTACTGTCTGGCCTTCTGCATCAACTACGTACCATTTACGTTCAACGTTAGCAGCGTTTGCCATGAATGTTGTTTTCACTTGTATATCCCTCCCTGTACAATTTTCAACTATTTAATATTGAATCTTTTTTCTCAATAGATGTCCTTTGCACGGTTCCGGGGCTAGTGGAAGCCGTCATCGAACGTCATACGAAGATATTTTAAAGTAAATGACTTCTAAAGTCAAGTATTTTCTTAAATAAATTTTACAATATTTTTATTGCAGTTTAATAAAAGTCTTACAACTTTGCACTTAAAGCTATATAATGTTCTAATTTTTTTATATAGCTTTGAGCCAATTTACTTAAATGATTATATTTATTATAAATATAGCCCACACAGATTTTTTCATCACTATCAAGTGGAATGGCAATTATATTTGTACCATTTAAATCTTCACTCAATACACCTGTAGATATCGTATAGCCATTTAAGCCTATAGCTAAGTTAAATAAAGTCGCTCTATCACTAACATAAATATTTTTACGATGAGATATTGTTGAATGTATCTCTTCGGCAAAATAAAAAGAATTATAAATTCCCTGCTCAAAAGAAAGACATGGATATGGTTCTAAATCTGCAAAAGTTGCAATATCTTTATTAGCCAATGGATGCTTTGCTGATAAAAATACATGAGGATTAGCCGTAAATAATTCTTTAAAACATAAATCATTTTCCTGGAGTATTTTACGTATTACTTGTTCATTAAATTTACTCAAATACAATACACCAATCTCACTGCGCATATTTTTTACATCATCAATGATTTCATGTGTTTTCGTTTCTCTCAACGTAAAATCATATTCATCTTGAGCATATTCTTTAATTAAATTTACAAAAGCATTCACAGAAAAAGCATAATGTTGTGTAGATACAGCTAATAATCTTCGTGCTGGCTTATCTTTATGATAACGCTGTTCTAATAATTCAGTTTGCTCAATAATCTGTCTTGCATAACCTAAAAATTCCTGTCCACTAGAAGATAAAGTTACACCTTTATTAGTGCGAATAAAAATCTCAATACCCAATTCTTTCTCTAATTCTTTAACCGCATTTGATAAACTAGGTTGAGAAACAAATAATTTTTGAGCTGCTAAATTCATTGAACCACAATTTACAATTTCTATAATGTATTTTAATTGTTGTAAAGTCATACTCTTCCTTTACTCCTATTTTTTAATTATTAACGTACTTTTGGCAAACTCAAATGATAGTAAATACCTATCATACGCAAGAAAAATACTACAAAAAAGGATATAGGTGATGCTAAATACCAATAATCATCACCTATAATCGCTATAAGGTAAAATACTATTCCTCCAATTATAGATGGCAATGCATATATTTCTTCTTGTAATACTGAAGGTATTCTTTGCGCTAATACATCACGAATAATACCGCCACCTACAGCTGTTATCAATCCTAATGTAATCGCAAATAGTGGATATTCAGGATAAGCATTAAAGCCTATTGTAGTCCCTGTAACTGTAAATGAAGCTAACCCTAAAGTATCTGCTAATAAATATATTTTACGAAGTTTTCTTCTTGACATATATCGTAAAATTTGGTTGCGATAAATAAAAAAGATAATAAAAGTAATGACTGTTGTAAGCACTATATATAACGAAGTCTTAAAAGAATTTGGAGGAATGTTTCCCACCAAAACATCACGAATAATACCGCCACCAATAGCTGTGCTTAAAGCCAATACCAATATACCAAAAATATCCATACGTCTTGATATTCCTACTAAAGCACCTGAAATAGCAAAAGCAATTGTTCCTGCAATCTCAAAAAAAGTCCATAAAAAAATCATAACTATCCACCTTTCTAAAAAGATTTCCAACTAATATTAATTTCTGCATACATTATACAATAATAAATTAATTTAGCAAATTAAACCCAACTATCCTAAAAATATCATTCTAATATATAATATCTATATACATATTTTTATTCAAAGGAGGTTCTATTATGCCAATTTATCAATTAAAAATTCGTCAATTATTTCTTGCTTTACTTACTTTTTGTTTTATTTTTATACCAAATTCTGCATGGGCTATACAAAAAGATATCGTCATCTTATACACCAATGATGTTCACTGTGGTATCGAAGATAATCTAGGATATACTAAACTAGCTCAATACAAAGAAGATTTACAACAAGATACACCATATATTGCTTTAGTTGACGCAGGTGATGCCATTCAAGGTGCTCCTATCGGCAAATTATCCACTGGCGAAGCTATCATCAACATCATGAATGAAATAGGTTATGATTTTGCTATTCCTGGCAACCATGAATTTGATTATGGTATGGATAGATTTCTCACTTTAAACGACAAATTATCTTGCGGTTATTATAGTTCTAATTTAGTAAATACAATTACAGGAAAAAATTTATTGCCAGCTTACAAAATTTTCCAATTCGATGATAAAAAAATAGCTTTAATAGGTGTTACAACGCCTGAAACACTCAATTCTTCTACACCTGCTTATTTTCAGGACGATAAGGGAAATTTTATTTATTCCTTTAATGAAGACGCTACTGGCAAAAAATTATATACTAATATCCAAAATACTGTAGATACAGTGCAAAAACTAGGCGTAGATTATGTCTTTTTAGTAGCTCATCTAGGCATGAATGGTATCACACCTCGCTGGAGTAGCCTTGCTGTAGCTCAAAATACACAAGGTATTGACGCTATCATTGATGGTCATTCTCATGAAGTTATTCCTAGTTTTATAGCTAAAAATAAACAAGGAAAAAATGTTCTCATCACTCAAACAGGCACCAAACTTCAAAATATTGGTAAATTGACCATCACACCACAAGGTGAAATCTCCACTGAATTAATCAATGATTTAACAAAAACCAATCAAAAAACTACCGACTTAATCAATGAAGAAAAGAATAAATATGCACCTTTGCTCAATCAGATAATCGGAACAAATACAGTAAAACTCACCACTAACGATCCTAATACTAATACACGCTTAGTCAGAAATGGCGAGACAAATCTCGGTGATTTTGTAACTGATACTTATAGAATAGTTTTAAATACCGATGTAGCAATCTGCAATGGTGGAGCAATCCGCAATGAATTACCTATAGGCGATTTTTCCTATAATGATATTTTGACAACGTTTCCATTCGGTAATATGTGTGTAGTCCTAGAAATCACAGGACAACAGCTCTTAGACGCTTTAGAAATGGGTGCTATCCGCTATCCTAAAGAATTTGGTGGGTTTATGCAAATCTCTGGTGCTACTTATACGATTAATAGCAAAATCCCATCATCTGTAATAACTGATGAAAAAGGTAATTTCATAAAAGTAGATGGCGCTTATCGTGTTCAAGACGTAAAAATAAATGGTAAGGATTTAGATTTAAATAAAAAATATACTATTGGTGGAACTTCTTATATTTTGAAATTCGCTGGCAATGGTATGACAATGTTCAAAGACAGCCCTATACTTCAAAATGAAGAACTATCCGAAACAGATGTAATCATCGAATACATTCAAAATTATCTTAATGCCACTATCGGTAATGAATATGCCAATCCATATGGTCAAAATCGCATAACAATCATCAAATAAGAAAAGGGCTTCTCTTTTAAATGATTTTCATTAAAGCGAAGCCCTCTTTTTTATTAATAATTTTTGCTATATAAAAATACTATTTTATATTCTATATTTATTTTTTCTTAAATCAAATGCCATCTTTCCACCTTCAAGAATGTCACATATATGTTGTTGAATCCCTTGTTTTTCTAAAATATACTTACTTTTTTTATCATATGGTTGATCATCTTCTATAGCTCCAGAACGATATTCAAATTTATATTTCTTATTTGGAGTATTTTTGCCCTCTTGATTTGCAACAATAATTTCTTCAGCATCTCCACCAAGAACAACATTTGCATTATGTGTAACAATAATTATCTGACGGTCAATTTTCTTCTTTTTTATAAATGGAATTAATTCATCAAAAATAGAACGATTATCCAAATCATCTTCTGGTTGGTCAATTAAAATAGGACATTTATTTTCAGCCAAACTTATTAACATCTTTAACAATACTAAAGCTTTTTTACCAGGTGACATATCATCAATGAAATCATTATCCATAGATACCCTATAAGTAGTATTATACCAATCCCCCATAATATCCCTTAAAGCATTTTCTATTGTTTTATTTTTTATTAAACGTATTTCTCCATTAAAATAAGCTTCTATTAAATTTTTTATATTTTCCTTTTCAACCCATTCATCAGAAAAATCATCTATATTAATAATATTTTTTTGTCCTTTAAGTGAACGTTTATCTGATAAATCTTCTATTTGTTTAATAAAAGCTTCTGCTCTAAATGGTGTCTTAACACAAAAACTTAAATCCTCATTATTTAAAGATAAATTTCCATTAATTTCTTTAGCATATTCATCACGTATTTTATAATATTTCAAAAAAGAATTTATAAGAAAATCTAATTCTCTTTTAAATTTTTCTTGTTCATTCTTTATATTAGAATCAATTATTTCAAAGCTTCTTTTTTTCTTTTCTTCATCTTGAATTGCTTTTGTTAAATTTTTTACAGATTCATTCTCTTCAATTTTGGGAGATAATTTTTTTACAATTTCTTCACTTAAATTTTTTTCTTTATTTTTTTCTATTAATTGGCTTTTTAAATTAGTAATTATTGTTCTTTTTTCATCTTCCCATAATTCATCTGCTTTTTCTGTTATAGTTTTTATAGAAGATTCTATTAAAGATTTTACTGACTCTGGCAAATTTAAACTAATAGGCATGACTATAGAGCTAATTTTATCAATCTTTTTTATATCATCATTACATCTTTTAATCGCTTCATCTAATCTTGAAATATTACTAATAGCCTTATCATAATTTCGTATATCATCTTCTGATATTGAAAGTTCTTTAGATATTCTTTCCTTTTCTTCCTTTAATTTCGTTAACTCTTTATCTATTCCTGAACCATTTCCTATATCAGATAACTTATCTTTTTGTTCTTTTAATTTATTAAAAATATCTACTAAATTATAAATACATTTATCTATCTTTAATTTATTATCTTTTAGATCATTTTCCATTTTTTCATAAGCTTTTTTTGAATCTTTATTAATTAAAACAATATCATGAATTATTTTATCTATTTCTGTTACTTCTTCTTTTTCATCACTTAATCTATTTAAATATGTTTGTGGAATATAAATTATCTTATGTTCATCATCTAAATTCTCTGTTGGACTTACAGAGCCATCTTCCCAAATAACTTTTAACTTATCAATTCTTTTATAATTACCACCAGTAACTCTTAATTTTTCCTCTTCTTGCTTTGAATCAATTACTCTAGCCATATTATTTAACAATAATGATTTACCCGTAGATTTTCCTCCTATAATACAAGTTAATTTATCATTAAATAATATTGGTTCTGCTGAAAAGTTCTCATCAAAAAATTCTACTTGTTTAATTACTTGATAACTAGGTTTTCTTTCTGGCATAAGACTACTTATACGAATTCTATCCTCTGGTTCATATAAAACTTGTTTTAACCCATTAAACGTTGGATTTGATTTTATCCAACAATATTTTTTCTCATCGGGTTCAAAAATATCTTTATTTGTATGTGCATCAGAGCCATGTATACAACCTTTTAATGAATGATATTTTCTTTTTATAGTTTCAATATCATCACTGGCTTGCCCTAAAAAATACTTTCTATCTGCTAATTTAGAAGAAAAAATTAAATCTGCCATTTGATATACTGCATTTTTCGTAGAATCCATTTGAGAACCATGTTTCATGATTCCACTAACTCCATCTTTACTATTATTTGAAACTACAACTATCGTATTTTCTCTTAATTCTTGATCATTAGCAAAAATATCATTTAATGTTTCAATACTTATGACATATTGTCCCAAACCAATATTATAAGCCTCTTCATCATTTAAAGTCTGATCATTGCAATACTCTTTTCCCAAACAACGTAATTCTGAATGTGACGCACTATATGTTCTTCTACTCTTAAATTTTAATTTACCAAAAAAACGTGCTTCTAGGTCTTCTACTATATCAGGATTAAATATACAATGTATATTTATTGGGCTTTTTTTAGCTAAAGGTACCATGCGTAACTCGACATTTGGTAATACTAATTTAATAGATGGTGGCAATCTATTATCTTTAATTACTTTCAAATAATTATCAATAGATAAATAATCTGTTATTCCCAAAACAGCTATACTTTTTAAAGGATTTTTTCCATCTCCAATATATTCTGAAATCGAATTATAAAATTTATCCCATTTCTCTTCTAAATCTTTACCTTCATACTGATCATTTTTTTTAGTTCCTGGTGTATGCAAATGTAAATCCCATCTTCTCCACTCAGAACCTTTATTAAAATATGTCATATATATATCTCCTCTTATTTTATTTCTATATTATCCAAAAGTTTATTTAAAAATTCTATAAAAAAATATTTATACTTTATACTATTATCTTAACTAATCTAAAATAAATTCCTATATAAACATTAATATATTATACTTATAATAAAGTTTACAACATTAATATTTTATTATCAATTAATCTAAATGTATAAAAAAGGCTTGACTTAATAATCTTATTAACTATTAAATCAAGCCTTTTTCTTAATATATTAATTTAAAAATTAATGTTGAACTATTCCATAATCTTTATAGCCGAACCAATTGCTATTTTCGTCCCAAAAGAAATGATATTCTTGTGCTTTTGGATGTAGGGACATCACACTATATGTTAAAATAAGTTCTCCATTTTCTACATATATATTTGCTTCAGCATATTTTCCTAAAGGATTATAATAATTTATTGGATTTACATATAGTTGCCATGCCTCTTTTTGTTCATCATAACCCATCAAAAGCGACAAATCTGAATCACCCATACTATTTATACTTCCCGATATAATATAAGCATATTTTCCTGTTTCTGTATCATATACTTGCTTTACTCTTACATATTTTACATTTGGTATTTTGGCAGCATAAATAGGTTCTCCATCTTTACCTGCAATTAAATATCTTTCATTATCTTTTGTTAAGAATGCAATTTGAATGGTTTTATTATTTTCTAGAAAACTAAATTCTATGCCATTGCCTTCTACTTTTCCATATTTATCTGCGGAAACAGAAAATGAGCTTGCATATGTTACTCCTACAAAGGCTAACATCAAGCCACAAACTAATAAACAAATACGCATAAATTTCATGATTATGCCTCCCTTATAATTTATAATTTCTGCTTTTACTATACTATATATCTCTAAAAAATCCTTATCCTCAAAGGACAATTTATATATTTTTTTATACTATTATGTACTAAATAAATATTATTAGTCCTGCTTTATTCTCAAAACAAAACCACTATTTAAATATTAAAATAGTGGTTTTATCTTTCATTTATCCAACTCTAACATAATCTGCTGAATATCCTGTAGATACATTATTTAACATCATATAATTAGGATTGTTATTGTCAAAAGTTAAAGTATTTATACTACGTCCACCATTTACACTAATAGTAACAACTGTATAATTGCCATCATTGGATACACTTCTTACACTATATGGAGCTTTGCCAAAATCTCTATCCGTTATACTCATTATACTGCCATCTCTATCTTGCCATGTTCCTTCAATTAATTCATATCCACGAGAAATATTTTCTTGATAAGCATAAGCGGGTTGCATAGGTATTATCGCTTCACAAAATATTACTGAAAATGCACATAAACCTATTAAACAAAATTTTTTCAATATGTTCATTTTTATTCCTCCTTTATCAACTATTATGCTACTAAAAATATTAAAACTCCATAATCCTTAAAGATGAAAAATTTCACTGTTAGAAATAAATAAAAAAACCACCGCATAAAACGGTGGTTAATTTTTTATCTCATATTGATGAATTGTAAATCAATACCAAAATCGCCAGCTTTTAAAGTCTGTATAACTGCTTGTAAATCATCTTTTTTCGCACCAGAAACACGAACTTGTTCACCTTGCATTTGTGTATTAACTTTCAATTTTGTAGCTTTTATCGCAGCGATAATTTTCTTTGCATTTTCTTTAGAAATACCCTGTTTAATAGTGAGCATTTGACGAACAGAACCTTTTGCTGCATCTTCGATTTTGCCGAGTTCTAAAGAACGTAAAGATAATCCTCTTTTTGCCATGCGTGCACGTAAAATATCAATGATAGCATTTAATTTATAATCATCTTCTGCTGCAATTTTAATTGCTTTATCTTCTAATTCAATGCTTGCAATACTACCACGGAAATCATAACGCTGAGAAATTTCTTTTTCTGTTTGGTTAACAGCATTGCTCATTTCTTGCATATCAACTTGAGATACAATGTCGAATGAACTATCTTTTGCCATTTATATCACTCCATTTTTAAAATTCGTGCTTATATTTTATCATATCGCCAAATATAAAAAAAGGCTTTAAAGACTAACTTTAAAACCTTCTTTTTTCACTATTACTTTTAATAAATTCATTATTATTATTTACAATTATAGATTACCAAATATCACGATTAAATATGTTTATATATTTTCTCTACCAATGAAAAAATCAACCTATTTAGTTCATGGGAATTTACTCTTTTTAGTAGCATAATAATTCTATAATAAGTATTTTTATAAAAAATTTATCCATTATTTAAATTTATTTTATAAAAAGGAGTTTTTTATATGTATAAATTCTGTACTCATTGTGGAGCTAAAATGCCTAATGAAAATGCTTTTTGCACTAATTGCGGAGCTAAATTTTCACAAATTCCTACCCCACAACAAAATATGGCTCCAACAAATATCAATTATAATACTTCAAATTCTAATACTATGCCACCTTATATGCATAATCAACAAACTCAACAAATTAATAATATGCCAAATCCTAATAATATGCAAATGACTTCACAAGAATTTGCTATTGGTCAACAATACATGGATATAAACAATCCTCAACATAATTATATTAAAGCAATCAATCACTTTCAAAAATCTTCTTTACTCGGCAATCAAAATGCTAAATTTTATATGGCTATGGCTTATTTGTATCAGGCTATGGATATATTAAAACAAAGTGCGCCTCTACAAAATAATCCTTCGCCATCTGTTAATAATTTTTCTCCTCAAGCACCATTTTTCCCTCAAAATCCTAATAATCATGGCAATCAACAATTTGCTTCTAATCCAAATAATCAAACCAATCAAAATAATGACAATAGCACTTTAAAAAATGTAGGTAAATACGCAGCAGCTGCCGCTGTTGGTGCTGTAGCTAGTTCTATGCTCCATTCTGCTTCTACAGCTAGTGCTGCACCACATAATACGGATACAAGTCCTCTTCCTGACCTCAATGCACCAATTGATCCTACAGATACAATTAATCAAACAGTAGATTCTGCTAATGACTATATCCAAACACCAGAAGAATTTGTTACTAATGTAGTTGACCCACTAAGCACAGCTAGCGAACAAATAACTCCTGCTAATACAAGTGATGATGGTACAAACCATATTTCTAATCTTGATAATAACTCAGAACTTACTGCAACAGAACAAATTGAACCTTCAGCAGATGCTGATATTTCTTCAGATAGTGGTGAAGAAGATTCCAGTATTTCCGATAGCGTAGGCAGTCTTTTTGATGATTTATTCGGCGAATAATTATAAATTTTAAAGGAGTTTTAATATGAATAAACAGTTAAAATCCCCAAGACTAATAATATTAGTAATGATATTATCTTTAATGAGTGTATTAGTTGCAGGTTGTGGTGATGATAAATATGTACAATCCGTAAAAAATGGAACAATGTATATGGCTCCTAATGCACCTGTAGGCAAAGCTTTTGATCAATTCTTCAAAAATGGCAAATGGAAATCTTTCGTTTCCGATAAAAATGATCGTATTGTAGAATTCACAGGCGAATGTAATTGGAATAATAAACCTGCAAAACTAACTGCTCAATTTAAATTATATAAAGATAATAGTTTTGAACTAGCATATTTAGACATAAATGGCAATCCTACAACTGTTTTAGACGGACTAGATATCATGCAAAAAATTCTGCACCAATATAGAGCAAAATAAAATATAAATATTGTAGGTGTAAACAATGGAAAGTGTATTAAAATCATTATTTAAACGTGAATTAAAAGCTATTTTAGCACCTTATTCTGATATTATCTGTGCATTATTTATCATAGCGATTATTGGCTATATCATCTATTATCTTTATAATAAATTTAATGAAAATAAAACTAAAAACAATGTTAACTCTATTGTAAATAATTCCTTAAAATGCCCTAATTGTGGTCTATAAATATCACCAAAAGATAGATTTTGTCTAAAATGTGGAACAGCTTTAACACCCCAAACAGTAAATCCATCATCATCAGAAAAAACTTTTTTAGATACATTACTTCAAATTCTAAAATATACTATTATATACGCTCTTATTGGCTTTGCGATTTTATTTATTTTACTTATTCTCATTGGTGTTATGGCAGAATAAATATATACTTAACATAAAAAATAACCCCAAATAGCCAAAAATAGTATCCTTCGCTCAACTCCACCATATCGCCTTTTTTACCAACGGATTTTACATCCTGTAATAAAATAACCTTCATTATATTGCACCCTCTTGTAACATAGTATTGATTGTTTCTTTTATAATCTCTGCTGCCTGTGCTGCACTCACATCCCCAAGCTGTGCACCGGCGATATTCATATGACCGCCACCGCCCAGTCTCTCCATGATGATCTGTACATTGACTTCGTCTATGGAACGGGCTGATATATAGATACGGTTCTGATAATCCGTAGTCACAAAGCTTGCTTTGATTCCATTGATATTGAGTAATTCATTGGCAGCCTGTGCCCCTACTACTGTAGGGCTCTCCAATCCATCCGCAGGACAGTTGGAGATTGCATATGCATTCTTATATATCTCGGCATTACGTACTGCCTCTGCCTTCGCCTTATATTCCTTCGCATCATCACGGAACATCTTTCGCACCCTTGTCACATCTGCGCCACATCTGCGCAGGAAAGCCGCAGCCTCAAATGTTCTGACGCCTGTCTTGGCTGTGAAATTATTGGTATCTATAATAATACCTGAATACATACAGTCTGCTTCATTAGAACGCACCTTTACATTACCGCCTACATACTGCAGAACCTCTGCAACCATTTCACAGGCACTGGAAGCATACGGCTCCACGTAGGAAAGTGTGGCATTCTCAATGACTTCGCTTCCCTGTCTGTGATGATCCAGTACAACTACTGTCTTACATTCCTTAATCAGATCAGGGCACTCCGTAATACTTGGCTTGTTTACATCCACTACCGCCAGTACAGTATTATTTCCGGCCAGTTCTAATGCCTGGGAACTGTTGATGATAAAATCATCCCCATAGATGCCCTTATCCCTGAAAAGCTCCAGAAGCGGCTTTACGCTTGCCATGGACTCATTAATGACAATATGTGCCTTCTTATCCATCGCCCTGCGTCAGGCAGGCGGTGCCCCATAATGAGCACTCTGTCCTTTGTTGCGATAATCTCCTGCAAAGCCTGTGCCTTGACACGGGCTTTTACACGGGTATTCTTCTCTACCTGCTGGCTCTTGCCACCATAATATACAATAGACTGTGGTGTCTTGATTACAGCCTGGTCTCCGCCTCGTCCAAGTGCAAGGTCGATTGCGGTTCTTGCATATTCACAGTTCTGCGTATAGGTAGGAGAATCCAGACCCATACCGATGCTTGCCGTTACTGCCATTTCATTTCCGATATTTACAGTCTTGATTTCTTCCAGAATATCAAATCTGGCTTCTTTCATGGCAAGTAAGGCTTCTTTTTTCAAAATGACCAGATATTTGTCTTTTTCCGTCTTACGGACAATACCGTCCAGAGACGCAATGTATTTGTTCACTTTACGGTCGATCAGCGCAATAAGCAGCGAACGTCTTACATCTTCAACGCTTTCCAATGCCTCATCATAGTTATCCAGATAGATGAATCCTACCACAAGACTCTGGGAATCAATCTGTCTAAGCGCAGTCTTCAATGCCGTTTCATCAAAGAAATACGCCGCGATCAGATAACCGTTATATTCATCATTTTCCAGTACATCACTGTTATCCAGTACCTCCTGGACAGAAATTCGCTTCATTTTGAGCGTATACTCTTTCTCTTCAAAAGAGATTTCAAATTCTGCTGCATCCTCAAATCTCAGCTTGTCCTTCGTAATACTTGGGAAAAGCGTCGTGATAGACTTACGGTATCCCTTTTCCTTATGTACGACCTGTTCAAAAGCAATATTGGTCCAGATAATCCTGCCATCCTCATCCATCAATACATGAGGCAATTCCAGATCTCTTAATAACTTACGCTGTATCTGTCCATATTGCGTGGCAAAGCTGATAAACTCATTCATAATAATCGGCTTATTATAATAGAGAAGAATCAGCATCACAATAAAATATACAACCAGAAAAGCACTGACAATAACACCGGCTCCTATATCCAGAAAATAAATTCCAATATTCACGCCGGCTAAAACCGCCCCAAGAACCAGGGCCGCCTCCAAATATGCCTTCAGACGTCCCTTCAGCCTAATTCTCTGTTTCATGCATAATACCTCTTTAGACTGTTCAAATAGTTACTGATTTATATAATCATGTAGCTTTAGTATACCATTATTCCCCTCAAAGCGCTATAGCTTATTTTGTCGCTTAATGATAGAAAAAGCACCTTTACTGCGCATAAACATAAATAATCTGTTTGAGGATCTCAACGATCTTTTCCATATCTTCCATGCAGGCAAATTCGTTTCTTCCGTGATGGCCTTCTGAACCGGTACACAGATTCGGACACAGCAGACCTTCATAGGATAATCTTGCGCCATCTGTGCCGCCTCTGATAGGAGAAACCTTCGGTGTTACCCCAGCCTTTAACATTGCTTCTTTCAGATTGTCCACAACATGCATTTCTTTCTCGATCATTTCCTTCATGTTATGATAAGAGTCCTTAATCTCTACTTCAAAAATTGTCTCACCATATACTTTATTCAGCTTCTCTGCAGCCTGGGCAATTACTTCTTTTCTCTTCTCAAAAATAGCTCTGTCGTGGTCACGAATGATAAAATCAACGGTAGCCTCCTCAACAGTACCCTTGATATCTGTTACATGATAGAAGCCTTCATAGCCTTCTGTACACTCAGGGCACTCCTTATCCGGCAGCATAGATATAAATTCATAAGCCAGCACAAACACAAACATACATAAATAAGTAATGTAGGAATTCCGATATACCGGGTCTGCCAGACCGATCA
>ENA-ORCP01002718-ORCP01002718.1-human-gut-metagenome-genome-assembly--contig:-NODE-2718-length-13919-cov-7.511415_pt1 | contig 13919 bp, 13 predicted proteins | sample MGYA00242990_ERZ507991 | MGnify/ENA primary metagenome ERZ507991 (study PRJEB26167, sample SAMN06115496) | human gut metagenome | host: Homo sapiens | place: China:Henan | collected 2015-05-07... | reverse complement strand
TTTGACTATTATTGACACATTTATACGATTGGCAGGTACTTTACAAAAGTTATTATTTTAATTCCTTTTGAAGAAAAATGTCCAAATCCTTGTCGTCAAGCCCTAAACGCTTTCGAGCACGAGACCTCATCGTACGATAAGTCCCATCAGTAATACAAAATATGGATAATATTTCCTCTTTCTTCTTATACATCCGAATCAACACACATAATACAATATCTCGCGGTGGAAGTTGGAAATCCTGCTTCTTAAGCCAATTAAAAAACTCAGGATCAACAATTTGGCATCCTTCCACCAGCAAAAGATAGTCTTTGGCCGAGAATTGAGCAATAGATTGATTCTCTACGAGCTTACGCAAGAAAGAAATTCCTTTCTGTTCTGGTGGAGGAGAATCTAGCAATTGCTGTATTTTTTGAGCTTGAAGAATAGCCTGCCGACGTTCGTCCGCCAATTTATGATACAGTGTAATAGAGACTTTTATTGTAGCGGCTACCATTATACCAATAACGGCTAACACAGGAATAGTATACTCAGATAATACCGGTGCTATTTCCATATGGATTTCTCTCGGCATAATCATATAAATTTCATCTGCTGTAATCAAAATAAAAGCTGCAATGAACTGCCAATCTATCACCTCAGAAATGCCAAAGGTTTCTCCCTTCTCATGAAATGTCCACAGTAATGCCCCCACAAAGAGAGTCAACCACATCAATAGATGCATAGAAGATGAGAATGCATCAACATACATTCCAGGAAAAAATGCCTGAAATATATAAGCTGCCAACAGAATCAAACAACAAAGCAAACCTCCTGACAGTAACTGTTTAAAAGAATAAGTCGAAAATTTCATTACTTACTTTATCTTGTGCTCTTGAATTACAAATATAGCGAAAAGAATATTCACATAGTCAATCATCATCAATATTCTTTTTCACAAGATAAAAAAGATGTATTATCAAACGAGATAATTGCACCTTCATCGCTTTTAAAGCATGTTACACATTAGGTTATCCCCTCGCTTTTTTTTATCGAACAGCTTTACAGAAACAATCTTCCAAATGATCATTCACAAAACCGGCAGCCTGCAAAAAAGCATAACAAATAGTTGATCCAAAAAACTTGAAGCCTCGCTTTCTCATGTCTTTGCTCATAGCGTCCGATTCGGGAGATGTAGCCGGAACCTGACTTAAAGTTTTAAAATTATTGACGATAGCCCGTTGTTTGGGGAAGAATGATAAGGTGTATTTGTAGAAACTACCGTACTCTTTCTGAATAGCTATAAATAGTTTTGCATTATTGATTGTACTATTGATCTTCAACCGATTTTTGACGATTCCATCATATTGCATTAACCGTTCGATATCTTCCTGTGTCATTTGTGCTACTTTCTCCACATCAAAATGATGAAAGGCTTCCCGGTATCCTTCACGCTTTCGAAGGATAGTAATCCAGGATAGTCCTGCCTGAGCACTTTCGAGTACCAAGAACTCAAATAGAGTTCTGTCATCAGTAACGGGTTGGCCCCATTCTTCGTCATGGTATTTTAGGTATAATTCATCTGTTCCGGCCCAGCCGCAACGTGCATTTATCAGATCTTCCATACTCTTTTATATTATTATTAAGCAGTCAATATCTAAAACATCAGATATTGACTGCTCACATTTAACGGGATTATTTCTGTTATTACAAATACCCCTATAACGAAACGCTCGGAACTAATCTGTATTACTTGTCCACCGAGAATTTAAAAATGCACTGGCTCATGTATTTCTCGCCCGGACGCAGAACAGCCGAAGGCCATTCAGGCTTGTTCGGAGTATCCGGATATTTCTGTGTTTCAAGACATACGGAAGCACGTTGATTATAGGTAATACCTTTCTTTCCGGTCAGCGAACCATCAAGGAAGTTTCCGGCATATACCTGAACTCCCGGTTCATTGGTATATACATCCAATACAATACCTGTTTTCTGAGATTTCAATGAAGCAGCCCTACGGTTAATATCGCCTTTGGCATTCAATACCCAGTTGTGATCATAACCATTACCGTTCTTCAGTTGCACAAAGTCGAAATCGTTGATACGTTCTCCCACCGGCATTGGTGTACGGAAATCCATTGGAGTATCTTCTACCGGAACTATTTCACCGGTAGTCATAAAGGTGCTGTCCACCGGAGTATAATAATCTGCATCAATAGTCAGCAGATGCTCTGCGTTGCTGCCCGCATCGCCATCCAGATTAAAATAAGAGTGGTTGGTCATATTGACAATAGTCGGTTTATCCGTCTCCGCTTCATACTGAATATCGATTGCATTGTCGTCAGTCAGTTTCATCAGCACTTTACAAGTAATGTTTCCCGGAAAACCTTCTTCACCATCTTTTGCCACATAAGTCAGTTGCAATTCCTGCGGATTCAATTGTACGGCGTCATACACCCGATACTGGAACCCTTGCGGACCTCCGTGCAGGCAATGGCCGTAGTTATTACGGGGAAGCTGATATTCTACACCGTCCAACGTAAACTTACCCTGATTGATACGGTTAGCATAACGTCCGATGCTTGCACCGAAGTCGGAAGGTTTGCTGATATAATCCTGAATGGAATCGAAACCAAGAACTACATCACGCATCTGTCCGTCCTTATCGGGAACCATGACAGAAACAATGCGTCCGCCAAAGTTCGTGATGCAAACTTCCATATTGTTCTTGTTGCGCAGAATGTAGAGATCGGTTTTCTTTCCGTCCACTTCCGTACGGAAATTACTCTGTAATAGACCGGAATCCGTAGCTTTCTCGGCTTTCGGTGTACAAGCTGCCATTAAAAGGGCGGCAACTGCCCATACACATAACTTTTTCATGGTGTTTTATTAATTAATTACTATTAAACAGACTTACCAAAAGAAATCTAAAATTCATTCTACAAAGATGAGAAAAAACTAATTGTTTTTTTAAAACAAATTGTTCAATAAAGGATAAAAATTAATCATTAATTCAACTTTTAGGATAATACATTAGAAAAAAGATGCCAAATACGCCCTTCATTTGCAATAACTTACCTAGAAAAGATTTAGTTTTGACATATTTCTTGTATACGTATGCCTTACATTGTTTGACTATCGGTTCAGCCAAGGTTCCGGATTCAGTTTCTCTTTCTCCCGGCGTAACTGGAAGTGCAATACCGTTCTTCCATTATCAGTGCCGTCAGAGAAAACTTGTCCGATAGATTGCTTGGTCTTCACCATGTCGCCGGACTTTACAGAAGCCGATGATAAGTTACAGTAAACGGAAATATAGTTGCCATGGCGGATTAGTACATTAAATAATCCATTCAACTGGAATACTGCTGCGACTTTTCCGTCAAAGATAGCACGTGCCTGTGCTCCCGGCTTTCCTTGGATATCAATACCTTTATTATCCAGTTTCACATTACGAAGACCTTCCACAGCATATTGTCCATAATGGCTGGTGATAATATAAGCACCGGATATAGGCATAGGAAGTTTTCCCCGATTGGCTGCAAAATTGCCGGACAATTCCCGGTCGGCTTTACTCATTGTATAAGTTTCCAGAGGCTTCGAGTTCGTTTTAACGGTTGTTCCGGTTCCGGCAGTTTGACTTTCTTTACCCTCCGCTTTCTTACGGGCGGCAGCCTCGCGTCGGGCTTCTTCCTCGGCACGCTTGCGGGCACGTTCTATTTCTTCTGCAATCAACTTGTCAATGCGGGCATTCAATTGGTTAGCTTCTCTCCGTTTCTTATTGATCTCACCTTGCAACCCTCTCTGTTTCTTTTGCAGATTGGCCACAAGCGTACGTTTTTCCTTCTCCTGCGCTTCCAGTTTGGTCTTCTCGCCTTCACGCTCTTTCAACAGACTCTCTTTAGCGGCTTTCACCTGTTCCCGTTCCACCTTTTTCTTCCGTATCTGTTCCTGTTTCTTCAGGATTTCCTCACCTTGCAACCGTTGATAAGTAGCATATTCACGAACATAGCGCATACGGCGGTAAGTCTGCCCGAGATTCTTGGCAGAGAAAATAAACATCAATTTTTCTTCAATCGACTTGTTCTTATACAAGTATTGGACAGAAGCCTCATACTTTTTCTTCTTATCCTTCAAATCCTTTTGCAAACCGTTCAACTGACGTTGCAAGGAAGTCAGTTCACGTTCTATCGCTTCCACGTCATTATTGATAGCAATGATATAACGTTTCCGCTCCTCGATCTGGCCGGTCAATACCGCCAGACTATTCAACTGACTACCCACATCTTTCTTTGTATCCTTCAAGATTGATTCCGTCTCGGAGATCTGCTTTTGCAGCGCACCACGTTTGCTTTCCAACTCACGAATCAGCTTGTTCGACTGAGCGAAAAGAGGAATTGCCAACCATAGACAACCAATCAGAATTACAAAGAAATGTTTCATCATAAGAAAGCTACCAGCATTTTTACTAATTCTTCCAAGGGAACTTGCCGATATTTAGAAGTAAGTTCCGTAGGAGTCATTGAAAATTCTTTTGTCGAGAACTCATAAAGTTGGACTTTAGCCTTTTCCAACGAGGGAATGCCTATATCTTTTCCTGACAATTCCGTCTTCCCACCGGGCAAAGAGGCATCCAACAATATCTTCTCCAGACGGGAAAATTCTGCATTCTTCGGCAGCATGCCCTTCAATTCATCTTTGGTGGCACGGACAAAACGTTTGTTCATCCGGTCTACCAATAGCACACCGTCAGGAGTAACTTCCACACGCGCTACTTCCGTACGCAAGATAGGCATTAATAAGGATATTTGTACCCGCTCATGGGTTTTCATCTTCATAGTTCCCCCAACAGACATACTTCCCCCCTTTTTACCGGGAATAGTCAATTGAAGTTTGGAAGTCAGATAGCTGGACACCTGAACATTCTTCTCCGAAGTCGCCAAATGCTTCGAGCTCTTACACCCGGCCAGCACAACTACAACCAACAATAGAAAAACTATTCTTTTCATTCTGCAATATATTTCTTCTTTTCTATTTTCTCTTTCAGTGTTTTCGATTCACTACCCATTTCCAATGCTTTCTTCCAGTATTTCAGTGCACCTTCCACATCACCGGTCATAAAATAGATATCACCGCAGTGTTCCACAACCACATCACTCTTTTCTTCGTCACTCTTCATTGCATTATCAATGTAGATACGAGCTTCTGCATAGTTGCCCTTCTCAAAAAGAATCCAAGCGTATGTGTCGAGATAAGTGGCATTGTTAGGTTCGGCCTTCACCGTCTTGTAACTCATTTCTTCCGCCTTATCCAGATCGCGGCGTTCCACGGACAAATAATAAGCATAATTATTCAATGTACCAATATTGGACGGATTATACACTAAAGCCGAATCATAGGCTGCGTATGCTTCCTTCATTTGTTTCTTGGTATGATAGATATCCCCCATAATTGAGTAGAAATTCGAGACTATTTCTTTCCGCGTGTCAGTCGTCACACGTTCCAGCGCCTTGGTACAAACGCTCAACACACTGTCCGGCTGTTCTGCCTGATGATAGGCAATGGCTAGATAATAATAGAAATCCAATGCATCCGGAGTAGCCTCAATACCCGGTTCGCAGACTTTTATAATCTGTTTATAGTCTTCCTTCTTTATCGCCGCACTTATCAGCATAAGACGGGCAGCTTTATTAGTCGGATCCAAATCAACAACCTGTTCCAGTACCGGTACCGCCTCCGCTTCCATACTTTTCGACAACAGATATTGTGCATAAAGCATCGGAATCTGCGGATCATCCAAATCTTGTTCCATCATCCGGTCAAACAAGGCGATCACTTCCGTACTATCTTTTACCGATGATTGTTCATTCTCCACAATCACCTGACGCATGACACTGATTTTTGTATCCGGAGTAACTTTCTTATTCAGCAATAACGTATCGAGTTGTTGCTGGTATAGTTCCTTCTGACCCGTCTGTTCATAATAAGATGCCATTGAAAAGAGAGCCATTGGATTATCCGGTTCTACTGACAATACCTTCTGATAAGCCTCATATGCTTCCTCTTTTTTTCCGTTCTGAAGATATACATCCCCCAGTATCACTTGATAACGCATATCTGCCGGATATTCATTGACAAGACTCTCTATTTCCTGAAAAGCCTTCTTGTCATCCTTCATCTGAAGATAAATACGGAATTTCTCCATCGACAACTGTTCATTCTTACCTAAGCGTTTTTCCAGCCGGTTCAGTGTAGAAATTACATCACTGTACTTCTCCTGTCGTCCATAGATGTCGAGAAGATTGAACAGAGGATCTTGCTTGGTCGGGAAACGGGTTACCATTTCTTCAAGCAACGTAACAGCTTTATCCAACTCATTCTGTTGTTGATACAGACTCACCAGCCCTTGACTATACCAGTAATTATCAGGTGCATAAGTCACAGCCTTTTCCAAGGCTGCCTGCCCTTGCGGCACTTGACGGAGAAACATATAATACTGGGATATTTCGTAAAGCGCAGAAGAAGCATTCGGGTGAATGTCCAGACAATGTTCCAACAACCCGAAAGCCGCGTCATACTCTTTCTTTTCTTTCATCCGCATGGCTTCCAGAAAAAAATAGTCATACTTACGCTGTTGCTCCTCTGTTAATTGAGAAGCCAAAACTTCTTCCTTCTGAACTTTTTTCTTTTTATCCTTCTTTTTCTTAACCTTCTTTGTAACTGCATTCGCGCCAAGAGCATACCCCGACACCATAACCGCACCTCCTGCTACACTCCCCACCACTTGCACAGCCATGCAGGAAGTAAGCAGCAAAGTACTTAACAACGAGAATAATAGTATCCTTTTCATTTTTTTCCTGTGTGACCGAAGCCGCCGGCTCCCCGTTCCGTTTCATCCAATACTTCCACTTCCTGCCATACGGCCTGTTCATGTTTTGCTATCACCATTTGTGCAATACGTTCACCGTCTTCAATCACAAAAGTTTCCGATGACAGATTAACTAAAATAATACAAATCTCTCCCCGATAATCTGCATCAATGGTTCCCGGAGAATTGAGAACGGTAATCCCTTTCTTGATAGCCAAACCACTACGCGGACGAATTTGTGCTTCAAATCCCTGTGGGAGAGCAATATATAGTCCGGTAGGCACCAGGCAGCGTTGTAGCGGTTCCAATGTGATAGGTTCGGAAAGATTAGCACGGATATCCATTCCTGCAGACAATTCAGTGGCATAAGCCGGAAGCGAGTGCTTCGATTTATTGATAACTTGAATATTCATAAATACACGTTTACTATATTAACGGGCGAAAATACACATTTTGAACTGAAAAATAGTTAAGTTTGCAGTTAAATAATGTACCGGCAACTAATTTGTGAATGGTAAATAACGAAATAATGATTAAAATGATGAATTGGAACCAATTAATATCTGCAAAACGCTTCGGAATGGAAGAGTTCCATGAAGAACGCCAGGAAAACCGTTCGGAATTTCAACGGGACTATGACCGCCTCATTTTCTCCGCCCCTTTCCGCCGACTGCAAAACAAAACCCAAGTATTCCCCTTACCGGGCAGTATCTTCGTACACAACCGGCTCACACACAGCCTTGAAGTATCCTGTGTCGGACGTTCGTTAGGAAATGACGTCGCAAAAGCGATTCTTGAGCGCCAGCCCGAACTGCAGGAGTCTTTCCTACCGGAAATAGGTTCTATCGTTTCCGCCGCCTGCCTGGCGCACGACTTGGGCAACCCGCCTTTCGGACATTCCGGCGAACGTGCCATATCTACTTTTTTTTCTGAAGGTAAAGGACAATTCTTAAAGGACAAGCAACCGGATGGAGAACAACTTTCTTCGATGGAATGGGAAGATTTGACACATTTTGAAGGAAATGCGAACGCATTCCGACTGCTCACACACCAATTTGAAGGACGCCGGAAAGGAGGATTTGCCATGACTTACACGACATTAGCTTCCATTGTGAAATACCCTTTTTCATCCAGTCTTGCAGGTACGAAATCAAAATTCGGCTTCTTTGTCAGCGAAGAAGAGAGTTTTCACAGAATTGCTACGGAACTGGGGCTTACTTTGCTCAACGAACACCCGCTGAAATATGCACGCCACCCACTGGTATACCTGGTAGAAGCTGCCGATGATATCTGTTATCAGATGATGGACATTGAAGACGCCCATAAATTGAAAATTCTCACAACCGAGGAAACTAAAGAACTGCTAATGGCATACTTCAACGAAGAACGGCAGGCACATATCCAAAAAACATTCCATATCGTAAATGACACCAATGAACAAATCGCTTATCTGCGTTCTTCTGTGATCGGATTATTAATCCGGGAATGTACACGTGTATTTTTAGAACACGAGCAAGAAATACTTTCCGGCACATTTGAAGAAGCACTTATCAAACATATCTCCGAACGTCCGGCAAAGGCTTACAAGCATTGTGCCGAAGTTTCGATCAAGAAGATTTACCGCTCACGAGATGTACTGGACATCGAGTTAGCCGGCTTCCGGGTTATCAGTACCCTACTTGAGTTAATGGTAGATGCGGTGACCTCACCCGGAAAGGCTTACTCCGAACTTCTAATTAACCGGGTCTCCAGCCAGTACAATATAAAAGCACCTGCACTCTATGAAAGAATACAGGCGGTACTTGATTATATATCGGGAATGACCGATGTCTTTGCTCTTGACCTCTACCGCAAGATTAACGGTAACAGTCTGCCTGCGGTGTAACGACTTTAGGAGTAAACGCCTCATCCTCCTCACAAGGCATTTTCAACGCATCCGGATGACTTTCAATAAACGTCTGGATGTGGCGCATGCGCTTGTCCTCCAATATTTCATCTACAGCAATCAGGATTCCGGTTTCTTCTACATCCCCAAACTCATAGTTGATAGCTGTGCCAAACATACGCATAGTGGGACTCAAGCTCATATAAGCATTTACCAACGGTGGAATATTATATCCTAATTTGCGAATCTCACAATTCAGGATCTTATAATCTTCTTTAAACGTATTCTTGCAGAACAACGCCTTCAGTTCTTCTTCGGAAGTTTCCGATTTTAACGGGTCCATTGGAGTCACCAGATGTTCTTTATCACAGAAATGCTTCTTGAGGAAATAAAGAATCATATCGCGACCGCGACGGTGATAACTGGGATACATGGTCACTTTACCAAAGAAGTATTTCACATTCGGCATGACAACAGTCAACGCCCCCAATCCGTCCCAAAGATTATCCAAAGCAAACAGACCTTTGCTTCCGGCACGGGTAGACTGGTATTCAAGCGTCACAAACGAGCGTCCCAATTCGATTGTTTGAGGCAGATATTCTTTAATAAAAGTATCCGAAAAATGGAACATGTGGGAAGTAGCCAGAATCGGCGCCCCTTTTTCATCAAAGCGCACATCTGTCCCGAGCAGATACCGATATCCCCCCAGAATTTCTTCCGCTTCCGGGTTCCATACAATTAACTGCTTGTAAGGATGCTCCATTGTGTCGTATTCATCAATATCCATTGACAAACCTGTCCCTCCACCGGCAGCACGGAAAGCTATCTCACGCAAACGACCGATTTCCCTCATCACATTAGGAGCGTTCAGGTGAGTAATAATATAAATCTGATTATTACTCTTATTCGTCATTCGTAAGCGTTTGTCCTCCGTCAACTCTGCCTTCAGCAGTTCCTTGCTTATCGGTTTAATAATATCTTCCATATTCCTTGTTATAGTTGTTCTATCAGTTACAGTTTATATACAATATCCTTTACGTATTCAGCCCACTGTGCAGGTGTTTTCGACTTATCGAAAGTCTGCCAGGGAATAGGTTTACCAAAGGTGACAGTAAAAGTTTTATGGCGGTTTTTAAACATTTCATCCGCAAGATACAACATAGCGATGTTAAACTTAATCCCCAATGCCTTACAAATATTGGCCAGATTGTAGAAGAAATCAGAATTCCTGCCGCCAAAGTGCACAGGTATCACATCACGTTTTGTTTGTACGCTCTTTACCACAAATGTTTTTTTCCATTCCAGATCACGAATCACTCCGTTATAACGACGCGAGCACAGCCCGGCGGGAAACATGATCAGTTGATTATCGGACTGGAATCCGGCTTCCACCATTTTCGGGAAGTCCTTCGCCTGCTTCCCTGTTTTATTAATCGGAATACAAAGCGGAGCAAGTCCGCGCAAGTTCATCAGCAGGTCATTTACCAGATATTTCACTTTTCCGTCATAGTGACGCCCCAGCACATAGCCCAGCGCAACTCCGTCTTGTCCGCCCAGCGGATGATTGGAAACGAAAGTATACAGCCCGTCTTTGGGAAGATTCTCAATGCCTTTCACATCTACTTTTGCGTCCAGAAAGTCCATACACGCTTCTAGAAAGTCCACTCCCACCTTGTCTTTCGATTCATCCAGGAATATGTTTATCTCATCCTGATGAACGATTCTTTTTAAATAAGAAGTCACAAACTTAGGGATGTACTTATAGTGCTTCGAAGCCTTCGTCCGAAGTATCTTATCGACATCAATCAAAAATAAAGAGTCATCAGTCATTCTTTTCAAATAAAAATGATGCCACAAAATTAGCGGTTCTTTTTTATTAATCGCAATAATTTGGTAGAAAATGCAGGAATTAAGTTCACATCGCAAAAAAACAACACCTAAAAACTATCAAATATGACCTAAAATCTATCCGCAGATAGTTTTTCCCCTAAAGAAAGTTGGATTCCCCCCTACCGGACTCCGGGAAATGCTGTAAACTTGCATCATCGAAATTATTACAACGAATACTCACAATTTAAAAAGCAACGTATATGAAAAGTTTAAGCTTCAGAAAAGATTTAGTAGGAGTACAAGACGAATTACTCCGTTTCGCTTATAAGCTGACAACCGACCGCGAAGAAGCAAACGATTTGTTGCAGGAAACATCATTAAAAGCATTAGACAATGAAGATAAATATATGCCTGACACAAATTTTAAAGGATGGATGTATACCATCATGCGCAATATCTTTATCAACAACTACCGTAAAGTAGTTCGCGACCAGACATTCATCGATCAGACCGATAATCTTTATCATCTGAACCTGCCGCAAGACACCGGCTTTGAAAGTACGGAAAGAACGTACGACCTGAAAGAAATGCATCGGGTAGTCAACGCGCTCCCGAAAGAATATAGAGTTCCGTTCGCTATGCACGTTTCCGGCTTCAAGTACCGCGAAATCGCAGAAAAGCTGAACCTCCCGCTGGGCACCGTGAAGAGCCGTATCTTCTTCACCCGCCAGAAATTGCAGGAAGAACTGAAAGACTTTCGCTAAACCTTTAACTATATTATTTATCAATTCCAAGTTAGATATTTTTAGTGCAGATTTTTAATTGTGTTAGTTTAAGGCAGAAGAGTTACCATACCTTCTGCCTTTTTTACTAATCCCTCCTATATGACACCCGGATGTCGAGCATACCGAGACCCGGGTGTCGTGCAAACCTCCCTCGCAAAGAAAGAAAGCCTCTCTTTCGATAAAAAAAAGATTCTTCCTCAATACAAACAAAAAAGCGCCGCATCTTTCCGTTTTCGCCCACTAATAAAGCATTTCCCAAACCGCATCTTTTTCAAGTAAATAAGCATTTAACAATCGGTTGAAAACTTATCTAAAAGATTTTTATGGAAAATTGTGGGGAATTGTGGGGAATTTCCTACTTTTACACTCTCTTATTATAATAAGGTAAATGATACGTTTTTTAGGCAATATTGAAGTCAGGGCGGACGCCAAAGGAAGAGTGTTCATCCCCGCTACTTTCAGGAAGCAACTGCAAGCTGCTTCCGAAGAGAGACTTATTATGCGTAAAGACGTATTTCAGGACTGCCTGACACTGTACCCCGAGAGCGTGTGGAACGAGGAGCTGAATGAGCTCCGAAGCAGGCTGAACAAATGGAATAGCAAACACCAGCTCATTTTCAGACAGTTTGTGAGTGACGTCGAAGTAGTTACGCCCGACAGCAACGGACGCATACTGATCCCGAAGCGTTACTTACAGATTTGTAATATCCGTGGAGATATACGCTTTATCGGTATCGACAACAAGATAGAGATTTGGGCCAAAGAACGGGCAGAACAACCGTTCATGTCCCCCGAAGAGTTCGGTGCAGCATTAGAAGAGATTATGAACGATGAAAATAGACAAGATGGAGAAAGATGAGTTGACATACCACGTACCCGTACTGCTAAAGGAAAGCGTTGACGGAATGAATATTCATCCGGACGGAACGTATGTAGACGTTACCTTCGGAGGAGCAGGGCATTCGCGCGAGATTCTTTCACGCCTTGGAGAAGGCGGGCGCCTGCTGGGATTCGATCAGGACGAGGATGCCGAACGGAATATCGTCAATGATCCCCACTTCACCTTTGTACGCAGCAACTTCCGCTATTTGCAGAATTTCCTGCGGTATCATGACATCGAACAGGTGGACGCAATCCTCGCCGACCTCGGCGTGTCCTCCCACCATTTCGACGACAGCGAGCGTGGCTTCTCATTCCGTTTTGACGGAGCGCTGGATATGCGCATGAACAAACGTGCAGGACTAACTGCCGCCGACATCGTCAACACATACGAAGAAGAACGGCTCGCAAACATCTTCTATCTGTACGGTGAACTGAAGAACAGCCGCAAACTGGCATCCGCCATCGTAAAAGCCAGAAACGGACAGTCTATCCGGACTATCGGCGAGTTTCTGGAAATCATCAAGCCGCTTTTCAGACGCTCTCCCTCGTTACAGGTAAATATCGGTTCGCTCGAGGATAACCCGATATCGTGGAGTATCTCCCCGGCTTTTCTTCCGGAGAAGCCTACCCACACATAAGACCAGGGCTTGTCCTTATCCGATATATATGTGGCAGGAATATCAGGCTCAATAAGAAAACCCTGTCCCTTCTTAAGATGAAAATTAAGGTTATTGGTGTAGAAATCCCCTTCCCCATCCACGACAAAATGTACCAGATAGAAGGACTTCACAGAAGGCCCCGCCTTGTGTAACGGCTCCGTCACCGAATGACCGAACACATTCAGATACAGATCCGTGCTGCTCTCCGTAGGAAACTCCATAACAATTTTCTTCTCCATACATACCTCCTGATATTTTAAACGTAGTGGTTTTGAATAAATCAAAAACATAATCTGTGGAAAATTTATCCTTCCCATTTAGAAGTTATACATGAGATACACATATAATATAAAAGTCCGGGACATAGTGAAGTTTTTCGTTATGAGGTTTGACCTTGCTACCGGCACAAAGCCCATGTTTGAGTCGGAGACATAATCAATAAAATAATAATATTACATATCACTCCGACGAGTTTGGGCGGCTGCCGGTTAATAAGCTGGTCGAACCGAATAGGAAAACGAACAAGTCCGGCGTTATATTATATGTGTATCCATATAAACCCCACCAACAAATCTAACAAATGGACATACATATACTACGACATATCATTTCAATAATCAATATTATAGTGTAAAATATCTTATATATTACAGGGAATGCAAACTGCGCAACGATAGAAAGGCGCAAATGCAGGCAACAAAAAAAGGACATTGAAGCAACCGGGAAATAAAATAACAGACAGGAGAAGATTTTATGAAAAGTATTGAAGAATTAAAGAAGGAATTTGCAGAGGGTTTACATGACCAGAGGCTTAAAGAAATCTACGTGGACGAGAAAAGAGTACCTTACAACAGAGAGAGATACATCAAGGCATTAGACAGATTTAAAGAATTGTACGGAGACAAGCCGGTAGTCATATTCAGTGCGCCGGGAAGAAGCGAGGTGTGCGGAAACCATACAGACCACCGACTATTACAAAACGATATTACGTGCCTAACTGACCGGGGCAGTTCCTCCACCATGCGGACAAATCC
>ENA-ORCP01002715-ORCP01002715.1-human-gut-metagenome-genome-assembly--contig:-NODE-2715-length-13920-cov-3.067254_pt1 | contig 13920 bp, 12 predicted proteins | sample MGYA00242990_ERZ507991 | MGnify/ENA primary metagenome ERZ507991 (study PRJEB26167, sample SAMN06115496) | human gut metagenome | host: Homo sapiens | place: China:Henan | collected 2015-05-07... | reverse complement strand
GCTACCCCAGCGGAGCTAAAACCCCGAATATGAAGTTGTATGCTTGCGGTATGTCAGGCTCGCCCTCCCAGGTGAGCTACAAGCCCATAATTACCCTATCATTATACACATCCTGCGGGAAAATGCAAGAGCTTTTTCAGGGTTCTTTTTGCTGCGTATTCAGTATTGCTAATACGCAGTATAAATATTTCATATTTCACTTATGCCGAATTCGTGCTATACTATATCTGTTGCGCAGCGATAAGTACTGCGCGGCCTGAAATGATATGCAAAGGAGCATCCGCTATGAGCAGAACCTTGGGTACTGTGGTACGGGGCGTTCGCGCTCCCATTTTCCGCGAGGGCGACAACGTGGTACAGATCACTGCCGATACCGTGCTGAACGCACTGAAGGACAACGGCATCACCGCCCGTGACGGCGACATCGTGGCCATTACTGAGTCCGTGGTGGCCCGCTGCCAGGGCAACTACGCCACGGTAGAGCAGATCGCCGCTGATGTCCGCGCCAAGACCGGCGGCCAGACCGTGGGCGTCACGTTCCCCATCCTTAGCCGCAACCGCTTCTCCCTGCTGCTGCAGGGCATCGCCGCTGGTGTCAAAAAGGTGGTGCTGATGCTCAGTTATCCCTCTGACGAGGTGGGTAACCACCTGGTGTCCATGGACCAGCTGGACGAGGCCGGCATCGACCCCTGGCACGATGTGCTGTCCCTGGAGCAGTTCCGCGCCGCCTTCGGCGCCGTCATCCACCCCTTCACCGGCGTGGACTACGTGGACTACTACAAGACCATCATCGAGTCCGCCGGCGCTGAGGCGGAGATCGTGTTCGCCAACCGCGTCCAGGCGGTGCTGGACTACACCGACACCGTCATCTGCTGCGACATCCACACCCGCAAGCGCAGCAAGCGCCTGCTGGCCGCCGCCGGCGCCAAGGTGGTGCTGGGGCTGGACGACCTGCTGACCTCCCCCGTGGACGGCAGCGGCTACAATCTCCAGTACGGCCTGCTGGGCAGCAACAAGGCTGATGATGACCGCGTGAAGCTGTTCCCGCGGGATGCCAAGCCCGTGGCGGAGGCCATCGGCAAGGCCATGAGCGAGGCCACCGGCAAGCGCGTGGAGGCCATGGTCTACGGCGATGGCGCTTTCAAGGACCCCGCCGGCAAGATCTGGGAGCTGGCCGACCCCGTGGTGTCCCCCGGCTACACCAGCGGTCTGGTGGGCACGCCCAACGAGCTGAAGCTGAAGTACCTGGCGGACAAGGAGTTTGCCGGTCTGTCCGGACAGGCCCTCAAGGATGCCATTTCCCAGAAGATCCGCGAGAAGGACGCCAAGGTCAGCCTGGTGGGCAACATGGTATCCGAGGGCACCACGCCCCGCAACCTCACCGACCTCATCGGCTCCCTGTGTGACCTGACCAGCGGCTCCGGCGACAAGGGTACTCCCATCGTCTATATTCAGGGCTATTTTGACAACTATACCAACGAGTAAGCTGTTTCTATCTCCTCACAAATGGAACAGAGAGGCGCGGGCCGTCAGGTCCGCGCCTCTCTGCTTTGTTCTGTTTTACGCTTCACCGTAGGGCAGCTGCACCAGCGCGTTGTCTGCACGCTGGTAAAGCCGTCCGTCCCGGGCATAGTACGTCTCGTTGCCCTCGTCGCATGTCACCGTCCACACAGGGGTGATGATATAGCTGCTGACGCCTTTGTCGTAGCCAAAGTAGCCGGTGGGCGTCGGCAGGCTGCCGTCCGGCTGGACGCTGCGGACATAGCGGCCGATGTGGATGTGTACCGGCAGCGTGATCTCCACTGCGCCGCTGGGCATGGTGTAATGCGCCCGCTCCGCGCCACGGTACGTCTCCGGCATGGTGATGGCCAGCCCCGCGGTAGGGGCCTTCTTCAACTCACCGGTGAGGCCGCCGATGGCTGTGACCTTCACGCCCTGCACCGTGTCGGGGATGACGTAGTCGATGGCGTCGCCAGTGCCGTCCCACCGATAGGTGCTGGCAAAGGCCGCCCCGTGGTCCTTCCGCAGGTAGAGCAGGACACCGTTTTCCTCCACGGCGTCCGCCGCATCGTAGTTCCGCAGGCTGGCCAGCCACAGGGTACCGGCGGCCAGCACCAGCGCCGCGGCGATGCACAGCAGTCCTCTTTTCATGACACGGCCTCCTCTGTGTCCACCGTGGTGGTGTTGGTGAAGTCCAGGCTGCCGATGAAGGACTGCATACGGGTGCAGTAGCCCATCAGAGTCAGGCTGCGGCTGACATCGCGGCCATCTACCGTGGCGTAGATGACGATGTTGTAACGGTATACGTCCCATGCCTCCGTCTCCGCCGAAAGGGTATCCTCCTTAGCCGCGGCGGCGTAGGTATCATCGCTGTTCGCGGCCATGGCGGCCAGCACATCACTGTCGGAGACATCGTTGGCGTCCTGCTGGGCCAGACGGCACAGCTCCGCGGCCTGCTCACGGGTCAGATCCACCGTGGCGCCGGTGCGGTAGTCCTCCACATAGCCGCTGCGGACGGCGTCCAGCCCGGAGGTCTCCAACCAGTCGATGCCCATGGCAGAGCGGCGGAACTGGGGCATATTCAGCAGCTGGTTGGTCAGGCGGTACGTCTCCGTGCCGGAGACACAGGCGATGGTGTAATCCCGCCGGACGGTGTCGCCGTTTTTCAGCTCATAGCGCAGGCGGATGCTCATATAGCGGTCCGAGGAACCGGTCATATCCTCGCCCTGAGCCAGGGCGGCACGGTGCAGTGCCTGCGCCCGCTCCAGCACGGCGGGATCGTCCGTTTCGCAGCAGCTGCTGTCACCGGCGTAGAGCTGGACCGACACGGTGTCCACCTGGGAAGCGCCGGGTATGCGGTTCTGGACGTCGAAAAAGTCCTGGCGGATGCACAGGGTGATGGCGGCCAGTGCGATCACCAGCGCCAGCGCCTCCTTCCAGCTGCGGCGGAAGACGCGGAACGACTTCTGCAGCAGCATTTGAGCGGCGAAGAAGCACAACAGGCCCATGACCGCCTGGCACAGCAGGAGCTGCACTATGCCGCCGACCAGACCGCCCAGCAGTGCTACGCTGAGGAACAGGCCCAGGCCCAGACCGCCGCACAGACCCACGGTCCACCGGACGATGGGCCGCAGCCAGCGGAAGGCGATGGCGTCACCGGCGGCCTCGCTGGGCCGTCTGCGGTACAGAAGCCAGCCCAGAGCCAGCAGCGCCAGTCCCACGATGGCGTAGACCAGCAAGGAGGTCATGCCGCCCTCCGGCAGGACGCGGAGGTAGACCTCCTCACCCTCCCGCGGCACCAGAACGTCGGCGTAGCCGCAAACGGCGGTGGACAGGCGGGCGATGGGCGTCAGCCAGATCACCGCCATGGGGAAGGTGGTGCTCTCAAAGCCGAAGTAGAACCAGCGCTGAAGGAACTGCACCACGACGCATACCAACAAAACAATGCAGTTGGCCGCACCGTACAGCACCGGTATGGCCAGCAGCCAGCCGGTGGCCATGGCGCACAGAGCGCCCAGAGACAGGAAGAACAGCTCCAGCAGCTCCGTCACCAGCAGCCACAGGCCCAGCGCGGCCCAGTCCACGCTGCCGGAGGGCATCATCGCCAGCGCTGACAGCAGGAAGATCAGCAGATTTCCCGCTGTCAGCAGGCCGAAGCCGCTGAGAAAGTGGGTGTAAAACTGGGATGTACGGGTGACGGGCAGGGCGTGCATCAGCCCCACAGACCGGGGCGTCATCAGATAGGCGTACACCGCCATGGGTATCACCGCGCCCGCCAGCACCGCCAGCACCAGCGAGCCGGTCATGGCGGCATAGACGTGGTTGTGCAGCTGCGCTGCCAGCTGAACCGTCTGCTCAGACTGGAAACGCAGGTAATCCCGGGCTGTCTGCAGCAGGGGGATGGGCAGGATCATCAGCCACACCAGCACATAGAGAAAACCGGCGGGCCAGTAGTGGCGCACGTCGCTGCGCAGCAGCGTTCCGTTACAGCAGGATGTCTTTCGCGGCATAGTCCACACCTCCCAATTCATAGATAAAGATCTCCTCCAGTGTCAGCGGGATGGATTCCAGCAGGATGGGCTCCGTGATCTCCATGCGGCGAAGGATCTCGGCGCTGCTGCCCCGCACGATGTAGGTATACACCCGTCCCACGTGGCTGCGGTGCAGGATGTTCAGCTCCGACGGCAGCATCGGCTCCGTCACGCCGGCGTAGGCTACCTGCAGCTTCACGGTGTTGTCCTGCAGGTCGGAGAGGCTCCGCTCCAGCAGCACCTGCCCGCGGTTCAGGATGCCCACGTGGTCGCACACGTCCTCCAGCTCGCGGAGGTTGTGGCTGGACACCAGTACCGTGGTGCCCCGCTCGGACACGTCACCCAGCAGCAGAGACCACACCTGGCGGCGCATAACGGGGTCCAGCCCATCCACCGGCTCATCCAAAATGAGGTACTCCGGCATGCAGCACACCGCCAACCAGAACGCCGCCTGCTTCTGCATACCCTTGGACATGCGGCGCAGCATCATCTTCTCGTCCAGTGGGAACACCTGCTTCAGCTTTTCATAGCGCTCCCAGCTGAAGGCGGGGTACAGTCCCGCGAAAAAGCGGGCCATCTCACGAATATTGGCCTGGGGGAAATAGTACCAGTCGTCGCCGATCACTGTCATCCGCCGCTTGACGGCGGGGTTCTCGTATACCGGCTGGCCGTCCAGCAGCACCTCGCCGCTGTCCTGACGGTAGATACCGGCCAGATGCCGGATGATGGTGGACTTGCCCGCGCCGTTGGGGCCCACCAGACCGTACACCGCGCCCTTGGGAACCGTCATGTTCAGACTGTCCAGCGCCCGAAAGCCGTCAAAGGTCTTGACCACGTTTTTCGCTTCAAGCATGTGTCTCTCCTCCTCTCCACAGCTGCAAAAGATCCTCCTCCGTGCAGCCCAGCGTCTTCAGCTCCTCCAGCAGAGGGGCCGCCTGCGTTTTCAGCTCACGGATACGCCGCTGCTGCTCGCCGCCCTCGGCGGCGGCAAAGCTGCCCTTGCCGGGCACGGAGTAGATGTACCCCTCCGCCTCCAGTTCGCTGTATGCCCGCTGGATGGTGGTGGGGTTGACGGCCAGCTGTGGGGCCAGCCCCCGCATCGACGGCAGCTTTTCGTCCGGCGGCAGCAGCCCCGTCAGCATCATCCGCCGCAGATTGTCCTTCACCTGCTGGTACAGGGGGCGGCTGTCCCGATAATCCAGGGAGATCATCCGCGCTCACTCCTTCCTGCCATTGCGTATTAACTGTATTATGCGTGTTAGTACAGCCACCATACCATGGACAGCTGCGGCTGTCAAGGGAAAAATGGAAAAATGCGGGAAGCACCGTCCCTTTCGGACGGTGCTTCCCGCATACTTTTTCCCGATACGGGGCAAACTGCCCATATCCTGAATTTGCTATGGAGGGAATTTTTATGGAAGCCATCGTATTGCAGAAGGCGTGTATCCGGTGCGGCCTGTGCCCCACCATCTGTCCGGAGGTGTTCTCTCTGGAGGACGGCGAATCGGCGCAGGCGGTGACTGGCCCGGTACCCGACGGTTTGAAGCTGGCCGTGCAGGAGGCGGCGGACGCCTGCCCCGCGGCGGCTATCGAGGTGCGGTAAGCCTTACCGGAGGACGGTGCCGTCCGCCAGGGTGATGGTGTAGCCGTTGAAATCGATGGCGCCGTTGTTGGTGAGGCGCCGGACGTAGAAACGCTTGACGAACCGTGCCTCCTGTACCAGCAGGGTCACGGCCAGATAGGCGGCGGCCAGTGTTACCATGGCTGCGGCCGTGGCCCGCCCGCACAGAATGTCGGTAAGGCACTGGGCCATGCGGCCCTCAAACCAGGGCGCTGCCAGAAGTCCCACGTTGTATAGCAGGCCGGACGCGCCAGACAAAGCAGATAAGGTGCAGATGTCTTTGCGTTGACTTTTTCTTCCCCTCATGATACCATCAAAAACGGTGAAAAAAGCCAACGTTTTCATAAAGGAGAGAGTTTATGGAGAAAAAACCAACCCCCCGGGCGGTGGCCCTGCTGCCCGTGGCCGTATTCCTGGTGCTGTATCTGGTACTTGGCATTATTCTGGAGTATGTGTTGAAAATCAAAATGGGCTTCTATCAGATCCCCATCGTCGTGGCCTTCCTGGTGGCGCTTCTGGTAGCGTGCCTGCAAAACCGCGGTGTGAGCTTTGATGAAAAGCTGGAGCTGATGGGACAGGGCATCGGCGATAAGAACATCGTCACCATGATCCTCATCTTCCTGGTGGCGGGCATCTTCGTGGGCGTCACCGGCCGCTCCAGCGCCGAGGCCGTGGCCTACTTCCTGCTGTCCATCGCCCCGGTGAAGCTGGCGGTTGCCGTGCTGTTCGTGGTGGCGTGCTTCGTGTCCATGGCCATGGGCACCTCCGTCGGCACCATCACCCTGCTTGCCCCCATCGCCGTGGCGGTGTCCGCCGATTCCGGCTTTGACCTGCCGCTGTGCATCGCCTCCGTCATGGGCGGCGCCATGTTCGGCGACAACCTCAGCTTTATTTCTGACACCACCATCGCCGCCTGCTCCACGCAGGGTACGGAGATGAAGGACAAATTCCGCGCCAACTTCAAGATCGCCCTGCCTGCGGCTCTGGCGGCGCTGGCGCTGATCATCGTGGTCTCTCTGGGTACCGATGTGCAGAGCGCTGTATCCGGTGGTCACGATCTGGTGCTCATCATCCCCTATGTGCTGGTGCTTATCGGCGGCATCATCGGTCTGAATGTGTTTGTGGTACTGCTTATCGGCATTGCTGCCGGCGCCGCTATCACCCTCATCACCGGTCAGGTCACGGCGCTGGAGCTCATGGGCAACATGGGCGGCGGCGTGTCCGGTATGTTTGAGACCATTTTGGTGACGCTGCTGGTAGCGTCCCTGTGCGGTCTCATCCGCGCCTACGGCGGCTTTGAGAGCATCCTCGCCTTCATCCGCCGGGTGTTCCGCGGCAAGCGGGGCGGCCAGCTGGGCATCGGCCTGCTGGTGGGCCTCATGGATATCGCCACCGCCAACAACACCGTGGCCATCGTCATGGCAGGCCCCATCGCCAAGGAGGTGGCGGAGGAGTACGGCATCAGCCCCAAGCGCTCCGCCTCCCTGCTGGACACCTTCTCCTGCATCTTTCAGGGCATCATCCCCTACGGCGCCCAGATGCTGGTGGCCATCTCCACCTGCGCCACCCTCGGCTATGCCATCAGCGCCTTTGACATCATCCCCCTGCTGTTCTACCCCTTCCTGCTGTGCCTGTCCAGCCTGCTGTTCATCCTGTTTGACAAGAAATAAAGCGTCTCATTTCGTGTACTTACAGCAAGAGCCCACCTTCTTGAGAAGGTGGGCTCTTGGCGTAAATGCTTCCGCGATACCTGTATGACGCGGCGCTGTGGCCGCTGTCCGCTGAAATCGCCATGTAAAAAAGACAGCTTCCAAGGGATATAGGTTTAAGCGCGGCAAATGCTCCGGCACACACTCTGCCAGAACCTGCCGGTTGGCTCCCCGTTATTCTTCCTTCAGGTGCTCCTCCATCCAGTGCAGGATCTCGCTGAGTCGGCTGATGCGGTTGGAGGGCTTTCCCTCTCGGCTCAGGCCGTGGTTCTCGCCGTAGAACATACACAGCTTGCTCTCCACGCCATGGAGCTTGAGTGCCGCGAACATTTCCAGACCGTTGGCCAGCGTGCAGCGGTAATCCTTATCTGCGTGAATAAAGAGTGTGGGCGTCTTAACACGGTCGGCATAGGTGAGGGGCGACGCCTTCCACAAATTCTCCGGGTGCTCCCAAATGGTGCCAAGCTGCTGGTCAGGCACATAATAGTAGCCGATATCCGAGAGGAGATAATCCCCCACATAGTTGGCAATGCTCCGCTGGGACACGGCACAGCGGAAACGGTCCGTGTGACCGATGACCCAGTTGGTCATAAAGCCGCCATAGGAACCGCCGGCAACGCCCATCCGATCTGCGTCGATTTCGGGATACCTCCGCAGGACCTCATCCGTGAACTCCATCAGATCCCGGAAGTCCACCTCTCCGTACTTGCCCTGAAGATCGGCAAAGGCATTTCCCTTGCCGCAGCTTCCTCTGGGGTTGCAGTAGCATACGAAAAAGCCGGAGGCCGCCCAAAGCTGCATCTCGTGGTGGAAGCCCGGGCCAAACACCATCTTCGGCCCGCCGTGAATATGAAGGATGCCCGGATACCGTTTGCCCGGCTCGTAGCCCACCGGCTTCATCACGAAGCCGTCGATATCCACGCCGTCCGTGTTGGTAAACGTAAGCCGCTCCGGCACGGAAATGGTCACGCCCTCCAGTGCAGCTCCGTTGAAATCCGTCAGCTGCTCCAGCTGGCCGCCATCCCAAAGGTACACCTCAGGAAGCTTCAGACCCACAGCCGCAGAGAAGAGGAACCGCTTTCCGTCCCTGGTATCGAAATCAATGAGGTAGTCGTCGCCGCCGAAGAGCGTCTGTACACCGGTCTCCCGCGTCCATGCACACAAGCCGGAGCCCACGCCGTCCGTGTTGAGGAAATACAGCGTCTCGCCCACCATTCTCTGTCCCGTGACGGAGCCGGAGAAGCAGTCGGTGACCACCTCGGAGTTGACCCGGCGGTCATAGCGGCCCAGATTTTCCTCGCCCTTTTCGTCCACCACAAAGAATGTGGGGTGCTCGTACACGCCGTAGTCCCGCATGACCAGTCCCAGACAGAGCGCCTTCCGGCCCAAATGCCCCACATAGTCGATGCTGTATTTGTCGGGCGTGATCAGCGTCTCCGTCTCGTTCCGCTCCGCATCCCAGCGATACATTCCCTCGGTGACCGGCTTTACATCCCGGAAGGGGAACGCAGTGAAGAGCACCTGACCGGGCCGGACATTCACATGATTCACATCATAGTCCTCCGGTGTGATCCGGCGATATTCTCCGGCAGCCTCCAGATAGAGAAACAGCGTAATTCTGGTCTGATTAAACATCCCGACCCCGTTCTCGCACAGGGGTAATTCCGTCAAAACCTTATAGCCCTTGGTCTGTTGACGGCGAACGAGCTCCTTCTCCAGCGCCTCTCCCGTCAGCTCCAGAAGATTCGGCCGGTCCAAATGGGTCTCGCCCGTGAAAACATAACGGCCCTCGTCCATTTTCCAAAGCCCGGATACGGACATGGGGAGACGGAACGCCTCGCGATCTTCACCTGTACATACATTCAGGCGGTGATACACCGTCCACTCTTCCTCGAAGCCCCGCGCCCGCATCGCTTCGTCCGGCTCCGTGGTTTTATAGAGAATATGGGTGTTATCCTCCCAAACCGCCTTCCGCTGGTCGTCTCCTTGGGTGATCTGCCGGCTCTCTCTGCGCTCCAGATCATACAGCCACAGATTCCACCGGTAGCCGTCCCCTTCCCTGTCGACCTCCTTGAGTGCAAAGGTCAGATATCTGCCGTCCGGAGACAGCTCCAGTGCAGAAGGATACCGATACTTGGCAAAATCCGTCAATGCCAGCTTCTTCATACCTGCGTCCCCTCCTTTTCCATCACCTTGAACGTCTCATAAAGCATCCGCGTGCCAAATCCAATACCGCCCTTTGTATAGATCCCCTCACATTCGGTGGTCCAAGCGGTACCGCCTATATCCAAGTGGAACCAAGGCGTCTCCTCGACAAACTCCTTAACGAACATGGCGCCCACCGTGGCATATCCACCCACGCTGGAGCCCATCGCGCTGTTTTTCAGATGGGCCACGCGGGAGTCCAGCACCCGGCGGAGATTCTCGTCACAGGGCAGCTCCCACATCCGCTCACAGGCGGCGGCCGCGCCCTTCTCCACCTGCGCGGTCAGGGCCCGGTTATTGGTAAAGGCTCCGCAGCGGCGATTTCCCAGCGCCGTCTGGATACCGTCGGTGAGTGTGGCAATATCCACGATGCGATCCACGCCGCAGCACTGCTTGGTATACGTCACGGCATCGGCCAGAGTGATACGGCCCTCGGCATCGGTGTTGTTTACCTCGATATACCGCCCGGACATGGAGCGGATCACATCGCCCGGCACATAGGCCGTGGCGGAGAGCTTATTCTCACAAGCCGCCACCACACCGGTAATATTGATCCGAAGGCCCCGCTTCTGCGCCGCCCACAGGGCACCCATCACGGCGGCCGCGCCGCTCATATCATGCTGCATGGTCTCCATAAACTCAGACGACTGGAGGGAGTATCCGCCGCTGTCGTAGGTAAGACCCTTGCCGATCAGCCCCAGGCGGCTCTCCACGTCCTGCGCGCCGGTATACTCCATGACAATGAGCTTAGGCTCGTAAATCGAGCCCTTTCCGACCTCCAGAAAAGCGGTGAGTCCGATGCGCTCTACCTCATCTCTGCCGTAAACGGTCACCTTCACGGGCGTCTCCTTAAAAAGCTCCTGCGCCGCCTGCGCCAGCTTGGCGGGGGTAAGCACCGTGGGGGGCTCATTGATCAGATCCCGTGCGATGCAGGTGGCCTCAGCAGACACCTCCGCCTCTACCAAGGCGGCCTCGTAGCGCTCCGGCATCTCGCAGAGAAACGCAGCCGTTTCGATCCCCGGCGCCGCAGGGGTCGTCTTGTACTTGTCAAACCGGTAGCCGGTAAGAGCGGCAGCCTCTGCCGCCTTTTGGAAGAGCGCCGGCGTGAACTGCGGACACACGCCCCGCAGATCGGTACACACCGCACGCAGATCCAGCTCCTGACACTGACGATACACCTTGGCACAGCTCTCCAGCACCTGCTCCAGACTCCAGTCTTTCCCCAGACCCAGCAGGAAAATTTGGGTCAGCACGCCCTCTGAAAGAACAGAAAAGCGGAAAATCTCACCGGGTTTCCCTTCAAACCGTCCCGAGGCACGAACTGCGGCAAGCTCCTGCTCCCAAGGTCCCTGATAGCTGTTCAGGTTGCCTTCTCCCAGCGGGACCACCACACCGTCCCATGCTCTGGCGTCATACTTTTTCACAAGTTGCAGTTCCATTTTTCCTTCCTCCTTATGGTCTATTCCATGATAGAGAATTAAAAAGCGGGGGCGGCATAGCCGCCCCCGCAGGGGTATGCGAGGTGATCCACCCGCGCTAAATCCCCTTTTTTTACAGCAGATGGCAGGCTGCGAAGTGTCCGGGCTCCACCTCTTTGAGCTCCGGGACCTCCCGTGCGCAGTCCGGGCAAGCCATAGGACAGCGGTCATGGAAGGGACAGCCGGAGGGCAGATGGATCGGGCTGGGAATCTCTCCACGCAGCTCCTGAGATTCGGCAATACTGCCCTCATCAATCGTCGGCGCAGCGGAAAAAAGCGCCTTGGTATAGGGGTGAACCGGGTTGGAGAACAGCAGCTTCTTCGGAGCCCGCTCCACAATAGTTCCCAGATACATGACACCCAGACTGTCGCTGATGTGCTTGACCACGCTCAGGTCATGTGCGATGAACAGATAGGAGAAATGAAATTCATCCTTCAGATCCATAAGAATGTTCAAGATCTGAGCCTGAATGGACACATCCAAAGCAGATACCGGCTCATCCGCTATGATAAATTTAGGCTCGACCGCCAACGCCCGGGCTATGCCGATGCGCTGACGCTGACCACCGGAAAACTGATGCGGATACCGGTTGGCCTGCTCAGAGCTGAGTCCAACACGCTCCAACAGATGGATCGCCTTCTCCTCCGCCTCCGCCTTGCTGCCGCACAGCTTGTGGAACAGCATCGGCTCGGTGAGGATCTCCATGATCTTCTGCCGGGGATTCAGAGAGGCATAGGGATCCTGAAAGATCATCTGCATCTCTCGACGGATGGGGCGCATCTCCTGCGGCTTGAGCCGGGTGATATCGCGTCCGTCGAATATGATCTTGCCGGACTTTGGCTCGATCAGCTTGATGATGGTGCGGGCCGTGGTAGACTTTCCGCAGCCGGACTCGCCCACCAGGCTGAACACCTCGCCCTCCTCCACATCAAAGCTGACGTTGTTGACCGCATGAACCACTCGATTTTCCAGTGAAAAATGGCCGTTTTTGAATTTTACCTTATCCAGAAAATCCTTGGTGAGATTGAACTCCTGCACCAAATTCTCCACCTGAAGAATCTTACTCATGGCTCTCGCCTCCTGTCAGCGGAAAGTGGCAAGCCGCACAATGCCCCGGAGCCACCTCATGGTTTTCAGGCGCCACGGTACGGCAAATATCCTGGCAGTATTTGCATCTGGGAGCAAAGTAACATCCTTGGGGCAGATCCAGCATACTGGGAACCATACCCGGAATGGATTCCAGGCGTTTTTGTTCCTCTCCCATTCTGGGGATGGAATTAAGAAGTCCCTCAGTATACGGATGGCTGGGACGGTGGATCACGTCATCCCGGGAGCCGCTTTCCACGATTTTGCCGCAGTACATCACGATGATACGATCCGCCATCTGGGAAACCACCGCCAAGTCATGGGTGATCAGAATGAGAGAAGCGCCCTGCTCCTTCACCAACTTATCCATGAGCTTGAGGATCTGCGCCTGTATGGTCACATCCAGGGCGGTGGTAGGCTCATCGGCGATGATGAGCTTCGGATTGGCAGCCAGAGCTGTGCATCTTCGGGAGATTATCAATATTTTCACGAAATGCACCGTATCTGAGAAGCCTTCCCATTTCCTCCTCACCACAGCCCCGCTCCTTTGCAAGCCTTGGTACATCATAGCAGTATTCTTTGTATTCTATGCCCTGCTCTTCACACAGCGCTTTACAGAAAGCAGCGTCCGAATCCGCCTCTGCGCCCCTTATTCCGTGATGTACATGCACAGCCATAAGCTGCGTTCCACAGCCCTTACGTGTTTCCGTTATATATTTTTTCAGCATTAAAAGAAGGCATACGGAATCAGCTCCACCGGATAGTCCGACTACAACTCTTCCAATGCCTTCAAGCATGCAATTTTTCTCAATATAAGCTTTTACCCTGTCATACATACTATTCACCGTTCCTTATCCTCCATATACCTGTCACAAGTACGGTCATATCATCTGCAATCTTTTCGTCATAAAAATATACCTCGCTCAGAATCCTCTCCGCGATTGCCTGCGGCATCCGTTCTTCTATCCCCTCTATAAGCTCCTTCATGTGTTTTTCTTTATCATAAAACGGAAGTGCGTCAAGCACTCCGTCACTCATCATAATAATATAATCCCCATCCTTAAGTTCAACGCTTTCATGGTCGATAATGCTTCCGCTTATCACACCTGCCGGAAGTGATGAGGCTTCCACCACACGCACCATACCATCCCTGCTCTTTATGAAGCTCGGAACCGCACCCATCTTAAAAAAATCCGCTTTCCCCTCGTACTCATTGATACTGCACATATCAATGGTCACCGGAATACCGCTCATATCATTGTCGGCAAATGTATCATTCAGAAGTCCAAGTGCCGACTCCTCGGAAAATCCCGCGTCCAGAAAATGCTCAAGCAGCTCGATAAACCTCGTGCTGTACTCATCAGCCGTGCTGCCACAGCCCATGCCGTCCGCAAGGCTTACAATGCTTCTGCCTCCCTCTAAGTTGATGTAGGAATAATTGTCCCCCGATATCCGTGCGAAGCCCCTGCTGCAGCCGGCATGTCCAAATAAAATGCGGTAATCCGTTCTCTCCTCAAAAATAAATTCGCCCTCGTCCTTACCTAATACCCTTCTGCTTCCTTCCGCTGCCCGGAGCCTCTTTCCAAGTATCTCTCCGATATCCTGTGCGAGCTGTCCTGCCGTTATACAGCCTCGCTTTCTCGAAAGCCGCATGACAATCTCAATTCTTCCCTTTACCGGCTGTAAATACAGTATCCCGGACACGTTTATACTTTCCGACCTTAGGTAATCATACAGCTTTCCTTTCTGTTCCTCGCTGATTATACAGTCTGCCGAGTTCCGCTATCTT
>ENA-ORCP01002713-ORCP01002713.1-human-gut-metagenome-genome-assembly--contig:-NODE-2713-length-13927-cov-5.210758_pt1 | contig 13927 bp, 13 predicted proteins | sample MGYA00242990_ERZ507991 | MGnify/ENA primary metagenome ERZ507991 (study PRJEB26167, sample SAMN06115496) | human gut metagenome | host: Homo sapiens | place: China:Henan | collected 2015-05-07... | reverse complement strand
CAATCATTGCAGAAAAGCCCTCCGTGGCATATTCTATCCACCGTCTTTATCCATAGAACAAATGGTTATTAGTATAAGTTCACAGCCAAACGACCGACCGCGGCGGAACACTATCCCCGAGCTTACAGCAAATTTCAAACCGCCGCCCCCCCAAAAAATAAAAAATCTCCGCTCCATATTATATATACGGAGCGGAGATCATTAGGATCTACTTAGTTTGGAAAATCAGGTAGATGGAAGTGTTTTCTGTGGATATGCGTTGTTGTAAACGCCCTGGAGTCCGATGTTGATGAGGTTCGATGCCGAAGCGTTGGTCTTATCTACAAGCATATAACCGATACCTGTTTTACCGTCTGAATACTGGAAGCTGAAGCCGATAACAGCTTCTGTCTTTGAGTCTACCATTGAAGGTGCTGTGCTGTAAAGTGTGAAGTAGTAACGCTGCTTGTCGTTTGAATAAAGCTTGTCATTGTCAGACATAATTACTGACGGATCCTTGCCTGACTGGAGGAGCATAAAGTTTGTCTTGCCGACAGATGAATAATCAAGCCATGAGCAAATAATATCATTTACGCTGATCCTTGCAGGCATTGTGTTATATACTGTGTAGTATGTGTTTGATGCACTGCCCGAACCCATATCGTTGTTCTTTATGTCTGTTACCTTCTGAGAATCTGACATACCATATGGAACGAGCATATATCTTGAATTCTTTACCTGCTTGCCGTTTTCTGTTGTGATCTTCTGCCATGAAACAATTTCATCGGAGAAAACAAGCTTTGTAGGTGATACTGTATATACTACATAGTATGCATACTGACCCTCATACGTTGCGATAGCTGTATCGATGCGAGCCTGATCATAGTTATTAGGTACAAGCATATATCTTGTTACCGATCTGCCGTTGAAGGAAGTAATGATAGTATTAATCTTATCTGATGTGCTGAGTCTGCTCGGAACATCTGTGTAAACCGTATAATACTGGGACTGTCTTGCATAAGCTGCTGCAAGTGAGTTTACATATGCAGGGTCATAGCCGTATGGTACGAGCATATATTTCTTTGATGTTGTTGTCTGGATCTCTACGACCGAGTCATTTGAAAGGATCTTTGCAGGATAAGCATCAACGATGTTATAATACTGAACATTTGAATTTGATACTGTTACAGGAATTGTAATGTAATTCTTGGAATTGTTCTTTGCATAGATCTTGATAGTTGTTGAGCCGTTTGCAACACCTGTTACCTTAACGGGGATATACTTTGTTGCTGAGTTTGTAACTGATGCTGTTGCGATAGTTGAGTTTGATGAAAGAACGCCGATCGAATTAAGCTCGGAAGCATAAACATTGAATGACTTTGTTTCACCTGCTGCGACTTCAACAGACTGGAGTGAAGACATAATAACAACATCGCCTATGCCTGCGGAAGGTGTATCACTGTTGCTGTCATCATCTGAAAGCTCACCGTCGCCTACTGTTACGTCAATGTACTTATAAATAGTCTTTGAATAGTTCTTTGCGTATACCTTTACTCTTGCTGTACCGCTGCCTATTGCTGTAAGTGTAAGCTTGATATTGTTGCCGTTGAACTTTGCACCGTTCCATGTAGCCTTTACAACAGATTTATCGGTAGAAGCCGCTGAGATAACGTGTGTACCCAATGCTCTTACCGTAACAGTTGTCTTGTCGCCTTCGCCAAGCTGAACATCGGAGTTTGAAACTGTGATCTTGCCTGCAACTACTGTTACCTTGCACTTGAGTGTCTTGCCGCTTACCTTGGCATAGATGTAGGTTGAGCCGACGCTCTTGCCTACGACCTTGCCTGCGGAAGAAACCGTTGCAATGGATTTATTGCCTGTTGACCATTTAGCCTTGTTTGATGTGCCTGTAACCTTAAGAGTTGTAGCATAGCCCTTTGTTACGCTGACAGATGTTCTGCTGAGTGCAACTGTTGCAGCGGAAGACGGGATAGCCGCACAGGTTACCATCATCATCAGAGCAAGCAGGCTGCTCAATAATGTTTTAAAAAAACGTTTAGACATAATATATACCTCCATATCCATGTCAAATTTTTATTATGTCGTCCCTTTGCGTTATCTATATTCTAACACCAATGTTTATTAAAGTCAATGAAATAACCGAAACAATCCAATGACAATTGGTAACATTTCAGTAACACAGGAAATATAGTATGTCAATACAGCATCAAGCTTGTCTATCGAAAAGCTCACTTATCTGCCGAAAAGCTCACTTATCTGCCGAAAAGCTCACTTATCTGCCGAAAAGCTCACTTGTCTGTTGAAAAGCTCGCATATCAGCCGAAAGCAATCTTATCAGCTGAAAAGCTGTACCCAGTACCAGCGGTACACAGAGTTCTTGTCATACTCTGCACCTGCACCGAGAACGGTATAGTTCTTGTTAAGGATATTTGCACGGTGACCGTCCGAAGCCATCCATTGTGCAACGGTAGCCTCTGCCGTATCGTAGCCTGCTGCAATGTTTTCGCCGCCTGTACCCTTGAAGCCTACCTCGGTAAAGACGCTTGACCATTCTTCTCCGTCAGGTCTTGTATGGCTGAAGCTCTCTGTTATTTCCTTTGCTCTTATGTCGGCAGCCCTGCAAAGCTTATCATCAAGCTTCAGAGGGGAAAGTCCTTCTTTTTCACGCTCGATATTTACATAATAAAGTATCTGCTCTGCATAGCTCATATCGGAAATGTCACTGTCGTCCTCAATATCCGAAATTTCTGTGGCAGATGAGAATTTGACCGTAACGGTCTTGGAAATGCTCTTATCCTTGAGCATATATACTTTAAGCTTGACTGTACCTGCCTTTTTGGCATTCAATGTGATATTGAGCTTGTTTCCGTCTCTTATCATACTTTCAAGCTTGGCTACATTCGTATTTGAAACAACACAGCTCACGCCGTTGTCGCCATTTACCGTAGCAGTTATCACCGCAGCCTCTCCTGCAGGTATAGTATAAGTGCTTTTGTCAAATTTGATAGAGCCTGCAATAACAGTCACCTTGCATTTCAGCGTAGTATCTCCCGCAACAGCCTTTACAGTAGCCGTACCGATACCTGCTGCTTTTACCTTACCCTTTGAAGTTACGGTAACAATGTCCTTATCGCTTGACGACCATTTTACAGTACCCGAATAACCCGATACCTTTAATGTATAGGAAGTTTTAAGCACCATTTTAATAGATGTTTTGCTCAATTTTGCTCCGTCTGTGTTGTCTGCAAATGATGCTATGCCGCAGAACGACAGAACAGTGACCATACATATCAATAATGATAAAATTCTTGTGCCGATTTTCTTTGACATATAGATTCCCCCCTTTTTTATTATTATAACAAAATATTTATAATTTGTCAATGTATATACATTTTTTTGCTGTATCATATTTATAGTATAAAAGCAAATAAAATGCAGGGGGAACTCTATGAGATCAAGGATCATAAGCACAATTCCCGAACAAGTAATAATATACAATCTTGATACGCTGACAGGTCAAATAGAAAAAATAACCTCTCAGATGAATATCAAGCTTACGGTCGCAGACAAAGCTTCCGCAGGAGAAGCACTCGGATACCTTGCAGGCTTCGGAGGTTTTGTATCCAATGGCTCTTCCGAATCGGCAGATGAGGGCTGTATGGTCTTTTCGGGACTTTCGGGAAAGCGTCTTGACGCACTTCTTGCAGCGTTTGGAAAAGCAGAGGTAAATGTTCCGTACAAAGCAGTAATAACAGCATCAAACCAAAGCTGGAGCATAAAAAAGCTCCTCGGTGAGCTCGTTAAGGAAAGAGAAAAGCTCGGCGGATAATTTTTTTGAAAAAGCCCTTGACAAGCATATCCTTTTCTGATATACTAAATCTGTTATCCTCGCTCACACTCTAACTATGTGCGGGCGTAATCCAAGAGGAGGTGTATCAATAATGGCAAAAGTAAACGAAACTTATGAGGCCATGGTAATCTACAGCTTGAATAACGGTGAGGAAGAAGTTAAGGCTCTCACAGAAAAGTTCAAGGCTATGATTGAAGCAAACGGCACAGTTGAATCCGTTAATGAATGGGGCAAGAGAAAGCTTGCTTACGAAATTGACGATCAGTCCGAAGGCTACTATGTTCTTTACACATTCGCAGCTAAGCCTGAATTTCCGGCTGAGTTCGACCGTGTACTCAAAATCACAGACGGCGTTATGCGTTCACTCATTACTGTAAAGTAATGCGACCGAGAAAGGATAGTTTTTATGCTTAATAAGGTTATCCTCATGGGCAGATTGACTGCCGACCCCGAACTTCGCCAGACTCCCAGCGGTGTCAGCACTTGTCAGATAACTGTTGCCTGCGACAGAAACTTTGTTTCTCAGGGTCAGGAAAGACAGGCTGATTTCATTACTGTTGTAGCATGGCGTCAGACAGCTGAATTTATCAGCAGATACTTCTCAAAAGGTAAAATGATAATCGTTGAAGGCAGCCTCAGAACGAGAACCTATGACGATAAGCGTTATCCTGATGTAAGGCACTATGTTACAGAGGTTCAAGCAGACAATGTTATGTTCGGTGAATCAAAATCAGCTTCACAGAATAATACAGGCTACAATACTGCTCCTCAGCAGTTCCAGCAGCCTCAGTATAACAATCAGCAGCCTCAGCAGCAGTATGCTCCGCAGTATCAGCAGCCGGCAGCTGCAGCACCTATTTCAGTAGGTGATCTGGGTGATTTTGAAGAAGTGATCGGTGACAGCGACCTGCCGTTCTGATCACTTGATGAATGAAAAATGTTTCAATCTTAATAGGAGGTTACTAAAATGGAGAGAGATAGAGAAAGATCTCCTCGCGGCGGCATGAAGAGAACCCGTAAAAAGGTTTGTATGTTCTGCGCCGACAGAGTTGAAAAGATCGATTACAAGGATATTCCAAGACTTAAGAAGTGCATGACTGAAAGATCCAAGATCCTTCCAAGACGTGTTACAGGTACTTGTGCATATCATCAGAGACAGCTTACAACAGCTATCAAGCGTGCAAGACACATTGCCCTTGTTCCTTACGTTTCTGACTAATTCAATAAAAAAATATCCCTTTATCGTTCCGCAAGGTTCGGTAAAGGGATTTTTTCGCCGACCTTGACTTTTGTCATAAAAGGTGTATACTTATATCAAAGGGCAAAATTTTGTCCGTTATTAATATTTCGGAGGGTTTAAAATGTCTAAAGAATTTATTGTTGAAACATCTGCACGTCACGTTCACGTTACTCAGGAACACCTTGAAATTCTTTTCGGTAAGGGCGCAGTTCTTACAAAGAAAAAGGATCTTTCCCAGCCGGGTCAGTATGCCTGCGAGGAAAGAGTGGAAGTAGTCGGACCAAAGAAGTCACTTGCAGGAGTTTCTATCCTCGGACCTGTCCGCAGCGCAACACAGGTCGAGCTTTCCGCTACCGATGCACGTTCTATCGGAATTGCCGCACCTATCAGAGAAAGCGGCGACGTTGCAGGTTCAGGAGCTTGCAAGCTTGTAGGTCCATGCGGCGAGGTTGAGATCTCCGAAGGCGTTATCGTTGCAAAAAGACATATCCACCTTACACCTGCCGACGCTGAAGAGCTGGGTGTAAAGGATAAGGAAGTTGTATATGTCAAGCTGGACACAAAGGACAGAAAGGCTATCCTCGGCGACGTAGTTTGTCGTGTATCCGATAAGTTTGCCCGTGCAATGCACATTGATACCGATGAAGCCAACGCAGTATGTTCAGCTCCAGGTCAGACAGGCACGATCGTTAAGCTTTGATTTTTTACATAATTACAGCAAAACAGTGCTGCCACGGTTCATTCTGCGGCAGCACTGTTTTTATGCGGACTTTTACTTTTTTATTTTTTTTGGGGGCGGCGGTTTGGGGTAAGCTGTGAGCTGTAAGAAACGTTTCCGCCGCAGTCGGTCATTTGGCTTTGGACCCGTTTTGAATGCGGTTGTTTATTATATATAGCGAAATTTAACTCGCTTATAGTTTGCTTTGTTTTCCAAATTTGCTCTGCTTCGCTCGCAAATTTGGAAAAGGTGTGGTTTGGCTTGGTATCGGTATTCCTTAGTTTTGCTTCGTTGCGGAATTTAACTCGCTTATGGCTCGTTAAATTCCGCAAGAGGTACTTTTACTTGATAATATAGAATTAGCGCAATGCAGATTAATGGGTTTTACTCAGATTGTAACTGACGTTACTTCTCTTGGTTTTACCTTTTTTGGTTGCATTGCGCTTTTTTTGATTTTCTGCTTTTGTTTTTCGTTTTATTGTTTTGCTTTGTTTGATAGAATGCGCAGGGGTGTTTCGCTCCTGCTAAAGGTCATATATGACCTGCGACCACGGGCTTTGCCCTTTGGATTCCCACAAGCCTTTGATAAAGGCAAAGCCTGTTTTCGCTGCCGCTCAAACTTTTCTTCGAAAAGCAAGCAGGCTTGACCGAAACTTTTATATGGGGTGCGCTCTATGTTACGAAAAGCAAGCAGGCTTGACCGAAACTTTAAGTGTTTTTGCGCTGTTACTTTTGTTCGGCTCATCGGGTTTTGTGCTATGCTGCGACCGCGGCGGAACGCTTTCCCCAAGCTCACGGCAAATTTCAAACCGCCGCCCCCCAAAAAAATAAAAAAACTAAAAGTCCTTACAAACTAACCTTTTTGAAACAAAAGTCAGAGCCGCAATAATTCTTAATTCATATTTTTTATTATTAATAAAAAATTGATGCCGCAGAAAGATAACTGCGGCAGTGCATTAATAAGGGGATATATCAAACAAAATGTTTTGGCGGAATCATTCAGCAAACATTGCTGTTGAGAGGTAACGCTCACCTGTATCAGGGAGAAGTGCAACGATGACTTTGCCCTTATTTTCAGGACGCTTTGCAAGCTGTGCAGCTGCCCATACGGCTGCGCCTGAGGAAATGCCGACAAGCACACCTTCGTTTCTTGCAATTGCTCTGCCTGTTTCAAATGCGTCATCATTTTCAACAGGGATTATCTCATCATATATTTTTGTGTTAAGTGTTTCAGGTACAAAGCCTGCGCCGATACCCTGGATCTTATGGGGACCTGCAACACCTTCGGAAAGCACCGGTGAGCCCTTTGGTTCAACTGCTACTACCTTAACGTCAGGATTTTTTGATTTGAGGTATGCGCCAACACCGCTTATTGTACCGCCTGTGCCGACGCCTGCAACGAAGATGTCTACCTTTCCGTCTGTATCGTTCCAGATCTCAACACCTGTTGTCTTTTCATGAACAGCAGGGTTTGCAGGGTTTGTGAACTGAGACGGAATGAAGCTGTCAGGTATCTCTGCGGCAAGCTCCTTAGCCTTTTCAATTGCGCCCTTCATACCCTTTGCGCCGTCTGTGAGAACCAGCTCTGCGCCGTATGCTTTCATAAGGTTGCGGCGTTCAACGCTCATTGTTTCAGGCATTGCAATGATAAGACGGTAGCCTCTTGCGGCTGCAACGGAAGCAAGACCGATACCTGTGTTGCCGCTTGTTGGTTCAATGATAACGCTGCCCGGCTTGAGAAGTCCCTTTTCCTCTGCGTCATCTACCATTGCCTTAGCGATCCTGTCCTTAACGCTTCCTGCAGGATTGAAGTATTCAAGCTTTGCAAGGAGTGTGGCTTCAAGGTTTTCTTTTTCTTCAATATGTGTAAGTTCGAGTAATGGTGTGCCGCCGATGAGATCGGTAATTTTCTTAAAAGTTTTCATAATAATAAACCTCCGAATAGTATTAGTTTAAATTCAACGATAAAACGATACACGCTTCAACATCGTTTAAAGGAGTACGCTTTCATTATAATCACCTGACTTATTAATCCTATATGTTTGGTATGCTTTTATTATACCACGCAATTTTATTTTGTCAACCCCTTTTTTGATTTTTTTCGGAAAAATTTTTGGGAGATGAAAAAACTCACATAGATCCAAAGATCTTGTGGGCAAAAATAAAATCAATTTATATTAAGACGCTGTTTAAGTGCCTCCTGCAGCACAGCAGAAAAGTTAATGTTTGCTTTTTCTGCCTGTTCATTGAGCCAAGACGGTATTGTACAGTTCTTTTTCACGCTGCGGTTATCAAGCATACGTCTGTAAGCCGCAAAGTCAACATCAACAGCAAGCTTGAGTTCATCATCGGAACATTTCACAGCATTTATGTCCGATGGCTCGGGTACAGGCATATTTTGATCTTCATATGTCACACCGCAAAGCTCAATAGCATCCCGTGCCATTTCAAGTGCATCTGCAAGATCAGAACCGCTTGTATTAATATCAAAATCAGGTACATAAACAAGGTAGCCGCTTTTATCGTCAAGCATAGTAAGGATGATCGGATAACATTTTTTCATATCAAACACACCTTTCATAATTATTTCAGACCATTTCTCCTGATTATCGCCTTAGCGAGCTGTTCAGGAATTTCACGGTGTCTTTCAATAGGTTCGATTTTTATGCCGTTTGTATAAATATCGTGGTTAGCACCATTACGCAGAAAATACCAACCATTCTTCTCTAAAAGTTTGATCAAGTCACTTCTCTTCATTATGCATTCTCTCCCTTATAATTATTATACGCCTTAAATACGCATAAGTCAATAGAATGCAAAAATAAAAAGCGTACATCCCGCAAGAGATGTACGCTGTTGTTTTCAAAATGCACCGCCAAGTCGCCATGTGAAACATAAAACCCGCACGCTGGCAGGTGGGCAACAGCCCAACAGTTTCACGCTCCCTGCATCCGTTGTTCCACTCATCTAAAGTGGCAGGAGGTCTGCAATCCGCTGTCGGAGACCGAATCCCGATTATGATGTGTTGGATTATAAAAACACACTTTATCGAACAAGGCAGAAGTCATTTTCTAAACTATTTGTATTATATCACAGCAGTTCAAAAAAATCAATAGTAATTTTTGTAATTAACGTCAAATGGTATGTCCTGCACAAAAACACCGTAAAAAATTTGTATCAGCAGCATATTGACATTTTCATAAAGCAATACAACCGTAAAATATATGCCCTGCTTTTTATTTATATTTTTATTTTGGCGGCGGCGTGGAGTATGCCTTAATTTTGGGGATTGTATGCCGCCGCAGCCGTTTAACGGCGATAACCCTTTTATGCAGTGATTTTTCTATCATAACCGCATCTCAAAACATATATATCCCAAAGCCATTTCGGTTCTTTTTTCATATTATCTTCAATGGCTTTGAGAGTTCTTTTGCCTACTCTCCTGTCCAGAAGAGCAAACATTTTTACAATTGGGTCATCGGAATAAACACTTTCCGTTATATCAGTATTCCGATATTCCTCCAATGAATGGCAAAATTCCTCATCTGTATATTCTGTGCGCTGATTTATAGGATATTCGTCAAAAAGCTCCCAATAGCCGTCCCAATAATCCCGTATATCCATTTTAGACGGCTTTTCCGTATACCCCATTTTTATAAAATGAGAATTGACCGTTTCATAAGAAAATCTTTTGAAAAGCTTGTTATCAATAAATAATTCAAAAACACTGCTTCCGTCCATACCTACATAGGTCGTACAGTTGTATCTCACCCTTCCGCAAAGAGAATCAGCCAGCATTTCATTTTCAAGGTATCTGCGCATTCCGCTCCATGAGCCCAATATTTTTCCCATAAAATCACCGCCTTAACGTATCATAATGATCCAATTACATAAAACAAGTCGGGACAGCCTATAATGCTGCCTAAAATTTTACTGTTCAACAATAAAAAGTTTTATTTCTTCCCCGCCCGTTTTTGCTTTGAACTGCATTGATGAAGCGGCAGGGTTATAGATATTATGCTTGCTGATATAGATCATTTTTGATGAACCGCTGCCAAGCTCAATTGCATCAACAATGTATTCATCGGGGTTTTTGGTGTTTCTCGAAAGCTTTACAGCGTTATAGACCGTGCCATCATCGGAAATAAGGACTGACGGAACACCGCTGCTAAGCTCATTGTAAAGATTTTCAAATGCCTTATCGCCGTTCATACCAAATGAATATACCTTTGCGCTTTCAATGGTATCATAGCAGCTTACCGCATTGAATATCTGCTGCTCACTTTCGGACAGAGCCGCTACATTTACGACTGCCTTTTCATATGTGCTGTAATCCTTTATCTCCTGGAAGGTTATGGCACGGAGCATTGAGATAGCTTCAGTCTCGTTTTCGATATTTTCGGCAGTATATGCGTTCTGCACTACTGAGAAAGGTCTTGCATCAAGCCATTCTGTCATTTTTCTGCTGTACATAAGCGAGCTTCCGCTTGAAGAAAAGTCCCACTTATTATCAGAAGCAAGATATTCATTGTAATAGTTCACCGCAGGAATATAATAATTTCCCAGATTGTCCTTTCCGTCAATGAAAAATTCGTCTGCGGAAAGGTCATAGCTGTCATTTTTAAGCGGAAGCTCACCTGTATAGTAAAGCTTGTTCACGATCGCATTTCCCACAGAACCGCCAGTAAGGCTGAGCGATGTCGGTACACCGTAGGTATTTATGCAGTCTTTTTTACCAAAGCCCGTATCGGCAATTGCGGTAACTGTAACATTTTCACCTTCCTCCGTACTGAGCGTTACACGGACATTGTAGAGGTATTCCTTTATTTTGGAATCTATCTCACTGAAAGAGCCTGTGTTTATCGCCTGATAGAACATACCGTCGGTCTTTTCTGAGATCTCGGTAAGGTATTCAGTATCGGTCTGTTTGCCAAGGCTTATTGAGATGACCGAGATATGACCGTCAACGCAGGCAGCAACAGCCTGCTGCTCCTGCATTTTGTTTTCAACGCTTGGAAGTCCGTCTGTGATAAGGATTATGTAGCGGCGGCGGGTGGTATCCTTAAATTCCTTTGCGGCGGAAAGTATCGAGCCTGAAATTTCCGTGCCATTGAAGTTTTCGCTGCCGTTTTTTATGCTTTCAAGGCTTGCTTTTACCGAATCCTTGTCCTCTGTAACAGGGCAAAGCAAGGTATAGAGAGCCGTGAATTTTGATACACCGAAGCTTGTGTTTTCGTCAAGAATATCCACAAGGTTTTCCGAAAGGTCGATACGCTTAAAGTCAAGGTCATTTTCCTCCGAGCCGCTTACAACATTGGCGGAATACATTGAGCCTGAATTGTCGATAACAAACATAATGTCAATGCCTGCGTCGATATTGAACAGGTTCTTGTCAGCGGCGAAATATGCACCGTCGGCAGTTATTTCGGCGGTGAGCTTATCTCCGTTAAAGTCTGCACTGATTTCGGAAACGGACATATCGGTAGTGTTAAGGCAGTATAGCACGATATTGCTTTTGCTGCTGTGCCATTCGGAAAGCTTGTCTTCCGATACTGCAATTTCAAGCGTTCCGCCGTCCTTCAGACCGTTCACCTCATAAATATCGCCCACAACACCGGGGTACTGATTTATTGGTGAGCTGTATTCCCTTACAGATGCGCTGTTTACGTCCTTGCTCACACCCGAAACCGTCAGTACAGCATTACCGCACTCATTTTTCCGCTCAATAATAGTATCATTTTCGGAAGATGAAGCTGTGAGAGGGTCTGTGCCGAGAAGATATTCATCACCGTCATTTATGCCGTCACCGTCAGTATCGGGGTTATTGGGGTCTGTACCGAGAGTATTGGTTTCAAAATCATCGGTAAGTCCGTCCATATCGGAATCAATATAGTATGCATCGGCTTTTATTATAGGCTCGTCCATAATCGAAAGCTTCAGCAGACGTTCAGAGGTCTTTTCGTAATAATCCTTATTGAAATTTCTTACTACAACAAATAGTCCGCCGTATATGACGCAAAGTGCCGCAACTGCCGATATAACAGCTGTGGTTATCTTTTTTTTGCGTTCGGGGTCGGCATATCTGCTGTATTTTTTTTGATTTTTGGCAGTAGTTGCGTGGTTTCCGTCAACAACGGTAAGGTCGTCATCAAGTCCGAGATTTTTTCTCAGCTTTCTGCCCTTTCGTGTAGTTTTCGGGGCAGCTTTTTTCGGCTGCGGGGCAGGTATTTCCTCTGCCGTTTTTTCTGCGGAAATATTTTGAGCGACAGCTTCTTTCGGTTCTTCCGCCAGCCTTTCATCAGCTGTATCATCGGCAGCTTTAGCCGCTCTGCTTTCATTAGTTTCCTCAGCTTTTTTTTCTGCTGCCGCATCAGCCGAATTTTTTTCTTCTTTTTTTGGTGGCAAAGCGGGCTCTTCCGCATAGTCGAGAGTATCATCTATAAGAACATCATCAAGTGGTCTGTCCTGAACCCTTTTGGAAGTTCTCTTCGGCAGGAGCGAATAATAGTCGTCCTGATAGGAATTACCCGAATTTTTTGGCGATTTAATTTCATTCATATCACCGTTACCGTTTTTATACGCCATAATTTACTCCTTTTTGAAATCATAATATACCAAGATATATTATAGCACATTAAATATATTATGTCACTACACAAAGCCTATTTTTGACACTTTAAACAATTACTATAAAGAAATTTATATATTAAAGCAAAAACCAAACAAATAAAGCGTCCAAGATAACTCCCAGACGCTTATAAAACTATATGTCGCATGATCCATATATGCACGATTTTGGGCTTGGTTTTTAATCGGTGCTCAGTATAAGTATTATTTATTATCGGCAATTTCAAGCAGTGCCTGACAGTTCGGACATCGTGCGGTTGTACCGGATATATATGCTGCTCCGCAGTAAGGACATTTTTCTTCGTGAGGCTCTTCCGCAGATGTTTCCAAAGGAATTTCCTGTGCATTCCTGTACTTCCTGTTTGGGTCATAGAAAACCATAAAAAAGGCATGTATGCAGATAAATCCTAAAAATGACAATAATATTATAAGCAGAGCAGGGTCAAAATTATTATGCATTATTTCAGGCGTAAATTCATCAAATGCAAGGCTTATTGCTTCCGAAACGGACTTTGAATCGTCCGTGAGATAACGCTGAAGCCTTTTATTAAAATCATATGCCTTTCCCTCAGTCAGTATATCTGATGTATCGTCGCCCTGCATACCCTCCCAGTACCAATCATTAAATGACGCATTGAGTCCTTCGGGCTCGGAATATACGATAAGCCAATGCTTTTCATCAAGAAAAGCGTTTACATAAAGGTCATATGCGTAGTTTTCCAACCTGTTATAGTTATCCTGCCAATCCTCATTATGTACCGTGAATACAGCAGGTGAAATGCCTGTTTTATTATAAAAAGCCTCCAGCGAGCTTTTCAGTTTACCCGTATCACCCAGCACATTTATATTGTCTTTTATGACTATGGCAGTATTGTAATCGGTCGAAAGCTTTTTCGGCGGTAAAATTGAGTCTTTGGCAATATGATATAAAGTGATTATAAACGGGATATAAAAAATCAGTGCCAACAGGCGCAGGGGACTGCGTTTTTTTGTAATATCATAATCGGCATAAACATATTCGGATCTGTCATTATGCATATAGGCATATCTTCTTGCACCGGGGAAATATGATGTGCGGACACGGTGTCTTATTGCAGATGTTGAACCTGAACGGTAACTGCGGGAGCTGTGTGAACTTCTGTGGTGCGAGCCTCCTCTGTGAGAGCCTCCGCCTGATGAATGCGGCATAGCAGCACTTCCTTTGCCCATATTTTGTTGTAGATAGATTATATCATTTACCATAAAGAAAATCAAGTGTTTTAAGAGTATAATACACGGCATTTCAACAAGTAAGTTATTTTCCGGCAAACCATTAATAAATTATTACAAAAGACAGGTTTCCCGTCCCGCAGCCGCCAATACCATAAAAACGTGACGGGCGACCCTTCCCCTGAGGTAATATGCGGTAATTCGTAATATAACAGCCTCCTCAGATGCAAGAGGTATACTTGTTGATATTGTTCGTGCGGTTGCAGATAGCGTTTTTATTCCA
>ENA-ORCP01002708-ORCP01002708.1-human-gut-metagenome-genome-assembly--contig:-NODE-2708-length-13934-cov-4.612542_pt1 | contig 13934 bp, 17 predicted proteins | sample MGYA00242990_ERZ507991 | MGnify/ENA primary metagenome ERZ507991 (study PRJEB26167, sample SAMN06115496) | human gut metagenome | host: Homo sapiens | place: China:Henan | collected 2015-05-07... | reverse complement strand
ATAATATTATCAGTTATAACAAAACCGTCAAAGATCATACTTTTGGTGCCACTGCATTGACTTCGTGGACACAATCCGTTGTGCAATACTCAGAGGCAAGAAATGTTACCCCGAAGAAGATATTCATATTATTTTCAATCACTGTCTGAAGTTCTTTCTCAAGTGTGACAGTACCGCTTTGATATTCTTTTACCGTGCCCTTTATGTTAAAAAGTTTTGTGTCAGCCATCGTATTCTCCATCCCTTTCGTCATTGGTAAATTCCATAACATCTCCGATATTGACATCTAACGCAACGCAGATTCTATTGAGCACGGACAGTGTAACTTCCTCATCCCGCCGCAGCCGGGTCATGGTGTTCGGCGCGATGCCTGCCGCTTTGCGCAGATCGGCCTTGCTCATCTTCTTATCGATGAGCAGCTTCCAAAGCTTGTTATACGAAATAGCCATTTCCGTTCGACCTCCGGCTACAAATATCGTTCTAATTATACATCTTTCTCGATCATAAGGCAAGAGAGCTTCGCATCGCGTTGCGAAACTCTCTAATTTCAAAAACAGCTTGCATGCAAGACTCTTACGCATAGATCGTTCGTATATCTTGGCAGCAGTTTTACTTCTCATTTTCCGCTCGGCGTCAATATCATAAGGGCTTGGGATTATCCCAAAATCGCCGTGTCCGGACAGCGGCTGTGCTTGCTATTCTCTCAAATCCCAGTTTTCTCCGTCCCAACGCCGCTCTTTCTCTCCGCCGAAATCTGTGCTATACTGTAAGAAAATCAGCGGAAGGAGGGCTTTCTTATGGCGCTCAAACGGGTATTTGCCGGGTTTTATACGCGGTACGACGGAAAGCCCATCTTCGTTGTCCGGGTGCTCAAGGACATCGACACCGGCGAGTCCATCGTGGTCTGCAAGGATGCCAGCTTTTCCAAAGAAGACAACGAGCATTACTACCTCATCCGGTACACGTCCTTCTGCGAACAGGTCGAGGTGGATGGTGTGCTGCGGGACAAATACGTCCGCCAGACCCGGCGCGAGATCGACGAAGGTACCGTCCGCGAAGTGTATGAGGACGGCTTTCCGGAGCCCAAGAGCAAGCCCTTCACTTATGTTGATGACGAGTACGCGGAGCGCACCATCCGTTGCAGCAGAACCTACTATGAATACGCCGACCTCTTCCGGAAACGCTTTTCCGAGGGGCTGTCCATCCGCAAAGCAGCGGATGCCATGCAGCAGAATCGCGGCGTGATCGAGCGTCGGCAGGCTGCACTCTATCGGGCGTTCGCCCAGCTTTTGCAGCAGCGGGATGAGGCAGATGGTGTCTGTCGGCTGATGCAGAAAACTGAATACGATCAAAGGGATATAGAGGATTTGCTCGAATAACTGATGCAAATCCAAGCGCTTGTCGTAGTGGCAGGCGCTTCTTTTTTTGCCCTTGTTATGACAAAACCGTGACGCCCCGCATCATTTTGTCCGTTGGAAAGTAGAAAGGGCAATTTGGAGCAGCGCACAGAATTTATTTCACCGTCCTCGAAACTTTTTTGAGAAATCTGGGACAAAACCGGTCTCTGATTCACTTAGCTAAGTAGAGGGAGGATCAGGGGCAAAAAAAGTTTTTTGAAAAAGGGTGCTAATTTTTTGAGAAAAAATGTCCGTTGGTTATATAGAGGACCTTCTGCACGACCAAAATTTTTTCGCGCCACCTGACAAACGATCAAAAATTGTCTGCAGGATGGAGAAAGGGAAACCAATCCATCCAAGCCGCCCTTCAAACAAAGTTTTTCAAAATCGAAAGAAGAATCACAATGAACATCATGCACTACGATTATTCCGACAAGACCACCGTCCCCACGGAGCTGCTGCAAGACCCCTATCTCTCTGTCGATACCAAGGGTCTGGCCGCAATCCTCTGTTCCTTCGGCAAAGAAGCCTTTGAGCTGTCCGAACTGAACAAACTGCTGAAAGATAACATTTCGGATGAGCGAATCTTCCGCACGCTCATGGAGCTTTACGATATGTGCTATCTGGACGTTTGGGAAGAGGGAGATAACAGACACCTGAGGCTGAGGGGGATGTAAGTCATACCGGACCGCACGCGACCCATCCGCAAAGAAATCTGCCTCAACAAGCAGGAGTTGAATCTCATTCAGCACAAGATGCGGCAGTTGGGGACGCACAACTTCGGGGTTTACGCCCGGAAAATGCTGCTCGACGGGTACATCATCAAGGTCGATTACACCGAGCAGAAAAAGTTAACTGCCGCCGTCAGCCGCGTCACCTCGAACGTCAACCAGATTTGCCGCCGCATCAACAGCACCGGGCGCTGCTACGAGGATGACGTTGCCGAGCTGAAAGCGCGGCAAGCCGAGATCTGGGAGCTGCTGCTGGACAGGGCAAGCATTTCCCGGCAGAACGGCTACGTCGAGCCGGACGGCACCATCCGGCTGTACTTCACCTTGGAGCAGGCGCAGACCAAACTCCACCGCAGCCGCCAGAGCGCCACACGGATCTTCCGGGAGCTGGAGTGCAGCGGCTTGATCGTTCGGCGCAAGCAGGGCTTGGGCAAGCCCGCCCTCATTACGCTGAACTACCCAGCGGACGCAAAGCTGATTCAGCCAAAAGAGGATGGCGCAATATCGCACGAATAAAGGTCGAAAGCAAGGTGTTTTCCGCCCCACAAGCGCTGAGAAAACACAGGGGAATATCTTTTCCCATAACACCTCAGAAAAGCGTGTCTATGCGCCTACAGAAGCGATAAAGGAGGAAACAAGTGAACGCAGAAAAAGCCAATATCCAGACTGGTGTTGATGCAGCCGAAATTCCGGAATACGTCTTTGAATCGCTGGCACGGAGTCTGCTTCCGGTAATTCAGAAGTACTACGAAAGCGAAGGTGGCAAAAAGGCATTTGCCGAATGGAAAGCAAAGAAGGAGATTTCAGACAGTGCATCTACATAAAGAAACCGGGAGAATTGCCCTGATCGGCAGTCCTCCCGGTTTCTTTATTACCAGTCTTCAACTTCTTCTATAAAAACAATAAATCCGAACCCATGACCAATCGGTACAAGGTTCGGATTATATTGTTTTGGTGGAGACGGAGGGATTCGAACCCTTGACCTCTCGGATGCGAACCGAACGCTCTCCCAGCTGAGCTACGCCCCCACAAGGCTTGTTTATTATAGCACATTTTTCGCATTTGTAAAGCCCATTTTTTCTGTTCCCGCGATTTTTTGTGCAAAAAGTCCCGCGCAAGAAAATTGCATCCCCCACTTGCGCAATCGCCGCTTTTGTAGTAGAATACGCTTACGTGGCCATTGACAAGGCTGCACTAGTCGGGGAGCCAGCGGTGTCCTGTACCTGCAATCCGCTATAGCAGGGATGAATTCCCGCCCCCGGATAGGCCGATGTGTCGTCTGCCCGCAGTAAGCGGCGTTGAAGGTTCGGTCCCGCGCAACGGAGCCCTGTGAACCATGTCAGGCGGGGAACCGAGCAGCATTAAGCAGGTCACTCCGTGTGCCGTGGGGACGCCGGGCCCGAGCTGGCTGCTGTGGTAACGGGCATGTCGTCTATTCAAAGGTGGGTGTGCAGTCTTGTCAATGGTCACGTTTTTTCATGTTTTCCGCTCCCGGAGGTGAAGCGCGCAATGTATCAGGCTCTCTACCGCAAATACCGGCCGAAGACGTTTGACGACGTCGTCGGTCAGGAGCATATTACCGAGACGCTGAAAAAGCAGGTCGAGACCGGACGGCTGTCCCATGCCTACCTGTTCATCGGCACGCGCGGCACCGGCAAGACCACCTGCGCCAAGATCCTGGCCAAGGCGGTCAACTGCGAGCACCCGGTCAACGGCAATCCGTGCAATCAGTGCGCCGCCTGCCGCGGCATCGACGACGGGTCGATCCTCGACGTGGTCGAGCTCGACGCCGCGTCCAACAACGGCGTGGACAACGTGCGCGCCCTGCGCGACGAGGCGGTGTTCTCCCCCGCCAATGTGCGCAAGCGCGTGTATATCATCGACGAGGTGCATATGCTCAGCACCTCGGCATTCAACGCCCTGCTGAAAATCCTCGAGGAACCGCCGGCGCACCTCATGTTCATCCTTGCGACGACGGAACTGCACAAAGTCCCGGCGACGATCCTCTCCCGCTGCCAGCGGCACAGCTTCAAGCGCATCCCGGTCGATACGATCGCCGCGCGCCTGAACTATGTGGCGCAGCAGGAACACCTGAACCTGCAGCCGGACGCGGCCGCGCTGCTCGCCCGCATGGCGGACGGCGGTATGCGCGACGCGCTGACACTGCTCGACCAGTGCTCCGGCAGCGATGTCATCACGACCGAAACGGTCATCTCCGCCATGGGCCTTGCCGGCAACCTGCGCACGGCGCAGCTGCTGCAGAGCATCGCCGATGGCGACACCGCAAAAACACTGGAACAATTCCGCAGCCTCTGGCAGGACGGGAAAGACCCCGCCGCCCTGCTCGACGAGCTGAGCATGCTCCAGCGCGACCTGCTCATGCAGGCCGTCGCCCCGCGCGGCGGGCGTGAGCTGCTCTCCGGCGGATACGACAGTGAAACGCTGCAGACCCTCTCCGGCGCTTTCACGCCGGCGCAGCTGCTGGCGAACCTGCAGAGCATTCAGGATGCGCTCACCGCCATGGCGGCGCAGCCCAACCCGCGCATCGCGGCGGAGCTTTGCCTGATCCGGCTCTGCCGGCCGGAGCTGTGCGACGATGTGCCGACGCTGTGTGCGCGTGTGGACAAATTGGAACAGGCCGTGCGCAGCGGGGATATCCCGGCCACGGCGGCGGCCGCTCCGACAAAGCCGGCCCCTGCCCCGCGGCAGGAGCCCGCGCCAAAGCCCCGCCAGGTGCAAAAAGCACAACCCAAACCGGAACCAAAACCGGTGTTTGATGATGTTCCCCCGTGGGAGCAGCCCACGCCGCCGGCCTCTGCGCCAAAGGCAAAACCGGAGCCGAAGCCGGTATACGATGATGTTCCCCCGTGGGAGCCGCCCACGCCGCCGGCCTCTGCGCCAAAGGCGAAGCCGGAGCCAAAGCCGGTATACGATGATGTTCCACCGTGGGAGCCGCCCCCGGAGCCGGTTGCTCCCCCCGAGGAGCGGCCGCCCTGGGAAACGCCGCCCGCACCGAAACCGGCCCAGCGCCCGGCGCCAAAGGCAGCGCCCGCGCCCGAGCCGGCCGCGCCCCCCATCCCGGAACCGGAGCCGGTCCCCGAACCAGCTCCAGAGCCGGAGTCCACCCCCGCGCCCACCGGCGCGTTCGACTGGCAGGCGCTGTGCGCGTATATGGAGCAGGAGCTCCCGGTCGGCATCTACTATTTTCTGCTCGACCCGCTGCAGGCGACCGGCGAGCTGCGCGACGGCACGCTGACGCTGCATTTCAGCCAGCAAATGGTTTACCCGATGTTCAACAAGCCGGAGATCGCGGAAAAATTCCGTCTGGCCGTGCAAAAACTGACCGGTCAAAACGTCCGCGTGGTCATGCAGCCGATGGACACGGTCACGCAGATCAATCAGCGCAAGATCGAGGAACTGGCACACTTTCCGAACGTAACGATCCGATAATAAAAATTTTTTGATGCACAGGAGGATACAAATATGGCAAGAGGCGGTTTTCGCGGCGGTTATGGTGGCATGAATCAGGCCAACGTGATGAAACAGGCACAGAAGATGCAGCAGGACTTCCTGCGGATGCAGAAAGAGCTGGAGGAAAAAGAGTTCACGGCCAAGTCCGGCGGCGGCATGGTCTCGGCAACGGTCAACGGCAACCGCGAGGTCACGAAGATCGAGATCAAGCCCGAGGCGGTCGATCCTGACGACGTCGAGATGCTCGAGGATCTGGTGCTGGCAGCCGTCAACGAGGCGCTGCGCCAGTACGAGACCGCTTCCGACGCCACGGTCAGCAAGATCACCGGCGGCATGAAGCTGGGCTTCTGAACCCATAAAAATCAGCACGCACTGTCTCAGGACGGTGCGTGCTTTCATTTGCGCAAAAAGGCGTGCTCTTCGCGCTGGACGAGGCCGAGCGCCGGGTCAAAGCAGGCGCGGCCGCGCAGGACACAGGTCTTGCCGTAGCGCGCGCGGAGGTTATCGAGCGTAATATCGAGCTGCCGCTGGCGCGCGCGGTGCTCCGCATCCTCGAACAGGTCGAGCTGGTGCGGCGCGCACGCGGGCACGAGATCCAGCGCGCGAATGCCGATGCTGCGCAGCGGATCGGGCCACAGGTGCGCCTGCTCACACAGGGCCAGTGCCGCGTCGAGCAGCTCGCTCGTCAGGTCGGACGGATGCCGCAGCGCCATGCGGTGGCTGCGCCAGTGCAGGTCGGCCGTGCGCACGCTCAGCTCCACCGTGCGGCACTGATACCCCTCCAGCCGCAGGCGCGCGCCCACGCTTTCCGCCAGCGACAGGAGCGCCGCGCGCGCATCCGCCTCGCAGATGAGGTCGCGCGGCGCGGTGGCGCTGTTTCCGATGGACTTCGGCGGCGGCAGATCCGCGATGCGGTGCACCGGCGCGGGATCGTACCCGTTGGCGTAGGCGTGCAGCAGCCGCCCGCCCTTGCCCAGGCGCTGCTCGAGCACGTCGGCATCCGCCGCCGCGAGCGCGCCGACCGTGCGGATGCCCAGCCGCTCGAGCTGCCGCACCGAGCTGCGCCCGGCGAAGAGCAGGCTGCTGACCGGCAGCGGCCAGACCATGTCCGCAAAGCGCGCACGGTCAATGACCGTCACGGCGTTCGGCTTGCGGTAGTCCGAGCCGAGCTTTGCGATCGCCTTGCACCACGACACGCCGACGCTCACCGTCAGGCCCGTGGCATCCAGCACGCGCTGGCGCACCTCCTGCGCCGTGCGCAGCGCGTCCTCACGGCCGACGCAGCCGGTCATGTCCAGCCAGCACTCATCCATGCCGAACGGCTCGCACCGGTCGGTGAAGCCGGCATAGATCTCGCGCACGCGGCGCGAATAGTCGTAGTAGAGCTCGAAGTCCGGCGGCAGGATCGTCAGCTCCGGGCACTGCTGCCGTGCCGCCCAGAGCGTCATGCCCGTGCACACCCCGGCTGCGCGCGCCATCTGATCCTTGGCCAGAATGATGCCGTGGCGCAGCTCCCGCTCCCCGCCGACCGCCACCGGCCGCCCGCGCAGTTCCGGATGGTGCAGCAGCTCGATGCTCGCATAGCAGGCGTTGATATCCGAATGTAAGATTATACGGTCCATAGTGCTTTCTCCAGCAAAGAGATTATCTCTATTATAAATCTCTTCTCAGGATATTTAAAGCATTTCCTTATCTGATTCAGATATTTTTCTTGCGTTTTTTCGTCCGATACGATATATTGTATCTGAGGTGCTGCATATGTACAAAACCTTTGGTGAAACGATCGCTTCCCTGCGTCGCGCGCACGGCATGCGCCAGCAGACGCTGGCGGACGCACTGGCTGAGGCCGGTGTGCCCGTGTCGAATCAGGCGGTGTCGAAGTGGGAAAATGACGCCACGCTCCCGAACGCGCAGCAGTTTCTGACGCTGTGCCGCGTGCTGGACGTGGACGATATCGCGGGCACATTCTCCGGCGGGGACGCCGGCGGCCTGCTCGCCGGGCTGAACGCGGAGGGCCGCCGCCGCGCGCTGGAATACATCGCGCTCCTGCGCGAGAGCAAGCGCTTTGCCGCCGCGCCGGAGCCGGCCGTGCTGCGCAGCCTGCCGCTGTACTCGCTGGCCGTCTCGGCCGGCACGGGCCAGTTTCTCGACGGGGAGAGCTATGAGATGCAGCCGGTCGGCCCGGAAGTGCCGGAGGCGGCGAACTTCGGCGTGCGCGTGGCGGGCGACAGTATGGAGCCGCGCTTTCACAGCGGGCAGACCGTCTGGGTGCACCAGCAGCCGACGCTCGACCCCGGCGAGATCGGCGTGTTCCTCTACGACGGCAGCGCCTATCTCAAGCAGCTCCGGCGCGACGGCGGGCGCGTGCTTCTGCACTCGCTCAACCCGGCCTATGCAGATCTGGAGGTCTCGGACGCACTGCCGCTGCGCGTGCTGGGAAAAGCGGTGTCGTGATAAAAGCAAAAAACGCCCTGCGGAAATCATGTGTTCCGCAGGGCGTTTTTCAGTTATGCCTCGTTCCAGTGCAGCAGCCGCTCGGACAGCTCCGCGACCGTCTGTACCGTGGTCACCGCGCCGGCGGCCTCCAGCTCGCCCGGCTCGGCATAGCCGTAATACACGCCGAGACACGGCACGCCGCAGGCGGCAGCGCCGGTGACATCATACTTCCGGTCGCCGACCATGAGCGCGGCCTCCGGGGCCGTGTGCGTCTCGGCGAGCACCGCCGCGACGACCTCCGCCTTCGTGCTGCGCGAACCGTCATATTCGCAGCCGATCACGCAGTCAAAGAGCCGCTCAAGATCGAACCGCTGCAGAATCGAGCACGCCATCGGCGTGGGCTTCCCGGTCGCGACCGCGACGCGAAAACCGTGCGCACGCAGCCGCTCGAGCAATTCCGGAATGCCGGGATAGAGCGTGCACTCATAGATGCCGACAGACAGATACCGCTCCCGGTAGCGTGCGACCGCCGCCTGCGCCTGCTCGGGTGTCATGGCATACAGCTCCGTGAACGAGTCAAACAGCGGCGGACCGACAAACTTGCGCAGGCGCGCCATGTCCGTCTCGTGAATGCCGAAGCCCTCGAGCGCATACTGCACGCTGCGCAGGATGCCCTCGCCGGTGTCAAACAGCGTGCCGTCAAAATCAAATAAGATGGTCTGAATCATGACAAATCTCCGTAATCAAGATGGAAAAAGGATAGCATTGGAACGCGAAATTGTCAACGGCCGCGCCGGATGCATACGCTGTAGCAACCTGAAAAATGTGAGGTTTCGCCATGAACAACGGACTGGAAACACGCTACTTTCTCAGCGCCCTGACCGGCGCGGGCTACTATGCACTGCACAGACAGTTTCTGCGGCCGCCGGAGCGCTATTTCTGCATCCTCAAGGGCGGGCCGGGCTGCGGAAAATCCACGTTTCTCAAGCGCGTCGGCGACGCCGGGCGCGCAGCCGGGCTGGCCGTCGTCCGGCTGCACTGCGCGGGCGACCCCGCCTCGCTCGACGGGGTCTATTTCCCGGAAAAACGCTCCGGCTTCTTCGATGGCACGGCACCGCACACCGTCGACCCCGCGCTCTTCGGTGCGAGCGGCGAATATCTGGATCTCGGCACGTTCTGCCGCACGGAGGCGCTCGACACGGCGCGCATCCGCGCCCTGAACGCCGACTGCGCCATGTTCCGCCTGCGCGCGCAGCAGTACCTCACGGCGGTGGCCGCGCTCGATGCGCGCGCCACGCCGGGGCTGGTCTATCCCGAGGACCGGGAGGCAGCGCGCCGCCGGGCAAAGAGCATCTGCACGCGGGAATTCGGCACGCCGGGCAAGGGCTCGGAGCCCGGCCGGTGCGAGCGGCTGTTTTTAAGTGCCATCACGTGTGAGGGGCGAATTTTCTTCCCTGAGACGATCGCCGCGCACTGTGCGCGCGTGTACCTGCTTGACGACGGCTGCGGCCTGGCGGAAGAATTTCTGCGCATCGTGCGCGCGCACGCCGTCCGGTGCGGGCTGGACGTTCTCTCCTGTCCCGACCCGCTCATTCCGTCGCGCACGCAGGCGGTGCTCGTACCGTCGCGCGGCGTGGGCTTCCTCGCCGGAACGCCGGACGACGTGCCGGAGGGGCTGACGCAGCGGCACATCCGGCTCGATGTACTGCCGGACCCGGTGCGCCAGCGGGCACTGCGCCGCACCATGCGCAGCGACACCCGGCAGCAGCAGCTCGCCCTCGCAAGCGCCGTGGAGCAGCTGCGCATGGCCAATCTCCTGCACAACGAGCTGGAGGCCGTCTACCGGCCGTGTATGGACTTTGCCGCGCTGACCACGTTCACCGACCGGTACCTGCGCACCTTCCCCGGCACATGAGCGCAAAGCACCCCGGCAGGACGCACACGGTCCCGCCGGGGTGTTCGTTTGCAATTTTCTCAGCAGCAGGGCGAGAAGCACGGATTGCAGCACAGGTTCAGCAGGCACATATCCGCGCACCAGCTGCCGGTGCCGAAGCCGCTGTTCGGATAGCCGGCGCTGTAGGTCGCATACGCATCGCCGCCGCTCTCGAGCTGGTGCAGCAGGCGCTGAAAGTCCGGATTCGTCGGATCCATCTCGGCCGCGCGCCGCGCATCCGCCAGCGCCTGCACGCGGTTGCCCGCGCCGGAATTCGCCATGGCGCTCAGGGCATACCAGTTGGCGTCGCGCTCGGCCGCCTGCACGCCGGACAGCGCCTGCAGCGCCTCGGCAAAATGCCGCATCTGGATAAAGTTCACCGCCGCCTGATATTCCGGCCGGATACCGGGGTCACGCTGTGCGCCCCAGCCGCCATAGGCACCATAGCCGCCCGCCTGGCCGTAACCGCCGGTCGCGCCATAGCTGTTGGCTTTGCCGTTTTTGATCGCGTCATAGGCCGCGTTGACCTCATTCATTTTTTCCGTCGCGTGCGGGTCATCCGGATTCAGGTCCGGATGATATTTTTTGGCCAGACGGCGATAGGCCGCCTTGATCTCCTCTTCGCTCGCGTCTCTGGAAACACCGAGAACTTCATACGGGTCTCTCATTCGGCGCTCCTCCCGATCTTTCGTTTTTTCATGGCCGCCTCGTAGCGCAGCCATACGCCGGAGTACAAAATATTGCGCAGCAGCTCCACGTCCTGCAGCACCGGCAGCGCCTCAAACGCCGTCGAACACTCGCCGAGCAGCATCGTCAGCAGCGCGTGCAGATCCGCATCCTGCGGCAGCGTGCGCAGCGGGTTATAGCGCCCGTGCCGGAGATCCTCCGGCAGGTCGATCACCGCGTCGAGCAGATAGATGAACCGCCCCAGTGCCTCGCCAAACGGGCGCAGGCGCGCGTCCCAGAGGTCATCCGTCACAAAGAGCTCGCCCATCAGGCGGCCAAAGCAATTCGCCGCGGCATCCAGGTCGCCGGTGTCGGCCTGCTCGATGGCGGAAAGCTCCGCCATGCACTGCTCGATCGCGGCGCATTGGCGCGGCCAGCGTGCGCGCACGGCTGCGCACCGGGCGCTGAGCGCCTCCGCCTCCCAATATTTCAGCGCGCTGCCGTCATCCTGCCAGTCGTCGCGGCAATTGTTGTACGCCAGCACGACGTTCATATCGGCAGCGTACTCGGTGTAGCGTGTCTGCCAGTAAAAATGTTTGCGCAGCGGGTGCGCAGGGCAAACCTCCATGCCGCGCTCCTCGTCCGCTTCGTACAGCGCCGAGAGCAGCAGCACCAGGAACGTCATGTCATACGTCAGCGTCAGGCGGCCGGAAAAGCCGTGCCGCTGCTTGAGCACCCGGCACAGGCCGCAGTAGCAGCCCTTATAGCGATCCTTCTGCGCCTGCGTCAGCCCCTCCAGATTTGCGATCACATATCCGAACATACGGCTGCGCCTCAGGTTTTCCGCTGGAAGGACGTGCCGCATTTGCGGCAGACGATATTGATCTTGCCCTTGCCGCGCGGCACACGCAGGCGTGTCCGGCAGGCCGGGCACTTGAAAAAGCGGTAGTCATGCCGCTGATGCCAGCGATCCACAGCGCCGCGCCACGCGCTGGTTATTTTATACTTCTGGCGCAGATACGCACCGTTTTCCTGCTGACGGCGGTAGACATTGCGCGAGAGCATACGAAAATAAATGACGATCAGGCCAACGACCGCCAGCGACCACAGGATGCGCGCCGCATAACCGTGCACGAACATGCTGACGATCAGCAAAATCAGTGTCAGCACGGACAGAAGGCGATTGAGTGCGTCCATCCCGTTTCTGCCCATCATCCATTTTGCAAGCCGTTGTCTCATGACCGATCACCTTTCCAGGCTGCTGAATTTGATTCTTGTATTTTATCACACGTCTATGAGAAATATATCAAAGAACTGTAAACACCGCACCTTTCCGCGAAAAAATTGCGTTTTTCCGCCCGCGCGTGGTATACTGCTGAAAAAACCGAGGAGGTAGCCCCCATGAACACTCCGGATGCAGTCCCCGTCGCGCTCGATACCTGGCCGCGGCGCGAGGCATACACGTTCTTCTCCGGCCTGTCGGATCCGTTTTACAGCGTGACCGTCACCGCGGACGTCACGGCACTGCATACTTACACGAAACGGCGCGGCCTGTCCTTTTATTACGCTCTGGTCTGGCTGTGCACGCAGTCGATCAATCACACGACCGCATTCCGATATGCCATCCGAAACGGCCAGCCGGTCCTGCTCGCACGCCGTGAACCGAGCTTCACCGACCTGCACCCCGGTGCGGAACAATTCCACATCGTGACGATGCCGGCCGGTGACGCGCTGGAGGACTTCTGCCGCGCGGCACGCGCCAAGAGCCGGGCGCAGACGGAGTTTCTCTCCGCTGCAGCCGAGAGCGACGCGCTGATCTATTTCAGCTGTCTGCCGTGGGTCTCGCTCACGGCGCTGACCAATGAGCGCGATTTTGACGCTGACGACGCCATCCCGCGCATTGTCTGGGGCAAATATCATCGCGAGGGCGAGCGGGACGTGCTCGGCCTCGCGCTCGAGGTAAACCACCGGCTCATCGACGGACTGCACATCGGACGGTTCGTTCAGGATCTGCAGCAGCGCATCGACGCGCTGGCCGAGGCAGAATAATCGTATGTATCATGCCGACGTGATCTTCAGACCGATGATGCCGATAAGCAGCAGTGCAGCAAAAATGAGCCGCCCGGCTGTCACCGGCTCTTTGAACAAGATGAAGCCAACGATCACGGAGCCCAGCGCGCCAATGCCGGTCCAGACTGCATAAGCCGTACCAAGCGGCAGTGTTTTGGTCGCGCGTGCCAGCAGGAAAAAGCTCACCGCCATGCCGGCGAATGCGAGCAGTGACCAGCCGAGGTTTGTGAATCCATCTGAATACTTCATACAGGTCGCCCAAACGACCTCAAAAATTCCGGCAATGCCGAGCATGACCCATGCCATATTGATTATCTCCATACAAAAAATAAAAAATGCGCCTGCCCGCGTCTTCCATGGTCTTCGACGCGGAGCAAACGCTCCCGTTCCCACCCGGCAGCAGGAACACGGACAGAATACCAAAGGCGGCACCATTTGTCAAGTGTGGGGGCCGCAGCGAATAAGATTCCATATCAGCGGCAGGATAAAAGTACCGGATGCCTTCAATCCGAGTCTACACCGACGCATAACAGCTGATCCGTCAGATCATAATTTCCCGTACTGCGGCATGTTGAAACGGCATAACCAATGGCGCTGACAGCAAAACGGGACGACTTTTCAAAATGGACAGGGCGCGGTGAAAACCTTTCCATAAGATTGCCACAAATTGCTTATGACTCAGGTGCGCTGGATATCCAGCGCACCTGAGCCATATGTACGATCATTTAAAAACATCTCACATAGCGCGCAATGAAGAGATAGAACAACTTCAAAAGCTATCCGGTCAAATGCAGCGGCAAGAGGCAGCTATCAGGCAGCAAAAAGCGCCGCAGGCATATACGTCTGCGGCGCTTTGGCAGGGGAAGAAGGCTTCGAACCCTCGGCCTACGGTTTTGGAGACCGTCGCTCTACCAACTGAGCTATTCCCCTATATGTCATGATATTATATTTGGTGGGCCTTCAGGGACTTGAACCCGGGACCGACCGGTTATGAGCCGGTTGCTCTAACCAACTGAGCTAAAGGCCCATATTCAAAGAATGCCGCCACACAGGTGACGGCAATATCTCTGGCGCCTCCTGTAGGATTCGAACCTACAACCCTCCGGTTAACAGCCGGATGCTCTACCGTTGAGCTAAGGAGGCATAAGCAAGGGATTCGCTCAAGCGAATCCCTTGTGTTGGCATTGACCTATCTTCCCGGTCCGTCTCCAGACAAGTATTGTCGGCACT
>ENA-ORCP01002698-ORCP01002698.1-human-gut-metagenome-genome-assembly--contig:-NODE-2698-length-13972-cov-4.959122_pt1 | contig 13972 bp, 10 predicted proteins | sample MGYA00242990_ERZ507991 | MGnify/ENA primary metagenome ERZ507991 (study PRJEB26167, sample SAMN06115496) | human gut metagenome | host: Homo sapiens | place: China:Henan | collected 2015-05-07... | reverse complement strand
CTGTGCAGGAATTATGAGGATTCTCTCGAGATTGCAAGGCAAATGGTAATCATCGCCGGTGTTGCCATGCTCTTGAACAGACTACCTCAAAATTAACAGTCTTTATTAAACACCCTCTTAGGCTTTTTTTAGAATGCAGAATTTGAAATTTACACCAAAATTCTTATCTTTGTAAAACATAACCATATTATTGGGCGTGAGTGCAAAAGACTGTTCATCTCACGCAAAAATCTGTTCAAATCCGTAACTTGAATTCAAATTTAACCATTAAAACCATAACATGAAAAAAATAGCAACGCTACTTATTTCCTGTGCCGCAGTTTGCCAGGTGTCAATGGCCGCCGAGCCTGTTGACTATGTCAGCACTCTTGTGGGCACGCAATCGGACTATGCGCTTTCCACCGGCAACACGGTTCCCGTGGTGTCAATGCCTTGGGGCATGAACACATGGAATGCCCAGACCGGCAAGATGGGCGACGGCTGGTCGTACACCTACGATGCCCGCAAAATTCGCGGTTTCAAGCAGTCACACCGTCCTAGCCCGTGGATCAACGATTACGGCCAGTTTGCAATAATGCCTATGACAGGCAAGCCGGTGTTCGATGAAGAAAAACGCGCAAGCTGGTTCGGACACAAGGCTGAGACGGCCACTCCTTATTATTATCAGGTTTATCTTGCCGACTATGACGTTAATACCGAATTTACGGTTACAATGCGTGCGGCAGCTTTCCGATTTACTTTCCCCGAGGCCGACAGCTCTTCGGTGATCATCGATGCCTATGACAATGGGTCAAGTGTGAAGGTTGATGCCGCCAACCGCCGCATCACAGGTTATTCCACCAAGAACTCAGGCGGGGTGCCCGACAATTTTAAAACCTACTTTGTAATAGAATTCGATACTCCATTTGAGTATACAACAACTGTTGCCGACGGCGTTGAGAAATCCGGCTCAGAAGCTACGTGCAATCATGCCGGCGCCATCGTGGGTTTCAAAACCCGCAAGGGACAGGTGGTCAACGCCCGCGTTGCCTCATCCTACATCAGCCTTGATCAGGCTATGCTCAATCTCCGCGAGCTTGGCGACGGCAATTTCGACCGCATCAAGAAGGAAGGTCGTGACCGTTGGAATGAAGTCCTCGGCCGCATTGAAGTGATGCCCGACCCCGCTACCGCACAGACCATTGACCGCATGCGCACTTTCTATTCATGCCTCTACCGCGCGCTGCTCTTCCCGCATGCCATGTATGAAATCAACGCAAAGGGCGATGTGGTTCATTACAGCCCCTACAATGGTGAAGTGCTTCCGGGCTATATGTTCACTGATACAGGCTTCTGGGATACTTTCCGCTGCCTCTTCCCGTTGCTCAACCTCGTGTATCCCTCGGAAAACGAGAAGATTCAGGACGGACTTGTCAATGCGTTCAAGGAGAGCGGTTTCCTTCCTGAATGGGCAAGCCCCGGTCACCGCGGCTGCATGGTAGGAAACAACAGTGCCTCTATAGTGGCCGACGCTTATCTGAGCGGCCTGCGCAATTATGACATTGAAACACTTTGGAAAGCTGTGACAGAGGATGCCCACAAAGTTCATCCTACAGTAAGCTCCACCGGTCGCCTCGGCCATGAATATTACGACAAACTCGGCTATGTGCCCTACAACGTCGGCATCAACGAAAGCGCTGCCCGCACTCTTGAGTACGCTTACGACGACTGGTGCATCTATCAGCTCGGCAAAGCCCTCGGCAAGAGCGAGAAAGAGCTTGCTCCCTACGCAAAGGCCGCTATGAATTATCGCAATCTCTTTGACCCTGAACACAAACTGATGCGCGGCAAAAACGAGGACGGCACTTTCCAGAGCCCTTACAATCCTCTGAAGTGGGGCGACGCCTTCACCGAAGGCAACGCATGGCATTACACTTGGTCAGTGTTCCATGATCCTCAGGGCTTGATTGACCTCATGGGAGGCGACAAGGAATTCAACACCATGATGGATTCAGTGTTCACTGTACCGCCTATTTTTGATGACAGTTATTACGGACAGGTGATTCATGAAATCCGTGAAATGCAGATTATGAATATGGGTAACTATGCCCACGGCAATCAGCCTGTCCAGCACATGATTTACCTCTATGACTATTCAGGCGAACCCTGGAAAGCGCAGTACTGGCTCCGCGAGGTAATGAACCGCATGTACACTCCCAACCCCGACGGCTATTGCGGGGATGAGGACAACGGTCAGACCTCGGCCTGGTACGTGTTTACAGCCATGGGCTTCTATCCCGTAGCTCCCGGCTCCGGCGAATATGCCCTCGGCGCACCGCTTTTCCGTCACATCAAGCTGCATCTTGAAAACGGCAAGACTGTGAACATTGAGGCTCCGGCCAACAGCGACGAGAACCGCTACGTCGGTGAACTGAAAATCAACGGACAGGTCTGGGACCGCAACTATGTCACTCAACAGCAGCTTAAGGACGGCGATACGCTTGACTTTGTGATGGTTTCGAAGCCCAACACTCAGCGAGGCACTTCAGTTGAGGCACGTCCTTATTCTTTCTCAAAGGCTGCCGACGCCCCCGTGATCAAAGCCGCAAAGATTAAAAAGGCTAAGAAAAGCAAAAAGAAATAAATTATAAACTCAGCATGCGCGCCGCGAAGGAATCACCGTTCCGCTCGCGGCGCGTAACTTTTATCATACACTCTCTTAATTATGGCAAAACAAGAATACGTTGAGCGAAACCGGCAGTGGCTCAGAGCCAAGGCTCAGGAGCCTGGAGTGGAGTCAATTGACAAAGGCGTGTTGTACAAAGCGATCCGCTCCGGGAACCCAAAAGGAGCATCGCCGAATCGCGGCAGCGTGGTAACGGCTCATTACGTTGGCAAAACCATCAATGGCAAGACTTTCGACAGCAGTCGCGGAGGTGTGGCTCCGGCGTTCCGTCTGCGCGACCTGATTCCGGGCTGGATAATAGCACTTCAAAAAATGCACGTGGGCGACAAATGGGAAATCTACATCCCCGCCGAACAAGGCTACGGAAAATTCAGTCAGCCCGGCATCCCCGGTGGCTCTACCCTCATCTTCGAAATAGAGCTTCTGGCCGTCAACTGACCGCGCCACTCCTTTCCTACCGCCGAAAGCCATTATTAATCAAAACCTTTGATGTAATGGTGTGTTAAAATATTGTGGGTTTCAAAAATGCTTACTGTTTTTGTGCCACAAAGGGTAGTTTCCCTTTGAAAGGAATCTCGTGCCAACAAGCGCAGAATGAAGCTTGCTTCAATTATGCAGAATGCAGCCGAGATTGCCATAGTAGGTGGATGGTCACAGGATAGGCTATCAGGTCCGCTATCTGCAATCAGATGATACTGCCTTTCTTGTTATTGAAACTGTAATTACGGATTATTGACCTTAATCGGTCGGCTGCCACCTATTTTGTGTCACGGTTGCGCAGTCCATTGTAATAGTTGAGGAACTTGTTGTCTTCTTTTTTGCCACGTCATTCCACGACAATTTTGAAATCCCCGGCATGATAATTTCGGCTTGTGTCAGATTATGGTTTCCACACTCATCAATGAAGATATAGTATTTTGATTTATCGGTCTTTTCCATTGCCATATTTAATGTGAAATTAATAAAAATCCCCCAAAGCTAACTACACTTCCTAAATATTTTTGCTAACTTTGCTTTTGGACAGGTGACTGTCAATCTGCGACATTCTTGAAAAAGAAGCGTATTCTTATCTTGAACTTGAAGACTTGGGATATATTCACTTGTGCTCAAGAGATAGCAATAAAGCAATAATAATATAGATGGAACATGAAGAGAATCAGTGCTGTTACCTATTTTCTGCTGACACTTATTCAGATATGGGCTGCAACTATAGCTAATTGCGGAAATAGTATTTTTACGACATCCAAGAGTTTCGATATGATAGCGTCACTGCAATATTTCGATAAAATCAAGGATGCACAACGTTTCCATAGTTTGGCAATGGATTCAGCTTTTATGTCGTGTCTCAGTCATGTTAATGAGAATGTTAAGGCCTCAAAACTCTGTAATTTTTACTCCATCTATGGTGGAGATAAAAACAACACGGACTCATGTGTCATTTTCTTTAATAATATACCGTTAAATGATTCGATATTAGGCTCGGACGCTGACTGGGTCATGAATATTGCGGAGTTGCAACCTGAGATTGCCTATTGCATATCATCATTGAACGCAGCCGGATATTCCGATTATTGGGATAATGAAATTGAGCCGATAATTAAAAGGTATATCAACGCCTATCCGGTTTCAGAAAAAACACTTAATGAGATACATGATGCACTGACAGAGTTTTCCGGACCCGAAATATTGCCTCCGATACATTCAAACATTTATGTCCTCAATATCGATAATGCTTTTAACCTGTCGGATGAATCGTTCTGCTGCACCCCACTTCTGCTTGATGTTGAACTTGAAAAGAAATTTCGACTTGATTTCCTAAAAGTCTATACTCATGAGAATCTTCACCGGCTTTCGGTTTCAGATGAGCTTATGTGTAAACTCGATGGCCTTATGACAGATGATTTCTACAGAGAGAATGAAAATGTGGCACAAATGCATAACGAAGGGCGAAACGAGGCTTTTGTCGTCGCTGCGGAAGCATTCATATCTCGTAAAATCGGCCGCAGGGATAATAGAAGTGTCTACGAAGAGTTTAAGGAATATGTCGATGGAAGCCTCGTACTTGCGCCGATTATTTATGTCCATCTTCCCGATAAGCAGAAAGAAGAATCGCTTAACAGCTTTATTCTCCGACTTTTTGACAATGGAACAATAAAGGCAGGGAATGTGAAAGCCGAGTATGAGAGGGCCATGAAACAAATTGAATCTAAAATAGTCAACGATGAGAGGTGATATTGTATAGCCATTTTTTATTAGCTTTTTATATGGGATGTTACTTCTCTCACTTGTATGTAGGTTGTTCGGCGGAGAAATCAACAAATGTTGAGCCGGAAGTCGTGTATTTGTGTTATTTTTGCATCAAAATAATCAAAAATGAAAGGGATTGTCACTGCGATACTAATTCTTTGTTCAGTTTTGAATGTCAGTGCAAAGAAGAAGGCGGAACTGCCGCGGGCAGAGATACTTGTGAGCTACAACTACCATCATAAGTTTCACCCTGGAGATGAAGGCGTCATAGAAAAGGACATCCCGTTCATTCTGCTTGCCAATCCAACGGAGTCGAAATTCTTCTGCCGCAACACTGAACACAAGGATTCCTTGCAGTCAACGGCCGAAGGTAAGGCACTTTACGAACGCATGCTGCATGAAGCAATAGCGAAGTGTTCAGAAACAAGAGACCGTTCGGTGATGGACGGCACGGCTTACCGCACTCAACTCTATGTTTTCAAGTCACGGACCGACAATGAATATCGTGTCTATAACTATGTGGGCATGACCGGGCATTTCTTTTACAGAGAGCCGTTTGATGAAATAGCATGGACAGTGGCTGATTCAACCAAGCAGATTCTTGGCTATGAATGCATGATGGCTACCGCCGACTATCACGGGCGCAAGTGGACCGCATGGTTCTCTCCGGAAATTCCTATACAGAATGGCCCGTGGAAACTCGGCGGACTGCCGGGCCTCATTATGGAGGCAACTACCGATGATGGCAAATATAGTTTTGTGGCAACTGGCATTCAACAGGTGGCAAAAGCTATCGGTTCGGTTTACCTTGCCGATAGCTACGAGAAAACGGATCGCAAAAGTTTTCTGAAAGCCAAACGCGCTTTCTTTGAGAATCCTTTAGGGAATTTGAATGCACAGTTTGGAGGAGGCATCACAATTTCAGGAAATGCCGACGCCATATTTGCTGCCATCGGTGAGGTTGACTTCATTGAAACCGACTATCGGTAACCGCTGCTTCTAAGAAATAAAGCAGGCTTGCACTCCCGTTTAAAAGGGTTATGCAAGCCTGTTTTTTAGATGGTTGGTTATAGGGTTATTTAACCATAATCTTCTTGGCTTTGTTGGCAGAACGGAGGATGTAGATGCCGCTGTCGAGCGAACGGATGTCGATAGTTGATTCGGTTGCAGAGCCTACTTTTACGCCAGTGATGGTGTAGATGTCAACAACTGAATCAGATGTTTCTGAAGTGATTGAGTCAATTGCGCTTGTTCCGTTGATATAGGCAAACTGGCCCCAGATATAATGATCGCGATAGGCTTCGGCAGATTCTGCCGGAACATGGAGCTTCACTGTCTTGAAGAATTCCTGGCGCAGCTCTTCGGGGAACGACGCTTCGCCGAAAAACAGGTCGGGGTTGAGCTCATCGAGATGTTCCTCTTCGTAATCGTAGTCCGGGGGATTTACGGCATCGATGTAGATGTCTGTAAGAGCCCAATGCGGCGTGTTTGTGGCCTGGTCCGGTGCCCACACTGCGAGAGCCGAATGGCCAATGGCTACGATGCCTGAACCGATGTGGATTGTCTCAACGCCTCCATTGCCCTGAAAAGCATCGGTGTTGATGTGGGTGACAGAGTTGGGAACCTTGACTGTTGTGTAGCTTCCGCAGTCGGCGAATGATTGGCGACCGATAATTTCAACTCCCTCTTCAATCTCGAAGTCCATGAGTGAGTAACACCAAAGGAAGGCGCTGTTGGGAATCTCTTTTATTGCGCCGGGGACTTTGAGTGATTCAAGTCCGGTAGACATGAACGCGCCGCGGTTCATTGTTGTAAGAGTTGAGGGGAAAGATATGGAAGTGATTCGGGTGCATTTCTCGAATGCTCGTTCATCTATAGTAGTGATACCCTCGCCTATGGTTACTTTAGCAAGTGATGTGCATTCCTGAAAAGTGAGCATTGGTATGGTTTCCACGCTTCCGGGAATGTCTATCTCCTTGAGCTGCGGGCAAAAAGCGAAAGCCGAGCCTGAAAATCCTATAAGATCATAGTATCCGCCGAGAATTTTGAGAGAGTTTGGCAAGCTGACGTTCTGTAGTCGCGAGCAGTTGCTGAATGCTCCGTAGCCAATATTTTTCACGCCGTCCTCAAGAGTGATGGTTGTTGCCTGACAGCGGGCGAAAGCGTTGGATTCAATGTCTTCTACGGTGCCGGCTACAGTGATGGTCTTTGCGGCAGCATTGCGGAACGCGTATGGCGCAACTGACACCACGGTGTAGGTGACTTGGGTGTCGCCGTCAGTTACGGTTGAGGGGATAACAACGTTTTCTCCGTCAAAGTATTTGGTAACTTTGACAGTATTGTCGGAAATCGTTTGGTACTGAAGTCCGTCGACAGTAAAAGTGTCGGCTAAAGATGTCAAAGTTCCCCCTGAAATCAACGATAGGGCGATGACAAGTTTTGACGTTAAGATTTTCATAAAAAATTAAAGTTTAGTTGATAAAATGCTTGTATAAAATTAATATATAAATCAAAATGATTGCAAAAATAAGCAAATACGTGCAAAATGTAGTGTGAATGAGCGTTAAAAATGTGTTAAATGTGTTTGTCGTGATTGGTGAATAAATTCTGAAGCGCGAGCCTTTTGGCACGAAAATTGTTGTAACCTATGGTATTGTAACCTTTAAATATTATAGTTGCGATGAATATAGCTGACATAAAGTCGCCGGCCGACATTAAAGACAAATCTGTGGCAGAACTCACCCAAATCAGTGGCGATCTGCGTAAAGCGCTGATTGCAAAACTTGCGGCCCATGGCGGTCATGTTGGTCCTAACCTTGGCTTCCTGGAAGCCACAGTAGCCCTCCATTATGTGTTTGATGCACCTAACGACAGGATAGTGTTTGATGTGTCGCACCAGACCTATGTCCATAAAATGCTCACCGGGCGTATCGCTGCGTTCCTTGACCCGGCAAAGTATGACGACGTGACCGGGTTTACTGATCCGGATGAGAGTGAGTATGACCTTTTTGAAATAGGTCACACTTCAACCTCGGTGTCATTGGCATCAGGTCTTGCCAAGGCTCGCGACCTTAAAGGTGAAGATTTTAATGTTGTAGCCGTTATAGGCGATGGCTCCCTCAGCGGCGGCCAGGCTTTTGAGGGGCTTGATTACGCGTCTGTGGCAAAGACCAATCTCATAGTCGTGGTCAATGACAATCAAATGAGCATAGCGCCAAATGAAGGCTCGCTTTATGATAATCTGGCTCTTCTCCGTCAAAGCAATGGCACTGCTGAACCTAATTATTTCAAGGCTTTGGGCTATGATTACATTTACGTGGCCAACGGAAACCGCCTTGAGGATTTGATTGCGGCTTTCCGTAAGGTTAAAGATACGGACCATCCGGTGGTTGTGCATCTCAACACTGAAAAGGGAATGGGACTTCCGGTTGCCGAGGAGCATAAAGAAGCATTCCACTTCCACGCGCCGTTCAATGTGGAAACCGGCGAGGCGCTTGCTAAAGCCCCGGCCGTGAGCTATCTCGGATTGTTTGCGCAATATATGCTCCAGCGCATGAAGTCCGATCCATTGACCGTGACACTTACCGCAGGGGTGCCTGGAGCTGTGGGCTTCGGACCCGCCGAACGCCGCGAGGCCGGACGCCAGTTCGTGGATGTGGGCATAGCCGAGGAACAGGCTGTTGCCATGGCCTCGGGGCTTGCCAAGGAAGGGTGTTCGCCCGTGATTGCCGAGCCTTCCACCTTCATCCAGAGGGCTTATGACCAGCTGTCGCAGGATGTGGCAATCAACTGTCAGCCGGTGACTCTTGTCACTTTTTATGGAGGGGTCTGGGGCATGAACGATGTCACTCATCTTGGGTTCTTTGATGTACCGATGATTTCAAACATCCCGGGCTGGCTCTTCCTTGTGCCGACATGCGCCGAGGAATATCTTGCCATGCTTGAATGGGCCATTAATCAGAAGCAGACGCCTGTCGTTGTCAAAACCCCGACTGGAGCTGTGGTTAACCGCGCCGGCGATTTCTCAGTTGATTATGCGTCTGTGGGATATGAGACGGTGCGCGACGGAGAGGATGTGGCTTTGATTGCCGCCGGCGATTTCCTCCCGTTGGCACTTGATGCTGCAAAAGCTGTGGCTGCGCGCGGTCTTAACCCTAAGGTCATAAATCCTCGTTATGTTTCTAAGATTGACCCGGCAGCCCTTGATGCGCTTGCCGGTTTCCGCAAAGTGATAACATTGGAGGATAACTCTGTTGATGGAGGCATGGGACAAAAGATTGCAGCCTATCTGAGTGAGCTCCCCGTGAAGGTGAAAGTTATGGGTCTGCCTAAAGAATTTGTTGATCGTTTCAATGCCGGTGAATTGCTTCGGAAGCAGGGGCTGACCCCCGAAGCTTTGGCAGAGATTATTGAAAAGCCGTAGATTTTGCGTAACTTTGCAGCGTAACTGCAAAATCATGAACTTACTTCGCAAACTACGCACTGAACTTAATTATGCATTTTATCGGGATGTGCAGTATCGCCGCAAGGCGTTACGCCATCTCGTTAAATTTTATCGACCTGATGCTCCGGTAGTTGGCAACATTAGCGAACGCGAACTGATATGCATGGCCGACGGTAAGCTCCTTCATGGCGGTCTGGCCGACCGACTGCGCAGTTTCTGCACGTTTTTTGCTTTTGCACGCCAGCACGGTTACCGTTTCGGCATATATTTCCGCAAACCATTCAGACTCGAGGATTATCTTGTGCCGAATCTCTATGACTGGACGGTAGCGGATTCGCATCTGAGTTTCAATTCTTCGGAAGCGGCTCCTATCTATCTCGGAACCACTTCGCAGGAAGGTGAGCGCGAACGCCTTTTCCAGCAAGATATTACCGAGCGTTTTCTCCGTCGCTACGGTAAAATGCAGAATCATATTTATTCTGCCTATTATTTTGCTGAGGATAATATTGCCCAGGACTTCCGCACACTCTTCAAGCCTTCGCCCCGACTGGAGGAAGCCCTTGACGGGGAGCTGGAGTCGCTGGGCAAGGAATATGTTTCGGTGTCGACGCGTTTCCTTGAGCTTTTAGGCGATTTCCATGAACCAGTGCCTTGTCTTACGTTGCCGCCGGCCGGGCAGGAAGCTCTGATAGAGCGTTGCCTGCAACAATTGTGTGCTATCCATGAGCGCCATGACAATATTAAGATGCTTGTCACATCCGATAGTCAGAGATTCGTTGATGCTGCCGCGAGGTTGCCGTTTGTCCACGTTGTAAAGGGGCGCATAGCCCATGTGGATACTGCCGATTCCTCGGACCACATGAAAACGTTCCTTGATTTTTTGCTTATCAGTCGTGCTAAAGCCGCCTACCAGCTTCAGACTCCTCCCATGTATGGCGGCAACTTCTCATTGCGCGCCGCTCAAATCGGCGATACTCCCTTCGAACGTCTCCAATTCTGTTGACATCTTTTGTTAGAAGGCGTTTTTCTCGCCGCGGAAAGCGTTGTAGACGGTTCGGGCCATAATCTTCATGTCAAGGAAAAAACTCCAGTGCTCGATGTACCATACATCGTGGCGCACACGTTCCTCCATCTGCCAAAGTTCCTCAGTCTGGCCACGGTAACCGTTGATTTGGGCCCATCCGGTTATGCCGGGCTTTATATAGTGGCGAACCATGTATTTGTCGATCAGTGCCGAATATTGCTCGGTGTGTGACAGCATGTGGGGGCGCGGGCCCACTATTGACATGTCGCCGAGCCAAACGTTGATGAACTGTGGCAGTTCGTCAAGCGAAGTGTGGCGTAGGAAATCGCCTATTTTTGTCTTTCGGGGGTCGTTCTTGGATGCCTGAAGGGTGTCGGAATCTTTGTTGACCTTCATTGTGCGGAATTTATAGCAATAAAATTCGCGGCCGAGATAGCCCGTGCGTTTCTGCTTGAAGAAAACCGGCCCGGGCGATGAGGCTTTTATGGCTATTGCTACCGGAATGAACACTATTGGCGAACAAATCAACGCTATGGATGAAAATGCAAAATCAAATGCCCGTTTCAGCAGTCGGTTACGCGCCTGTTTCAGTGGCTGGTGACGCACTGACAACACTGGAATCGAGCCAATAGCAAAGAGATCGAATGTTCGCGAGAGATGAAGGGTGATCTGGGGTACATAATAGCATTGCGTGACAGAGCTTTCCGCTATTTTTAGCGTGGCCTTGATCTCGTTTTCATCAGAGCCCGGGAGTGTGCAGAAAATCTCATCTACAGCATTGTTGCTCAGGAATTCGGGGAGATTGTCGAGCGTACCCTGATACAGCCCGGCCGGATTTTCGGGATGAGGTGAACTGTCAAAAAAACCGAGCACGCGATACCCGAAGCCCGAGTCGGAGGTGAGCTCGCGGTAAAGTCTGTGGCCGGTTGGATTGTCGCCTACTATCACAACTTTTGAGAAATTGCGCCCACGGCCGCGATAATGCTTGATAATGAGGCGCGAGACCGTCCACCATAGCGGGAACATTATGAACAGAATGCCGTAAAATTCGGCAAATGCCCTCAGGGGAATGTCGTCAATCTGTAGGAAAAACAGTCCGGCAATGAACACCGGAGCATGGAGAAGCACTGCTTTCAGGGAGGCGGCAAACACATGCTCCATGCCTATGGCGCGCCGTTTCTTTGTATTGGCGAGGATGTAGGCGGCAGGAATATATGCAATGTTGGCCAACAACCATATTGCTCGTGGATGGGGCACGTTGAATTCAGGTGTAAGCCACTCGGTTACGAAGAAGGCGATGTTGAGTATGATGAAGTCAACAGCTGTCAGTATACCCTGTATGTAACGTCCGTAGCGTCCTCTCTGATTTATGCCTGTCATTTTATGGTAAGAGATTGCCGTTGCCGCACGGTTCGGTTCTGTGCGGCAACGGATGGTTGAGTCATTATGTCGTTGCGCCTATGATGCAATCATGAAAGTTTTGCATCGATAAGCTTGATTTTTGATTCCAGTTCGGCAATGGAGTTTTTCAGTCGCTGGATGTTGCGTTCGATGTCACCGAGCATTGAAGCGCCCGAACGCGAGCGTGCCGACAGGAATGAAAGGTTGTTCTCGTAGGTTGCGAGTTCCGATTTGCGTGCTTCATAAGCGCGCATCATGCGGTCGCGCTCCCGGAGCATTTTGGTTTTGTCAGCTGAGAGTGCATCGATTGTTGATTCAAACGAGTCCATGCGTGCTCGCTTCTCGTGAATGTCGTATTTGTCAAACAGCTGGCGCACAACTTCGCGATATGTATCATGGAGTTTGTCCTTTTCGCGGAAAGGCACATGGCCTGTTTCCTGCCACTGGGTGCGGAGTGAATTGATTTCGTCGATCGCTGCTTTGCGGGTGTCGGCGGAGGTTTCGGCTTCGTTCAGTTCATTGAGGCGTGCTATGATTGCGCGTTTCGCTTTGAGGTTTGACTGCTCGGTGCGTCTCACTCCTGAGGTGGCTTCCTTTTTGCGGTTGAAGAAGGTGTTGCAGGCGGTTAGGAATCGCTGCCAGATGGCATCGCTCTGTTTTTTGGGAACAGGACCGATGGTTTTCCATTCTTTCTGAAGTTCCACCAATGTGTCGGCAGTTTTGCGCCATTCGCTGCTTTCGGCGAGAGCCTCAGCTTTTTCGCAGAGGCGTGTTTTGGCCTCGAGGTTTTCGTTAAGGCTGTTTTTCATGGTTTGGAAAAACTCAGCCTTGGCGGCGAAAAATTTATCGCAGCAGGCACGGAAACGGGCAAAGAGCTGGTTGTTGGCTTTGCGTGAAGCGTAGCCCAGTGATTTCCATTCTTTCTGGGCTTCCATAATGGTCTCGGTGGCTTTGTTCCATTGCGCATAAGTGCTGAGTTGTCCGAAATCAAGAGCTTCAATGCGTTCGCAAAGTGCTGTTTTGGCTGTTTCGTTGGCCTGCTCGCGCTGTTTGCGTTCTTCAAAAAATGCCTGATATTTTTTGTTGATTTCAGCTGAGGCGTCCTTGAACTGGCTCCATATATCTTCGCGTATATCTTTAGCAACCGGCCCTATTTCACGCCATTTGTCGTGGAGCTCCTGCAGGCGTCGAAAAGCAGTTACCACATCGGTCTCCTCGGTAAGGGCTTTTGCCTCGGCAATGAGAAGCTGCTTTTCTGAAAGATTTTTCTTGAAATCGTAGTCGCGGAGCTCGCGGTTTACTTTCCATTGATCGTAGAACAGTTCCACAACGTCCTGGAATGCCTTCCATGTCTGGGTGGTGAACTGCTGGGGTACCTCGCCGAGCGCTTTGAATTCAGTCTGGAGCTCTTTGGCGGCTGAGTAGTGGCGGTTCACATTGTCAGTGTCCTGTGCCATGCGGCTCAGCTCTTCTATGATTTCTCTTTTGCGTTCAAGAGCCTTTGTCTGGTCAGCTTCAATGCGCGCGCGATACTGGTTTTTCAGATCTTTGGCTTGTGTCATCAGCGCTTTGAATTCAGCTTCCTCAGCCACGGGTATCGGAGTGAACTGTTCGGCGTCGTTACCTGCGGCTATGAATTCATCACGTTGATAGGCCATCAGTTCATTGACAATGCCGTAGAATTGCTGCTTGATGCGGCTGAGTTCCTCGTTGGTTATCGCAGAGCCGTCGCCAGCCACAAGTTCGTTGAGCCTGGCTATTATGTCAGGGATTGTAACATGACTTTCAGCTTGGCTGGCGTCTGTGTTTTCTTCTGTAAGAGAGTCGGCTTCCGCCAAAATCTCCCCGTCCGGGTTGCCGGTTGTTGTCTCGGGGGTCAAGGATTGGTCAATGTTTTGCTGAGCATTTTCATTGACTTTTTCAAGGGATTCCATTGTCAAAGGGTGTTTATGATGGTTATTACACTGATTGGTTGCAGCCGGATTTTAGCAACCCGACGGTTAATCGGAGTCAAAAATAGTTATAATTTCCTTATAAACCAATAAATCCTGTCAAAAAAATCCCTGATGTTGCGAATCTTTACTGCGGAAGCGGGGAAATGGCCCGTAAGACTTGTTCGGTTTTGGCACTTGTGATAAAAGATAATCGGCTGTCTCCCGACAGCCGATGAATCTTTAACCTTAAATCTAAG
>ENA-ORCP01002696-ORCP01002696.1-human-gut-metagenome-genome-assembly--contig:-NODE-2696-length-13976-cov-4.212245_pt1 | contig 13976 bp, 12 predicted proteins | sample MGYA00242990_ERZ507991 | MGnify/ENA primary metagenome ERZ507991 (study PRJEB26167, sample SAMN06115496) | human gut metagenome | host: Homo sapiens | place: China:Henan | collected 2015-05-07... | reverse complement strand
TTGCTTTGAAATCAAGTACAATAGTATATGTTATTGTTTAGCTGCGAAAAATGTTAAATTCTGTTTAGCTTGTTTTGCGATAAAGCAATGGGGGTGAATATTGTGTCAGGAATGAAATTTTTCTCTGATAATATCAGATCATATGATTATATTTTTGCGGAACGATCTTGTTACGGAATAGGTGCGGACTGTCTGACTGATGCAAATTTCTCTTTTTACAGAATAGGTATATGTAAATGCAGACTGTGATGTATAATCACGGTCTTTTTATTTTTATTTATTTAATTTTGGAGGTAAATAATGTCTAAGAAAGTTGCGATTATTATGGGCAGCGACAGCGATTTTCCTGTTGTAAAGGATGCGGCTGTTGAACTCAAAAAACTCGACATTCCTTATGAGATCCATGTTATGTCTGCACACAGAACTCCTGAAGAAGCTTCTGAGTTTGCTAAGAATGCAAAGAAGAATGGATTCGGCGTAATTATTTCTGCTGCAGGTATGGCTGCTCATCTTGGAGGTGTTCTTGCTGCACAGACTATACTCCCTGTAATTGGTATCCCTGTCAGCGGTTCACGACTTGACGGAATGGATGCCCTCCTTGCAACAGTTCAGATGCCTAAGGGGATTCCGGTTGCAACAGTTGCAATAAACGGGGCAGGAAATGCAGGTATCCTTGCAGCTCAGATGCTCGCTTTATCTGATGATACAATTGCTGAAAAGCTTGAAAAGATGAAGGTTGATATGCGTGAAGCTGTTATTGAAAAGGATAAGAAGCTTCAGGAAGAAGCAGCAAAAATATAAGTTTGCAGCTTCAGGTCTATGTCCGAACTTTTTTAGATTTAAAGAGTTATAAATATTAAGGTTATGCCTTATTTCAATTTTGAAAGGAAGTATTAAAATGGAGAATTTACAGAAGACAGAGCAGCTTTATGAGGGAAAAGCAAAAAAGGTTTATGCAACATCAAATCCTGACTACGTTATTGTTGACTATAAGGATGATGCTACTGCATTTAACGGTGAAAAGAAGGGTACTATCAGAGGTAAGGGCGTAATCAATAACAAGATGTCTAACTATATGTTCAAGCTTCTTGAAAAGGAAGGCGTTCCAACTCATCTTGTTGAAGAGATCAGCGACCGTGAAACTATCGTTAAAAAGGTTGAGATCGTTCCTCTCGAAGTAATCGTAAGAAATGTTGCAGCAGGCAGCTTTTCAAAGAAGCTTGGCATCCCTGAGGGTACTCCTCTCAAGACTCCTACACTTGAATTCAGCTACAAAAATGATGACCTCGGTGATCCATTTATCAATGATTACTACGCACTTGGTCTCGGACTTGCTACAAAGGAAGAAATTGCAGACATCACAAAGTATGCTTTTATGGTAAATGACTTTATGGTTAAGTTCTTTAAGGAACTTAATATCGACCTTATTGACTTCAAAATTGAATTTGGCAGATTCCATGGCAAAATTATTCTCGCAGACGAAATTTCACCTGATACATGCCGTTTCTGGGACAGCACAACTCATGAAAAACTTGACAAGGATCGTTTCCGCAGAGATATGGGCGGCGTTGAAGAGGCTTATCAGGAAATAATGAAGAGAATTTTCGGAGAATAATCGATGGGTGGTTTTTTTGGAGCAGTTTCAAAAAATGACTGCATAAGCGATGTCTTCTTCGGTACAGACTATCACTCACATCTTGGTACAAGACGAGGCGGTATGACCGCATATTCTGATAAGCTTGGCTTTCAGAGGAGTATTCACAGTATAGAAAATTCACCGTTCAGAACAAAATTTGAAGCTGACGTTGAATCCATGAGCGGCAATCTTTGTATAGGTTGCATAAGTGATACAGATCCGCAGCCTATACTTCTTCGCTCTAAGCTTGGTCTTTATGCTGTGTGTACTATTGGTGTTATAAACAATTCCGATCAGCTGCAGAATGAGATACTTGACAGCTGCCTTGCAAGCTTTGAAACAATGAGCAGCGGTAATGTTAATTCAAGCTCTTTGGTCGGAGCTTTGATCGCACAGAAGGATTCATTTGTTGAAGGCATCAAGTATGCTCAGGAGAAGATCGACGGCACGATCTCACTGCTCATTTTGACTAAGGACTGTATTATTGCGGCAAGAGATAAAGTCGGCAGACTTCCTATAGTAATAGGTAAACGTGATGACGGTTACTGCTTGTCCTTTGAATCGTTTGCGTTTCAGAAGCTTGGTTACGAAACATATCGTGAATTGCTGCCGGGTGAAATTGTAAAGGTCACAGCTGACAGCTGCGAGGTGCTTGCAAGCGGCAGAGATGAAATGAAGATATGTTCATTCCTTTGGACGTATTATGGCTATCCGAACTCAATTTATGAGGGCGTGACAGTTGAAACAATGCGTACAAGAAACGGTGAGATAATGGCTGAGACGGACATCAAAAACGGTAATCTTCCTGATGTCGACTATGTTTGCGGCGTACCTGATTCAGGTGTGCCTCATGCCATAGGATATGCAAACCGAAGCGGTATCCCGTTTGCAAGACCGTTTATAAAGTATACTCCGACATGGCCGAGAAGCTTTATGCCGCAAAGTCAGGCTATGCGTAACCGTGTTGCAAAAATGAAGCTTATCCCTGTCCATGAGCTTATTGAGGGCAAGAAACTTCTTTTTGTTGATGACAGTATCGTTCGTGGTACGCAGATGCGTGAAACCGTTGAATTCCTTTATGCAAACGGTGCTAAGGAAGTACATATGCGTTCGGCTTGTCCTCCCATTATGTATGGCTGTAAATACCTTAACTTCTCAAGAAGCAATTCTGAGCTTGATCTTATCGCCCGTAAGATAATTGATGAGTTTGAAGGGGCTGAAGGTGTTAAGTATATTGAAGAATACAGCAATGCTAATACTGAAAGAGGTAAAAAACTCAGAGCAGAAATCTGTAAACGTCTTAAGCTGACATCTCTTGAATTTCAGTCACTTGAAGGAACTGTTCAGGCAATCGGTCTGCCTGGATGCAAATTGTGCAGCTATTGCTGGAATGGAAAGGGATGACCTGTTTTGTTTGGTAGTATACACGAAGAATGTGGTGTTTTTGCTGTTTACAGCAAGGAATCTACTGATGTTGCAATGGAAGCTTACCTTGGCTTGTATGCTCTTCAGCACAGAGGTCAGGAATCCTGCGGCATCGTTGTAAATGACTGCGGTGTGTTCAGTTATCATAAGGATCTCGGACTTGTTCACGAGGTTTTTGATAAGGATACACTTGCAAAACTCGGAACGGGCAATATTGCCATAGGTCATGTAAGATACTCTACAACAGGCAATTCAAACCGCAGCAATGCTCAGCCGCTTGTTGTGCGTCATGTCAAAGGACCTCTTGCCATTGCTCATAACGGCAACCTTGTAAATGCCCGTGAGCTGCGTGAGCAGTATGAGCTTAAAGGTGCTATTTTCCACACAACAAATGATACGGAAGTTATTTCCTATGCAATAACGGAGCAGCGTCTTGTCTGTCCGTCAATAGAAGAAGCGGTCGCTAAGGCAATGGAAAAATTGAAGGGTGCATTTTCAATTGTTGTAATGTCACCTAAAAAGCTTATAGCAGCTCGTGATCCGATAGGTTTTCGTCCGTTGAGCCTTGGCAAAATGAGTGACGGCTCATATGTCGTTGCATCGGAAACCTGTGCTTTTGACAGCATCGGTGCGGATTTTATCCGTGATATTGAACCCGGAGAAATGATAGTTATTGACGAAAACGGAGTGCGTTCCGATAAGTCGCATTGCGGTAAAGAAAAACCGCACCTCTGTGTTTTTGAATATGTTTATTTTGCTCGTCCAGATTCGGTTATTGAGGGTGTGAGCGTACACAGAGCACGTCTTAAAGCAGGTGAATATCTCTGGAAAGAACATCCTGTTGAGGCTGATGTTGTTGTCGGAGTTCCTGACAGCGGACTTGATGCGGCATTGGGATTATCCAGAGCTTCGGGTATACCTTACGGCGTCGGCTTTATAAAAAACCGTTACGTCGGCAGAACTTTTATTCAGCCAAGTCAGGCTGAACGTACCAATTCGGTAAAAATCAAGCTTAATGTTATTAAAGATACTGTTAAGGGCAAGAGAGTTATCCTTGTTGATGACAGTATTGTAAGAGGCACGACCTCAAAACGTATAGTAAATCTTATCCGTGAGGCAGGAGCAAAAGAAATTCATATGAGAATATCATGCCCTCCTTTTAAAAATCCTTGTTTCTTCGGAACGGATATTGACAGCCGTGAAAATCTTATTGCCTGCAAAATGTCTATTGATGAGATAGCAAAGGAGATGGCAAAAGGAGATCGGTGCTGATTCTCTCGGTTATCTCAGCATTGACGCTGTCAATAATGTTGCCGAGGGGGCAGGCACGGGATTCTGTGATGCCTGCTTCTCAGGAAACTATCCTGTTGAAGTACCGAAGGAAATGCCGAAGGATAAGTTTGAATTTAAAATTGGCGGAAAGAAATAATCACCTTATATTTCGGACTGCACCTACTTAAGAAAGGTTTGGAAATCAAATGAAAAGTTTTTCTGAAAGCTATAAAGAAGCAGGCGTTGACGTAACAGCCGGCTATAAGGCAGTAGAGCTTATGAAGGCTCACGTTGCAAAGACTATGACAAGCGGCGTACTTTCCGGTATTGGCGGCTTCGGCGGTCTTTTTGAACTTGATATGACTGGTATCACAAAGCCTGTCCTCGTATCAGGTACAGACGGCGTTGGCACAAAGCTTAAAATTGCTTTTTTAATGGACAAGCATAATACAGTTGGTATCGACTGTGTAGCAATGTGCGTAAATGATATTATCTGCTGCGGTGCTAAGCCACAGTTCTTCCTTGACTATATTGCTGTTGGCAAGAACTATCCTGAAAAGGTCGCTGATATTGTTTCAGGTGTTGCTGAAGGCTGTATCCAGTCCGGCTGTGCGCTTATCGGCGGTGAAACAGCTGAAATGCCGGGTTTTTATCCTGAGGATGAGTATGACCTCGCAGGTTTTTCTGTTGGTGTTGTTGATAAAGATAAGATCCTTGATCCTGACTCACAGAAGGCAGGAGATGTGATGATCGGCATTAAGTCAAGCGGTGTTCATTCCAACGGTTTCTCACTTGTAAGAAAGGTGTTCACAGTAAATGAACAGAATCTTGCACGTCACTATGGCGACCTTGGTACAACTCTCGGCGAATGTCTCCTTACTCCTACAAAAATTTATGTAAAGGCTGTTATGAGCCTTCTTGATGCCGTAACAGTTAAGTCTATCAGCCATATCACAGGCGGCGGCTTCTATGAAAATATCCCACGTTCTCTTCCAAAGGGTATTTCAGTAAAGATCGAGCGCAGTGCTGTTCAGGTTCTTCCGATTTTCAATGTGATTAAGGAAGTCGGCAAAATTCCTGAAAGAGATATGTTCAACACATTTAACATGGGTGTTGGTATGACAGTTGTTGTTGATAAGAACGACGTTGACAAGGCTATTGCTGCTATCAAGACAGCAGGTGAGGACGCTTATGTTCTCGGTGAGCTTGTTGACAGCGACGAAGGTGTAGTAATCGCATAATTATCTCGGGATCGGTGCTTTCGGGTGCTGATTCCGATTTGTGTATCATATAAACCTAAAATCTTAAAAGGAGTTCATTTTCCGCTTTGGAAAATGGTCAATGCTATGAAAAATATTGTTGTACTTGTTTCCGGAGGCGGAACTAATCTCCAGGCGCTTATTGATGCTGAACGCAGGGGAGATATTGCAGACGGCAAAATAACCTGTGTCATCTCATCAAAGGCAGATGCATATGCTTTGACCCGTGCAGAAAATGCGGGAATTGCTACCCGTGTTCTTGTCCGTAAGGACTTTTCCGATACAAAGGCATACAGTGCTGCTGTTCTCAATGCACTTAATGAAGAAAATGCTGACCTTGTTGTTCTTGCAGGCTTTATGACAATTCTTGATGAAAGCGTTACAAAGGCTTATCCGTATAAGATAATAAATGTCCACCCTGCATTGATACCGTCTTTCTGCGGCAAAGGCTATTATGGCTTAAAGGTGCATGAAGCAGCTCTTGCATACGGAGTTAAAGTCAGCGGCGCAACAGTTCATTTTGTAAATGAAGAAGCTGATGCAGGTGCAATAATTCTTCAGGGTGCAGTTGAAGTTGAAAATGATGATACTCCCGAAACGCTCCAGAGAAAAATTATGGAAAATGTGGAATGGAAGCTGCTGCCTAAGGCTGTATCACTTTTTTGTCAGGATAAGATCGAAATTTGTGACGGAAAAGCTTATGTAATTGAGTGATATACATATTGAGAGGTCTTGTATATGAATGAGAATAAATTTGATTGCAAGGCTGAACTTTATGCAAAATACCGTTCATCATATCCAACTGCACTTGTGGATATGCTTTATGAGGAAAGCGGAGCAAACGCAGTTGCGGATATAGGTGCAGGTACAGATATTTTTACAAAGTGCCTTGCTTAAAGCCATGGAAAGTTACAGCTGTTGAACCCAATGCTGATATGGCAGAACAGTTTAAGTTTGAGGTAGGCGACAAGGCAGAACTGCTTTCGGCTCCTGCCGAAAACACGGGTCTGCCTGATAATTCAGTAGGTCTTGTTACAGCCGCATAATCTTTTCATTGGTTTGATGAAGAGTTGTTCAAGGCAGAATGTAAGCGTATACTCGTGCCGAATGGTTGTCTTGACAACAGCGAAGTAAGAGATAAGGAAAGTTTTATCGGAGAAGTGCTTTCAAGGTCTTGTGCGCCGTGTAAAGGTACGGTGCTTTACAATAATTTTAAAGTGACATTATCTGAGCTTTTTGACAGATGCAGCGTAAACGGTGTTGTTACTATACCTCGAATAGCTTGCTGCTATTTATATAAGGACGTGTAATGCTATATAGCTTTACATAAAAATGATATATTTACCGAATCTCTGCTTGGAGATACCCAAACACAGAAAGGAATTATGATTAAAATGAAAATGCTTTCATTGGAAAACGAGCTTAAAGAAAATGCATACCCCGGAAGAGGGATCGTAATTGGCAAGTCTGCGGACGGCAAATATGCTGTAACAGCTTATTTTATTATGGGCAGAAGTGAAAACAGCCGCAACAGAGTTTTTGTACCGACAGCTGACGGTATCCGTACAGAAGCTTTCGATCCATCAAAAATGGTTGATCCGCACCTTATCATTTATGCGCCTGTTCGTGTGCTTGGCAATAAAACTATTGTAACAAACGGTGACCAGACAGATACTATCTACGAACTTATGGATAAGCAGCAGACATTTGAACAGGCTCTCCGTACAAGAGAATTTGAAGATGATGCACCAAACTTCACACCGAGAATTTCAGGTATTATCCATACTGAAAATGGCGGAATGAACTATGCAATGTCAATTTTGAAGAGTGCCAACGGAAACGGTGATTCCTGCCAACGTTATACATTTGCATACAGCAATCCGATCGCAGGTGAAGGTCATTTTATTCACACATATATGGGCGACGGTAATCCGCTTCCAAGCTTTGAAGGCGAGCCTAATCTTGTTGAAATGACAAATGACGATATTGATACATACACATCAAAGGTATGGAATGCACTTAATGCAGATAATAAGGTATCACTTTTTGTACGCTATATTGACCTTGAAAGCGGCAAAGCTGAAACAAGGATCGTAAATAAGAATACAAAGTAATTTTCAAAAATTCGGGGAGGATTTAAAAATGAACGAAATGCAGTTAAAGTACGGCTGTAACCCAAATCAGAAGCCATCAAGAATTTATATGGCAGACGGCAGCGAGCTTCCGATAGAAGTTCTCAACGGCAAGCCCGGATATATCAATCTTCTTGACGCTTTTAACGGCTGGCAGCTTGTTAAGGAGCTTAAAAAGGCAACAGGACTCTGTGCAGCAACATCATTCAAGCACGTTTCGCCTGCGGGTGCAGCAGTAGGACTTCCTCTTACAGATACACTTAAAAAGATATATTGGGTAGATGATCTTGAGCTTTCTCCGCTTGCCTGTGCATATGCAAGAGCAAGAGGCGCAGACAGAATGTCATCATACGGTGATTTTATTGCTCTTTCGGATGTATGTGATGTTCCGACAGCAAAGATGATCCAGCGTGAAGTTTCAGACGGTGTAATTGCGCCGGGATATACAGATGAAGCTCTTGAGATCCTTAAATCAAAAAGAAAAGGTACATATAATATCGTAAAGATAAACGAAAATTATGTTCCCGCACCAATTGAAACAAAGCAGGTTTACGGTATCACATTTGAGCAGGGAAGAAATGAGCTTGATATTAATAATGAACTCCTCGCAAATGTTGTAACAGAAAACAAAAATATCCCCGAAGATAAAAAGCGTGATCTTCTTATCTCACTTATCGTACTTAAATACACACAGTCCAACAGCGTTTGCTATGTAAAGGACGGACAGGCTATCGGTATCGGTGCAGGTCAGCAGTCGAGAATCCATTGCACACGTCTTGCAGGTCAGAAGGCTGATAACTGGTGGATGCGTCAGTCGCCAAAGGTTCTCGGACTTCAGTTTATTGATGATATTCGCCGTGCAGACAGAGATAACGCTATTGATGTTTATATGTCACCAGATGAATATATGGATGTTCTTGAAGACGGTGCATGGCAGAAGATATTCAAGGTAAAGCCTGAAATCTTTACAGCTGAAGAAAAGAAGGCATGGCTTGCACAGAATACAGGCGTATGCCTTGGTTCAGACGCATTCTTCCCATTCGGAGATAATATTGAACGTGCTCATAAGAGCGGCGTTGAATATATCGCACAGCCGGGCGGTTCTATCCGTGACGATAACGTAATTGATACTTGCAATAAGTACAACATTGCAATGGCATTTACAGGAATCAGACTTTTCCACCATTAATTAAAAGGGCAAAATGGGAATGAAAAAACGTTCCCATTTTGTTATATGAAGGGACATGACACAAAGATGAAGAAAAAATTAGTTATTGCAGTGGCAGCCACTCTTATGCTTGCTGCCTGCTCAAACATAGGTGATGCAATAGAAAATACAGCAACTGATACTGCTTCTGAAACAAATTCTGTGACAGAACCGGAAACCGAATCGGAAGCTGCAACAGAAGAAATTACAACTGAAACTGAAATTGTATCGGAAATCAATACTGAAGCCGAAACAACGGAAGATGTAGAGACAGATGTTTATTCGGGAACAGGGTATACTTTAAATGTTGATCCTGAAAAGTGGATAGATGTTATTGAGTATAAGCAGAAGATTGCCGAAACAGCAGAAGAAATTAATACAGAATTGGATTTCAGTGCCGATGATTATTCAGAAATGTGTGACGCATTCTGGGTATATGCCGATCTTGCAGACAGCGAGTTTTCGGCAAATGTTAATGTTGTTTCACAGAATATCGGTGCCGATGCAAATATGGATGCAGACGTTTTAGGACCTTATATGGAAGAAAGTTATTCGGCAGTTGAAGGCTATACATTCCTTGGTTGGGAATCGGTTGTTATAAATGGTTCTGATTGTCTGAAATGCGGTCTTGAAGTTGAGCAGTCTGGAATTACCGTAAGAATGCAGCAGTATATTTTCCTTAAAAATGGCTTGCAGACGGTGTTTACTTTAACAGCAAGTGATGACAGTTTTGAAACTGTACTTCCTGATTTTGAAGAAATGATAAGTACGATTTATCTGGATTAAGCTTTTATATTGCTGAAAGGATTGGTAGAATGAAAATATTAGTAGTTGGCGGCGGCGGCCGTGAACATGCAATTATAATGAAGCTTGCAGAAAGCAAGCGTGTGGAAAAGCTTTATTGCACACCCGGCAACGGTGGTATTTCGAGATATGCAGAGTGCTTTGATGTAAAGGCTACTGACATTACAGGGGTAGTTGCTCTTGCCAAGCAGCTTAAAGTTGATATGGTGGTAGTTGCTCCTGATGATCCGCTTGTACTTGGTATGGTAGATGCACTCAATGCTGAAGGCTTTATGACATTTGGTCCAAATAAGGCAGCTGCAATTATTGAAGGCAGCAAGGTTTTCTCAAAGGAACTTATGAAAAAGTATAACATTCCTACTGCAAAGTATGAGACCTTTACAGATAGTGCATCTGCTATTTCGTATCTTAAAGAACAGAACAGCTACCCTGCAGTAATAAAGGCTGACGGACTTGCTCTCGGAAAGGGAGTAATTATTGCAGCAGATGAAGCTGAGGCTGTTGCGGCAGTAAAATCAATGATCGATGATAAGCAGTTCGGAGAAAGCAGCTCAACAGTTGTTATTGAAGAATTTCTTACCGGACCTGAGATCTCTGTATTGTCATTTACAGATGGTAATGTTGTTGTTCCAATGGTTTCGTCAATGGATCATAAACGTGCGCTTGACGGTGATAAGGGATTGAATACAGGCGGTATGGGAACAATTGCGCCAAATCCGTTCTATACCGAAGAAGTTGCAAAGGAATGTATGGAAAAAATATTTATTCCAACGATTAATGCAATGAATGCAGAGGGCAGAAAGTTCAAAGGCTGCCTTTATTTCGGACTTATGGCAACACCAAAGGGCGTGAAAGTCATCGAGTATAACTGCAGATTTGGAGATCCCGAAACACAGGTCGTCCTTCCGCTTCTTGATACAGATCTTTGTGATATTTTTGAGGCAGTTTATAATGAAAAGCTTGCTGATATGGATATTAAGTGGAAAAATGAGTGCTGTTCATGTGTAGTTATGGCAAGCGGCGGCTATCCGCAAAGCTATGATAAAGGCATTGAAATGTTTGGCATGGACGATAAAGGACAGGTCGACGGCGTGTTTGTATATCATGCAGGCACTAAGTATGAAAACGGAAAGTTCTACACAAACGGCGGACGTGTTATCGGTGTAACAGCAACAGGTGCAACATTGCAGAAAGCACTTGATAGATCATATGCAGCAGTAGAAAAAATCAAATTTGATAAAGCACATTACAGAAAAGATATAGGAAAGCGTGCATTATCAGCTAAGTAAAAAAATCCGACAATAATGTGTAAAAAACATTATTGTCGGATTTTTTATTTGTCTGACTGTTTTGAATGACGTTCCTCATACTTATGTTTTGTTGCCAAACCGCCTCTTATGTGACGTTCTTTTTTATTTATTTCAAGAATTTCTTTTACTGCCGGGTAAAGCTGTGGGGCGATTACAGGCAGTTTTTCGGTTATGTCCTTATGTATGGTCGTCGGTAATTAGAAATGCTTTTTCAAGCCCAATCTCGCCGAAGGCTTTTAGATAGATGTCTATATTTCCGTTATTGTCGACTTCGATACGGTCAATGATCTTTTTTAGCTGGGCATTAGTCACGGCTGACAGGTCGGTGATGCTTTCCATGTCGGCAAAGGTTTGGTCGAGCAGCGTATCAAGCATTTCGCTGCGGTTGAGATTATACTCGGTAATGGTTAGTTCGTTTTTGATACGTTCAAGGTCGGCATTGATGCTTTTCAGTTTGGCATTAAGTTCCTCACGGGAGATAAGTTCATCAACATACATATCCATATACTTTTGGCGCTGTTTTTCAAGTGAGGTGCGCTTATTGTCGAGTTCATCGAAACGGTTCTGATTTTCGTTTGAATCGTGGTAGAGTGTATTGAACCTAGATACAATGTGTTTTACCATTGTATTTCGGTTTTTCAGCGAGTGGGAAAAGTATTCCTGAAGATTTTGGGTAAGGACCTGCTCGTCAAGGACGACAGCGTTCGGGCAGGCATCTGTGCCGCGCATATTTCTTACGCTGCATACCCAGCGGTAATTGCCTTTATAGCAGGTACGGCGAAAAGAGTAACCACATTCTTTACATTTTATGAGTGTACTGAAAAGGTGTTTGCTGCTTTGTCGTTCGTGGTCGTGGGTAAAAGCGTTTTTGCGTTTTTCAAGGGTCTGCTGTGCTTTATTGAAAAGTTCGTTGCTTATAATTCGGAGTTCGGGACGTTCGGTGACGAGCCACTCGTCCTCATTTTTCTTTACACGCTTGCTTGTGAGGAAGTCTTGGATCTCCTCTTTGCCGTTGATGATTTTGCCAATATAGATGCTGTTTGCGAGGATCCTTGAAATGGAGTTCTGTGTCCACGCATTGCCGCGTTTGGTTTTGATGTTTCGTTCGTTAAGGATATTGGCAATTTTGATCGTGCCAAAGCCTTCGGTGGTATAGAGGTTAAAAATTTCGTTAATGATCTTTGCTTCGTTTGGATTGACGGTGAGGTTGAAATAGTCACCGTTGGTTTTGTCGTAACCATAGACGAAGTTCGGAACTCGTCCTTTTTCAGCATTGATCTTCTTTCCGAATTTTATACGCTTGGAGGTGTTGGCAGATTCCTCCTGTGCAAGTGCACCGAAGATAGTAAGTACGAACTCAGAATTGCCGAGGACGGTCTGATTTGCGGTGAGAAATACAGTTTCGATATTAAGTGCTTTAAGCTTGCGTATGCTTTGGAGAAAATCAACGGTATTTCGTGCGAAACGTGAAATATCTTTGACGATGACCATTTCAAACAATCCACTCTGAGCATCTTTCATAAGCTTAAGAAATTCATATCTTTTTTTTGTTTTGGTTCCGGAGATACCTTCATCAGCATATAGCCGTACAAGATTGTAACCATTTTTTTCAGTAAATTCCGTAAAAAATATCTTCTGAGCTTCAAGGCTGTTAAGTTGATCTTCCTTATCGGTTGAAACTCGGCAGTATGCGGCTACGTTCATGTGCGCACCTCCTATTATAGTTTAAACAATTATATTGCAGAAATTTTTTGAAAGGGATTTTTTATCATTAAATATTTAGTATGTAAATATTTGGACAAATATTCATTATATCAAACCTAAAAATTATTTATAATAGATTGTATAATATCTGAAGTTCATCTAAAAATATAGGGTTATCATCACAAATCAAAATGCGCATGGGTCACCTGTTCTTTCTGTGGATACATAGTTAGGATCGTCTGGAATATATGTTCATGATCGAGGTAAGCAGTTTGTAATTCTCCATGATAAGTATCGGCAATTCTGCGGATACTCTTCATACCGAAACCGTGCGTGGAGGACTCTTTTTTGGTTGTCAGCCATTCATGCCTGAAATTTTGCGGAGGTCTGTCCATACATGAATTCTTCATGGTAATCAAAATGCCGTGCAAGGGAGAAAAAAGCTCCACATGGAGGAAAATCCATCCGGATGGAACCTTATCGGCAGCCGTTACCGCGTTATCAAGCAGATTGCAGAAAAGTGCAGTCAGGTCAGTATCTGAAAGAAAATCAATGGAGTGATTTTCAATCGCAACTTCAAATCGTATACCTTTTGTGTGGCAGAAGGTCTGATAACGAAGCAGTGTTGCGTTAAGCAGGGGATTATCACAGATGCGAATGGAGGGTGCCAATTGTTCGGAGTGTATGAGTGCCTGGATATATTGGTCAAGTTCGGTGTATCGTTTCTGCTGATTTAAGATGGAAATGGAAAGCAGATGATTCCGGATGTCATGGATCAGTGTCCGGCGGGCAGTGTCCTGTGAAATCAGTGCGGTGTTATATTCCGCAAGATTTTGCTCTTTTTGAAGTTGAAGTTTTAATTGCAGCAGATCAGAGTTGCGTTTATTGTTGTAGTTGTAGAGTGCATAAACCAGAAATAATATGACGAGGAGCAACACTGTTGTAATAAAAATTATGCAATTGCTTAAGGAACTTTCTGGAAACTGTAAGCCAAAAATATATAACAGGATGCTGACAAACATAGAACAGAAAGTTATAGCAGCTAGAAAAAAAGAACCGTGATCGGGAGAAATGGGAGTGGTTATAGGCCATTTCTTTTGGAAGCATATCAGGATGAATACTATGCAAAGATATAATGTTTTACATAGTATAGTTGATAAAAATAACAGGTGAATGTCTGTCGACCATGTATTCCAATAATGATCTGAGAGTAAGGAGAGCAGGGAG
>ENA-ORCP01002685-ORCP01002685.1-human-gut-metagenome-genome-assembly--contig:-NODE-2685-length-14011-cov-5.300057_pt1 | contig 14011 bp, 11 predicted proteins | sample MGYA00242990_ERZ507991 | MGnify/ENA primary metagenome ERZ507991 (study PRJEB26167, sample SAMN06115496) | human gut metagenome | host: Homo sapiens | place: China:Henan | collected 2015-05-07... | reverse complement strand
CTCTGGTCTGCACCAGATCAGGAAGTAAGGGAACGGCAGAAGTTCAAAAAGGAAAGAAAAATAAAAGGACGTACCATGAAAGTACGTCCTTTCCCTTATTCTGCTTCCTGCAGATAATAGCCGATGCCTCGCTCGGAGATCAGCTCGGCCTTCGAGCCGACCGCACGCAGCTTGCGGCGCACAAGTGTCAGATAAACCTCGATGTTATTGTAGGTCGCGTCCCTGCCTGCTCCCCAGACCTTCTGGTGCAGCATTTCACGCGGCAGCACCTGTCCCGGTTCCCGCAGGAACATCTCTACAAGCTGCAGCTCCTTGCCGGACAGACGGACTTCGCCGTCATTGCTCGACAGCACACAGCGGCCGCGGTCGAGCGTCAGGTCGCCGGCGGTCAGGATTTCACTCTGCATCATTCTCGGCCGACGTGCCAGTGCATTGACATGCGCCAAAATCTCATCGCTCTGGCACGGACGCATGAGTACATTGTCCGCACCCGCATTCAGAATACGGATACGCGCCCGCGCGGTCGTGTGACCTGCCATGACGAGCAACGGTGTCATATCACCGCTTTCGCGCAGAGAGTACACCGCGTCGACGGTCTTCTCATCCAGCTTAGTGGCATTGTACACGATTACATCATATATATTCTCCGAAATATCAAGCGTGTCGCTCTCCGGCTGCTGATCATACAGAATATGTTCATGCTTGAAGGTGGCGAACAGGCGCTCGTCCTGCTCTGCATTGATTAACAAAATACGCATGAGAACATCTCCTCCTATCGGTGTAACCATTGTGCCGAACTTGTGTGGATTTTTTGTGTATAGCTTATGGATAAATTGTTAAATTGATTCTTTTTCATCAAGCTGCCGTCAAGCGATACGGCAACCCATTTTCAACATTCACGGAATATAAAAGGGAGAAAACAATGTTTTCTCCCCTTTTCGCAATTTACAGAACAATAAGCTGCTTGGACGCATCGGTCAGATCAATGCAGCCGTCCTCAATGACGTACAGCATATCCTCAATACGCACGCCAAACTTGCCCGGCAGATAAATACCCGGCTCTGCGGTGACGATACTGCCTGCCGGCAGCGGCGCTTCTCCGCGCGGAGAAGCAACCGGAGCCTCGTGGATCTCCAGTCCTACACCATGGCCGAAGCCGTGGCCGAAGGCATCACCGTAGCCTGCCGCCTCGATAATCTTACGGCCTGCCGCGTCAACGTCCCGACCGGTCACACCGGCCTTGCAGGCAGCAATGCCTGCAAGCTGTGCGTTCAGCACCGTATCGTACACGGTCTGCATCTCGTCGGTGACATGACCGACCGCGACCGTGCGCGTCATATCCGAGCAGTAGCCGTCATAGATGCAGCCGAAGTCCATCGTCACGAAATCGCCCGTTTGAATGGTCTTTTCACCCGGTACACCATGCGGCTTGGAGCTGTTCGCGCCCGAAACGACGATCGGGTCAAACGACATGTTCTCCGCACCGTAGTGCAGCATGAGGTAGGTCAGCCGTGCCGCGATCTCCTTCTCGGTCACGCCGACCTTGATGTCGTTCAGCACCTCCTCAAGCGCCTGCTCGGCGATTCGCTGTGCCGCGACGATCTTCTCAACCTCGTCCTCTTCCTTGCACATGCGCAGCTGCTCCACACCGTCCTCGAGACGGACAGCTGTCGCGTGCAGCGCCGTGCCCCAGGACATGAACTCCGCATAGGTAAGCGTTTTGTCCTCGAGAGCGACCTTTTTCGCGCCGTCCTCGTCAAGCAACTCATTGATAAGCGCAGAGTAACTCTGCCCCGCCTTGATCTCGCGCACTTCAAAATCCTTGATGGCCGCGTGTGCCGCTTCGACATAACGGAAATCCGTGAAGAATACCGCCTGTTTAGCCGACAGGTACACCGCGCCTGCCGTCGAGTGAAAACCCGTGGCGTAGCGACGGCTGATCTCGCTGGTCAGCACCAGCGCGTCATACGGCTGCTCGAGCAGCATGGCACGCAGTTCGTTTCTTTTCATGGTAATCGCCTCTTAAATATTAGCCGATGATGGATTTTACCGCATCCACGGCGAGCAGATAGCTGTGCTTGCCGAAGCCTGCAATGACGCCCGCACACACCGGTCCGATGACCGACTTGTGGCGGAATTCCTCGCGCGCGTGCACGTTGGACATATGTACCTCCACGCAAGGCAGGCGCACAGCCGCAATCGCATCGCGGATGGCGTAGCTGTAGTGCGTGTACGCACCGGCGTTCATGATGATCGCATCGCAGTCCTCACGAGCCGCGTGAATGCGGTCGATCAGCGCACCCTCGGAGTTGGACTGGAATACCGCGCATTCCATCCCCAGACGTTCGCACTTCTGTACAACCTCCGCATTGATGGATGCCAGCGTGTTCGAACCATAAATGCCCGGCTCGCGCTGACCGGTCAGATTCAGGTTAGGACCGTGGATCAATAATACCTTTTTCATACGTTTATACCCCTTTGCATAGTTCTACAAAGCGTCTCCGTAGGGCAAATGTCCTACTTTTTACTTTTCTGCCTGAGCCATAAAGCACTGCTTCATGGCGAGTGCGTCCTCCGCCTGCGTTCCGGCGGATTCGCAGATGAATGTTGGTGCGTAGCCGCGCACAGCGGTTTCCTCCGCGACCGGCGTGAAATCCGGACCGTATACCGTATCCGCGAACGTCAAATGGCGCACCTCGCCCTTATCGTTATACTCGATATGAGAGAAGTGGGCGTGCAGCTTGGCGGTACGCTCGTGACCGATGGTATTCTCCATCAGGTCGAACAGCGCTTTCACTTCCTCACGGGTGTTCATATGGCCGCCCGTGCGGCAGTTGAGATGACCGAAGTCGATGCACGGCAGCAGGCGGTCATCGGCAGCCACCAGCTCGCAGACCTCCTCAGCAGTGCCGAGCACGCTCTTTTTGCCCATGGTTTCCAGGCAGACCGCGCAGCCGGTCAAGTGCGCCTCATCCAGCGCACGCAGGATGTTTTTTACGTTTTCGTGCGAGTTGCGCATGGCGCGGTCACGGGTCAGCTTGCCCTGACCGCCGCAGTGCACGACCATGCGTATTGCGCCAAGCGGCACAGCCAGCCGCGCGGTCTCCAACACATAGCCGACGTTTTTCTCCATGCGCTCGCTCTCCTCGGACGAGAGATTGATGAAATACGGCGCATGAATGCTCATCTGAATGCCGTGCTGCTTGGCTGCCGCACCGATTTTGAGGGCGGTCTCCTCGCCGCAGCGCACGCCGCGTCCGCACTGATACTCAAACGCGGTCAGTCCCATCTGTGCGAGCCATGCAGGCGCATCCTCGCTCTTCTTGAAGCCTGCGGCGGCAAACGACTCCGAGTTGCCCGCAGGACCGAATTTCGGCTCAGCCATGATGTGCTCTCGCCTCCATTCTGCGCCGTCCGCGCGCGATAAAGCCGCGCTCAAGCTGATAGCGCACATTGATCCAGAAAAACCGGCGGTCGAGCGTTTCGACGTAGCAGGTCAGCGCGCCTGCGCGGTTGCCGCCAAACACGTCGGTGAAAATCTGGTCGCCGATGACGGCAATCTCGCGCATGGACAGGCCAAGCCGGTTTGCCGCCTTGCGGAAGCCGCGGGAAAACGGCTTCCCGGCATGGCTGATATAGCCCACACCGAGCGGCTCGCAGAACTTCCCTACCCGCTCGGGATGGTTGTTGGAGAACACCAGCACAGCAATGCCGGCATCCTTCAGCCGATCGACAAAGAGGTGCAGCGTATCGGGCGGCAAAGCAGCCTTGTGGGACGCCATTGTGCCGTCCAGATCGACCAGCACGCCGCGTACGCCGTGGGCAGTCAGCACCTCCGGCGTAATATCGTAAATCGAATCAAATACATAATCGGGAATCAGTTTGCTCATTCATACACTCCTGTTAATACCCGTATTCTAATTTAGCGTAATGCTACATATAGTGTAATGGAATTTATTCAAAAAGTCCAGAAAAGAAGCTGTTGCAAAACTACAGTTTTGCCGACAGGAGGAACGGACCGCGGGCCGTTCCAACGTATTTCTATCATCAAGGAGTTGACGATTATGGTCTACACGAAAAATCTTATTCTGGTATGCACCGGACGCGACACGACGAAAGCCGCTTCGCTCGGCATGCCGGTTTTGCAGCTTTGTCTTGGCATTTCGCAGTCCGGGGCGCTGCAGCGGCTCAAGGTGTCCGCGGTGCAGCGGCACTGCCTGCTCGGCGTGACCGACCCGCCGCAGGCTATCAACTTCTGCAGCGCCGAGCGCATTGCTGCCGATCTGGTTTTCGAGGCGCGGCGCACGGAAGCGCACGGCGTATTCGCGGATTTTGAGCACGACACGCCGCTGAACCGCCGCCTGCTGGCCGCATTCGACGAAGCACTGTACAATGCGGATATTCCGCTGTATGTGCCGCTCGAGTGCGGACGCACGCTGTCGCACGCGATACTCACGGTCTCCACCGCGATTTCGGGCGGCAGTCTGACCGAGTACATTTCCTCCCTGCAGGGCATTTACAGCGCTGCGCGGATTGCCGCGTTTCTGCAGCCGGTTTCGCAGGATTTCACCCTGCCGTCACCCACGCCGAACGGCGTTTCGCTCAGTGCCGCAGCAAGAGCCGCGCTGCTCGCGCAGACCGGCGCACAGCCGTTCTTTTCGCGCGAGCTGTGCGCGAAATACTTCACCTACATGAACGCAGACGGACAGGCACACTTTGTCCTGTACGACGATGATTCCACGCTGGCGGCCAAGCTGGCGCAGCTGGCAGGCTGCGGCGTGCAGAACGTGTTCGCGCTGTTCCCGGATGCGGCAGGGCTGCTGAAGCCGCAGACTTAATCCGTCGTGATATGCGCGGTCGCGGCACGTGTCAGCTTGATGAGATCCGCCGGTGCACATTCGATCTGGAAACCGATCTTGCCCGCAGAGACCATCACGGTCGGGACATTGTTCACGCTCTCGTCAAACACGGTCGGGAACGCCTTTTTCATGCCGACCGGCGAGCAGCCGCCGCGTACATAGCCGGTAAGTCCCAACAGTTCCTTGACATGCACCATCTCGACCGACTTTTCGCCTGCCGCCTTGGCTGCTTTTTTCAGGTCAAGCTCCTTTGCGACCGGAATAACGAATACATGAAAGCCGCCCGATTTGCCACGTGCAACCAGCGTCTTGAATACCTGATCAGGGTTCTGACCGAGCAGCTCCGCAACCGAAACACCGTCTACGGCGTCCTTGCCGTGCGGGTATTCGTGCGGCTTATAGGCGATCTTGTGCTGCTCGAGCACACGCATTACATTTGTTTTATCCGAAGCCATATTGTTCGCTCCTATCTGCAATTTATACAAATATTATAGACTTCACTTGTGCGATATGCAAGAGAATATCGGAATTGAAAATTGAGAATGAAGAATGGAAAATTATCGCGGCGGTTGAATCAATATGTCGTTTGTAACTTCATTTGCACTCGTATACCCGCAGGGGCGAACCGTGTTCGCCCAAGTCATCGTTAAATGGGTGCGGGAGCACACTGTGCTCCCCTGCGGGTAGACTGTACAGACATTGGACAACTGCGGTACCCATTTTGCCCGCCATTCATTCTCCATCCTCCATTATCCATTCTCAATTCAAAAAGGGAACCGATTTCGGTTCCCTTTTTGCTTACTGCTGCGGATTTTTCTTATGGAAGTTAAACTTCGGCAGCTTGATTTTCTTAAGCAGGCCGGAAAGGCGGGCAGCGACGCTGTCAGTCAGCGAATAGTAAACCGGAGTGATGAACAGCGTTGCGATGGTGGAGATAACCATACCGGTCATCATAACAACACCCATCGGCTTCATCATTTCGGAGCCTTCGCCGCTCGAGCATACCATCGGCACAAGGCCGAGGATAGTGGTCATAGCGGTCATCAGCACCGGACGGACACGGCGCGGACATGCGTTCAGGATAGCCGTATTCTTATCCTCACCGCGCTGACGGCGCTGCAGGGTATAGTCGATCAGCACGATGGACGAGTTGACGACTGTACCGGCCAGAATGATAACACCGAGCAGTGCGACCATGGAAACATGATTTCCGGTTGGCCACAGCATGATCATCGAGCCAAGCAGACCGATCGGCAGGATCAGCATGATTGCAATCGGCAGCGAGAACGAGTTGAACTGCGTTGCCAGAATGAAGTATACCAGCATGATTGCCACCGCAAGAGCCAGCATCAGCGTACCGGTGGTCTCCGCGATCTGCGAAGCAGCGGTATCGCCTTCGCCGACCTCTACGCCGTCCGGCAGCTCGTACTTGGCAACAATGTCGTCAACGGCTGCCTTAATGGCATTGCTGTCGCCGGATTCACTTTCACCGGTGATAGTAACGGTCTCCTTCTGGTTCTTGCGAACGATGGACTGCGGGCTGAGCTCGGTGTAAACATCCGCCACCATGGACAGCGGTACGGTGCCGCCGGTCATGGTCGGAATCTGCATGGAGCGCAGTGCGTCCAGACTGGTTGCTACATCCTCGTCGCCGGCAACGGTAACGTCGTATTCCTCACCGTTCATGCGGAGCGTGGTTGCGGTCGAGCCGGTCAGCTCACCACGAACCAGACCGCCAATGGTGGCCGCATTCAGACCGAAGCGAGACGCATTCTCGCGGTTGATCTTAACGGCAACACGCGGGGTCTGCTCGCCTGCCGAGGACTCAACATTGATGGCATCCGGCAGGGCGCTGATCTGGTTTGCCAGATCGTCTGCCGTCTCAGCCAGCTGGTCGTAGTCATCGCCGGTCAGCTCAACGCTGATGTCCGAATCCGTGGACATCGACATGGTGCTGCTGGTCGAAACCGTCAGTTCACAGCCTGCAATATCCTGCAGGTCATGGCGCAGCTGCTTGGCGATATCCGCTGACGAGCGGTCACGCTGATCGAGATCTACCAGCGAAATGGTAACGCTTGCGCCCGAGGACGAGGACATGATCGAGGTCGAAGAACCGGTCGAGTAGTAGATCTGCTCCAGCTCCGGGATGGTATCAACTGCGATGGCCGCAATACGGTCCTCTATGGCGGCAGTGTCCTCCATAGTCGAACCGTTCGGCATGGAAACCGCAACACTCACCTCACCCTCATCCATCTCCGGGATGAGCTCCATGCCCGCCTGGCTGACGCTGAGCACGCTGACAATACAGATGACAACGGTCAGCGCGACGCCTGCCCAGCGGTGGGTGATCAGGAAATTCAGCGAACTGCGGTATACACGCGAGAGCGGCTTTTCGGTGATCGGCGTTGCGCCCGAGCCCTGCGGCTTGACACTCTTCTGCTTGGTGCTGCCGAGCAGGAAGTAGCACAGCAGCGGCACGAGCGTGACGGAAATGATCAGTGAGCTGAGCAGCAGCGCTACGATGGTGATACAGAATTCCTTGAACATCATGCCGGCCATGCCGCCGGACAGTGCAATCGGCAGGAATACGGCAACCGTAGTCAGCGTGGAAGCGATAACCGCACCGATGACCTCGCCGGTGCCCTTGGTGCAGGCATCCATACGGTCGTAGCCGTCCGCTCGATAGGTAAAGATGTTCTCCAGAACAACGATGGAGTTATCCACGATCATACCTACGCCGAGCGTGATACCGCCGAGCGACATCATGTTCAGCGTAATGCCCAGCACGTTCATAATCAGGAACGTAAACAGGATACAGCACGGCATTGCGATGGTAACAGCCATGGTCGCGCCGAAGTCGCGCAGGAAAAGAAACAGCACGATCGCGGCGAACAGCACGCCCATCCAGATGTTCTGAATAGCGTTATCAACCGTCATGTTGATATAGTCGGACTGATCCATAACGATATTCCACTGCAGGGAATCGTTACTCTTAAGCAGGGAGTCAAACTCAGCCTTGGCCAGCTCGGCAATCTGCGCCGTATTGGAGCCGGACTGCTTGTTGACCGACAGGATGATACATTCCTCACCGTCAACCTTGGAGATGGCGTCCTGATCCTTCGGCTGCATGGAAACATCCGCAATCTGGCTCAGACGGACCGTGCCGCCTGCCGGAAGCGAGATCAGAGCGTTCTTAACATCATCAATGGACGAATACTCGCCGTCCGTGCGGACAGCCAGCGTCTGCGAACCGTTATCCAGATCGCCGCCCGGAATGGCGATGTTGTCCGCGCCGAGCTGCTGACCGATGGACGAAATGGTCAGGTTGTAGCCCTTCAGGCGGGAGGCGTCCGTGTGGACTGCGATCTCCTGCTCGTAGCCGCCCGAAATATCAACAGACGCTACGCCGTCCAGACGCTCGAGCGCCGGCTGAATCTCGTCCTCGGCGATGGACTGCAGAGAAGCCAGATCGTTGCCGCGCAGCGCCACCGAAACGACCGGCATGGAGTCAATATCAATCGACATAACGGTCGGGTCGGATGCGTCATCCGGCAGCTGGCTCTTTACCTGTGCAACCTTGTCGCGCAGGTCGGTCATTGCCTGATCCATATCGGTATCATTCGTAAACCGGATGACCAGCATAGCCATATTCTCGGACGAGGTGGACTGGAGCGTATCCAGACCGGACAGACCCGCTACCGCACCCTCGAGCTTTTTGGTTACCTGCTGCTCGATATCCTCCGGACCGGCACCCGGATAAGTAGCGTAAACAACCGCTGCCGGAACCTCCATGGATGGCATGAGCGCCAGCGGCAGGTTCTGGAAGCTGTAAAAACCAAACACAACGACCAGTATGTACAGCAGGATGGTCATTACATGGTGTTTGATAAAGGTTTGTGCGAATTTCATGCGCGCTTAGCCCTCCCCGCCGTCTGCGGCGTCCGAGGTGACGACATGCACGGCTGCACCGTCCGACAGATAGGACTGACCCTTGGTAACAACCCGGTCGCCCGCCTTGAGGCCGGAAACGATCTCGGTCGAATCCTTGGTAACCAGTCCGGTGGTAACGGTAACGCGGGTTGCGGCAGTGCCGTCCGCATTTACAGTGAACACATACTGCTCGTTGTTGTTGCCGGTCAGGATGGACTCGGTCGGCACGGAAATCGTGCTTGCGCGGCGGTCGGTATAGAAGGTGACGGTAGCAAATGCGCCGATCGGCGGCTTGGTGCCGGACGGCAGAGAAACCGAAACGTCATACAGATTGGTCTGTGCATTGGCAGCCGCCGGCAGCGTGCTGACCGTACCGTTCATCGACTCCTTGGAGACAGCGGAAACTGTGACGCTTGCGGTATCGCCGACCTTGATGCCGGTGAATACGTCCTCGGCGACAGAAACCTGCACCTCAACCGCACCGTTCTCGGCAATAACCACGCTCGGCTGCGCCGAGGATGCCATGCCGCCGCGGTCTACGTTTACAGCCGTAACCGTACCCGAGCACGGAGCGGTTACTGTGCCAAGGCTTGCCTGCTTGTTGATCTGGTCCATGGACGCCTGAATCTGCGCTAGAGACGCGGACTGCTGGGCCTCAGCCTGCGCGACACCTGCCTGCGCCTGCGTCAGTGCCTGCTTAGCCTTGGTCAGATCCTGCTCGGCAGCCGCACCGGCTTCGAGCAGTGCTTCCGTGTTGCTGACCGCCAGTTCCGCCTGCTCCACACCGACCTTTGCCGATTCAATCGCACGGTCGGTCGCGGTCTTTGTGGCGCTGTAGGATTGCTGCAGCGAGCTCATCGTCGAGGTAACCGTCGAGGTATCCACCGTAAACAGGGTCTGACCCTTGGATACGGTGTCGCCTTCGCTGACGTTCAGCGTCTGCACCTGACCTGCCAGCAGCGGGAACACCTGCACCTCATTGACGGCGGCAATCTTGCCATTCAGCGTGTACTCCGAGCTCATCGCACCCGAGGTAACATCGGTTACCTCAACCGCAGTGCTGTTTGAGCTTTCCTCCTCGGTTTCCTCTTCCTTGCCGCAGCCTGCACACAGTACCATCGCACCGGCCAGCAGCGCCGCAAGGATTCGTTTGCTATTGCTCATCGGGGTCCTCCAATTCATTATACATATCTGCTATATTCGCAAAAACGGTCAGCTTATCAAGTTGTTGCCGTAATTACACCGCGTTTTGCCCACTGATAGGTGTTGTAGGCGGTCAGCAGATCAATACGCGCTGCAACCTCGGTCTCCTGTGCGGTGGTGAAGGTATCAAGCGCATCCGTGTACGCCATCTTGGAGATCATGCCGCGCGTGTACTGCACCTGGCTTACCGTAAACGTCTTTTTCGCCTGTGCGAGATCGGCATCCGCCGCAGCAAGTGCGGTCTGCTTCTCCTGCAGGTCGGTATACAGCTTGCGGAAGGAAGCGGTCGTGCTCTCCTTCTGTGCGTCGCGGTCGATCTTGGCTGCCTGATAAGCATACAGCGTGTTGGTCTTGTTGTTCTCGTAATCGTCGGACGCGGTCTGCATTGCGTACTCCTTGGAGTAGATCGCGTAGCTGTTCTTGAGCGCCTCGGCAAGATCCTTGTTATAATCAATGGAGGTGACCTGCTCGGCGGTTACGACCGGAAGATCGCTCGTTTCGATCTGCGTACCGGTGGTATAGCCGCACTGGATAGCGAGCGTGTTGGTCAACGCCTCTACCTGCGTGGTCAGCGATGCCTTGCTGGCAACGGCGCTCTCACGCTGTGCCTGCAGGCTCTTGAGCGTATTTACACCGGTCATGCCCAGCTTTACCTGCTTCTGCACAGTCGCAATGTTGCGGTCAAGCTGCTGAATGCTGCGGTTTGTCTGGTTGAGCGTATACTTCATGCCGCGCAGAGAAATGTAGGTGTTTTCCGCACTCAGGCAGATCTCATCGGCTGCATTCTGCATCTGACGGCGGGTGTGATCAACCGTTTTCTCCTGATCTTCCTCTGCGTCGTCCTCGTCATCGTCGAGGTTCCTGTACGAAGCCTCAGCGGCTGCCAGATTGCGCTGCAGGATGGAAATCTGGCTCTCAAGCGTCTTGCGCAGACCGGCGTTTTCCTTTTTGCTGGCATCCAGACTGTTCAGCGTTTTCTGCAGCTCCTTGATCTGCTTCTGGTAGGACGAAATCTGCTCAGAAAGCTGGAAATAGCTTTCGATGTACTGGTCACTTACATCGGTCTTTTCCGCGCTGAGCACGGTGTTGTTGTTCGCCTTGATGGTGACGTTGTTCTGGCGGACGGTCTCCTCCAGCTTGTCAAACGTCAGCTTGACCGGCACCGTCGGCTGGGTCTGGGTGGTGCCGGTGGTGTTCGTCGCGGTCTTGGTATCGGCGGCAAACGCCGGTACGACCATGCCGCACAGCAGAGCAGCAGAAAGACCGGCTGCAATAGTTCGTTTCATATTGTTTTCTCCCTTCTGTTATGCGGCTGCGGTGGTGATAAGTACGCCTTCCTTGGCCCATTCGTACTGGTTATATGCGGTATACAGCGACAGATACGCGCTTTCCACATTCAGCTTTGCGGTCGTTACGGCATCCTGCGCCTGCTGATACGCCAGCTTGGAGATGATGCCCTTCCTGTACTTCACGGTCGCGGTTTTCAGGTCAAGCTCCGCCTGTGCCTGTGCGGTTCGCTTGGCTGCCAGAGTCGTCCGGCAGTCCTTGACAGTCTTGTAGGTGCTGTCGAATGCAGCCACTACCGACTCCTTGGCCGCCGCCAGTGCGTCCTCAGCGGACTTGACCGCCTCGGCGGTACCGCTGATGTTCTTGTCGTACGAGTTGTACGCGCTGCGCACAGCGTCCTGCTTCTGCCAGATGAGGAAGCTGTTCTTCTGCGCCTGCTCCAAATCCTTATTATAGGACATCTTATCCAGATTGCCCTCGTACAGCGTTTCAAAGTCGGCCGGCATGACGATGGTGTTCGCATCCAGACCGCACATCAGCGCAACGCTCGAACCGAGGTTTTCGCGGGTGGTCTCCAGTGTGTCGATGGACTGCGCCAGCTTGTCGCGCTGATTCTGCACCGTGTCAAGCTGCAGCTGTCCAATCATGCCGAGTTTTCTCTGAGTTTTCAGCACAGCCAGATTGCGGTCCAGCTGTGTGAGCGCTACCTGCAGGTTTTCCTTGGTGTAGCCCAGATTTTTAATGGTAATCAGCATGGTCTGTGCACCAAGTGCCAGCTGACCGGAGACATTTTTCGCCTGCTTGCGCAGCGTGTACGCCGCGTCATCCAGCTGGGACAGCATGGCCATCGCCTGCTGCATGCCGCTGACCGCGTTCTGATTCAGGCTGGTCTGGTAATCCTCTAATACCTTTAACTGTGCCGCATAGGTCTTATAAAGATCACTGGTCTTATCCAGTCCGTCCATGGCCTTTTTCATATCCTCAATCAGTGCAGCGTAGATTGCTATCTCGCTCTCACCGGTCGCACTGGACGCCGAACCCGACATATACGAGCTGCTGTCCAGCGAAGCTGCCGTTTTGTTCAGCATTTTCACCGTGTTATTGTCACTCTCCACGGTGCGCTTGACGCCCAGCAGACCCATTTTCTTGACGGTATAAGCCGCCGGTTTGCTCTGCGCGGTGCTCGTCCCGGTCTGCGACGCTGCCGGTTGCCCGGTGCTTACCGCGCCTGCAGGCCATACAAATCCGGCGCACAACACCAGAGACAGCAGTGTGCGCTTCCAGTTTGCTTTCATATAAGCTCCTTTCTCACAGCAATTCCCGTGTGATAATGCTGGTGTGAATGTATTCGATGCTCTGCCGCGGCGGCTCTGCGGTACGCAGTGTATGCGCCAGCACTTCGATCGCGCGCGTCGTCTGCGCCGAAAAATCCTGATCGACGATGAAATCCAGCCGTCCGTCCTCCAAATACTGGCGCGCATGCGGCGTCAGATCGTGACAGACAACGTGAATGCGCCGATTGGGCTTTGCGCGCTCGAGCGCGTCCATACAGCCGCGCACGGACTCGTTTGCCATATAAATACCGCGCAGACGCGGGTTCTGCCGCACCTGCTGCAGTACGCCGTCGTAGGTCAGCTCGTACTGCTCGACACTCTCGATGACGTTGACGTTTACGTTATCATCAAAAATCTCGTGCAGACGGTCAAGGAAGCCGCGCACACGCAGTCCGTGCGCCGTGAATTCACGGTTGCCGGTAACGACGAGCACATCCTGTCCCTCAACGTACGGTGCAAGCAGTCCGGCGGCAATCCGTCCGGATTTGACCATGTTCTGTCCGATATGATACAGGCGGCGGCTCTGCCGCACATCCGAGTCGCAGGTAACGACCGGAATGCCGATTGCGACCAGCCGGTCGATCTCCTCACTCATCGCTACCGTGTCCGGCGCGGTGACAATGAGACCGTCAATGCCGCGCTCCTCCATGCGTCCGATGGCCTCGAAATACGCACGGTGCGAGCGGTTTTTCAGCTCCTCCACCAGCACATTTACATCATTTAATCCGCGGTTGTGTACAGCCACGCGAATGCCCTCGCGCATCCGGCGAATGAAAAACGCATCCCAGCTCGGCAGAATCACGCCGATGCGGAACGCGCCGTGTCCCGCACGGGCGGCCTGCCGCTGCGACGGCGTTTTGTAGCCGTATTCGCTGATTATTTTCTGCACGCGCTCCCGCACTTCCGGCGCTACATTCGGTCGGCCGTTTACAACTCGGTCCACTGTTCCACGCGATACGCCGCACTGCTCTGCGATCCACTGTGCAGTTACCTTCATAAGATATTCTCCTTTTCAGGCATCCATGTATCCTCTTTTATCCCTAAAAGACACATTTTTGCCACAATACGTTCATATTTTATCATAGTGCAGTAAAGCGCACAAGCGTTTCACCGCATTTTAGACACCAACGTGCAATGTGTTGCATTTTCCTGTGCATTTTCTATTTTAGCACAATGCACGGATATTTTGCACGTTTTTTTTGCGCTCCGCTTTGCTATTTTTCACCAAACAGAAGCCCCAAAATTGGGCGGTGCGCTGAAAAATACGCTGCACCCTTGAAGCACACCCGCAAGTGGTTTATAATAGAATCACCTTATATAAAAGGAGAGAATTCCAATGGGCATTTTGAAAATTGGCGTTGTAGGCTGCGGCCGAATCGGCAAGCTGCACATCAACAA
>ENA-ORCP01002671-ORCP01002671.1-human-gut-metagenome-genome-assembly--contig:-NODE-2671-length-14059-cov-5.495065_pt1 | contig 14059 bp, 9 predicted proteins | sample MGYA00242990_ERZ507991 | MGnify/ENA primary metagenome ERZ507991 (study PRJEB26167, sample SAMN06115496) | human gut metagenome | host: Homo sapiens | place: China:Henan | collected 2015-05-07 | study... | reverse complement strand
AAGTTAGTCTTTGTATCCCACACACAGTCACCCAGCAACTCAGCAAACTTAGCAGCATGTTCTGCTTCTTCCCAAGCTGCTTTTTCATAGTAAAGACCTACTTCCGGATAGCCTTCACGATGAGCCACTCTTGCCATAGCAAGATACATTCCTACTTCTGAACATTCTCCTTCAAAGTTTGCACGAAGATCAGCTACGATGTCCTCGCTTACACCTTTAGCAACTCCTACTACATGTTCTGCTGCCCATTCTCTTTCGCCAGTCTGCTCTTTGAATTTTTCTGCCGGTGCCTTGCAAACCGGGCACTGCTCCGGTGCACTGTCTCCTTCGTGAACATATCCACATACGCTGCATACAAATTTCTTCATACTAATACACTCTCCTTTTGATAAATTAGTTTAACCACTTTTGTGATTTATAAACATTTTTTACAGATGCCGTAAAAATAGATTTCATGTCCTTCTATTTTTCCGGGAAACTCGTCATCCATCTTGGTATCCAATTCAAAATCCCAGTCGGCTTCCAAATCGATTACCTGTCTGCAACGACGACAAATAAAATGATTGTGTGGGGTGGTCGTTGCATCAAAATGCTCTACCCCGTCACCACAGTTCAATCGCAAAATCTCACCACAGTCTGCTAATAAGTTTAAATTTCGGTATACCGTTCCTAAACTTATCTTAGGAAATTCTTCTCTGATTTTCTGATATACCTGCTCCGCAGTCGGATGAGACTTTGTTGAACGCAGATAGACTAACACAGCTTCCCGCTGCCTGCTATACTTGAGTCCAGCCATATCTCACGCTCCTTTTTGATAATAGTAACTGTTACTGTTATCACTATATATCATTTATCTTTGCTTGTCAATACTTTTTCTCAATAAATTTTATTTTTTTCACATTCGACATTTTTCTACATAATATATAGTAAAAACAAAAAAGGAGTTTCTATGAATCTTTCAAAGAAACCATTAGCAATGGCATATGTCCCATGGCAGACTTTTGAAAATGTCATGGAGGGCGAATGTGCCTTAAGACACGGCACCATTTTCGAAGATTTAGTTTTTCCGTTTGTTGGTGCACAGGCTGCCTGCCAGGCAGACCGCAGTCAAAACCACTCCCATTCCGGTTCTTGTGGCTGCCATAACCGACAGCCCTATATGCAAAACAACTCCTGTGGAAGGCGAGGTGTTTATTGATGAATCAAAACAGACATTCAAAGCATCAGAAAATGACCGCTGTACGTGAGGCCGGATTCTGCATGATTGACGCCGGTATGTATCTGGATACTCATCCTTGCGATGGCAAGGCAATGGATTATTTCAGCCGTTACCAGCAGATGTACAAAGAAGCCGTCTGCGATTACGAAAAACACTGCGGACCGTTATTTTTAACCGGTATTGATACAAACGATGGCTGGACCTGGACCGATGAACCGTGGCCATGGGAAGGGGGGTGCAGTTGATGTGGACGTATGAACGACGACTGGAATACCCAGTCAATATCAAAACGCCGAATGCAAAATTGGCAAAAGTAATAATCAGTCAGCTGGGTGGACCGTAGTGCTGAGAGTTATAAAAAGATTTTTTCACTTTAGATTGTCCTTAAAATAACATAGAATTCACTGAAAGTAAAGGGATTTCAGGCTTTTAAATTTCTTTCACCTTTTTCAAACTAATCCATTGCCATTTGTCATTCTTTTTGTTCAACAAACGCCCCCAGGCACCAACCACCTTAGAAATCTTAACAACCTCTCCCGGATTTATGCTGCCAATTTTATTTGTAGGTTTTACACCCTTAGATGAGCGGATGGCTGCTGCCTTTGTTACTTTGGCTCTGTACTGATAATTATACATAATCTTGTTGTAAAGATGCTTCCATTTCAAGTTGCCTTTACCGATCATCGGCTCTGGACACGCTTTGCCGTTGACGTCCCAATGTCTGATGATAGTCTTTGCATTCGGACAACGTTTCTGAATATACTGTACTAATTGTCGTACCGCAAGCATCTGTTCCCAGCTTACACCTTTTTTGCAATCACATAATTCGATGGACACACTGTTATCATTCGTACACTTTTTATAATACGATGCAGCCCCCTTCTCACGGGTGTAGAAGTGGCCAACCGCCCAGGCAGTATATTCCATTGGCACGGACTCCCAAATCTCAGATTTTTTATCCACAAAGAAATGCGCACCCGCTTCTCGCGTGTTGCCAGTAGCGTAGAAATCAGCATTGTTCTTCGCCGTATCTCCTTTGTTACCGGTAAAATGTATGACAATGTACTTTATGTCCTTTAAACTCCTTTTGCCTCCATAACTGATTGATTTTGCTCTTCTTTTTTTAATCTCCATTCGTTTCACCTTCCTTATCTGCTGTAATCCAGTCCTCAGCAAGCATATCTGCCTGCGATGCAAGCCATCCCATTTGAACACCGGAAGTACCAACAAATGCAATTGCCTTGTTACCAATTGCATCATGCTCGCAATTTACAATTTCTCCACCTGTTGACACATATGAAATGCCTGTTGCAAGCTGAATATATTGTTTTTTACCATTCCACCCCTTACGGGCAACTTTCTGTCCAATTTTTAATCTTCGAATTGCTTCACCAAATGTAAATGTTTGAACATCTAAATCCTTTACATCTGCCTCGTCAACAATCTCCCAATCATCACGAAGAATAAAATCAAGAGTATATCCAACATTTTTTGTCTCCCGAATATCAAGAGTTTTCCCATCTTTACAATGCATCTTAATGGAATTATCTTCCCATTTCCAATATCCTCTCCATTCTGGACACTTTATCAATGCTCCCTGTTTAAGTGCCTCATATGCTTTCTTAAATTCCATTACTCATCAACCTCCTCTTTATTCTTCAACACATCAATCCCCTTTTCAATTGCTTTTGGAATGGGAATTCCCATCAGACCAGCGTTTTCGATCAGACTAATCGTCTCATTAACAATAAAACCAATCACAGTAGCATCTTTTATAAATGTAGTTCCAATTGTCATATCCAACCGACAAGCCACCAATACAATAAGCAGGGTAACACCTTTCCGGCATAATCCTTTCCATCCAGCATGAGATTCCAGCGCACCACTCTCTGTTTTTTTGCTCTTTTTAAAAATTCCAGCAACCATAAGACCGGTAACATAATCTATGCACATAAAGATAAGAAGCGTTGTCATTCCGGAAGTCCATCCTCCAAAAAAAGACGCCACGGTACTTCCAACCAGTCCGCAAATCGTACAAATCATCTGTTTCATTCTATAAGTCCCCCTTTGTTTTTTTCTCAGTATAGCAAAGGAACTAGAAGTTTTACCCCCTAGTTCCCATGCGAACCACCTATTCCTCATTCCATTTTTTAAACGTATCGCTTGTATAGATGCATTTACCTTTTATTTTAAGTTTATACAGTTTCTGCATAATAAGCTGTTTCTCATGCGTATTTTTAGCACTTCGAAACTTGTCTTTATACTCAGAGGATAATTTCGAACGAATGGACGCAAATGCTTTCTTCTCTTTCTTACTGGCACTAAGTTCATGCTTTTCATCATCCTTTTCAATTTTTGTCATTGCTTCCTCGTACATCTGTTGTAATATTTCTTCGTAACCTTTTCCCTCCTCAATGGCAGCAACCAAATCATCGCTCTTGTAAAAAGAAAGATAATCATGTGCATCCTTTGCACCGGATTCCGTTTTGTCCTGCATCTTATTTAATACACTATTAGTTGCAGCTACAACTTCATAATGATTAAATCCCATTTTTATAAGTTTGTTGTAACATTCCATATAGCCATCATGATTTTTGTCAAGACGATACTGTGCCGCTTGCTTTACTAAATCATTTCGACTTGCCAGCTGGTCCTTTACCGCTGTTTCCACATCACCTTCACCTTTCTTACCACTTTTCTTCATCTTCTCCCGATATTCCTCGGCTGTCTTCTTATCTCCGTCCATAAGCGCATAGTAAATTTTCTTTCCATACACACTTGCTTTCGGTTCTTCTTTATCCGTGGAAAATGAAAACAAACCATCCCCGGATGTCACATCCTCAACATTCTTCCAAATTCCAACGGCTACATTTTTCACATTGTCTACCGGTATACCATACATTTTTGACACGCTACCAGCAATGTTAAAAAACTCATTTCTCATTTTTTCTTTTCCTTTTTCTACCTCCTCATCAGAATCACTAAACAAATAATCATTTGCACCTATTCCTATGTTCACAATAGATTCACCCAGCGAAGAAATTTCACTAAACAGGGACACCTCAATTCCATAATACCATTCTTTTGTATGTATTGAATATATGATGTTATACAATTCGTTTCCAGCTATAAAACTTCCTGAAAGTGACCCCAGTACACCATTGGTCCACTCTGAGACAAAGCTCTCGGCAGTGAGTTCGTTCTCATCGTCCAAATACGGCTTTATCTTGTGCAAAAGACCTTTTGCCAAAAACGTCATTGTAGAAAGCACTGCTGCCGATACCAACTGACTGGATACGGCCCATGCAAATTCCTTTCTTGCCTGTGCCTTTTGCTCCTTTGTTCCGGTTTTGGTTTTTGCATACAGATTACATGCCGCATCATATAAGATACCGCCATTCTGCATACGCTGTGTCATAAACATAAACAGTACCTTTTTCATTCTGCTTGGGTCTCTCAAATAATCCGGTCTCTGCATTACTGTATAATTCGGCTGTGTATCTTCTACGCATCGATTAAACACTTCTGCCACTTGTCGATAATACGCATCGGTTCCCTTTTTCAAATCCTTATAATTTGCGTCCACATAATATTGTGACGCATACCAAAGTCTGCCAACCGTAGCAACATCGACTTTCTGTATCATGTTCTTTACTTCTTTTACCACCGGCATACGATTGGTAAGGCTATTCAAATTATCAATATCAGCCATTTCCTGTGTGGAATTTCCTTTATTTCGATACCATAAAAGTGGCGTATATTTTGCAATCAGTTCTCGGTCGGCACTACTAATCGGAAGTCCGTGTTTACCTCCCTTTGCAAGAGCTTTCATCACCGGCTCCCAGCCAAGGGTGGCAACTGCTGTCGGATAAGATGCCGCCTGTTTCATAATAACCGACCAGTTTCCGGTCAGAACTGCTCCAGCAAAATTTCCCCGAAGCATATCAAAGACAGTCGATTCTCCCGCCCTTGCATTCTGCAAATCAGCGAGTAGATTATCAATATACTTCGTTGCCATTCTTCCCCATACATCCTGCATTGCCTTATGAACAGTATCATCTTGTACCATTACAGATTTCGCAGATACATCGGCACTATCCGCATCTACCACTTTCCACGTCGAGCCGTTATACACCTTATTAAAATTCCTAATTGGAATCGCAAGACCACCAAACTCCGATGTCTTTTTCAAAGAGCTCTGCGCTGTGTCAACTATACTTTCCAATACCAATGGTTTTGTCGATTGTACACGCTCTTTCAAAAAGCCTGCTCCCTCTAAAGTTTTATCCATTTTCAAACCGGTAATATCCGTTGCTATATAATTTTCATCAACAGAAATCGGATAATAATTTTTCTCATTTGCTTTTTTAAATCCGTACAATTCCATTGAGGTCTCATTAATCACACTACCGGTGTACTCGTGGAACAACTTTTTAAAAGCACGAAGAACCTTTTTCTCTTCCGGGGACATGGCATCCTCCATCGCCTGAATTTTTGCCGAAGTTACTCCTACAGCCTTTTTAGTTGTATTATAAGCCCCTTTTTTATCCCCCTTCAAATATAAGTCCATATTTGGCATAGTGACACCACCATAAACCATATGTCGCAAATTGTCCTTATTCATACCATGCATGACAAGAGCCATACGCATTCCTTTCGTCACTTGTACCTTCTTGCCATCCTCATAAACAAGACCGGTGTCAACCATCCCCTGCTTCTTATCAAAAGTTTTCATCAATTTTACGACATTTTCGTCCTCCATCACATCCGCAAGAATAGCTTCACCATCTTGCTGGATTTTCAGCATTTTACGCTGTCCTTCATTTAACTCACGCCATTCCTGCATAAACTCTCCATCCGCATATCCGGTAATCCGACGGAATGCCCGATAAGAGTTTAAAGATTTCAAAGTAAACTCCGGAAATTTTCTTATGACTTTATGTGTACTCATAAATGAACTTACACCTTTTGCCGAACGCACCTCATGAATGACTCGTTCTGCTGCCTTTCTGGCATTTGTTTCCCCTTCTTTACGAATCAGCTCAGTTGCCCTTCGAATCGTTTTATACACCATTTTCATCGCATCATATACTTCATCCAAATCCGCAGATGATAAATCATAAATGCTGTTTCCATTATTCTTAAACTTATTTGCAATACGCTGTAATTCATAGTCAATATCCTCATCATATTCCGATGCAAAATTGTAATCCGGATCATTTTTCATTTTCTCAAAATACTGTCTCGCATCATCTAACGCATTATATAATTGAGTTCCTTCTTTCGCACCCAAATTGACAGCCTCGCACACATCAATTACAGACCGAACCAAATCTTGTGGCACATACATCCCCTCTTTTGGTTTCATCAGCATCTGACGCATCTGTTTATGTAACCGTCGAATCTTATTCTTTGCTTCTGTCTGTTTTTTCTGCTCAGATAAATTCTTACGGTACTGACGATTCTCAATCTTCATTTCCGCAATCTTTTTATCCTGTCCTTTTTTTAATCTCTCGATGTACCTTTTTTGCTTTTCAATCTCATGCTGATACTTACGAATCAATTCTCCATTCTGTGTCGTCTCAATCACATTTGCATAATCATGTATCTTAGCATACGCCTCACGGATTCTCTGATTCTTGTTTTTTATCTGGTCATTCATACTCACCTTTAATCCTTCAAGGAATTGCTTTTCACATTCCTTGCGATAATCCTGGAGCATGGTAAGATACACTCGGTTTGCTTCCTTCCACTCACGCTCTACGGCGGCATCTGCCTTATCCTTAAACGTTTGTCTCTGTGGTATCATACTCATTTCCTTGTAAATATTTAAGGCAAGGTCATAAGATGCCTGCTCAATATCCTCTCCGTATGCATTACGATATGTTGGCCGCAATCCATCTAATACAGTCATTACCTCTGCTATCATATCACCGTCATTGGTATCCGCCTTAAATAACTCCGGATACTTCTCGCTTAACTCTCCCCAAACCTGATCAAGAGTCGTCCCCTCCGAAACAATTCTAAGCCGTCCGAAATTACTCTTGCGAAACTCTCCCATACTTCCATACATGTAATTTACTTCACTTTTCTGGGCTTCCGACAACGCAAGTTTTGTTTTACGGAAATACTCTCGTAAATCTTTGTACTCGTTATACAATGTCATATCTTTTGCTGTGCTTTTTTCAAGGACACCTCGTGCAATCTCAGAAGTAATCTTTAATGCCTCTTTATAATCCGCACCCTCTTCATTCATATAAGCATACAGTTTTGTCAGGTTATCCCGAAATGTTTCTGCATCAAAGGACGAATGATATTTTTTCAATATTTTTTTGCATACTGCCTCTACACGTGCCGGTTCCGGAATGGTTTTCTTTCCCGGCTTAAATTCACTCTGAAGCATCTCCACAACTTTCTTTAATTGCTCATTTTCTTCTACCAAACTTTCCTCTGTTGTCATAGTTTCTGCCAATGAATGACGCAGTTTTTCTGCACGCTCTGATACATGAAGGGAATATTTTTCGCCTTCACCGGATATAATGTTCTTGACAATCTTTTTGTATCGTGCTAGATTGTCCTTATAATCCTGATGGAGTACGTTCCCTCGGAATTGGACCGTTGGACCCACTGCTTTATCAGGATTTACTTTTATGATACGGTTCTCCTTTCCAGCTTTTTCGACATAATTATGAAGAGCTTCTTTTCCATACATGCTTAACATAATATTAGCATCTAGCGTTGCTGTTTTCTTTCTTCCTACCCCATTTGGCTTAACTGCTGCAATGACAACATTTCCATTCTTATCAACAACAGAAGATACCATTACCAAATCTGCATTATTTTCTTTGTTATTGGATTTAATTATCATCCATGGTCTTTCAATGTCTTCCAACACTTGCATAAACTTTTCTTTGCCTAAATTATGATAATTTCTTATTTTCTTATATCTTGCACCCTTATCTTTCTTCTCGTTAATCACACTATACACATGTTGGTTCGTCATAAGCATCGGAAGGTCATTCCAGCCTAATTCTTTCAATGCTTTCGTTGTTTCCCCCAAATAAACATGCGTATAATCTTTTGGTACGGTGTCATTTAGCACATCATCTATCTGCTTATCCAGATCAACACTAATAGAGTAGCGAATGTCCTTGTTTTCCTTTGTTGGTTTTTCATTTGTCATTTTACTATCTTTGTTCTTGACATTCCCCACAATGTTGGTTAGAATTTCTTCAAGAGATGGATTGTTGCTAGGGTTGCTTATAACTTTGTTATAGGTCCTAGTCTTGAACAACAATTCATCTCTTTTTATGGTTGCTACTTCATGCATATAAAATCTTTGCTTCGCATTTTCCCTACGCAATACAACAGCCATTATATATTTGCCACATATTTTTTCCTGACTTCCAACAATTTCTATTGGTGCCGCAATTACAACTCTCGCATGACCTTTTCCTTTATAGTTACTGCTATAATTCACTATTTTCCCGTTCTTAATAATATCAGGAATTGCTTTAAAGGAAATTGCCTTCGCACGACCAATCCCATGTGATATATCATCTTTTACTCCTTTGCGGCTTAACTCAACATCCCCTAACATTTCATTATAAACATTATTGCCGATATCATCGAAAAATTCTGCAACTTGGTCAACAAGTTTTATTTTCCCCTTTGAAAATTCCGTTTCTTTCACATTACTCACCGTCGGCATATTTGCAACATCTTTTAGGTTCGTTTTAATATCATCTTGTATTGTATCCGGAATTACCTTGACCGAATACTTCCCTCTTTTCTCTTTTTCTTCACCCTTATTATTACTATCCAATTTCTTGTAGTTCTCCCCCGCTTTATCCACGGCATCCATGAACATCTGCTGAATCTTTTCCTTCTGTTCCACGTTGAGTTCTGCTGCCAGTCTGGCCGCTTTTGTCATAGGAGTATCATCAATATATTTTTTTATCTTTTCAAATACATGCTTTACCAAATCTGCGATTTTCTGAAATACATTTTTCTTTGCATTCACATCCAGCTTCGCATCTTTCATTACCCAGTCAATAAAGTTTTTTGCCCCGGCTTCATCATAAAACACACCACTGACAGCATCGTTGATTAACTCTCCTGCAGCATCCTCATAACTTTTTTCACCTTCCACCTGCTCATAGGCTCTTTGATAAGATTCAATTAAGGCGTGGATATCCTCTGCTCCATGTTTCTCTACCAGGTAATTAAGCATCACTCCCATTAATTTCTGATACTCTTTTTCCGACATTACCGATGCAAATTCCAAAGATTCATGTATCACTACACCAAATTTATTTTCTGCATCTTCCGCAAATGCCATCTGTCCTCTATCCATATTCAATAAACCATTTACCGTATCTGCATCTTTATCTGTGAGGGTATTTAAATCCAATACATCCAATCCGGTTTTCTTTGCCAATTCTTTTTTCATGCGAACAAAGCTATCCTTATCCTCCGAAGCATAGCGGTAATCTTCATATTCACCTTTTCCTTTTTTTTGCGCCGGTGCAACTTTGTTTTCTGCCTCTGCTGCCTTTGCGTTTTCTCCATGTACCTTTCCTAATTCATACGCAAGACGCATTGCTCCCTTGTCACTCATTATACGAAATGACTTAGACGCCTGCATCATTTTATCAAAACTGATACTTCCCAATCTTCCCATACGATATGCCATACGGAAATTATTTGCATAAACACCGGCATTATCCTTACCATTGTAATAATCCACAAGTGCCGTTGCCGCAGCCGCATTATCCATCTTTGATGCAATGTTAAACAAATTCTGTGTACCTTCATCCTGAAAAGACAAGTCTGCAAGATTTACTACCTCACCATCCGTAGTCTCTACTGTAGCCGATTCTTTCCCAATTTCCCGAAATCCTTTTACCTTTACTTGTTCGTCAGATGCCGTAAATGCCGCATTCTCTGTCTTTCTAAAATTAGCATTCGTAACATTTTCTGACGGTGCATCATTCTGCTTTGTCTTTTCCGGCTGTAGTTCTTGTACCTCAACCGGTCGCTGATTCCGTTCCATTCCCTCGTCAAGATTCACACGATCGAATGTAGTATCTATATTAGCAGTAGCATCTTCCTCCTGCTTCGACACAGACTCCTTCTGCATCATCTCGCTTTTCTGATTCAGAGATACTGTCCTTTTCATTGCATTTGAAACAGAGGCATCCATAATGTCATACAATGCCTGCCGCTCGGATTCGAATTTTGCATATTTACTCTTTTTAGCTAACTCCTGTGCTTTCTCGCGTGCCATCTGGTCGATTTCTACTCCCAGACTATCCGGCACACCACGAATGGCATCTTCATACGCCCTTGCAAGTTCTCCGCTCGTTCTTGCTTCTGTAAAATTATTTTCAGCATTTTCCATGATGTCTACTGAAATTTTACCGTATTTTTCCGTATCATCTTTTGCCTTCTCGTAAGTGTCCATACCTCTTTTTGCAGCATATGCAAGTAAATCTGTGCCTTCATTTCCCTCTGTAATCGATGTCCCATTCTTTTTCACTAATGACTCATACTGTGCTTTCGAATACACATTTGCATAGGTACCAAAAAGACCACCTGAAAAAGCCCCTGCTGCCGTGTCCTCTGCTACTTGTATCAAGAAGTCTTTCCGTGCATTTTTCTTTGCCTCATCCTTTGACATTCCCTGCTGGATATAATTTTTAACATTTTCATTATACTCACTTTTACTTCCATTAACTGCACGGTCGACAAATGCATTTGCAAAGTCCGAAGCAAGTTCTTCTGATCCTTCTACCGCCCCCTGTTTTACAAGATTCTTTGCAAAATCGCGAAACTGTTTTGGATTTGTTGTTTTTAACGCCTCAAAACTATCCAGTGAAAACTTTTCGCTTGCCCACTCTGCCAAACCGGCTCCCAATCCGGTAATCAAAGACTGTCCGGCACTTCCTGTTCTCTCATAGGTGTCCATGTACGATTGATTTGCCGCATTTGCTCCCATCAACGCACTAGCTGCCCCACCTGCTAGCTTGGTTCCCTTAAACCCTTTCGTCACAAGAATATCCGCAGCAGAATCAACCGTGGACATTCCGGCGTTATAGACAAACTTACCAATATCATTATCAATACCTTCGGATACTGTCTGTCTTACATTATTCGTATAAGAACTGTATGGATGGCTGGCATGATTAATGGGATAAGACTTATCCGATGACAGGTTTTTAACCGCATGATTTACATCCTCTGCAAGTTCCAACGGTGAAAGCAAGTTTGACCCCACACTTAACGCACTAGATACTACCGGATGTTCGTCTGCTATTTTTCTTGTCCCTTCATCCCATGCCTCCTGTTCTTTATTATCTGTGTTAATGTTCTCGCTGTCGATAATGTAATCTACATCAATTCCTTTTTCCTTTAATTCCTTCAACTTAGGAAATTTCTCATATGCTTGTGACAAATAATCCGGATTACTGCTTACTTCCAGCTTGTCCTGTATCGTCGGAACTAAATGATTTTTATCTGCACTGTATTTTCTTTTCTCTACCCACACATAATCTGCTGCCTTTTTTACTAACTGCTTATCGGTATCCCCCAACTTATCGTATTCATGCTCCAGCTCTACACGTGGTTGATTACTCTCCAGTTCTTTCATATACTCAACATTATCCTGGTACTTATTCCACAAACTGGTGTATTCCTTGTAATCTTCCCACGATACACCTTTTTTTCCTAACTTTTCCTCAAAATCTTTTGGCTGAACTTTTTCCCATTCTCCCGAAAATCCCCGTTTAAACAAACCACTATCTGCGATTCTGGACTTAAACAAGTCTTTATTTTCCTTTACATTTGCAAGCGTTCTCTGTAGTTCATCATATCCCATCAAGGATGGGTCCTTATATTTATTGCCTGTGGAAGTATAAAATTTTTGATTTTTTCTTTTCTCTAGTTCCTTTTCTTTCTTCTCCTCCAGTTCTCTCTGCTTTCTTCTCTGCTGTTCCTGTTTTTCCCTTTGTTCCCGCCTCGGAATTTCCGACAACATATTATTTTCTGCCTTTGCTGCATTGCGAATCAGAGTATTGGTTCTCTTATACTTTTCACTGTTCTTTTGCGTTCTTTCTTTAATTTCTACTGCTTTCTCTGCCAATCGGCGATAACGGGATTCTGACTGATTCGTATAGTCGGTATCCGAATACTTTTTATCCTCACCATAATAAGAATCAGCCTTTGCTCTGGTCTCACTTGCTATTTTTTGTCCCTGCATATCTCTTTCATACAACTTGTCCTGACTCTCAAAATAATTTGATATAATACTCCCGGAACCGGATGCATGAGTATTCTGTTTCTTTTTCTTATTTGCCATAATATATATTCTCCTTACTTTTTCTTTTTGCTTTTCTTTGAGGACTGTTTCTTTTTGTTTTTATTCACCTGTTTTTCCAAATAGTCATTGTAAGAGCCTACTGTCTGTAACTCCCTGCTGCTAGGCAGATTTCGCATAAAATCAACATAGGATAATGTAGTCTTCGCATCTGCTCCGGCCGCCACTGCACTGTCATAGGTTGGATATTTGCTTAATCCTCTCGTAGTAGTTCCATCAGAGGTTATATATGTCGGTAAATCCTTTGCTGTATATCCCAACAAAACACTCCACACATAATTGCTTTGGTCAGCAGATAACACGCCACTCTTTTCCATATTGTTCAAATATTCTGCGATACCCTGCGTGTCATTGTTCTTAGCCAATTCCTTAACCTTCGACTTAATATCCGTTGGAATCTTAATCCCACCGGTTGAAGATGCCCCTTTGCCCGACGCACTTCGTTTACTAGCGGATGCAGCAGCGGCCTTAGCTTTTTTTGATAACTGGTAATCCTTATTCTGCCAGTAATTGGATGCGTTCTGCTGCTGTCTCCACTGGCTGTTGCCATTTTGCTGTTCATACTTCCACTGCTGATTAGATACATTCGCAGTATAGTTGTTAAAATCGTTATTATATGCCGCATCATATCGATTCGCATAATAGTTTCTGTCATCCTGCCAATCGCCAACCTTGTCCCGATACTTCGCATAATCACTTTCGTCAAGTCCCTGATACATGGACAAGTCGGATCTCTGATTATCCAAATCCGTCTGATAACGGTTGTACGCTGCCTCGTACAAACTAGGAATTATATTATTCAAGGCTGACATGTTTTCCTGATACGCAAGGTTGCCGGCCGTAGCCGCATAAGAGTTTCCATATCCTCCGGACAACGCGGCCGCCTGCGCCGTTGCATTCTGCATCCCTAACTGTGCCTGCCTCTGATACTGGTCCTTATAATTCTGATACAAAGCATCCTTTGTATAGTCATAGGAAAAACCTTTGCGATTTGCAATCGCATCCGCCAATCCGGTTATCTGTGTTCCATACTTACTGGTATAAGCTGCCGGCCTTGCCTTCTCCGTCTTTTGCAATGTACTCTTTGCGGCATTTACTGCTTTCGATGGCGTATAAGACTTTATTGTCGGTGTCTTCACAGTTGTTGCTTTGGTGATTGTTATTTTGCTGCTACTGCTCTTCTTTTTCGCCATAATCCTCATCCTCCTCTTCTATGATGGGTTCCTCTACCACCGGTTCCGAACCCCATATTGCAAACACGGCATTTACCACATTTTCTGTCTGCTCCTTCAACAATTCTTCTCTTCCGGATACGGAATTGAGATAGGTTCGTCTATGATTCTCTCCAACCTGAGATTTCACTTCTCCATCAATTAGTACCTTTCTTGTTAAGATGCTCACACTCTCTGTCGACAACATATCTACCGTTTTTTCTTCGTTAATTTCCATTTCAATACCTCCTC
>ENA-ORCP01002669-ORCP01002669.1-human-gut-metagenome-genome-assembly--contig:-NODE-2669-length-14068-cov-4.627260_pt1 | contig 14068 bp, 10 predicted proteins | sample MGYA00242990_ERZ507991 | MGnify/ENA primary metagenome ERZ507991 (study PRJEB26167, sample SAMN06115496) | human gut metagenome | host: Homo sapiens | place: China:Henan | collected 2015-05-07... | reverse complement strand
AAATTAGATTCAAAAAAAAGTAAAGCCGCTGTTAAAAATAGCGCAGTAAAACAAAAAAAGGTGAAAGCAAAAGCAGACAGACTGCCGCGGCGCGGGCGGCAGTGCTTGCAGCAGCGCTTGTGCTTGTGGCAGTGCTTGTAGTGGCTGGCATTATAAGACATCATAAAAAGACACAGACGGTGCAGAATGATACTTCTGCACAGACGGTATCACAGACAGAAAACGGTACAGATACTGTGCAGGGTCAGCAGACATCTCAGACAGAAGCAGCCGGAGAAACACTTGCAGGCACACAGGTACAGAGTGTGACGGCAAAGGGCTATGCCATTCAGGTGGTAGACGGTGTGACGTATATCGGCGGCGTGATGATTGCCAATAAGTCTTATTCCCTGCCGGAAAGCTATGCACCGGGTGATTTGCTGCCGGAATCCATAGTATAAAAATGCTCCCGGCTCGGCATCCACAACATACCACATCTCTGTTTTACCATACTGATGTTCGCGGTTTATAGCATAGAAGTTGGAGGGATGTACCTGAATGGACAGCGGCTGTGCTGCATCAATCAGTTTAATCAGAATCGGGAAAGGATGAAAAAGCATTCCAAAGCTGCCCAGTACCTGCGGACCTTCCGCATCCAGATACTGCTGCAGCGTTTTGCCGGCATAGATTCCGTTTTCAATCATGCTGGGAGCAGACGGATGACAGGATAACATCCACGCCTCCGCAATGTTAGCACCTTCGTACTGCATATGATAATCTTTTCGCAGACGCTGTCCGCCCCAGATCGTTTCGCGACAGGCGGGCTGTAATCTCAGTATAGCCATAGTCTGGCATCCTTTCTGTTTTGTTATAGCAGGTTGTATTTTTATGATGCTCCAATGGTTTAAGATGAAGACGACATGAGAAAATCGCTCATATCAACTTACGAATTAACGCTATATTTTTTGCAAAAAATGCAAAAAAGCAGCCCGGATTCTTCGTTCCGGGCTGCTTTTCAAGGAGGAATCTGTTCTGCTGCATCCCGCAGCGTAAGATAATTACAATTTTTCGCTGTTCAGCAGTTCCTGCATTGCCATGGTCACAGGCTCTTCATTGGCACCTTCTACCGTGATGTGCAGTACATCCCCGGGCTTTGCACCAAGGCTCATCAGTGCCATCACACGGGCAGCGTTTGCTGTTTTGGAGCCGCCGATCTTAGCAAAACTGATCTCGCAATCTGGGTGTGCCTTGGCAAGCTTTGCAATCTGACCAGCCGGTCTGGCATGGATGCCCAGCTGATCCTGCACGGTATACTCAAACTCTTTCATTGTTCCGTTTCCTCTTATACAAAAATCACTTGTTGGCAGCGGCCTTGCGTGCCAGTTCCATGCAGCCCTTGCCATCCATGCGACCATAGGTCTGCATAGGGATCACACCAAAGCCCTTGCCCTTCTGCTCACACAGAGGCTTATATTCCTTTTCCAGATATCGCACCTGCGGACCCAGCAGCAGCACATCCCAGTCATCCAAAATATCCGGCACGGTACGCACAGGGCGTGCCTCGATGACATCGGACGCATCGGCAAACTTTTTCATATTATTGACCAGCAGACTGGTGGACATACCTGCGGAACAAGCTAACAGAATCTTCATACTACTTACTCCTTTTCTGAATCATGATTTTACTTGCTTTCTTTCAGGGTCTGCACAGTCTGGTACAGATCCATAAACTGCTCGGCCATATCGCGCATCACTTGTGCCATGGTCAAATGGTCCTGTGCGTGCACCAGAATGATGTTTACGGGCACAGGATTGCCTTCGGCCTCCTGCTGCAGCATTTCGGTCTGGGCATCGTGGGCTTTTACCATGGTCTCATCGGCGGCAGCCAGATGCTTGCGGGCACCTTCAAAATCTCCCTGCTTGCAGCAATCAATGGCCTGCATACTTTCCGCCTTGGAATCGCCTGCAATGCCAATCAGGGTAAAGGATGCCTCGTATAGTGCTTCCATATCTTCGCTCATAACGATTCATACTCCTTTTGAGTCTTGCTGTTTTGTTTTTGAGTTTTATTCTCTCTGCTTCCACCGTTTTCCCCACACAGAAGCCGCATGAACCAAGGGTAATCCCGGCAGTGGATCAGGCTTTTCACACGGGCGGTATCCTGCATGAAGGAGGTAATGGACAGATAGAACTTCTGAAGCTCAGGGTGCTCCCCATCTGCGATAGAGATAAGCAGCAGCACCTGTACATCGTTTTCTACCCAGCGAATGGGTTCGTCCAGAATGCCTACAGCCACAAAGGTATTTTCACTTAATACCTTGTACGCGTGCGGGAATGCCACAAGCGGGCAGAAATCCGTGCGGGCAAGTTCTTCGCGCTTAAGTACCGCCGAATAGAAACCCTGCGGCAGCGGCATTACCCGGTCGATCTGCGTACATAGATTAAAGATGGCTTCTTCCTTAGTACGGCCTTCCACATGGGGGAAAAACAGCTCCGGCCGATAATATGCGGACAGAAAATCTGCTGAGCTGCCTTCCAGAATGCTCTGTACGACCCGCATACTGGACTGGTTGAGAAAATCCTCTACCCGGATAATGGGAACATTCACCTTCTGGTGGATGGGCACTGTGGAAAAGATGTAATCGATCTTGGAAAAATCATATTGTTCCAGATGAAAAACGTCGCATACTTCGATGTTGTCCAGATACTTGGAAAACTCTTCCTCGAACCGATAGGCAATCAGGCGGGAGCTTGCCCCACCGGAAGAGCACACTACCAGAACGTTCTTTTTTTCAAAGCCCTTCCGTTCCTGCTCCAGTGTGAGTTGGAAAATATAGGCCAGAAACCCGATTTCGTCCTCCGAGACGTTCCGTCCATAGTGCCGATGCAATGGGATCGCTGCCTGTTCGGCCAGTGCATACGCCAGGGAATAATGCTTTTGCACCTCGCATAGCAGTGGGTTTTCAATGGGCATTCCATAGCGCAGACGAATATCCATTGCGACCAGATGCTGTCCCAGATTCATGCGCAGCAGAAAGTTTGTGCTGTAATCCAGCTTGAAGCTTTCGTAGATGGATTCCAGCATATCGTCCACCAGCGCCATGATCTCCGGAGCGATGACCACGTTTTCATCTTCGCGGTCTGCGCTGCTGTAGTTGCATTTGCCGGCAATATTCAAGGCCAGAAACAGCACCTCCGGCTCCGGAAGACGAATATCGAACTGTGCTTCCAGCAACTCAGCCAGATAGTGGGCGGCAGCATACACATTCTCGTTGATGTCCGGTGCGCTGTCCTCTTCCAGCAGTGGAATAAATGCGTGCTGTAATGCGCGGTGAATGGTTGCAAAAATGGTGTTGACCAGATTGCGGAAGTTGATCTCGGAAAAATGCAGTGCGTGTTTGTGCATAGCACTCATCAGACACTGCGATATGCGCTGTGCCATATTGCGATAGCCTGCACCGCCGTCCGGCATCATATTGTTGTAATTGGCCAACACGTGTGCCGTGCAGTTGCGGATATCGATCTCTCTGCCAGTAACGCGAATGCCATAATTCGGACGCCGCAGGATCGACAGATGATACTTGGCCAGTTCTTCCTCTACCTGATGCAGGTCACCGGAAATGGTATACTTGCTGACGTATAACTCCTCGCTTACATCATCCAGCTTTACATAGTCTACTTGACCGAGCAACAGCACCAGCAGGTAACGTACCCGTTCCTCGCTGCCGGAAGGAATAAAGTGTGCGGCAGCATTTTCTCCGCTGCTCAGGGTCTCAAACAGAGCACGGTCATTCACCTGCAGAAGATAGCCATGGCGGGTGCGAGCTAGAATGTCCGCACCATTTTCCTGCAGCTTTTCGCGCAAATCCTTTACCATGCCCTGCGCTGTCTTGGAGCTCACTCCCAGCGCTTTTGCCAATGTGCCGGAAGTGCAATATTCTGTCTCAGAAAGGGCCAGCAACAGTGCCCGCTCCTTCGCTCCTAACATTCGCACACTTCCCTCCATTCGGTGCCTTTATCAGGCGGTAGTACACTGGAAATAAACTGTGTTCAACTGCGGGTCTGCCTTGCACAGCTTCTTCAGCTCAGCAGCCTTCTCCTTGTCATCGCCGTTGGGAGCATTGAAGCTGAGCTTCATCCCCACTTTGGAAACGTACACAAGACCCAGACTCTCTGCTTTTTCACGGAAGAGATCCGCACGCAGCGGAGCATTTACGATAACCATAATTAGATTCTCCTTGCTTATTGAGTAAAGTTTGAAAAATGTTTTTTCAGAGCCAGTTCAGACGGAACGCAATAAAGTAGAACAGGATGAGTACACAGACCGCCGTTTGCACGTATTTTTCCCGCTGGCTGAATTCTGATTTTTTGCACCAGATACGGTATAGTGCATAGGGCGGAAACAGCACCACAAAGGGATAGGTGATTTTTTTGTACCGGGTAAAAACGTGAGGATCGTTGGGATCCGGCGCGTTCAGCTCGTCGCGCATTTTCTGGATGCGCAGCTGCTGTTCTGTGGTAGCCTGCGGGGTCACCTGATAATAGGTGGTCTTTTGCTTTTTCTTTTTCTGTGCTGCCATGTTTACGTCCATCCTTTCCTGCCTTCCGCAGTGTAGAAAGCATTGCGGCGCCACTGTTTACCGGTATTCGGCGCTGTCGTCCTCCAGATCAAAAGACTGCTGCTCAATAGTCTGTTTGTAGAAGAACGCGCTCTTTTTCAGGTGACGATCCCGGTTGTGCTCCAGATCGATCTCCACCAACCCATAGCGGTTCTTGAATGCGTTGCGGGGGCTTACGTTATCGGTAAATGCCCACAGCATATAACCCTGGCAGTTACAGCCCTCTTTAGCGGCGCGGATCGCACAGTCCAAATGTTCCTTGATGAAATCGATACGATAATCATCCTGAATGATGCCGCTCTCGCTCCGATAACGTTGCTCGTTTTCTACGCCCATGCCGCTTTCGGAGATGAACCAAGGCATATTGCCGTATTCATCGCGCATCCGAATGCCCATATCATACATGATCTCGGGACCAATCTCCCAGCCGCGGAAGGGATTCATACGGCGTCCCGGCATATCCCACTCTTCATAGTAGAAGTTGGGGTGGAAGGGGGCTTTGGGGTTCACTGCAGTGGTGCGCCCCTTGACACGGTTAGGGTGATACAGGTTCAAGCCCACCCAGTCCATAGTGTTTTCCTTGATATCCTTCAGCTCCTCGGGGGTTGCGTCCACATGGATACCGTGGCTTTCCAGCAGATCAAAGAACCCCGGCTGGAACTCACCCTTGATGGCGGGATCCAAAAAAACCTTGTTGTAGAACAGATCGTACATTTCCGCAGCTTCGCGGTCGTAGGCAGAATTGGAGCGGGGGTAGGCCATCTCCACATTGATGATGGTGCCAAATTTGCCGCCGGGCTGACGATAACCGCCTTCCTTGAACAGCTTCATCACGCGGTTGGTAGCCAGCGCTTTATTATAGTTCCAGTCCATCCACTTCTGGCTGTTCTGCTCAAAAGGCCAGCGCTCAGAGTCCAGATAAACGCGGGTTTGCACCACCACCGGCTCGTTGAAGGCAAACCAGTATCTTACCTTACGGCCAAACCGCTGGAAAGCAGCCTCGGCATAGCGGACGAACAGATCAACGACGTGTTTGGAACCCCAGCCGCCATATTTGATGAACAGCTCGCCGGGCAGCTCGTAGTGCTCCAGACAAATCATAGGCTCCACGCCTGCCGCGCGGCAGGCATCGAGCATCTTTTCAAAGTAAGCAGCATATTCCTCGTCCACAACCACGTTTTCGTAGTCGGTCAGGAACCGTGCCCAGTTCAAGGAGGTGCGGTAGCATTGCAGACCAATCTGCTTCATCAGATCCACATCTTCCTGATAACGGTCGTGGAAGTTGGTTGCTACAGCCGGGCCGTAGCCGTTGTGCCATGCACTTTTATGGTTTTTGTACCACAGATCCATGTAAGAATCCTGCGTATCCTTTTTGCCGTTCCAGCCTTCCGTTTGCCATGCGCTGGAGGCCGCACCCAGAAAGAACCCCTGCGGCAAAGTAACGTGTCTGAGCATAATTTTTCCTTTCGTTCGGTTCAACAAATAAAAGGGCTGCCCTGCAGCCCGGGCCGAGCCACATGGACGGTCCCGACGCGGGCAGCGCTTTCAGATAGAAGTTAAGCAGTTCAGTCAAGTTGAAAAGGAATCGTGTGCGAATCAGGCTTCCTCTGCAACGGGTTCCTTGTTTGCCAGAATAACAAACGGGGTGTAGATCACCACGGAAACCACAATGCAGATCAGCTGTGTAATCACTGCGCCGATGCTACCGCCGGTGGACAGCCATGCACTGATGATCGGGGGCGTAGTCCAAGGCATAGCATACAGTGCTACACCTGCAAAGCCGATCTTGGTAGCAAAGTAGCCAATGGTGCCGTTGATCAGCGGGGTGATGATGAAGGGCAGAACCAGATAGGGATTCAGCACGATGGGCAGACCAAAGGTCATGCACTCGTTGATCTCAAAGATGCCGGGGCCGACGCTCAGTTTGGCGATGGCACGATAATCTGCACGCTTGGAGAACAGGAAGATCGCAATGATCAGACCCAGAGTACAACCGGAGCCACCCAGAGACATATAGGTGTCCCAGAAGCTCATGTTGATGATGTTGTACTTGCTCATGTCGGTAACGCCCTGTGCAATCAGGTCGGTGTTTGCCAGAATGGCTGCGTTCAGCAGCGGGTCACGGACGGCCTTGATGATCTGGTTGCCGTGGATACCGATGCACCAGAACAGCTGTGCCACCAGCATGAGGATCAGCAGACCGGGCAGACCCTGCATGACGCTTTCCAGCGGCTTCTGCAGGAAGGTATAAATCAGCTCGTAAAGGCTCTTATTGCACAGCTTGACCAGCGCAAAGTTGACAGCTGCGCAAATAAGAACGGTGAATGCAAACGGGCACAGAGAACTGAAGCTCTTGGTCACGTTGGCGGGCACGGTGTCCGGCATCTTAAAGTCGAATACGTGAGATTTTACAAACTTGCTGTAGATTTCCACCGAGACCAGTGCAATGACCATACCAAGGAACAGGCCGCGTGCTGCGGTGTAATCCTTGCCCAGCACATTGGGAACGGTGACCTGAACGTCATTTACAGTGGTCACAACGTAAGTAGGCAGGACCGAAATAAAGGAACATACAGCCACAACGCCGGAGTCCGGACTATCGCCTAAGCCGTTCTGCTTGGCAAGTTCCATACCGATCAGAAATACAGCAGCCACCGTAAAGAAGTTCAGTGTCGCGTAGTTGGCGGCGGTGAACAGATCAGTGAACATCCCAAGCCAGGACATACCGGGCAGCTTAGCCAAGCTGATACCAGTGGTAGTGGTAGAGCACACAACATTGGAGATCAGTGTGCAGAACGCGCCGGTCAGAATGACAGGCATTAAGGTATAGAATGCATTCTTGATGGATGCCATGTGCTTTTGGTTGCTGATTTTTCCAGCCACCACAAGCAGCTTCTCACTGGCGTTGTCAGTGAATTTGCTCATGTTTTGTCTCCTCTTTCTTGAATTTTTGACCTTCGTTGACTGAACGTCTTACATCTTTGTTTCCATTTGACCGATCGTGAATCAGGCAAACGGAAAACCGATCACATCCATATTGTACATAGTTTTGTCATAATAACTCAACAGAGGAATCTTCTCCAATAAGTTTCACAATTAAAGAACTTCCGCATAGTGTTATGTAAACCACCACGGCACAGGTTAAGGCTTAAAACAATCATTTGAACGCCGACCTTCCATTGCATTAAATCCTACGAACCAATGATACCGCGGGTGACCTGTGATTGCAACGGATCAATCGTCGAATATAGTGTTGAAAACAGATTTGTCGGCACCGGAGTGCTATTATTCTGTTTTCTAGGTTACCTGCAAATGGTGCCTGTAAACGGTGATTTCTGTTTTGAATCGGGCGCAAAGGTAAGCAAGAATGTAGTTGAGTACCAGAAAGTGAATTATGCAAACAAAAAAGAAAGCTGCCATCCATGAGAGAAAAATTCTCATGGATCGGCAGCTTTTCTCTTTGAAGCTGTTATACCTTCGTTGTGGTCAGAACCTCATTATTGACCAGCTGATTGGCCTTGTCAAAGACTTCGATCATCTGGTGGGCTTTTCGGATGGAGATAGACTTCATCCAGCGTTTTGGATTTGGGCGTGTGCCCGACAGCACGTTTCAGGATATCTTTGCACGAAAAGAAAACAGAAAAACAATAGTCAGCAGACGTAAAGCTATCATAATTTGAAACAAAAGCTCTTGACAGAAAGCTATTTGCAAAATATCCTTAAAAATAAGCAGAAACATTGACCTCTAAAAATAAGGAGCGGACGATGGCATTTGAATTAGGCGGACGCGCTGATAAGTTTGGCAATCGATACGAACGAAGATATTTCGTGTCTCTCATGGCAAAGGTTTTGCAGGGCGGCTTGCTGAGTGTACAGAGTGAGCCCACAGGTGACGATGAAAGCGGCACGGATATTATCGTAGAATACCAAGGCGGAAGGAAGGATTTTCACCAGTGTAAGGCACGCAACGGCAGCAATGAGCACTGGACGATGTCTGCGTTAGCACGGCATAAGGTGTTTCAGCATATCAAGGATCATGTAAAGACGGAGCAGAATCACTTTGTGTTTGTGACTGCACTTCCCTTTGTGGCGCTGAATGATTTGTGTCTGGCGGCCAGAAATTCGGACTCCTGTCAGCGCTTTGTAACGGATCAGCTGACGACGTATGGCCGAAAAAATCTATTCGATCAGTGGCGAAAAAATCTTGGACTGGGAGAGACAGCAGCGGATCAGGAACAGTCTGCATTCTATCTGCGGCAGTTTGAAATATGTACGCTCAGTGATGATTCGGTAGAGGGAGATCAGTGGAAATACGTGCTCGGCAGTATGTTCACCGGGAACCCGGATGATGTCTATGATGTCCTTTTGAACCTGACGGAGAACGATAATTATGGCAAAACGCTCACGGCGGGGATATTGCAGCAATATCTGGAACAGCGGGGATACCAGCGCCGGCTTCTGGCCTCCGATATCAATATCCCACTGCAGATCGAGCGTCTGAATCATCGGTTCAAGTCCCACTTCCGCCCCATCGGCGATCATCCTTTCCCCATACAGGAAGCTCACACGGTGTTGCAGACCATTCTGGCAGGCAAAAATGTTTTGCTCCTTGGCGATGCAGGCATCGGCAAAAGTGGTTGTGTGCAAGCATTGTTGGATGAGCTGGATAATGAGCATATTCCGTACTTGGCGCTTTCAGTTGACCAAAAGGTTCCCCAAGGCACACCGGAATACTACGGCGAAGCTTTGGGATTCAGGGCTTCGCCAGTGCTTTGCCTAGAGAGCCAGTTGGCCAGTGGTCAAATGGGAGTTCTCATCTTAGACCAGTTGGACTCCCTTCGCTGGGCGACCCGTTCATGCGAAGAAGCACTGGGCGTCTGCGGAGAGATGCTACAGCAGGTGCAGGCTTTAAGCTGCGGAGGAGACCGGACTGTCCGGGTCATTTTGGTCAGCCGCAAGTTTGACTACGAAAACGATTTGGCGCTGCGCAGGCTTTGCACATCGGCAACCCCTGAACAGTCTGGTCTCTGGGAGCCAATCGAATTGCACGCATGGGACGAAGAACGGGTGGAAACTTTTGTAGGCAAAGAACGTTATGCCTGTATGTTGCCAGCCATGAAACGCATTTTGCAGATCCCCTGTTACTTATACATCTGGCAGTTCCTGGAGGATGCACGAAAAGATAATGAGTTTGCTACTCCGGTTGACCTGATGAAAGAATGGAAAACGCAGATCATTCAGCATGGAGAACAAAAAAACATCCACGCAGATGCCATCGAGTCATTTCTAAACGTTTTACTGAGCTTGATGCAGGAAACTCCTTGTGTCCCGGAAATGGCACTCCCGGGCAACCAGCAGGTGCAGGAATTCCTGATTTCAGAAAACGTATTATACAGAAATGAAGGCTGTTTGGCATTTGTTCATCAAAGCATGGCCGATTACCTGAATGTAGAGTGCTGGCTGCAAGATATTCTGCACAGGAAAAGGGTGGAAGAACTTCTGCCTTCTTACAATGCCCAGGGGCCGGAATATCGGGTGCGGCTGCAGATGCTCTGGCAAGTGTTGCTGCGCGCTGGCACAACATTGTTTTTAGACAGAGCCGAAAGTTTTCTGAGCAGCAAAAACATCCGTTATTATTACAAGTGTACCGTTTGGGAAGCGCTCGGGCAGATAGAGGCTCCCGGAGAAAAAATCATGGCGTTCATTCAGGCGCACTGGAATGAAGATGTCTGGAGAGAAACAATCCTGCACCGTGTTTTCTGGGGGCACAGTGCATTTATTCGGCAGTATGTAACGGCCGGGTTTGCCGCATCTTGGGCCGACCCCACGGCGTTGTGGCTGCTGAGCCCGCTTGTGACGAGCGACCAGACTTTTGTAAGAGAGGCCGTGCTGCCCTGTATTGGAAAAACACCAGAAAACGACCAGAATATCTTAAGGCTGTTCTGGATGCACAAAAATCTGGAACGCCAAACGGTTGAACTATGTCTGCAGATTCTGAAAACACAGCCAACCCTGGGGCTGAATACCAGTGAGTACGAATCATGGGTGGAAACATGCCCTGATAAGGCGGTGGAATATCTGGCTCTTGTTTTTGGACAAACATTGTCACATCAGGAATATATCGCACCAAAATTCATGGAACTTTCCCAGAAACGCCCCAAGGGTGTACTGGAAGCTCTGTGTCCGTTGGTAATTGAGGCATCCAAAGGGGAGGAGGTTTGGATGCAATGGCGAGCATATAATAGACATTACGATGGTGTGCGCTGCTACGTAAAGCTGATACAGGATTCGTTGCAGCAGCTGGTACAGCAGGATCTGCCGTATGTAGAAAACTTTGTAGTGAATCACCTGCATACAGTATCTTGGCTGGAACATGAATGGATCTTAAAAACGCTCCTGCTTTTACCGGAACGAGACGCCACGCTAGCCTATCAATGGCTGATGGAGCAGTTCCCGGAACACTTTCTAGACACAACGAGCCCGGAAGAGCGGATGATGACCTATGCGGCAGAGGTGTTGAAAAAGTTTTCTCCCTTCTGGTCCGATGCCCAATTTGACCAAATGGAGCAGCGCGTTGTTTCCTATCACTCTCCCGATATGCTGGAAAATGCACGAGATCGGTTCAGCTTGAAAGCGTATTGGCCCTACTGGGGTAGCCTGCAGGAAGCGCTTTTGCCCGCGATGGATCCAGCCAGAAGCAAAAGCAAAGCGCTGCAAGCTGTGCTGCAGCGTCGGAAAGAACAGGGTTTTGGAGATGTATGGTATAAAAAAGGAGGACTCATAGAAAGCTATATCGTTCGTTCGTCCATTGCAGATCATGCAGAAAAGCTGAGCGATGCGGCATGGATCCGATTGCTCACTTCGGACATGCCGCATCTATCACCTCGTGGTACCATTCAGCAGTACTTCCATCGGCCGGGACTGGAATCCTCTCCCAGAGAGTTTGCCCGGACACTGGAAAACTTTTTCGTCACAGAGCCTTTGCGGCTGGCTGGTATTGCAGAAAAACTACCCGAGCAGATTGATGCGCATTATTCGGCGGCAATTCTGAATGTATTCGCCAAAAAAGAAGTATTTGATGCGGTCGGGTTTGAAACTGTTGAAGCTATTGCAGAAAAATTCACACGTTGCATGACAGCGGAGATGGAGTATGAGCTGGCTTCAGGATTTTGCGGTTTACTGATCAACCACCCGGACGCCCCTTGGTCTGCTGAAAGCTATCAGCGTCTGCGCTTTCTGGCTGTTGCGCATAAAAACCCGCAGGAAAACATGTACAATATAACATCGAGTAACGACCCACAGAACAAATCCTGTCAGTGTCTCCAGGACAACGTGCTGAACAGCATCCGGGGGTATGCGTTCCGAACGATCGCAGAAACTTTATGGAAGTACCCGGAAAAAGTAGAGGATTGGAAGACCGTCCTCGAGCATGGTCTTCAGGATCCGCATCCTTCGGTTCGCTATGCCGTGATAGATGCACTTGCAGCAGTCAGTAGAGTAGACAAGCCTTTTGCCTGCGAAGGCTATTGGGAAGTTTTGCAGCAAGATCCGCGTTGCATTTTACACTATACATCCGGATGGTTTATCATCAATCATAACTTTTCTCTCCTTTCGCAAAATGATGGAAAGCACGGATGGCTTTTCATAATAAGCATATCTTTTTGAGATATGGGACTCTTAAAGAGGGATTAAGGGTACCAAGGAAGATCTGGCATTTTTGAAAAATCATAACGCTCCAAAGAATGCAAATCGGGTTGTACTTCCTCATATTGGGCGTTTAAAGGGGGAACGACATAGCCGCAGTTAAAAAATTGACTCTGGTCACGCAGCGTGATAGCACTACAATCGATGTATCCACAATCGCCGGAAGTGTGACATGGAGCCTCTGTAAAGTAAATTGGGGCGCCCATAGTTGAAAGCAGATCAGCGTACTCGGGAGAAACAGGGTTTTCAAAAAATCCATCTGGGATGTTCATGATAAATCCTCCTATTATTTAATGGACTGTGGTAGGTCAACATTCACCTGAATGCAATCAGTGCACGGGTGAGTCTCGTCTCCTATGTAAACGTATTCGGACAGCAGAAGACACTGGCCGGCTTTTAATGTTTTGAGCAGTTCAGCTGTTTCGGCACGGTGCTGTGGGGGCGCCAACATCTCGGAACATGCCCGAAGTTCTGTGAGTGGTGGCTTAAAAAACAGCTTGGTTCCAGTTTGGCTCAACGCCAACTGCTCATCTGAGCTAAAGGCTTTCAGAGATTGCGAAATAAGGATGGAACCGATAGAAAACCGACGACCTTCTGTGATGATTTGATTCAAAACTGTGCCTCGACCAAGCTTTAGATTCTGCACTTCATCGACCATAATGATGATTGGAGTTTGCAGCGCACGGGCAGAACGGAACCAATCATATAGCAGAAGTTCTGCTAGGATAATTCGTATGCCAGCAGGATACCCGCTTAGATCAAAGACGTGAATATTCGGAGAAAGCGGGAGAGAAGTGCTGCCTGTTTTTTGGAACTCAAATACGTTGTTCCGCAAAAGAGGTCTTAGACGATTGGCCAGTGTGCGGGCACTTGCCAAACCGGAGTTCTCAAGTTCCTCAAGAATACTGGGAAAAATTCGTAGAGATGTCTCTCTGCAATCTACACGGGATTTTATAGCATCGGTAAGAATTGCGGCCTGCGTAGGCCCCAACCGATAACCTTTACTGATGATCTCAGATAATCCATAAGCAGTGTCATATGAATCCTCTATACAGCCATCGTAAATTTTAGGGGTTATTAAGTCGCTTGCCACTGCTTTTCTATACAGATTATGTCGTATCACGAGCGATTCAAATTCTGGCGACAGAGCCTTGCAAATGTGTTCGGGAGACATTGTTTGGTTTATGTCTATGGCAAGTGCAGGAATACCTTGTTTAACATACTGGATAGCAAGACTTATACTAGCAGTACTTTTACCGCTTCCTGTTGCTCCTGTAATAAATACACTGGCGGGGTCAATACCGAAGCGAAACCGAAGATAGGTTTTGAATCTTTCGGAAACCTCCTCGTAGCTTCCGGGTGTAACTTTAATTTCAAAGTCTGGAATCAATGAAAAAATCTCCTTTTTATGTCAAATAGTTGTAATATCGCGGCGTCCATGTCCATTCACAAAGCTGCGATTAATTGATCGAAGCCTGACATTTTTGGAATGCCCGGTAGAGAGCGTGAGCGTCTTTACGATAGAGCTCGAAAGAATGCCAGCTTCAGTCAGCTGAGCCAGAACGTCAGATGTAAGAAATTCCGGCATGTGCTTTGCAGCCAAACGTTTCACAAGATCAAGGGTGAGATAGAGCGTATACTCATCATATAGTACCTCCTTTTCTTTGCAATAAGTCTCGTCTAAGTCATCAATGTCCCGGAATCGGATGGTCTGTTCGCGTGCAGCTGCATAAAGGGCATTGCGGAAGCAATCCGATGCGGTTGTG
>ENA-ORCP01002661-ORCP01002661.1-human-gut-metagenome-genome-assembly--contig:-NODE-2661-length-14103-cov-7.269571_pt1 | contig 14103 bp, 10 predicted proteins | sample MGYA00242990_ERZ507991 | MGnify/ENA primary metagenome ERZ507991 (study PRJEB26167, sample SAMN06115496) | human gut metagenome | host: Homo sapiens | place: China:Henan | collected 2015-05-07... | reverse complement strand
AGCTTGGCACCCCTCTTTCCTTACCCATACCCACACCCCGTCGGGGTGTTAGCGGAACTCGTAAAACTACCTGAACATTGTATATCCTGTCAATGCAGGGACGCTTAACGCTACATGTCCGCATATTAGTACATATATCTTAGGTTAGTGGCGTTTTTTTTGAAGAGTCAATGTTAGAGCAGTTGCACTGATACACTCACGAAAATATTAATACCTTGTCGGTACGGAAAATGTTTTCGGCGGTGTTGGTGATATATCTCACTGTGTTGCTTTAATAATAATCAGTTTATCGACAATCTGAGGCTTTCACGTTTTGTGAAAGCCTCAGATTGTAGAAAAAGTCTGTTTTTTCAAAAAAGTGCTTGTTCTCAATCCCTATCCCCAAACCCCTTCCCCGTGGGAAGGGGCTATTTTGCTGGGGCTACCGCCCCTAGACCCTGTCGGGGGCTACGCCCCTGCGACCCCATTTTCAGAAAACACAAAGGTTTATCGACAATCTGAGGCTTTCACGTTTTGTGAAAGCCTTTGCTGTTATATAAGCCCGAAAATCTGAAATGCCGCAATTCCGCTTATGCAGACAATACTGCCGATGATATTGAGCGGCTTTGTGCTTTCCTTACGGATAAGACCGATAAAGAAAAGCGCTACCATTATCATAGGCTGTATGAATGAATAGTTGGTCATACTTGTGGCGATAACGGCATTTTCAAGCACAAGTCCGAGTGCGTTCGGTATTTTGGTCAGCGCTACAAATGCACAGCCCTTCGGCTTGTCTTTTATCATCCTTATCGGGTGAACGAAAGGCGCAAGCACGGCGGCAAGCAGGATAAGTCCGAAAAGCAGGGCAAAGTATGAGGATATGTACGGCGCAGACGCAGTGATAATAAAGCCGTAGCCGAACTTTGAAAGCAGATAGAAGAACAGCGGCACAGCTATTTTCTTATAGCTGATATGCTCTCTTTCCGACCGTGCTATCATAAATAGTCCTATGGCGGTGACAACTATCGCCAGTAGTTTTAAAACGCTGAATGTATCCGTAGCGGTTATTATATCTGTCGCATAGGACGCAAACAGGCAAAGACCGAGCCACGCCTTAAGCTCGAATGCAGACATTTCGGTAAGCACGAGCGCAGACATCTTGAATTCAAGCAGCTTTGACACCATAATAAGAACAGCCGCAAGCACAGACTGCCAGCAAAGCTGTAAGTGCATATCGGAATAGGGCATAAGCGGCAGTAAAAGCACCGCTGTAGGCAAAGCCATTAGAAAAGTGAACGAATTGCCGTCAAACTTCAGCTTTGCGACGGAGTATTTGTCACTGAGACCGCAGACGGTGTAACAGGCGACAACGAGAAGCATCAATACCATAACGGTTATCCCTCTATATTCTTATTTATTCTTCTTTATTCTACTATAGTATATTCGAGCATTTCATAGTGCAGCTTTGTGCCTATGTCACTGCCGGGCGGTAAAAGTGCCAGCGCTATGAACAGCGTTTCTCCGCTGATTCTTTCCGTAAGTGTGGCGTATTCTCCGCTTATTTCGGTAATAATGTAATCTTTTGGCTCCATAGTTCAGAAACTCTCCTTCTTTTTTGTTTTACTAACTGATTTTATCACAAAAAATTAATTATAACAAGCCTTTTTTTACTTGAAACTCATCTTTCGATATGTTATACTATATTTCATCGAAAACGATTACCTTAAATAAAGTCGTTTTTAGCTAAAAGAAAAGTAAAAGAGCAACGGAAAGAAAAGAAGAAACTATGAGAGATTTAACAAAAGGAAGCATAATCCGGCTTATGCTCCTGTTCAGCCTGCCTATTCTGCTTGGCAGTCTGTTCCAACAGGCGTATAATCTGGTCGACATTATAATTGTCGGAAAAAAACTCGGTGAATTATCGCTGTCCGCTGTAGGTTCGACAACGGCGGTGGTGTCGCTTATGTTCAACATTATTAATGGTTTATGCACAGGTTTTGCCATACCTGTTGCTAAGCACTACGGTGCTAACGATATGAACAAGGTGCGGCGCACGGTGGCAGGAATGATTACATATTCTGCAATAATTACCGCTGTAATCATGACGCTGTGTATCGTGTTTGTCGAGCCGCTTCTTACAGTGCTCAATACGCCGGCTGAGATTTTTGAACAGGCGAAGCTGTATCTTACGATAGTGGCAGGCGGACTTATAGTTACGCTGATATATAACCTTGAAGCGAACATTCTTCGTGCTTTGGGCGACAGCATAGTACCGCTGATAATACTTGTAATTTCAGCTGTGCTGAATGTCGGACTGGATTTTCTGTTTATATTCGGATTCGGCATGGGGGTTGACGGTGCGGCTCTTGCAACGGTTATCGCACAGCTTATCTCTGCTATTGTCTGTTTCGTTTATCTTATCAGAAAATGTCCGTTTTTAAAGCTCGGCAGGTCTGATTTCAGGCTTCACGGCGAGGAGATAAAAAGCCTTCTTGCTTCGGGGCTTGGAATGGCGCTTATGTATTCAATAGTTGACATAGGCTCGATAGTTCTGCAAAACGGCATCAACGGGCTTGGAACGGGCATAATCTCGGCTCATACCGCCGCCAGAAAGATATTCAGCTTTACTATCATGCCGTTCTCGGCTATCAGCGCAACGCTTGTGACATTTGTAAGCCAGAACCTCGGTGCAGGCAAGTTTGACAGGATAAAGAAAAGCATAAAATACGGTCTGCTGATAGGCTACGGCTGGTCAACGCTTGCGGTGCTTATTGTGTATCTGTTCGGAGAACAGCTTGTGCTTATGATAGCACCTGCGGATAACCGTGAAATTATAGATACGGCGGTCAATTATCTGAGGATAAATGTGCCGTTCTACTATGCTCTGAATACGCTTTTGTCACTGAGATGTACACTGCAGGGACTCGGAAAGAGCGTTGTTCCGATAGGCGCAAGCATTGTCGAGATGATATGGAAGATAGTGACTGTAGTTGCGGTTATCCCCGTATGCGGTTATTTCGGCGTATGTATATCTGAACCGATTATATGGACGGCAAGCGGACTTCTCGTTGCGGTTATTGCGATAAAGACGCTCAGGGCGTTTGAGAAAGCGTAATATTGCGTTTTGGAGATTTCAATTTTCGGCATTTTAGTTTATTTGAAAAATATTTCAAATAAATGCAAAAATCGCTTGCAAAATTGTTAATATAGTTGTATAATAGATACATTAGTAGCGTTAATGCTAAGAAAGGTTAATTTTATGAACATCTGGCACGATATTGATAACGAAAGAGTAACTCCCAATGACTTTTTAGCTGTCATTGAGATTTCAAAGGGCAGTAAGTCAAAGTACGAGCTTGACAAGAAGACGGGAGTGCTTATACTCGACAGAATACTGTATACATCGACACATTATCCCGCAAACTACGGATTTATCCCCAAGACGCTTGCTGACGACGGAGATCCGCTTGATGTGCTTGTTCTGTGCAACGAGCCTCTTGTTCCGCTTGTGCTTGTACAGTGCTATCCTATCGGTGTTATAAATATGATAGATAACGGAAAGATGGATCAGAAGATAATAGCTATCCCGTTTGAAGATCCCAATTATAACTCTTACAGAAGCATTGAGGGCTTACCCTCGCACATCTTTGACGAAATGTTGCACTTCTTCAAGGTATATAAGCAGCTTGAGGGCAAGGAAACTGCGGTCAACGAGGTAATGGGTCACAAGGCTGCGGTTGAGATCATCAAGGAATGTATAGCAAATTACGATGAGGTTTACGGTGAAAAGTACAACAACATTGATACTGGCAAGTAAATCTCCACGCAGAATTGAGCTTATGACGCTGGCAGGCTTCGATTTTTTATCCGTTCCTGCCGTAAAGGAAGAGAAGATAACGGGCGGTACATCACCGTCAGACGCAGTGCTTATGCTATCCCGACAGAAAGCAGAGGAGATAGCCGAAAAATATCCTTATAACACTGTTATCGGAGCGGATACTGTTGTGGCACTCGGTAACGAGATAATGGGCAAGCCTGAGAATGAGCAGGACGCATTTGATATGCTGAAAAAGCTGTCAGGCAAAACACATACGGTACTTACGGGAGTATGCGTAATTTCTCCCGATAAGCAAATAAATTTTTATGAAAAGACCGAGGTGGAATTCTATCCGCTCGGCGACGATGAGATACGGCAGTATATAGCAAGCGGTGAGCCTATGGACAAAGCGGGCGCTTACGGTATCCAGGAAAAAGGCGCTATGTTTGTAAAACGTATAAACGGCGATTTCTACAACGTTGTAGGATTGCCTGTAGCACGGCTTGCAAGAGAACTGAACGCTCTCACAGGAAAATAATCTTCAGTGAAAGGACGCAAAGGTATGTTATTTTTGAACAACGCATTTACAAAAGATATTACGGAGTATGACGGAGAAGTACTCAAGGAAGTAAAAACCGTAGACGGAAAGATATATCTTTCAAACGGCGCTATCATTAAAGAGGGTGTTGTCGGAAAATTCTTCGACATTGCAACTAATGACAAATACGGTACTGTATTTGAGGCTGACGGTCCCGATGAGATCGGTCCTATCGTTGGATTCGCTCCTGTTACGGGCGATTCCGCTCCCGATTATTTTGCATTCTGATTATCGAAGCTAAACAAACTGCTGCAGAGCAACACACTTTGCCGCTTTTTTCTTTTCCGTTTTTATGGCTTCGGTTGGATTTGCCGTTTTTGTAAACCAAAACTTGAATTTTATGCTGAAATATATGTTGCATACAACTGTTATTTGTGTTAAACTTAATGCAAACAAGGAGGGATTGATATGGAAACGATTTTTTCGAAGCAGTTACAGAAGCTCAGAAAGCAAAGCGGTATCACGCAGGAACAGCTTGCCGCCAAACTCGGCGTTACCGCACAGGCAGTATCAAAATGGGAAAACGGTAGCTATCCCGACGGCGATTTACCGCCTAAGATAGCGGACATCTTCGATGTTTCTATAGACAATCTTTACGGCAGAGGAGAGAAAAGGTGTTCGTTTGAACAGCAGGTTGTGAATCATATGCAGGCTATAGCCGACAGCAGTCAGGATTCCTGTGCCGAGTGGCTTAAAAGTTACCTTAACATAATCTGGGCTATGCAACTGACTGCGTGGCGTGAATGCCGCTATTACTATGATATTCCCGATTTTAAAGATTCAAACGGCACGATTGCTTCGGAGTGCACCTGCAATACAGGTGTGACGTATATGCGGCTTAACAAGGATTTCCGCTATTTTACATATATAGAACAGCCGGAGAGTTTCGCAAAACAGTTTTCGGATATTGATAAGCTGTCGGAGTTGTTCAGGTTCTTAGGAGATAAGATGAATTTAAAGGTGGTAATGTATCTTCTTTCTCTTGATAACGGCGAGGTAGTCGGTGCCTCGACCATAGCAACTCATCTCGGTTATCCGAAAGAAAAGATAGAAAAAGCGCTTCAGTATCTTTTGAGCATCAACGGCTCAAACAAAGAGATAATCGAAATAAGCGTGCTTTGCGCCGACAATGATAAAGAAAAAGTCTATGGAGTAAGAAACTACTTGCCGGAAATGCTTATTTTGCTGACAGGCGCATACGCTGTGCTTAATCAGCCGCATGGTTATCAGACAAGCGTAAACAACCGTGATTATCCTTTCTTTGACCGAAAGGACATGAGCTTTATAAAAATGGGAGAGAAAAATGAAGAAAAATAAAGAGAAAGAGAAAAACACCAATCCTTATCATAAGGAATACGGCGTTTTCAGCAACAGCATTCACGCATTGAAATCAATGCTGAGCTATTCACACAAGTTTATACCCGTTATAATAATCAGCGTAGTCTGTGCGCCGATAATGCAGTATCTGTGGTCGTTCATATCAAAGTTCGTTATAGATATGATAACTACAGGACAGAGCGTTACTGCGCTTGCACTGCTTATGGGCGGATTTACCGTAATACAGATTACGGCTACTATGCTGAACCTTTACGGCAACTCAATCTTTCACATTTATATCGGAGCAAGATTCAGGCAGATGGGACTTAAGAACCGCAAGATAATGTCGGTGGATTACGGCTATCTTGAGGACAAGGACTTTATGGACTGCTATCAGAAAGCAGGAAACGCCTGCAACAGCAATAATGAGGGCATAGAGGGAATGATGAGAGGCATTGTGCGTCTTTTAACGCTCATACCGATAATCGTTGTCGGTATCGCCATTCTCGGTACGATGAATATTTTTATCGTTATTGCTATTCTTATCTGCTCGGTATTGCAATTTGTTGTCAGCAATAAGACAAACGCTTACTGCAAGAAAAAGGTGTGGGATCCTTTAGCTCCGTGGTGGCGCAGACACAATTATCTTTCTTATACCACGAGCGACTTTGAGGCGGCTAAGGATATAAGAATGTTCGGGATAGCCGACTGGCTTACAGAAAAGTTCAGAGTGCTGAACAAAGAGCGTTATGCGGCACAGAAGAAAAATTCAAGGATATGGGCGGTGTCGGCTGTCATAAATGCTGTACTATGGGCAGGAGTGCAGGCGGCGGTTTACGCATGGCTGTTGTACAGCGTTGTAACCGGAAGTATGACGATAGGCAATTTCACTTTGTACCTTGCATCGTCAATGACATTCTTTGATTATACAAATCAGCTCCTTACCGCTGTATCGGACTTACTTGCAAGGAGCAGGGAATATGACGATTTCCGCAGCTTTATGGACGCTGACTGCGGAGATAAGGATGACAGCGGGATTGATGTTCCGCAGTGTGACAGCTATGAATTTACATTCCGCAATGTTTCGTTCAAATATCCGAAGGCTGAAAAGTATGCACTAAAAAATGTCAATATCACTCTTAACGCAGGAGAGCGGCTTGCGGTGGTAGGGCTTAACGGCGCAGGAAAATCTACCTTTATAAAGCTGCTGTTAAGGCTGTATGAGGTGACTGAGGGCGAGATACTGCTGAACGGTGTCAATATAAAGCAGTACAACAAGCACAGCTATTATAAGATATTCTCGCCTGCTTTTCAGGAGGTCGAACTGTTCGCATTTCCTCTGTATATGAACGTTTCAATGAGCAGTGCGGATAAATCGGATAAGGAGAAGGCAAGGCAGTGCGTTATTGATTCGGGACTTGAGAATAAGCTTGCCGAGCTTGAAAAGGGTATGGATACCGAGATACTAAAGATCGTTTACGATGACGGCGTTGATCTTTCTGGCGGCGAAAAGCAGAAGCTGGCGCTTGCGAGAGCGTTATATAAAAATGCGCCTGTAGTAGTCCTTGACGAGCCTACGGCGGCACTTGACGCACTTGCGGAAAGCAAGCTGTACGGCGACTTTGACAAGCTTATCGGCAACAAGACAGCTGTATATATCAGCCACAGATTAAGCTCTACTCAGTTCTGCGACAAGGTCGCTATGTTCAAGGACGGCGGTATAGTCGAGTACGGAACTCACAGCGAGCTTATGGACAAGGGCGGAGAATACGCTGATATGTTCAATGTCCAGGCTCAGTATTATATTGACAACAATGAAAGCGAGGTGGCTGTCAATGCGTAAAGAAAAAGAGAAAAAGATACTGCCTACGCTTAAATTTATGCTGAAAACGGCAGTAAAGAATAAGCCTCAGCTGTTTATTGCTTATGCGCTGCAGGTGGTGGTTTCGTTTTCGCAGACAATGGTTAATATCATCTCGTCAAAATATCTTGTAGATGAGATCGCCGCAATAATCGGCGGCGGTAAAGCTGAGGAGCATATACCTACTGCGATATTCTGCATTGCGCTTATAGTCGGTGTGACCTTGCTTGCGGCGCTTATAAACTATCTTGTAAATGAGATAAAGAACGTTTATTCCGAATGGTTCAACGAGTATTTTGAAGTAGGGCTGTCCGAAAAGGTAATGAAGATGGATTTTGAGCATACCGAAGACCCCGACACGCTCGATCAGATGAACAAGGCGAAAGAGGGTATGTCGTGGTACAGCGGCGGAGTAGTCGGAATACTGAACGGTTTCTTCAATATCGTTTCAAACGGGGTGAACGTACTCGGCGTTATAGCGATAATCGCAGTTACCTGTCCGCTTCTTCTGCCGATACAGATCATATCGCTTGTTCTTATCACGATATTCACAAATAAGTGCAACAAGCTTGATATAGAATATTTCAAGAAGCTGTCTAAAATCAATCGCCTTTTCGGGTATTTCTTCTATCAGCTGTCCAACCCGTCAAACGGCAAGGAGGTAAGGCTGTTTGACAGTAAGGATATGATGTGCGATAAAGCGGATTACTACAGCAATGAAACTATAGACACGTTCAGGGAGCAGTACAAAGCGCAGTATAAATATATGCAATACTCAAATATCACAAACGGACTGCGTGACGGGCTTTCATATTTCTACATAGGCTTTAAGGCACTGACGGGAGCGATTACATTAGGTGATTTTACAATGTGCGTTTCATCTGCTTCAACGCTCTACTGGGGACTGTATAGCATTGTAGACAACATTGCGGCTACGGTAAAGGCGTGCGGTTACGCATACGAATATCTGAAATTTGATGCAATTTCCGACAGAATGACAAAGGGCGATAAGCCTGTTTCGGACGGCGAACACGTTATCGAGTTCAGAAATGTCAGCTTCAAATATCCGAGAAGTGAAAATTATGTCCTCAGAAACATCAATATCACGATTAAACAAGGCGAGCATCTGTCGGTAGTCGGACTTAACGGTGCAGGAAAGACAACGTTTATAAAACTGCTTTGCCGTATGTATGATGTAACAGACGGTGAGATACTGATCGATAATATCAATATCAAGGATTACTCGGACAGCGAGTACAGAAAGCTGTTCTCGGTGGTATTCCAGGATTTCGAGCTGTTTGCTTTCAGCCTTAAGGAGAATATAATACTTGACGAGCAGGAGGACGAGGAAAAGCTGATAAAGACGCTCAAAATGGCAGGCTTATATGATGATGCAATCAAGCTTGAGGATAAGTTTGACACGACGATATTCAAAAGCTATGACGAAAAAGGCACGGAGCTTTCGGGCGGTCAGCAGCAGAAAACCGCTATCTGCCGAGCTTTATACCGTGACAGCCCGATAGTGATACTTGATGAGCCGACAGCGGCGCTCGACCCTGTAGCCGAATATGAGATATACAAGCACTTCAACGAGCTTGTAGGCGGCAAGACCGCTATCTACATATCCCACAGACTTTCAAGCTGTAAATTCTGCGATAAAATAGCCGTATTTGCCGATGATACGATAAAGGAGTACGGCACGCACGATGAGCTTGTGAAAATCGAAAGCGGTATTTATTCCGAGATGTATAACGCTCAGGCACAGTATTATGTAGAGAACGTGTCATAAACAGCGTAAAGAAAATACCCACGCAGTGATAAACTCTGCGTGGGTATTTCGTTTTTATGCTATTCCGGATAATGTGCATATACCGTTTACCGCTATGCAAAGCACTATTCCGATAACGGTCGGCAAGGCAAAGCTCACCGCTGTCCATTTAAGGCTCTTTGTTTCCTTATATATCGTAAGGCAGGATGTCGAGCAAGGAAAATGAAACAGCACAAATATCACCATACATATTGCCGTTACAGCAGTCCAGCCGTTCGATATAAACAAATCCTTCAGTGCGGACAACTCCGATATTTCGGTAAGTGCTGTACCCTCGGAGTACGCCATTATTATTATCGGAACTACTATCTCATTTGCAGGAAAGCCGAGTATGAACGCAAGCAATATAACACCGTCAAGTCCCATCATTCTGCCGAACGGGTCAAGAAACTCTGTGCAGTGTGACAACAGCGAAGCATCGCCTGCGGTTACATTCGCCATCAGCCATATAATAAGCCCTGCAGGGATAGCGACAATTACCGCTCTGCCAAGAACGAACAGCGTCCTGTCGAGAAACGCTCTGACAAGGACCTTTGCAAACTGCGGTGTTCTGTATGGCGGAAGCTCAAGTGTGAACGATGACGGCATTCCTTTTAGTAATGTCTTTGACAGGAAGCGTGACGACAGCATAACAGCGGTAACCGAGGCGGCTATAGCGGCACACAGCAGGAGCGCCGCCAAAAAATCCGAGCCTGCGACAGCCGGCACACCGATAGCAAACATAGTGATAATGCTTATGATAGTCGGAAATTTTCCGTTACAGGGCATAATTGACGCAGTTATAATCGCTATAAGCCGTTCACGTTTACTGTCGATTATCCTTGCACCCGTTATTCCGCAGGCGTTACAGCCAAGACTCATACACAGACATAAAGCCTGTTTACCGCACGCTCCCGCCTTTTTGAACGCTTTGTCAAGATTGAACGCTATTCTGGGCAGTATTCCGTAATCCTCAAGTATAGTGAACAGCGGAAAGAATATCGCCATAGGAGGAAGCATTACCGATACCACCCACGCAAGCACTCTGAATATCCCTTCGGTGAGAACGCTGTTCAGCATTACGGGAGTACCTATTGACGATAAGGCACTATAAAGCAGTGATTCTGCCTTTCCGAATAGCTCCGAAAGCAAGGCGGACGGGTAATTCGCACCTGTTATTGTTATCCATAAAATGATAAACAGCATAAGCAGCATTATGGGTATTCCCGTAAGTTTTCCGGTAAGTATCCTGTCGATTTTCCTGTCACGGACACATTTTTTATCAGCACTATGTTTTACGCATTCCGCCGCAATTCCTTCTGCGGTTATAAAAATGCAGGAAATTATCTCATCGGTAAAATTATGGTCGGTCAGTCTGTCTGCGGCGGATATAAGCGTTTTGAGATAATTTTCGTCTGTACCGTATTTTTTACACAGGCTGTCTACCGTATCGCTGTCGCCCTGAAGAAGCTTAAGACATATAAAACGCTTTGTCCTGCTGTCTGTTTCAATCTTTTCGCTAAGCGGCAAAAGCTGTGATATTGCGTTTTCTATACGGCTTGTGTAAACAAGCATTATATCGTTGCTTTCCTTGCTCAGTGCAACGCTTTCTATTGCCTGCATCAGTTTATCCAGCCCTTTTTTGCTCCGTGCCGATGTTGCCGCTACAGGTATCCCAAGCTGCTGTGACAGCTTAGTTATATCTGTTTTTATGTTCTTCTTGCCCGCTTCATCCATCATATTCACGCACAGCACCGCTTTAGACGTGATTTCGGTTATCTGCAGTACAAGATTCAGATTTCGTTCAAGACAAGACGCATCGCAGACGATAACCGTAACATCGGGCTTTTCAAGGCATATATGCCTGCAGGCTATTATTTCCTCCGCAGAATGAGCGCATAGTGAATATGTGCCGGGAAGGTCGGTTATCAGATATTTGTTATTGTTGTAAGTATAACTGCCTGCGGCATTGCCGACAGTTTTTCCGACCCAGTTTCCCGTATGTTGCTTAAGCCCTGTCAGAGCGTTGAAAACCGTGCTTTTGCCGACATTGGGATTGCCGGCGAGCGCAACCGTAAATTCTTTTTCGTATTTCATATTTTCCGCCTTTCAGCTGTGATATTACATTATATGAAAATACGTCTGATTTGTTAAGAGTGAATTATACGTTTTCTTCGGGAACTGCCTGCGTCAGTGTACGGGAAAGCTCGTCACTGTTGACCGGCTTTGTAAGAAAGCCTGTCATTCCGCACTGTTGCGCCTTGTTCACATCTTCGCTGAATGCGCTTGCTGTCATTGCGATTATCGGCACTGTTTTTGCATATTCACTGCGGATATTCCTTATTTCTTTCGCACACTCAAAGCCGTCCATTAACGGCATCCGCAGATCCATAAGGATAATATCATAGTAATAATCAGGATTGCGGCAGAACATTTCGAGTGCCTTTCTGCCGTTCGCTGCGACCTCGATGTTTACGTTATATTTGGCAAGCATCGCTTTTACTATCTGAACGTTGACATCTACATCTTCGGCAAGAAGAATGTATTTTCCGCTAAGCGTTCTTGACGAATTGTCAAGCTCATCACAATGAACAGGATTATTATCGGTGAAATTGTCTGTAAATCCTTTGCAATGCTCCGATAATATGCGTTTTAAATCAAAGGTGAGAAGCGGTATAAGACATACGCCTTTTACTGCGTCCGGATACTTTGAAAGCGACAAGTCCGATTGATTTTCCGTTGTGACTATGTATGTTATATCGCTGTCGTTTTCGCCGATATATTCTGCGATTTTATTTACCCGGTCTGCGTCGGAAATGATAATATCAAAGTGCCTGTCCGCTGTAAAGCTGTCATCCTGTTTATCGTATGAACAGTAGGTTATCCCCAGCTTTTCCAGCACTTCTGCTATCTGAGCCAAATGACTGCGGTTGTTGTTTATAATAAGCGCCGACAGACATTTGTTGCCGGAATAACGGTTTTCAGTTCCCTTTACGGCTTCAATCTGCAGCTTTATAATAAATTCCGTGCCTGCGCCCTTTTTCGTATTTACCGTTATGCTTCCGCCTGCGGCATCGACTATTCTCTTAGAAATAGGCATACCGAGTCCCGTTCCGCCTATATTTTTGTCGGTCATCTCACGTTCATACGGCTCGAATATCTTTTTGGTGAACTCCTCGCTCATACCTATGCCGTTGTCCCTGACCCTTATCTCATATTCCGGAACACCCTTCTGGTTAATATACTTCTGATCCATCGTAAGATGATCACCACATAATACTATAACCGTATCATCATAGCAATCCTGCTTGCGAAGCCACTCCACAAAAGCATACACCTGGGAATCCGAACACATTATAGAGTTCTCATATTGTATATCTGAAGTGTCACCACACAGCCTGCACTTATAGCCGTCAGGAAAATGTGTGTCCATTGTGGCAATAGATACTGCAAATGGTTCACCTTCCTCCTGTAATCTCGTTATTTCATCCTTTGCAAGATCAAATACCTTTTCATCCTCAACTCCCCAATTAACGTAATACCCCTCAGGTATGAGACTGTTTTCCTTCATATACTTATAGTCTCTCATGGAATAGCTGCCATGCTCGGTAAAATACTGTTCAAGCTCACCATATGACGCAGAACAACCACCTATGTATTCAAGAGAATAGCCATTGTCCTTAAGTATATCCCCAATGCTTGTAGCCCCCGGAAGAAAGCTATCTGCCTTAGTATAATCCTTTAACGGTACACCACAAGTCTGAGCCACCTGACTTGCAGCAGTCCAATCCGTTCCCGTGGTCACATAAGCTCCGTTAAGAACATCGTCAACGGAAAATTCTTCATTTTCCATGGCAAGCTCAGTAAGCTTAGGAATAAGGTTTTCATCCATTGCACCACCATCAGCTCTGTCAGCATATGTCCGCTCCATGGACTCAAGGTATATGTATACAAGATTTTTCTTATCCCCATCCTCAGGAAATTCTACTTTATCTGCCTCATACGCCACATAATTTTTCTCATAAAGCTGTGTCTTTACGTAATGCCCCTTCACATAGTCGAACATTCCAAGCTTAACACCCGAATAGCATATTCCACAGCAAAGGATCGCACCGGCAACAGCAATATAAATATTCCTGTACAACCTGCCATGTGCAGATTTTCTGCTAACCCGGAATATTATCACCGACACCACCACTATCACCACCACAGCAATGGTATTGAAGATTATCAAATTATAAAATGGTTGAAGATTAGCTCCGTCAAGCCTGTTTGATATGGAGAATAATATATTGTCAAACCTGCTCTGCCCTATGTTGTTTATCTCCCACCTGGTGGTGACCATCAGACATACCCCTGCCATTAATATTATACAAACAAGTACATTAAGTATTATCCTTCCGATCTTTCTTGCCATAAATCAGTCCCGCTTTCTTGCCATAAATCAATCTACTTTCTCATCATAGATCAATCCTTTTTTATCATAGATTGATTCCGCTTTCTCGACACAATGACATATGCCAATACCATGAGTACACCAATACAGCTTAATATTCCGCCAAGAACAAGGCCATAGGTTCTGTACGTAATATGTATATCATGTTCTCCGGCACTTATCCTTACGCCAAGCATTGCTCCGCCAACCTTAACTATATCAGCCTGCTAAATGAAACTCTTCCTTTGTGTATCGGCGGTGGTATAGGACAGTCACGACTCTGTATGCT
>ENA-ORCP01002652-ORCP01002652.1-human-gut-metagenome-genome-assembly--contig:-NODE-2652-length-14143-cov-22.993317_pt1 | contig 14143 bp, 16 predicted proteins | sample MGYA00242990_ERZ507991 | MGnify/ENA primary metagenome ERZ507991 (study PRJEB26167, sample SAMN06115496) | human gut metagenome | host: Homo sapiens | place: China:Henan | collected 2015-05-07... | reverse complement strand
TGCGCCATTGCCGCACTCAGGCTCTGGACGTAGACATAGTCGTCCTTGCTGACCAGCTTCTTGATGCTTTTTTGCATATACTCCTGTGCCTCATCCGAGTGGTCCGCGTCCTGCAGGACCACATAGTACTGGCTGACACTGCTGGTGTTGTTGACGCTCATCAGGGTGGTATAGGGGATAAGAACAATGTCGTCGTTGCCGCCCTCGTACTGGGCGGCGGGTCTGGAGCGGCCCTCCAGCACGCCCACGATGCGGTACTCGCTGGCGCCTACCTTGAGGGTGCTGCCGAGACCGTTGCCGCCGAAGATCTTGCGGTCCACATAGTCGCCGATGACACAGATATTCTTGTTGTCTATCAAATCGGTGTACTGGATGCCGCGGCCCTTGGCCACCTTGTAGTTGTTGATGGTCGTGTAATCTTCGTTGACGCCGCTGATGTAGGTGCGGCGGTACTTCTCGCCCGCCACCCGCAACGTGTCGCCGCCGACACTGGCAATCGGCGAAAGGCCCTTATAATACTCGGGCTTTTCATTGATGATCCTGTACACATCGTTCACTTCCACCGAGCGGGTGCTGGCGGTCATGATGTTGACGGCCAGAATATCGCTGCCCATGTCGGAGTAGAAGTCCTGCATCATGTGGGTCATGCCGTTGCCGAGACCGACGATGACGATGACGGCCATGACGCCGATGATGATGCCCAGCATGGTGAGGAAGGTGCGGACTTTGTTGCTCAAGACGTTCTGGACGGCCTGTTTGAAGGTCTCCTTTATCATGCCTGCGTCCCCTCCTCTCCGGCTTTCGGCTCTGCCATCATGAAGTTCGGCTGAACGACTGCCTCGGGTGCGTGGGCGTCGCCGTCGTAGACGACGCGGCCATCTTCGAGGCGGATGATGCGCTCGGCCTGCACAGCGATGGAGTTGTCGTGGGTGATGAGGACGACCGTATTGCCCTGCTTGTGCAGATCCTGGAGCATTCCCAGAACTTCGCGGCTGGTGTGGGAGTCCAATGCACCGGTCGGCTCGTCGGCCAGGATGACCGCCGGGCCGCGAGCCAGCGCACGGGCAATGGACACACGCTGCTGCTGACCGCCGGAAAGCTGGTTGGGCAGGTTTTTGAGCTTATTGCCCAGACCCACCCGCTCAAGGGCAGCCTTTGCCGTCGCGTGGCGCTGAGCGGCGGGGATGCCCGCATACACAAGGGGAACTTCCACGTTCTCCAAAAGGGTCAGCTTCGGCAGCAGGTTGTACTGCTGGAAGATGAAGCCCAGCTTCTCGTTCCGGATGTTTGCCAGCTCGCGGCGGCTCATCTTGCCGACATCCCTGCCGTCCAGCAGATAAGTGCCTTCGGTAGGCACATCCAGACAGCCGATGATGTTCATACAAGTGGATTTACCAGAACCGGACTGGCCGACGATGGCCACGAACTCGCCTTTGTTGATTTTGAAAGAGACGTGGTCGGCGGCCTTTACGAGGGTGTCGCCCATCTGGTAATACTTGCAGACCCCATCAAATTCTATCAGCGTGCTCATTCGTCATCTCCTTCGGCGGAGGCCATCGTGTTGCTGTAGAAGTCGGTCGCGCTGACGCTGGAGTTGTCGTAAGCGATGGTATCGCCCTCCTGCAGGCCGCTCTTCACTTCGATGTAATCGTCATCGCTGATGCCGGTGGTCACCTTGACGTAGACGTAGCCGTCGGGAGCAGTCATGGAAGTCTCAGCATTGGCAGCGCTGGGAGAATCCTTGGTCACCAGCACATAGCTGCCCCGGACGAGGGCGGCGTTGGGCAGGGCAAGAACATTCTTGACGCTGGCGGTGGTGATCTTCGCAGTGGCGTTCATTCCGGGCAGCAGCTCGCCCATGTCGTCGATGCGGACGGTGACGGGGTAGTTGGTGGAGCCGTTGGCGGTAGTGCCTGCCACGAGGATGCTGCTGATGACGCCCTTGTAAGTCTCACCCGGGACGGCGTCGGCGGTGATGTCCACCTCCTGGCCGACCTCGAGGGAGCGGATCTTCAGCTCGTCCACGTTGAGCTTCATTTCCAGATAGCTCATATCGTAGATGGTGCAGAGGTTCTGCATGGCGGTGTCGTTGGCGCTGAGCTTGTCGCCGGCCTTGACCTTCTTATCCACGATGGTGCCGCTGATCGGGGCGTCGATGGTATAGTGGCTGATGGTCTTCTCGGCAGAAGACATCTGCAGCTCGGCAGCGCGCAGGCTGTCAGCGGCGTTTTTGGTCTGCTTGTCCAGATCCTTGCCGGTAATGCGGAGGATGACGTCATCCTGACGGACGGTGCTGCCCTCCTTGACGCAGAGTTCAGACACGGTACCAGAGGCAGCTGCCACGACAGTCTCCTCGCGCTGGTAAGTAAAGTGTGCGGAGTTGAGGGAGCTGACGCCGTTCACCTGTGCCACAGCGGCCTGTGCGGTGGTCAGGCTGCCCGCGTTGGGAACAGCGATGGTGACGGTGCAGGTCATCAGGCTGGCGTCGCCGGCAGGGTCTGCACCGGAAACGGAGCGGATGGTGCCGTTCAGCGTCTCAAAAGTGGTGTCCGGCATGACCTGTGCGGCCTGACCGGCGACAAAGCTCTGGGCCTCTGCGGCAGGGAAATCCACGGCCAGCAGCATCACAGAGGTGTCGCGGATGGTGGCCACAGTCTGACCAGCCTGCACGGCGTCGCCTGCGGCGACTGCAAAGGAGCTGACCTCGCCGCTGATCCTGGTGCGGACGTTCTGCATATCCGCAGCGTCATCGTAATTGCGCTGTGCCTGCTCCACCGAGAGCTGTGCGCTCGCGAGGTTGTTTTCCACATCCGAAATGTCGATGGTGTAAAGAATATCGCCCTTCTCGATGCTGTCGCCCAGCTCAAAGTCGGCGGTGAGCACCGTGCCGGTGACGAGGGACTTGACGGTGTAGGAATCGGCGGCGTTGATGGTGCCGTTGCCGTCGTAGACGTTCACGATGTCGCGGCGTCCCAGCTTCTCCTGCGTGTAGGCAAGGTCTGCCGACGCACTGCGGCTCCTGCGCGGCACGATGACCGCCACCAGCACCGCTGCGGCTGCGACCACCGCGATGCAGCGCTTTTTGTGGGTCTTGATAAAGTGGAGCACCTTATTTTCTCCGCCGGTATTCTCCTGCGGAGAAGCGTCCTGTGTCTTCTTGTTGAAACCTAGCATGAAAAGCCTGACCTCCTGTGTTTCATGAAAAAGAAAAGTTCTTTCTGCCTGTTTTCATTCGTTCTGCGCTTTCCCCCACAGCATCCGCCAAAAACGTCCTGTCTGCGAGATGCTGCCCCGGGTTAGCGGCGCAAACCGTTATAATGATACCACCTAACAAAACGGACTACAAGAAATTTTTCCTGCAAAATCTGCAACTTTTTTGAAAATTTTTCCATCATCTCTGTGTCTGGAAGCCGGAACATCAGACAGAGCTTTCGGATGAAGAGCTCATCCACTCGCTCCGGCCCTTTGTGCAGCGGCTTTTGGGATACCGTCAGAAATAACCTGACGATCCGTGAGATGACGGCTCTGATGGGCGGTGACGGCACGATGGAGCAACAAACAGAAAAAGACTTCCGCTTTGAGAATGACCCTCAGGCGGAAGTCTTTTTACTTTCTGAAAAAACAAAAGAAAAAAGCACCAAGCATTTCTGCCCAGTGCTCTTTGTGGTGCACCTCCAGGGACTCGAACCCTGGGCCCACTGATCAAGAGAGCAAACCGCCGGTTCGTCTCAATTTATGGAAGTTTCGAGTTATCGTTATTTTTAATCAAATCAACGTGATTTTTCACCCAGCAATTTCTGCACCCTTTGTCGGATTTTGCAGCGAAAAGCACCCTCTGCACGTTTTGAAACCGTGCAAAATCCGTGCAGAAACCGTGCACTTACTCTCCGACAAACAAAGTCGCCCTATCCCCCACCGACTTGACGGCATTGGTTTGAGTGACCGTATCCGTCCGTTAATCACACCGTTCCAGCTTCTTTGCCTTTGCAAAGAATCCCCACAGGAGTGCCGTACATCCCACCATGCAGGCAGGCATGATGAGGAAGGATGTCCGGTAGCCGATGGCGTCCACCAGACTGCCAAACACGGCGTTGAAGAGGATATCTGCCAGCGAAGCCACGCTCAGCACCAGACCCGATGCAGAGGAAGCGGCATGGCTGGGCCAAAACCGGGGAATCAGCATTACCAAAGTGGGGTACAGGATGGAGAACAGCAGGCCACTGGCCGCCAAGAGCCACAGGCCCGGTGCCCCCAACAGCACACCCACTGTGTACAGCACGGCAGAGCTGGTGGCGAAGAGCCGCAGGCAGCGGTAGATGCCAAGTTTATCCACCAGACTGCTCAACACCAGACGGCCCACCATTACACAGCCGAAGAACACAGCGGTGTAGTTGGCCGCCTGCCCCATGGGGACCTCCAGTGCGTTGGTGGCGTAGCTCACCAGCCAGTTCATGATGCCGTGTTCCGCAATGAAATACAGCCCGATGATCAGCACCAGCGGCAGAAATGCCGGGCAGGCCATGATTTCCTTGGGGGATGCCTTGTCCCCGGTTTTCTGCTCCTGCACCTCCGGCATGGGGAACAGCACGAACAGCACCATGGCCACTGCGCCAATGGCCAGCAGCCCCCACGCCACGGTGTGCCAGCTGGAAATATCCGTAGCCCAGTTGCCGATGATACTCTGGCTGCCGCTGGTACCGATGCCCTGAATGAAGAACAGGAAGTTCACAAAAAAGCCGGGGGCAGCGGCGAACATCCCGGTGGTGATCAGGTTCATGTTGGTGTTCAGCAGCGTGGACGTACCCATAGCGAAGAACATCCCCACCAACAGCAGCAAATAGGAATCTGTAGTGGCAAACAGCAGCATGGCTGCGCTCCACAAAAAGGTATACAGCAGCATGGCCTTGCGGCGGCCCAGCAGGTCCACGCCGAAGCCTCCCACCGCCAGAAACACCAGATTGCCGATGTAGCTTACGGTGACGATCTGGGACAACTGGGCGGTACTCAGCTGGAAGTGGGCAGAGAAGATGGTGGAAAAAATGCCCCGCATGGCATCGTTTGCGCCCAAACCCACCATCAGGATCAGGAACGCAGCAAAAGTAATGACGTTCTTTTTCTTATTCATTGGTTCATCCCTCAAAAGAAGCCGCCGCCCGGCCCGACCCGGCAAAAGGGTCCAGAGCCGATGCGGCGGCTTGCTCAATATTTCCAGATGGCTCAGCCCAGTTGGACGCTCTCATACTCCGGGGTGGCAGCCTCTGCGGTCAGGCCCATGGTCTGCACGCTGGTGCAGTTCTGGGTAAGGAGACCCTGTGCGAAGTCCGAACGGTCCTCGCCCGCAAAGCCCAGAGTGGAGTTTCGAATGGTGACACCATCCACCCAGCGCAGGAACACGGCCGCACTCTTCTGATGCAGCATGCCTTCCTTTTCGGGGGGAATGGGACGCAGGTCGTACATTCCGCGCTCCCACTTGCTGGTAGCTTCCAGACAGACGCTGACGTTTTCGAACAGAACGTTCTTGATGTGGTTCTCCTCGTTTCCGGAGAGGAACACACCATTCTCGCCCTTGCAGGTGACGTTGAAGAAGCGGACGTTCTCAATGCTGCCGCTGTGGGTATTGGCATTCCGGTCGTGGGTCGTCATCACGATAGGCTCCGCGCAGCCCCACCAGCACTCAGCAAAGCGGCGGGTCTCGATCATGATGTTGGAGAAGCTCACGTTCCGCACACAGCCGCCGTCCCGGATCTGGATGGACAGACCCCGGTTTGTTCCGGTGATGATGCAGTTGTCCACCAGAATATTCTCAAAGTCCGCCACGCCCTCCGTACCGATCTTGATGGCGGCACTGGTGGAGGTCAGGGTGCAGTTGGAGATAATGACGTTCTTGGTGGGGCCGTACTCATCGTTGCCCGCCGTGGTCTTGAGGCAGATGCAGTCATCTGCACACTGGACATGACAGCCGATGATCCGCACGTTGGTGGAGTGATCCGGATCGATGCCATCGGAGTTGGTGCAGTCCAGCGGGTTCAGCACCCGGATGTTGGCGATCAGCACATCGTTGCATCCGGCAGGGTGCAGCGTCCAGAACGGAGAGTTCTGCAGCGTCACATCATGGAACGAGATGTGGTTGCAGTGCTCCACATACACCATGGTGGGGCGAGGGTAGAAATCGCCGTTGAAGTAGTAACGGTTTGCCCGCTTCATAAAGGCATAAACGTTGCCGTCCACTGCGCCCTGACCCGTGATGGAGAAGTTGTCCGCATCCTTGGCGTGAATAAAGGTGTAGGCCGGCTTTGCCACCGGACGATCCACCGCCTTTGCACCGGAAACTGCTGCCACGGAAGCATCATCGCCATTGGGGTTGAAATAGGTGGAGATATCGGAGTGTGCTTTCAGAAGGGCGCCCTGTTCCAGATGCAGCTCTACGTTGCTTTTCAGCTCGATAGAACTGGAATAGTAGGTGTGACCGCCCTCCAGTACAACGCGACCGCCGCCTGCTGCGTTGCAGGCATCAATGGCAGACTGGATTGCAGCGGCATCATTGGTTGCGCCATCGCCGACAGCGCCATACTTGGTGACTGAATAAACCATGAAAACTTGCTCCTTTTTACATTATCAGACTGCGCCGAACAGGGTGGGCAGAGCCATGGAGAACCAGGGTACGTAGGCCACCAGCATCAGCGCCACGAAGATCGCGGCATAGAACGGCAGGATCGGTTTGATCATGTCCTCCATGTCCATATCTGCCACCGAGCAGCCGCTGAACAGCGCACTGCCAACGGGCGGGGTGATGTTGCCGATACCGAGGTTCATGACCATCATGATACCGAAGTGGATGGGATCCATGCCAAAGGACTGGACAACGGGCAGGAAGATCGGGGTGAAGATCAGGACAGCCGGGGTGATGTCCATGAAGCAGCCAACCACCAGCAGTACAAGGTTGATGATGAGCAGGATGACATACTTGTTGCTGGAGACGCTGATCAGTGCGTTGCCGATGGCGCTGGGCAGACCGGTAAAGCTCATAACAAAGCTCATAACGTTAGAGCCGGCGATCAGGAACATGATGACAGCGGTGGTCTCGCAGGCATCCAGCAGGATCTTAGGCAGGTCCTTGATCTTGATGCTGCGGTAAACAACGATGGACAGGAACAGGGTGTAGGCAACAGCCACGGCCGCAGACTCCGTTGCGGTGAAGATGCCGGACATAACACCGCCGACAATGATAACGATCAGCAGCAGGCTGGGGATCGCATCCACAAAGTACTTGAAGAATACAGAAGCCGGAACCTTACCGGCAGTGGGATAGTGGTTCTTCTTTGCGATGACATATGCCACCACCATGCAGGCCAGTGCCCACATCAGGCCGGGGATGTAGCCGGACATGATCATACCCACCACAGAGCAGCCAGCCAGCACCGGATAGATGATCAGGATGCCGGAAGGAGGAATGATCAGACCGGTAGGTGCGGAAGCGATGTTGACGGCAGCAGCGAACTTTTTATCGTAGCCTTCCTTCTCCTCCATGGGGATCAGAACGCCGCCGATAGCAACGGAAGCTGCAACGGAAGAACCGGACAGAGAGCCGAACAGCGTGTTGCCCAGAATGTTGGTGTGTGCCAGACCGCCGGGAATGCGGCCGACCAGAATTTTTGCGAAATCAATCAGTTTCTGTGCAATGCCGCCGGTGTTCATCAGAACACCGCAGAGGATGTAGAACGGGACAGCCAGCAGCGAGAAGCTGTCAACGCCGCCCACCATGCGCTGGCTGGCAACGAAAGTGCCCAGATCCAGAGACAGGGTGGAGGCCATGGTCACGACCGACGAAATGATGATACTGACCGAGACCGGGACGCTCAGCGCCAGCAGCAGCGCAAACGTGCCGATCAGGAGCAGACCGACTTGAAAAGTACCCATTTTAGTTTCGTCCTCCTTTTTATGCTTCTTTGGTAGCCTCTGCCTTGGGGCCCTGCTTCATATCGCGCAGGTCCTCACCGATGAAGATGAGCGCGTAGAAGATGAACAGGATGGCACCCACAGGGACGCTGGCGTAGATCAGGGGCATGGGCAGCTGCAAAGCAGCGCTGAGCTGGTCTGTAGCGGTGTGGACCAGCCGCGTGCCGCCGCCGATCATGACAACAACGCAGAACAGGATGACCATAGCCTGCACAAAGATATCCAAAATCTTCTGGCCCTTGAAGGACAGACGCTTGCTCAGCGCGGTGATGGCCAGATGCTTGCGGCGGCCGTATGCGTAAGCACCGCCCACCATGGTCACCCAGATCAACAGATAACGCAGCGCTTCTTCGGTCACGGTGCTGGGGTTGTTCAGGATGTAGCGGGTGATGACCTGCCAGCAGACAGCAATGACCATGACACCCATGATAATGGTGCTGAGGACCTGAATGATCTTATCGATCAGGCCGCGGAATTTAACGATCAACATGGTATGCTTCCCTCCTCATCAAGCCTGTACATAGGACAGGAAGTCCTCGTAATAACGGGCATTGTCGGCGCTCTTGGCACAGAACTCGTCGCGCAGGGACTGGGTGGCCTCAATAAATGCCGTCTTGTCGATAGTGTAGAACTGGACGCCCATCTCCTTGGCACCGTCAATGTTCTCCTGCACTAGATCCTGCCATACGGCCTCGTGTGCTTCGTTGCCCTGCATCATGCCGTTTACGATGGCACTCTGCTCGGCCTCGTCCAGACTTTCCCAAGTCTCGGTGGAGATGATCACGATATCGGGCACCATCTGGTGCTGGGTGTAGGTGTAGCTCTTGCAGACTTCACCGTGGCCGTCCTGCACCAGAACTGTCTCGTTGTTCTCTGCGCCGTCAATAATGCCCTGCTGCAGACCGGTGTAGGTCTCGCCGCTGGACATGGGCGTTGCACTTCCGCCCATGGCACGAATCATGGCAATGGACGTGGGGCTGTCCTGGGTGCGGATCTTCAGACCCTTCAGGTCTGCGGGGCCTTCACAGGGGCCGTCTTTGGTGGTATAGATGCTACGGGAGCCGGAATCGAACCAGCCGATGGCAAAGAAGCCCTGATCGTAGGTGCTCTTGAAGATCTCCTGCACCGCTTCGCTCTGGTTCATAACGGCAAAATACTGCTCAGTACTCTCGAACACATACGGCATCGAGAAGATGGCGTATGCGCTGTTGAACTGCTCCATGCTGGAAGCGGAGACCTTTGCAATATCCAGAACACCGGCCTTGACCAGCTGGATCATTGCTGCGTTGTCGCCCAGCTGACCATTGGGGTAAACGCTGAACGTCAGGTCGGATTCAGCAGAAGCAACTTCCGTCATCTTCTGCAGTCCAACGTTGACCGGGTGCGCTTCGCTGTGGCTGTGTGCCACCAGCAGATGCTTGGAGCTCAGGCCGTCTGAAACCGAGCCGCCGCATCCGGTGAGCGACAGGCTTGCGCCTACGGCAGCAAGACCTGCAGCAGCCAGAAAGCTGCGGCGAGTAATACGTCTTGTTCCTATCATGATTGACATCTCCAGTTTTCTTTGTTTGATTGACTTCGTACAAAACCGGTTTTGATCTCCTGTCGGTCAGAGTGAAATTTATCCCTTCCGCAAAGGGCTTCAGGCTGCGCATTCCCTACCATTTCCGTTCTGCCATGTGCAACAGGCTTTCCGTCAATAAAAAATAGCTCAAACGCGTTGTAATGTACAGGCCTTTTTTGGCAAAAACCTTGCATTTCTTGGTATAATTAAGTTTTTTTTGCAAAATTATTGTCATTTGTTGGTTAAAATATTGCATATATTGGTACATCATGTTATGATGAACTAGCCCAAAAGAATTTTGTGACTGGAGGTATTTTTCTGTGAAAGTCATCAAAACCGATAAACATTACATGGCCGAGCCGGATTTTGAGATCGACCATTACAAGGATGCCAGCTATCCTCCGGTCGCTTCTCATTACCATGAATTCTATGAGATTTTTCTCTTTGTCAGCGGAAATGTGGATTATGTTGTCCACGACAAAATGTTCCGGCTCAAGCCGGGAGACCTGTTGATCATCCCACCTGCCATTATGCACCATCCCATCTTCCGGGACTTTGAGATCCCCTACGAGCGGTATGTGTTGTGGCTCAGTCCTCCGGCTTTTGATACCATGAAAAAGATCGACCCGGACATCGATTACTTTCTCCGTCCGGGTCATGCAAAAACATTTTTGATTCGGGATAGTGTGGACAGTTCCCGCGCCCGATTCGGGCAGTTTGAAGCCCTGACCCACGCTTACCGGGAGGAAAGCCTGTGTTATCACAGCGAGGGCATGGCCGATATCCTCCGCATCCTCATCGGCATCAACCGTTCCTTGTATAATCGAGAGCACGTTTTTGCCAAGGCGCAGAAGCCAAGCGTCCTGAGCAACGCCCTGCATTATATCGATTTGAATCTCAGCGGCGATCTTTCACTGGACACGGTCGCAAAGGCGCTTTTCATCGATAAATACAATTTTTCCCACATGTTCAAGCAGAATATGCAAATCAGTTTTTACCAGTATGTCATCCAGCAACGGCTTCTAGAAGCCAAACGGCTGCTCATGAAAAAAGAACCGATCTCTTCCATCCCGGCCAAATGCGGTTTTTCTGATTATAACGCCTTTTACCGCTCCTTTAAAAAGAATTACGGCGTCAATCCGCGCGAATATGTCGCTTACCACATGAAGGCCATCCACGGTGAAGTCGGCGGCTTGTCCCTTGATATCGACCACCAGAGCACGGAATCCTAATCTGTTCCTCTGATTTCCGTCCTTTTTATAAAATCACGGCCTTTTTTCAGTCAAACCACCACGGCAGTTCCAACCACAGGTTATCCATGGCCTGTTCCTCGGTCTTTTTGGCACGGCTCTTTGTCAGGTGGAAGTATATCGCCGTGCCGATTAATGGATGTTCCTCGCCATCAGTAAAGCCATAGCGGTACAGCAGATAGGTCTGCTCCCGTTGGGTCAGCCGTTTCAGGCCATCGTACAGTTCCCGGCGCGATTCCTGCTCTTCCATAATGCTCTGTGGCTGCATGGCGTAGGGGTCGGCTATGGCTTCGATGCGCCGCAGTTGTTCCTCTCCCGGCAGAACATCGTCCAGCGAAACGCGCTGGTAGCAGATACCGTCCTTGTCCTCCGTTACCATCCGCTGCTCAAAAGCGGCAAAGGCATCCCGCACCATGTCCATCATGGCGTTGCGGATGGCAGGAGCCGCGTAGGTCAGGAACTTCATGCCGCGCGCTGCATCGAACTTTGGCACGGCCTTCTCCGTCTATGTGGACGGCGTGGGCGTGACCGTAGAAAAGGCCGAGGTACAGAACACCCGGGTGGTGCTGACCTGCGGGCAGGAACTGCACGGCAAGGTGGCAGTAAAGTACGCAGGCAACGCTGTGGGCGACCGAAATCATCGCGGCATCGGCAACATCCGCGACAGCGACCGCTACACCAGCCTGTACCTGTACGCAGACGATACCAACGAGACTTCCTCGGCGGGCAATACCGTGGACTACCGCCCCAAAACGGCAGAGGGCGAGAGCCTGAGCGGCAAGCACTATCCCCTGTGTAACTGGGCAAGCCACGCGTACCGGGAGATCGTAGTGGACACCGTCCCCGCCACCGACTTTACCCCCAAGCTTTCCGGCAGCAAGGCAAGCGTGGGCGATACCCTGACCCTGAACGTCAGCTATACCCCGGACAATGCCAACAGCGGTCTGGGCGTCACATGGAAGGTATCGGACAGCACCAAGGCCAAGTTGGAAAACGGGAAGCTGACCATTCTGGGCGGCAGCAACAACGACACGGTCACCGTGACCGGCACGCTGGAAAACGGCGTGGAGCGGAGCGTGACCGTGACCATTGCCGTGAGCGATAACCCGTATGCCGTCTACTATGGTTACTGGGACTTTACCGGCGGCAGCGCAGCAAACACGACCACCGCAAAGAACCTTGCGACCAAAAAGGATGACAGCATTCTGGTGAACATAAACGGCACCGAAAGCGGCTACCTGACCGAGGACGGTTTGACGCTGGCTGCAAACAGTGCCGTGAAGATCCCGGTTGCAAGCGACATGCCGGACGGCATTGAGATCTACATGGACTTTACGATTCCGGAAGCCCTGTATGGCAGTGCACTGAACAATAAGGGCTTTCTTTCTCTGGCAAAAGGCACGGCGAACAAGCTGTCGTTCGGCAGTGAGAAGTACAGCTACGCTTGGCCGTCCCTCTTTGGCATTGCGGAAGGAAAAACGGCAGAAGGAGAGTGTGCATGGCGCTTTGCAACAGATGCCGGTGGTACCAAGCTGGGAAACACCGCTATGTGGTGGGCTAAATCGATGATGCACCAGCATCTGCGGCTGCGGCTGAACACTTCCGGCGGCGGTGAGTTTGCGATGCAAGCAAATACAGACGGCGACAGCTGGCGCACCTGGACGCTGCCAACCTACTATGGTGCAGAAAACAAATACCCCGGCTTCAAGGCCTTTAAGAGCGCCTGTGATGCGATCCTTCTGGGCAACCGTGCGACCCTGAACTTCTGCCCCGCAGGCACTATCCTCCATAGCGCTTATATCAAGGAATACAATGGTTAAGGAAGGATGTAGACTATGGCGATTAAACAGTACAGCCTTATGGCAGACGGCGACCGCCGCCTTGCACCGGACTTTAAGGTGCGGGAGCTGCGCTGCCGGGATGGCAGCGACACCGTTATGGTGGACGAGACGCTGACCGTGGTGCTCCAGTGCATCCGGGAGCACTTCGGCAAGCCGGTGACCATCACCAGCGGCTACCGCACGGCAGCGCACAACGCGGCCGTGGGTGGAGCCAAGAGCAGCCAGCACCTGCTGGGCCGGGCGGCGGATATCCGGGTGCAGGGCGTAAGCGTGGAGGACGTAGCGGCCTACGCGGAAAGTCTGCTGCCGGACTGCGGCGGCATCGGGCGCTACCCCGTCAAGGCAGGCCGCGCGACCGGCTGGGTGCACCTTGACACCCGGGCGACAAAGAGCAGATGGACACTGTAAGGGGGTGATACCGATGGCAAGCTGTTTGATTTCTGACGCACCCTATGCGGCTTGGCTCTCTGACGTACTTGCTACGCTGGAGGAGCACAAGGTCACCAAGATCGCCGTAGCAGCGCCCCTGCCCGGCGGCGAGGTCTTTACCGGTTACTTTGACATGGGCACCATGGACAAGGCTCTCATGGCGACCAACATTCAGGCAGACGCCACCATGGACGCGATCTGCGCCAATGGCCCGCTGATCCAGCAGGCTTGGGAGGACGCCGAAGAGGACGATGCTGACGATCTGGGGGAGGGGTGATTCCAGTGTGGACTGTGATCGTAGCCGCTGGCATTCCAACCAGCGTGCTGGGCTTCTGCTTCTGGATGCTTGAACGGCGCATCGAACGCCGGGAAAAGCAGCAGGAGGCGGCAGAGAAAGCCCGTGAGGAGTTCGAAACCCACCTGTACGAAAGCTCTCTCGCGGCCATCGCACTGGGCGAGGCTACCGCCAGAGCTGTGCAGCGCATCCCGGATGCCCACTGCAACGGCGATATGCACGCCGCCCTAGATTATGCTGCTGCCGTGAAACACCAGCAGCGGGAGTTTGTCGCAAAGCGCGGGATCCGCGCTATTATCAACTGAAGAAAGGAACCATAAACATGAAGGCAACTACTTACAACGCACCCACTATCTCTGCAGGCACTATCGCCCGTACCGCCTGCCTGCTGCTGGCACTGACCAATCAGGTGCTCAGCGCTCTGGGCAAGCCCGTGCTGCCCATCGAGAGCGCCACCGTGGAACAGCTGGTGACGGCGGGCATTACCACTGTCACCGCCCTGATCGCGTGGTGGAAGAATAATTCCTTCACCGCTGCCGCACTGGAAGCAGACAAAACCTATGACCGCTTGAAGGCGCAGGGCAAGTAATAGCAAGGGCCGCAGTTCTTACCACAGGGCTGCGGCCCTTATTTTTTAGAGAAAATAGTGGGTTTGATAGTGGGTTACAGCAAAAAGAAAAGCACCCAGAAACCAACGTCTCTAGGTGCTATTTCTTGGTGGAGCGAAGCAACCTAAATCCGAACCATTGCCCTCTGGGGCATCTTTGGCGGCGATTTCATCGAAAGTGATGGTTTTTGTGCCGTCTTTGTA
>ENA-ORCP01002632-ORCP01002632.1-human-gut-metagenome-genome-assembly--contig:-NODE-2632-length-14227-cov-5.279435_pt1 | contig 14227 bp, 10 predicted proteins | sample MGYA00242990_ERZ507991 | MGnify/ENA primary metagenome ERZ507991 (study PRJEB26167, sample SAMN06115496) | human gut metagenome | host: Homo sapiens | place: China:Henan | collected 2015-05-07... | reverse complement strand
ACCTAGTTTTCCCGTAATTACTGCCGCTGCCGTAGCAGTAGGACAAATAAGACAAACCATAGCCGCCTCGAATATCTTTGTCATCAGCACCACAAGCAACGCTATAATGCCTATTGCCGCAAACACGCCCAACATTCCGTAGCCTATTACTGACAGTCCTTCAAGCAGACGTTCCGTATTCATTTGATCAACCTCCTATTATTGAAGATACCAGCGAGATCATCAGACCGCCTGCTATTACTGAAGCTATTTGTCCCGATATATTCGCTGCGGCTGCGTGCATTAGAAGAAAATTCTGCGGATCTTCCTGCTGTCCCATTTTGTGTATCGTTCTTGCTGACATTGGAAATGCTGAAATTCCCGCTGCGCCGACCATTGGGTTTATCTTGTTCTTCATAAAAAGATTAAGGAATTTACAGAAGAACACTCCCCCTACTGTATCAAATACAAATGCTACAAGTCCAAGTCCGATTATAAGCAGGGTCTGCACGCAAAGAAAATCGTCGGCTTTCATTTTTGCGGAGATAGTAAGTCCGAGAAGTATCGTGATTATATTTGCAAGCTCATGCTGTGCCGATTCTGAAAGCGCTTTGAGCACTCCGCATTCACGAAGAAGATTACCGAACATCAGGAAGCCTACAAGTGCTGCACTCTGCGGTGCTATCATACCTGCAATGACTGTTATTATTATCGGGAAAAGTATCTTGGTCGTTTTCGAAACTGCGGCAGGCTCATATTTCATCCTGATAAGACGTTCATTTTTCGTGGTGCAGAGCCTTATAACAGGCGGCTGTACTATTGGAACAAGTGCCATATAGGAATATGCTGCGACTACTATTGAACCGATATATTTTGAATCAAAAAACTTTGCCACAAAAATTGATGTCGGACCGTCCGCTGCGCCGATGATCGATATTGATGCTGCGTCACGGAAAGAAAATATCTCCTCCGGAAAAAGCAGGACAAGTCCGAATGTAAAGAATATTCCGAACTGTGCCGCCGCTCCCAACAAAAACATTTTCGGGTTTGAAATAAGCGGTCCGAAATCTATCATCGCTCCTATTCCTATAAAAAGCAGCAGGGGGAAAAGCTCATTATCTATTCCCGCTCTGAACAGCACAGATATTGGTCCTTCCTGTGCTATGCCGTTGAACACCTGATCGAGTGCTCCCGAAAACGGCAGATTTACCAGTATCGCTCCAAAGCCCATAGGCAGCAGGAGTGATGGCTCCATATTCTTTTTTATCGCAAGGAAAATGAGTATTCCGCCTATTACCCACATTACAGCCATTTTGAGCCAGTCAACTGCCGTAAGCTCCATAAGGCTGCCAAAAAGCATTTCCATAAAAATCCGCCTTTCTTATTTCTTGTCTGTCATCAGCTCTCCGATATTGAGCAGATGGTCGCCTATTCGTTCAAAATCGGTTATCATTTCCGAATACACGACGCTCACATCTCCGCTGCACTTATTTTCACGCAGACGTTCTATCTGATTGCTTCTGTATGCTTCGGAAAGCGAGTCGATATTCTTTTCAGCCATACTTACGGATACAAAGGTCATCTGCTGCATTTCTCCCACTGAAAAATCTATCAGCTTCAGACCGTCCAGTGTTACGTATTTCATCTCCTCGACCTCGCTGTATATTTCATCATCTGCCTTATACCCTTTTTTATTAAGGAGCATTGCATATTCGGCTATATTCATAGCGTGGTCGCTTATACGCTCGATGTTTCCTATTATTTTAAAATATGCGCTGACCGTTTTTGCGTCCTGCTCGGTCATTTCACCTGACATAAGGGCAGATATGTATTTTGATATTTCGGCATTGAGGAAATCCACATACTCTTCATTTTTTTCAACATTTTCAAAGCGATCCCTGTCCCAATGAAGTATATTGTCAAAGGCATCGCTTACATTTGAACGTGCAAGCTCAAGCATATGGCTCACCTCGCTTTGTATCTGTGATACAGCCACGCTTACCGAACCTATGGAATGGTTATTGACAGAATCGGGGGAAATGAATCTGAGCTGCATCTTATCGCTTTTTTCATCGCTCCGTTCAGGCAGTATTTTCATTGCCGCCTTTTCAAGCAATGTTCCGAACGGCAGAAGTATAAGTGTTGTAACTATATTAAATATTGTATGGACATTTGCTATCTGCGCCGCAGGATTATCCGGCGTAAGTGACTGCATAAAGTCCGTAAACGGCGTAAGCATACAGATAATTGTGAAAATTATCGTTCCCGTTATATTGAAAAGAAGATGGATCACAGTAGTTCTGCGGGCATTTCTTGATGTACCCACAGAAGCCAGAACAGCTGTTATACAAGTACCGATATTCTGTCCGAAAAGTACATATACAGAGCTTGAAAGCGATATTGCTCCGCTCATCGCAAGTGCCTGAAGTATGCCGACAGAAGCGGACGATGACTGGATGATCGCCGTAAACACCGCACCTGCAAGTATTCCGAGGGCAGGATTTGAAAGATTGGTCACAACATTTACAAATTCCTGCGAATCACGCAGACCCGACATACTGTCGCTCATCATATTCATTCCCATAAACAAGATGCCAAGTCCCGCAAAAATATAGCCCCAATGGTGAAGCTTCTTGGATTTCAGAAATACGATGAAAACCACTCCGACAATAGCTATGAGCGGTGCGATAACTCCAACATCAAGTGCAATAAGCTGTCCGGTTATGGTTGTACCGACATTTGCACCCATAATTACCCATATAGCCTGTCGCAATGTCATAAGCCCCGAATTTACAAAGCCCACCACCATAACAGTAGTTGCTGACGATGACTGTATCACAGCCGTTATACCCGCACCTACGCCAACTCCGAGAAAACGGTTCGATGTAAGCTTTTCAAGCACCGTTTTCATTTTATCTCCTGCTGTCTGTTCAAGTCCGTCACTCATCATTTTCATACCCATTAAAAACAGGGCAAGTCCGCCAAGCAGCGATGCGATCTGTAAAAATCCCATATTATTTCTCCGTTTTATTTTTTTACATATCGGATTATACATTATATTTGTGTTAAATTCGGTTAAGATTTTTGCGTTCGTGCTAAGCTGTGTTAAGACATTTTGGCATACCTGAAAAAGTTGCACAGAAATCATGAGAATTTTTTTATATATTATTTTGCAAAACAGCTTGATATTAAACGTTTAATGTGTTACAATATGTTTAGCAATACTCATATTCTGTTTAACAGTATATGAACGAAATGTGCAATCTATTATTTGATTAAGTGAGGTTGAAAAAATGAAATACGGCTTTTTTGACGACGCTAACAAAGAATACGTCATCACTTCCCCGAAAACTCCTTACCCATGGATCAACTACCTCGGAACTCAGGACTTCTTCGCTCTGATCTCCAACACTGCAGGCGGTTACCATTTCTACAAGGATGCTCGTCTTGCAAGAATCACACGTTACCGCTACAATAACGTTCCTGTTGACGTTGGCGGACGTTATTTCTACATAAATGATAACGGCACAGTATGGAACCCGGGCTGGTCACCTGTAAAAACTGAGCTTGATGCCTACGAATGCCGTCACGGTATGGGCTATACAAAGATCTCAGGCAAGAAGAACGGTCTTTCCGCTGAAGTAACATTCTTCGTTCCTCAGAACTTCACAGGCGAGATCCAGAAGGTAGTTCTCAAAAACGAGAGCGGCACTTCAAAGACATTCAAGCTCTTCTCCTTTATTGAATGGTGCCTCTGGGACGCTAACGACGACAGCACAAACTTCCAGCGTAACTTCAACACAGGTGAAGTTGAGCTTGAAAAGAACGGTGCTGTTATCTACCACAAGACCGAATACAAGGAAAGACGCAATCACTTCGCTTTCTACGCTGTAAATGATACTGTTGACGGCTTCGATACAGACCGTGAAACATTTATGGGCAGCATTTACAACGATTTCCACAACCCACAGACTGTATTTGACGGTGCTCCCAAGAACTCCGTTGCTGACGGCTGGTCACCTGTTGCTTCACACTGCAAGGAGATCACTCTTGCCGCAGGCGAAACAAAGACACTCATCTTTATGCTGGGCTATGTTGAAAATCCATATGATGAAAAGTTCAACGCTGACGGTTCTATGAACAAATCCCGTGCATATGCTATGATGGATAAGTTCGATACAGTTGAAAAGGTCGATGCTGCTCTTGCAGAGCTTGCTGAAACATGGGAAGACCTCCTTGCTAAGTACAATGTACGTTCTTCCGATGACAAGCTCAACAGACAGGTAAATATCTGGAACCAGTATCAGTGTATGGTAACATTCAACCTCTCACGTTCCGCATCTTACTTTGAAAGCGGTATCGGCAGAGGTATGGGCTTCCGTGATTCCAACCAGGATATTCTCGGCTTTGTTCACCAGATCCCTGAACGTGCAAGAGAAAGAATACTCGACATTGCCGCAACTCAGCTTGAAGACGGCGGCAACTACCACCAGTATCAGCCTCTTACAAAGAAGGGCAACGACGCTGCAGGCACAAACTTTAACGATGACCCGCTGTGGATGATCCTTTCAACAGCTGCTTATATCAAGGAAACAGGCGATTACAGCATTCTTGATGAATCTGTTCCGTATAAGAACGATGAAAAGCTTGCTCAGCCTATGCTTGACCACCTCAAGCGTTCATTCTACCACGTTGTAAACAACAAGGGACCTCACGGACTTCCTCTTTCGGGACGTGCTGACTGGAATGACTGCCTCAACCTCAACTGCTTCTCCAGAGTTCCGGGTGAAAGCTTCCAGAACACAGCTTCAAACATTGCTAAGGAAGTAAATCCCGAAACAGGCGAACCACTCAACGAACAGACAGCTGAATCACTTATGATCGCAGGTATGTTCACATATATCGGACCTGAATATGTTACACTTTGCCGCAAGACAGGCAAGACAGCTGACGCTGACGCTGCACAGGCTGAGATCGACAAGATGAAGGAAGCTATCATCGAATACGGCTGGGACGGCGACTGGTTCATCAGAGCATATGATGCATACGGCAAGAAAGTCGGCTCAAAGGAAAACGAAGAAGGCAAGATCTTCATCGAACCGCAGGGCTTCTGCGTAATGTCCGATATCGGCGGCAAGGAATACACAGAAAAGACTATGGCAAGCATTGAGAAATATCTCGGTACAAAGCACGGTCTTGTTCTTAACAACCCTGCATTCACACACTACATCGTAGAATACGGCGAAATTTCCACATATCCGGGCGGATACAAGGAAAACGCAGGTATCTTCTGCCACAACAATGCATGGATAATGTGTGCAGCTGCATACGCAGGCATGGGTGACAAGGCATTTGACTACTACACAAGAATTGCTCCTGCATATCAGGAAGACGAACAGCTCCACAGAACCGAACCATATGTATATGCACAGATGGTTGCAGGTAAGGACGCTAAGCGTTTCGGTGAAGCAAAGAACAGCTGGCTCACAGGTACAGCAGCTTGGAACTTTGTTGCAATTTCACAGTACATTCTCGGTATCATTCCTGACTACGACGGACTCAAGATCGACCCATCAATTCCAAAGGATTGGGACGGCTATGAAGTGACCCGTAAGTTCAGAGGTGCAGCATATAACGTAAAGATCGAAAACCCATCACACGTTTCAAAGGGTATCAAGTCTATCACAGTTGACGGCAAGGCAATCGAGGGCAATATTCTCCCTGTATTTGCAGACGGCACACACGAAGTCGTAGCTGTAATGGGCTAAACCTCACAATCAAATAAACGAAAAGGCTGTCGCAGTTTTGCGGCAGCCTTTTTGGTTGTGTGCGTAATAATATGGTTTGATTTGATTTTTGTTTTTTATTTAGGGCGGCGGTTTAAGTTCAGCTGCAAGCTGAAAAATGGCGTCCGCCGCAGTCGTAAGTACCAAGCGAACCCCATATAAAAGTTTCGCTCAAGCCTTTTCAAAGGCTTGTGGGAATCCAAAGGGCAAAGCCCGTGGTCGCAGGTCATATATGACCTTTAGCAGAAGGCGAAACTCCCCAGCGCATTCTAACGAACAAAGCAAAAGTAACAGTAAAGCCAAGCAAAATTAAAAAATCAAAAGCGCAATGCAGCTCAAAAAGGTAAAACCAAGAGAAGTAACGAAAATTACTATCTTGGTAAAACCGATAATCTGCATTGCGCTTATTCTATCCTAATCAAGCAAAAGTAACCCTTTTCCAAATTTGCGAGCGTAAGCAGAGCAAATTTGGAAAACACAGCAAAACTATAAGCAAGTTAAATTCCGCAATAAAGCCAAACTAACAGATACATATGGATAACAAACAAAACTATGCTAAACATCGCCGCTTTTAATGCGCTGTTTTGAATATACCATATAACTTTGTAGGGGATGGGTTTCCCATCCCGCTTTGAATGTGGCTAATTATGGTATGATGCGCAACTTGATTGAACGGTTGCTTTTGCTCCGTTGCCTATAAACGATAATTCTGCGCTGACGCTTGAATGTATGTTTATGGCAAGGGTTAATTTGGTTCGTTATCGGCAGTCTTTAGTTTTGCTTTGTTTTCCAAATTTGCTCCGCTTACGCTCGCAAATTTGGAAAAGGGTTATTTTGCTTTATTCGTTAGAAATAGCGCAATGCAGATTATCGGGTCAGGTCAGATTGTAACTGACGTTACATTTGTCATACCAACTTTATTAAGCTGCATTGCGCTTTTGATTTTTTCATTTTGTTTTTCGTTTTATTGTTTTGCTTGCTCTGTTAGATTGCGCTGGGGGATTTCGCCTCTGCGGAGGCGACCACGGGCTTTGCCCTTTGGATTCCCACAAGCCTTTGAAAAGGCTTGACCGAAACTTTAAGTGTTTTTGCGCTGTTACTTTTGTTTCGCTCATCGAGTTTTGTGCAAAGCTTGCGCCGCGGCTGCTATCTTTGGGTTCGCACTTTCTTGGGCGCGTCTAAATAAAAAGAAAAAACGCAGGATATATTGAAATCGCATTTTACTCCGAATAAAAGTCATCTCTATATTCGTCATAAAATTTTCCGTCGGTCATATTTCGCACAAGGACTGATCTGTTGCTTATTTTCGGCAGGTAAACACTGTCTTTAATGCCGTATTTATCGGCTATTGTAAGAGTTTCGCCGTGTTTAAGGTTGAACCCAAGGCTGAATCCCCCCAATGCTTCAAGGGTACTGTAATTCTTACAATAGAATTTTATGGTTTCCCCTGCTTTCAGCACATATCCGGGGAGCTGCTGACGGTATATATTACTCTCGCTGTCGGAGATATAATAATATTTCAGTCGTATATCCTCGTCGTATGGGTTTGTGATCTCAATGCAGTCAGCTCCTGTTTCGTAATCTGCCATTGTTATTATCGGCACAAGATTTTCGGTCTGTGGCTTTGTAAATATCCGTACATCGACCTTGCCGTTTTCGGCATATCCGCTGTTCACCGTTATTGTCGGCTCATACACCTTTTCACCGTTCACAAGCCAATAGTCAAACTCACGTCCTACGGCTGTTTCCGCACTTATCACCGCTGAATTTACATTGAAATAAAAGCCCTCAAAATCACGCTTTGTTTCATAGACCTTACAGCTGTTCACCGTTATATTTGCCTCGCTGCTTTTCTTTACAGTAAGCTCCCAGCCTGTATTTTCGATACCAAGATATTCTTCTGTCTGCTTGCGCATTTCGGCGGGACGCTTTTCGGCAAAATTAATGATACCGTCTATCTGTCCGCTGACATAGCCAAGACTTGACCATGTATTTTTTAGCTGTGCGCCGCCAAGTCGGAAGTTCTGTTCAAGCTCGTTCATACGCTCTTTTTCAAGAGTACGGGTATTTACAAAAATATTTGCATAGGAAAATGAATGGTTCATAAGGTCACACATTATTTCCGCAAATTTTACACGCATATCCTCACGCTGCAAAACCGAAATAAGCAGGTCTGACCTTGAATCGTAGTCGCCGCTTTGTCCGAGAAGTCTGCCGAGAGTTTTTTCGGACGGGCTTGAATCGTAAAGTCCAAGTCCAAAGTCGGTATCATATATCAGCCAACGCCATTTTCCGTCCGCTGTCGGCGAATCCGGACTATCCACCGTATCACCGCTCAGACGGTAGACCTTATAGTTTCCTCCGGGCCAGTCGCCGTTGTTCACATATATCTGCACGGCATAATAGGTCAGGAAATTTTCTATATCTATCTCGCTGCAAAGCTCATTGAAAACAGTATCATCGTTCAGGTCGGAATAGCTGTATTTTTCATACATTTCATAATAGTCATCTGCTGCGGCTGCGTCATTTTCGTCTTCCCCGTCATAGTCCTTAGAAAACTCTCCGCCGCTCAAAACCGACCAATAGCTGTTTGGCATTTCGTCAGTATCAATATTATTGTGGCTGTCAAAATAATCCTTGTCATAGACCTGATGTATCCACGCAAAGCCGTAATATTCGCCGTTGAGAAATACCGCTGCGGCTCTTGTATTCTGCACGTCATAAAGCTCAGTAAGCTCGGCGCACTCCTGTATCGTTTCATCTCGGATAAATCCGAACGGGTTATCGTTTGCGGAATTGCGCAGTACAATACGCTTGAAGCTGTCTATTTTAAATCCGTTATAGTCAGTTTCGTCACCGAAAAAATCCACGTCAAATCTATTTTTGTCCTTGTCATATTCACTTCTTGCATAAAGCTTTATGGATTTTTGCTCCATTGATCTGGAATATCCGCCGAATGTACGCATTCCTGCATTCTGCGATGCAAGGCAGTTGCCCTCGCTGTCTAAGATCTCAACATAAACGGGACGTTCCCACTCTATCCCACGCATATTGTAATTTGCAGGTGCAGGTGGTTCGGGGTTGCGGTCGCCGCTTTCTTCTATATACTCCCTGCGTATTTTTCCTGCGGTGAAAATGCCGTACTCATCGTCGTAAAGATTGTATGGGTCGGTGGAAAGCGAAAATATCATAGTATCGAAACGCTCGCCGACTTTTTCACCTACAAAATAAGAATGTGTGTAAATATCGGTAAAGCTTCCGTCAGAATACTGTCCGCAGGCTTTTACCGTATAGCTTCCAACATCACCGTTTTGCTTTCCTTTAAGCTCCAGAGGTTCGGTATATTCCGTGCCGTTTTCCGAATCGGGCGGAGTTGAGTCAAGGGTATAGAACACCTTTTCAACGTCCTTTGCGCCGCTCAGTTCAAGCTGTATATCATTTGCATAAAAATAATCGGTACAGGAAAACTGTATTTTTCCGCTTTTTTCTGCCTGCTCGGAAACGCTGTCGATAGCTGCGCTGACATTATCTTCCGGCATCGGTACAAGAAAGCATATTCCTGCCGCAAGTCCCATAAGCACAGCGGCGGAAACTATTCTTTTAACTCGGTCGGTCATGATCAATCACCAACATATTCCATAAGAACTGCACTTGAAACGCCTTCAAGCTTTTTTATTTCTTCAACTGCCGAAATATTATTTCCTTTAAGCTTCAGGCTTACCGTAAGCTCTGTAAAATCCTTTCCCGCAATGCAGCTTTTCATTTTGCCGCCGTATTTCTTTACTGTATCCATAACCTTTTCCTTTGCGCTGTCTGAAAATTTAACTACCATAACAAAGGATCTTCTTCCGCTGCCGATAAGGGTAAAGATTATGTAAACGGCACATATTGTAAAGGTTCCGATAAGCGCAAGCGGAAGTAATCCTGCACCTGCCGTAAGACCTGCGGCTATTGCAAGAAAAAGAAAGCCTATGTCAAGAGGATCTTTTATCGCCGCACGGAAACGCACTATCGAAAGCGCACCCACCATACCGAGCGAAAGCACAAGATTTGATGAGATCGTCATAATGATAAATGCTGTAACAAGACAGGTCATAACATTAAGAACATTAAAACTCTCCGAGTATACCGCTCCTCTGAAAAATGCACGGTATACTATATAAATAACAATGCCGCAAACCAAAGCTGCTGCCATAACTGCACTTATATGTGCAGGGGTAAGCTTTTCGATAAGCCCCGACTGTTCAATGCTGTCCTTTATTTCATCAATGAAACTGTTCATATTATTTTCCTTTCAGATATGTATTTGTTTTTTGACATTTCTGCACAGGCAGTATTTTGATACGGAAAGCGGTGTTCCGACAAATGACGGCATAACGCTGCGTATCATCTCGGGCAGATGATCATCATACTTTACTTCAAGTATCACGCTGTTATTCATAAAAACAGGAACAGACACCAGCCCCTTATCAAAAATATCAAAGCATTCAAAGCCTGCCGCATGAAGCTCTCGGTCAAATGTTATTCTCACGTTTGATGCGGGATAAACATACGGGTCACGGCTGTAATCAACTATTACGGAGTTATGAAGTCCCTTTGACCTTGCGGCAGCGTATACTTCTCTGCAAACGTTTTCTTTCCTGCTTCCCAGCACGGAAAAATCACCGTCCCGTATTGCCTCATACTCGCTCACGGAAAGCACCGCAGATGTTTTATGCACATACTGACCACGCTTTTCCTTACATTCAAGGGTGATATATCCCGAATCGAAATTATAGCTTCTGATACGGTATTTTTTTCTGTCGCCGATGCCGTTTAGCTTATCATAGTATGCGCTGTCGCCGTTATCATCAAGGTAAAGGCTGCGTATGAAATAACCGTCGTCACCCGAATGTGAGTCATGCTCCAGCAACGCTCCTATTCTTGAAGAAAGCGCAAGATATTCGCTGTAGCTTATAAGTATTTTCAGCTCATGCCTGCCTTTGAAACCCTCTTCACCCAAAAACATCACCTCATTTTACACGGATTTAACAAGCATTACTTTATATTATACATAATGTACAAAATAATTTATTAACTCAATAACTCAATTGTGTGAATTTTTATTAATTGAGCATAATTTGATTAAAACATTTAATGTTTATACATATTTAATTACTAAAAAATAGTTTACATTACCTTAAGCAATGCTATAATATAAAGTATCGATCATACTTGAAAGGAATGATATTATGTTTAACAAAAAGATTATCAGTCTGTCACTTGTTGCATTGCTCTCAGGAATGGTTTTAAGCGGCTGCGGCATGGTTGACAGCGGTACAGAAGCAAGCGCAGCCAAAATCGACTCGGCTGACTCTCTTGTTGAATCATACAGCCAAACAAAAGAAAAAAAGGAAGAAACAAAATTCAAGCTTTCAAACCCAAATGCGGACAAAACCACTCAGCAGGTCTATCAATACATCGCATCGCTGACAAACAACGGTGTACTCAGCGGTCAGCAGGAATCCACATGGATGGGCAGCGTTGATTATGAAATGGATTATATTTATGACAAAACAGGAAAATACCCTGCTCTCCGTGGTCTTGATTATATGAATGACGATTTCAAGGGCGTAAATGAACGTGCTGAAAAATGGTGGAACGAGGGCGGACTTGTTACTATCTGCTGGCATACAGGCTACGATTTCAACGGTGAATGGAACGAAGCTATGAAAACCGAGGTCAAGGACTGGGATAAGGTACTTACCGAGGGTACAGCCGAATATGATGCTTTTGTAAAGGGTATGGACAAGGCTGCGGAAGCTTTGCTTGAGCTTCAGAAAAAAGGCGTTACCGTTCTCTGGCGTCCTTTCCACGAATTTGACGGCGCATGGTTCTGGTGGGGCAAGGGCGGCAGCGATAACTTTGTAAAGCTGTGGCAGCTTATGTATGACCGCTATACAAATCATTGGGGACTTAACAATCTTATATGGGTGCTTGGCTATTCCGGAAACGGCAATAACTATGAAAGCTGGTATCCCGGTGATGAATACTGCGACATTGTGGGTGCTGACAGCTATAACGGCGGCGCACAGGGCAAGCTCGCCGAAAAGATAACGAAGTTCGTCGGCGGCAGCAAGCCTTTATGCTTCCACGAATGCGGAACAAACCCTACCGAAGCTGAGCTCAAGGAAGTTCCGTGGACATGGTTTATGACATGGCACACAGATCATATCGTAAATCAGAATGACCCTGATAAACTGAAAACACTTTACAACAGCAGTTATGTCATCACCAAAGATGAGCTGCCGTCTTTTACTAAAACAAAAAAATAATGATCGATCAATAAAGCGGAGTTATTTTAGTATGAGTATTGCTGACTGGATAGTTCTTGCGATCGTTGCGGCAGCTTTTATTGCGGCTGTTATCTATGCCGTGAAGCACAAAGGAGGAGGTTGCGGCGGAAGCTGCGGAAGCTGTCCTTACTCCTCTTCCTGCCATAAGCCAGAAGGAAACAGAAAAAGTGATGGAAACAACAAAACAGATAAATAAAAGAAACTATCAGCGTGAGCTTGATGAGATAATCAAAAAGGTCGATACCGACGCTCCGCCTAAGCTGCTGCTGCATAGCTGCTGTGCGCCCTGTTCAAGCTATGTTCTTGAATATCTTTCGCAGTATTTTTCCATAACTGTCTTTTATTACAATCCGAATATTTACCCGGAAGAGGAATTTTTCAAGCGCATTGATGAACAGAAAAGGCTTATCTCGGAAATGCCGATGAAAAATCCTGTAAGCTTTATTGAAAAAGGCTATCATTCGGAACGTTTTTATGAAGCGGTAAAGGGATTGGAGAAGATACACGAGGGCGGAGAACGCTGCTTTGCCTGCTATCGTCTGCGTCTGGAGGAGACAGCAAAGCTTGCTGCGGAAAACGGCTTTGATTATTTCACCACAACTCTTTCAATAAGCCCATACAAAAATGCTTTCAGGCTTAATGAGATAGGTGAGGAGCTTGCGGAGATCTACGGAATAAAGCACCTGACTTCGGATTTTAAAAAGAAAAACGGTTACAAACGCTCGGTGGAGCTTTCAGAGCAGTACGGAATGTACCGCCAGAATTACTGCGGCTGCATTTTCTCAATGCGTGAACGTGAAGAAGCCGAAGCAAAACACAAAACGGAGGATTAAAATGGATATAAAAGGATTTACTTACGGCTACGGCGCAGGAAAAGGTATGTTTACCAAGCCTGAAGCTGAACTCTCCATGGAAAAGCTTGCGTCACTGGGCGGAAACTGGGTCGCATTGGCTATGACCGTTTCACAGAAGCATTTCTACTCAACCTCCTTCGGCTTCGACTACCGCAGAACAGCCACTGACAAGGAGCTGACCCATGTCATAAACAAGCTCAGATCACTTGGCTTAAAGGTCTGTCTTAAACCTATCCTAAACAATGATGACGGTACATGGAGAGCATACATCGGTTTTCCCGAAGCCGACTGGGGCGATGCTGATTACTGGAAGGAATGGTTCTCCTGCTACACAGCGTTCATCTGCCACTATGCCGAGATCGCCGAGGACACAGGCTGCGAGATGCTTTGTGTCGGCTGCGAAATGCTTGGCACAGAGCGCAAGGAGGACTACTGGCGCAAGCTTATTGCCGAGGTGAGAAAAATCTATCACGGCAAGCTTGTTTACAATGCAAATCACGGCAAGGAACACAGCATCAACTGGTTCGACGCCGTTGACTACATCGGAACTTCCGCCTACTTCCCTGTTGCCAAAAAGCCCGACGATTCCTTTGAAAGTATGCTTGAAGGCTGGAACAAGGTAAAGCAGTATCTTAAAGAACTTTCCGAGGCTCACGGCGGCAAAAAGATCATTTTTATGGAAATAGGCTGCCGCAGTGCAAGCGGCTGCGCAATGATGCCTTGGGATTTCACTCACAGGGACTGTCCTTACAATGAGGACGAACAGGCTAATTTCTACGAATCCGCAATGACCTCAATGTGGAACGAAGAATGGTTCGCAGGCTTCTTCTGGTGGGACTGGTACACATTTCTGCCCGAAAACAAGAATGAACTCGGTTTCTCAATATATGGCAAAAAGACGGAAAGCATTGTCCGTGACTGGTACACAAATAAGTAAGTTTGCCGTTCTGAATTTAGTTTTGCCGTATTTTTATGTTTTTTATTTTTTTGGGGGCTCTAATTTAGCTTGAAGCTGTAAGCGATAATTCGCTTGACCTTAAATTGCAATGACCCTGACTAAGGGTATTGTACAATAAAAAAGCAAGGCTGCCTGTAAAATGCACATACTTTAATACTAATCTTTAATCGTTCTATAGACAAAGCCGACAGATGAAATAATTCCAATTAAGTCACTGTGTGGACTTTGGAAAGCGACCGCAGGCGGGCTTGCCGCCCGTCAAAGGAGCTTGACGCAGAGTGGGATTATTTCAGCCAAGGATTTGTCTATAGGTTG
>ENA-ORCP01002629-ORCP01002629.1-human-gut-metagenome-genome-assembly--contig:-NODE-2629-length-14236-cov-2.773501_pt1 | contig 14236 bp, 11 predicted proteins | sample MGYA00242990_ERZ507991 | MGnify/ENA primary metagenome ERZ507991 (study PRJEB26167, sample SAMN06115496) | human gut metagenome | host: Homo sapiens | place: China:Henan | collected 2015-05-07... | reverse complement strand
ACTTATAGAGAACGGAGAAGTCACCGGATGGAAGGCGGGAGGTAAAAGCTTTCCGGTCACGCTGACTTTAAAAGACCATGACCGAAGCCGGATTGCCCTTCCCGGTTGACGAGAACGTCGACATTCTGGCAAAGCCGATTCAGATCGGCGACAAGATCGTTCCGAACCGCCTGTGCATCCAGCCGCTCGAAGGCTTTGACGGTGAGCCGGACGGAAGCCCCTCCGATCTCATCCGCCGCCGCTACAAGAGATACGCCGGCGGCGGCGCGGGCATGATCTGGTATGAATCCATCGCAATCTCAGAAGACGGCCGCTGCAATCCGCTTCAGATGGTTATCCGTCCGTCCACGGTTCAGTCGATCAGGGAAATGGTCGAGGAGGCCAACGCCGAGGCGATTAAGAACTTCGGCAGAAGACCCTATAACGTCCTGCAGCTTACCCATTCCGGCCGCCGCAGCAATAACAAGCAGTGGCAGTCCACGCCGCTTGCTGTCTGCGAGAATCCGTATATGGACGATCACAACAGCATTGACGGCAGCAGCGGTAAGATCACCATCGCTTCTGACGATAAGATCGAGGAGATCATCCGCGGCTTCATTGACGGCGCGATCCTCGCCAAGCAGGCGGGCTTTGATGCGGTCGATGTAAAGATTTGTCATGAATATATCCTGCGTGAGCTTCTGTCTGCTTTCACCCGTCCAGGCAAGTTCGGAGGCAGCTTCGAGAACAGAACCAGAGCGGTCTTTATGATCATCGACGGCATCCGTGAGCATCTGGGCGATTCGATCGACATCTGCGTCCGCATGAATGCGTATGACTGTGTGCCCTATCCGTATGGCTGGGGCATGAAAAAGGAAGAGGGCGTCATGGAACCCGATCTGACCGAGCCAATCAAGCTCTGCCAGATGCTGGTTGAAAGAGGCGTGCGCCTGATCGACCTGTCGACGATGATGCCGCGCTATCAGCCTTATGGCCGAGGTCTGATGGCTGAGCATGAGGAAGGTCCCGAGGCGGAGATCAACCCCTACAAGGGCACGTTCGATCTGCTGAAGGCGACGAAAGAGATCAAGGATGCAGTTCCCGGCGGTATCTTTGTCTGCACCGGCCTGACATGGCTTGAGCAGTTCGGCGGCAATGTCGCTGCCGGCGGCATCCGTGACGGCTGGTTCGATCTGGGCGGCTTCGGACGTCAGGGCTTTGCATATCCGGATTTTGCGAAGGATCTGCTTCAGGACAAGACCATGTACCGCAACAAGTGCTGCGTGCTGTGTGACAAGTGCTATGACCTTATCCAGATCGGTCACTGCCAGACCGGCTGCGTCATGCGCGATCAGGAGGTCTATCTGCCGCTCTACAAGAAAAACGTATTGAAGAAATAAAAACCGAAGAAGAGCATATTGAAACACCCCAAGTAAAATCGAAGCGCGATAACCGCATATTTGAAAGGAGCACGCAATGGAAAAGAGATTTTTGATCCCAGGAACAGACCTCTCGGTCTATCCCATCGGCCTTGGCACTGTTGACGCCGGTCTGCGCTGGGATGGTGCGGATGCTGACCGCATTTTTGATACCTATCTTGAGCAAGGCGGCAACCTGATCGACTGCGCACACGTCTATTCTGACTGGATACCGGGCGAGAAGGCCCGAGCCGAGCGTGTGCTGGGCGATTGGCTCACCTGCAGCGGCAAGCGCAATGAGGTTACGCTTATCACCAAGGGCGGTCATCCCGACATGGTCGGCCCGAACGCTGATACCCACAAGAGCCGCATGACGCATGCGGACATGGTTGAAGATCTGAATGCTTCGCTCAAGCAACTCCGTACCGACCACATCGACATCTACTTCTACCATCGTGACAACCGTGCACAGAGCGTTGAGGAAGAGATCGAGACGATGGAAGGCTTCGTCAAGGAAGGCAAGATCCGCTACTACGGCTGCTCGAACTGGGATGTCGACCGCATGAAGGCCGCTGACACATACTGCAAGCAGAAGGGCTATCGCGGCTTTGTTGCTGACCAGAGCCTTCTGAACCTCGGCATGAAGTTCATGAACCCGCTGCCCGACGATACCCTGCGCTACACCAAGGGTGAGGCGTTTGAGTATCATGTCAACACTCCGACCAACCTCGAGATGCCGTACATGGGCAACTGCAGCGGCTTCTTCCACATCTACGCCGCACAGGGCGAAGCGGGCGTCAAGAATAACCCCTACTTCACTCCCGGCAACCTGAAGGTCGCACAGAGAGTTGTCGAGCTTCAGAAAAAGTATAGCTGCTCCATCACGCAGGTCGTCCTCGGCTTCTTCTATCATCAGCCGTTCACCTGCATACCGCTTTACGGCCCGGCCTGCCCGGAGCATATTATCGATGCATGCGGAACGCTTGATGTGCCGTTCACCACAGCGGACTATGAAATGCTTCTCGCTGACTGAGCGAGATATAATTCCCGGGATCGTTTCCTGAATCAAGCTTCGTCTTCTGAAGCAAATTCAAAGAGCCTGTTCGCCTGCATTCCGGGCGGACAGGCTCTTTTGCGTGGCCGGCGAAAGCGGGGGAAAAGGAACGCCCCGGGGCTGCAGTGATTTTCCGTTTACCGCAGTTCCGGGGCCGATCGTGCCGCATATAAGGCGTGGGAGCTTCTGCGCGTGTATGGGCAGGAGCATCAATCGCTCAGCAGGTGGAACAGATGCCGCTTATAGCCCTCTGCTTCGACCTTGGAGCAGACGGTGCAGTTGTCTGCGTGATGCAGCTGGTGATGTTTGTCGATCGAGAAATAGCCGTAGGCCAGCGTGTGGCTGATCTCAATGTCGCAGTACGCGCTGTACGGCTCTACCATCAGATCGGGATACAGGCAGGCCATCATAATGACGCTGTCAATGACGCCGAAGCCTGCATGTCCGAACTTCTTGCGGTCATACTCCCGCAGGGACTGCGTGCAGCGGATGCAGAAGTTGGATACCGGATGATCCTTGGCGCGGAGCATTTCGAGATCCTCCGGTGTGATCTCCGTGCCGAAGCGGGCAACATCCCACGTCACCCAAACAGCGTTGAAGCCTGCGTGCATGACAATGTGGGCTGCCTCTGGGTCGACATAGACGTTGAACTCGGCTGCCGGCGTGGCATTGCCCTGATCATAGCCGGTGCCGCCCATGATCCAGAGCTTTTTCAGCTTTTTCGCGATGGCGGGCTCTTTGAGGTAGGCCATGGCTACGTTTGTCAGCGGTCCGAGCGTGATGAGCTCCAGCTCACCGTCGCTGGCCATGATGTGCTCGACAAGGGCGTCGACCGCATGCTGCTTTTCCGGCTGATGCGCCGGATAGGGCAGGTTCATCTCGCCGAGACCGTCGCTGCCGTGGACGTAGTCCGCCGAAAACAGCTTTTCCTTGACGATCGGGCGGCTCATGCCGCTGTAGACAGGCGGGAAATAGGTGTCGGCGACCTCCGTTGCAATCAGTGCGTTCTTCACGCAGATCTCCAGCGGCACATTGCCGCAGACGACTGTGATGGCGTCCACATGGACGTCCTCCGTAGCGCGCAGGGCCGCGATGATGGCCCATACATCGTCCGAACCGGTGTCGGTATCAATCAGGATATGTCTCATAGTATCAGGGTTCTCCCTACATTTTTTATATTCAAAGAATTTGCCTTCCGCACGCGGCGCGGAGGTGTTTTTAGACGAGAAGATCAGCACAACGAGCGTGATGAGGTAGGGCGAGATCTTCAGATACACCGGCGGGATCGCCGAGAAGGAGGACCAAAGCGTGGAGATCTGCGCAATGGTGAGGGCGAAACCGAAAAAGAGCGTGGTGATGAGGATCTTGAATGTGCGCCACTGGCCGAAGATGAGGCCCGCAAGGGCGATGAAGCCGAGGCCGTTGACGCTGCCCGTGGACTGACCCGCGACTGTCAGCGCATAGACCGCCCCGCCGAGGCCCGCGAAGGCGCCCGAGATAAGAACACCGCTGTAGCGGACCTTTGCCACATCGATGCCTACCGCGGCGGAGGCCGCCGGGTTTTCGCCGCAGGAACGCAGGCGCAGGCCGAAGGGCGTTTTCTCGATCACATACCATGAGAGAACGGTGAGGGCAAGGATGAGCCAGCTCGTTGCATAGGTGCTGCTGAAAAGGATGGGGCCGAGGACGGGAATCTTGCTGAGCAGCGGAATATCAAAGCGCGGAAGGCTGTTGATGACCACGATGCTCACGCCCGCGATCTCGCGCGAAAGATAGACCGCAAGCGCTGCTGCAAGCAGGTTGATGGCTGTGCCGCAGATGGTCTGATCCGCGTTCATATTGACGCTGGCAAAGGCCAGAAGCACAGACGTCAGCACGCCCACGAGCGCGCCGAGCCAAATGCCGAGCGTCACCGCTGTCTGATAGCCGAGCGTGGGGCCGAGCAGACTGACGCAGAGCACGCCCGCCAGCGCGCCGAGCGTCATGATGCCGTCGAGTGCGAGGTTGATGATGCCGCTGCGCTCGGAGAACATGCCGCCCAACGCGGTGATGAGGATCGGCATGGTATACGCGATGGCGTAAGGCGCCATGGACAAAATCGTACTCATTTCTTCCCGCCTCCCGTGTGTTTTTTACGATACCAGGCCAAGAACCGGTCGAAGTACCGGTCTACAAACTTGCTGATGGCCGCAAAATAGATGATGATGGCAATGATGGTGTCTGCAATTTCGGGGGCGATCTTTGTCATGACGCTCATAAAGCCCTTGCCGGTTTGCAGGATGGCGAAGAAGATTGAGGCAAACACGATGCCGACCGGCGAGATGCCGCCGAGCAGGGCGACCGCGACGCCGTCGAAGCCGTGCGAGGGCTGGACACCGATGCGGATGGCTGTGCAGTAGCCGCAGTAGTACGACACACCGGCCAGCCCCGCCAGCGCGCCTGCGATGGCCATGGAGAGCACGGCGTTTTTCTTGACGTTGATGCCGCCGTATTCCGCAGCCTCCGCATTGAAGCCGACCGCGCGCATCTCATAGCCGATGACCGTGCGGCGCAGGATGTACTGCACGATCACGACGCAGGCAATGGCCAGAATGAAGCCCCAGTTGAAGCTGGAGCTGCCCGTGAAGGAGAGCAGCAGGTCGCTGCGCAGCGAAGCTGCGGCGGGAACACTCTGCGATTCAGTGGCCATACTGGAGGATTTGAAATAGTCGGAGATCACATAATAGACTGCCCAGTGCGCGATCCAGTTCATCATGATGCCGGAAACGACCTCATTGACATTGAAGCGCGACTTGAGATAGCCCTGAATGCCGCCGTAGACTGCGCCGCCCAAAAATCCGACCAGCACAACGAGCGGAAGCAGGAGCGGCCGGGGCAGATCCACGGTCAGCGCAGTGATGACTGAGAGCAGGCCCGCCGCGACCATCTGGCCGGTCGCGCCGATGTTGAAAAGGCCTGTTTTATATGCGAATGTCACGGAAAGGCCCGTAAACACCAGCGGAATGGCATTGGAGAAGGTGTTGAAGATGCGCTCCTTGGAGGAAAGCCCGCCCTTGAAAAGCGCAATGAAGCACTGTATCGGGTTCTGTCCGGAGGCGATCAGAAGAATACTGCCGACCAGAAAGCCGAAGAGAATGGCGACGATGGAAACCAGCAGCGGCCGCAGGGAGGACGAGCGAAAAGTTTTTTTCATGTCAGATAGCCTCCCTTTCCATACCGGCCATCATGTGGCCCACGATAGACTCTGTCGCCTCGGCCTGCGACACCTCTCCGATCAGACGGCCCTGATTGATGGCCAGAATGCGGTCGGAGAGCTGGAGCACCTCGTCAAGCTCCAGACTGACGAGCAGCACGGCTTTGCCGCGGCTGCGCTCGTCCAGAAGTCGGTTGTGGATGTATTCGATGGAGCCCACGTCCATGCCGCGGATCGGCTGGAAAGCGATGAGCAGCTCATGCGGCCGCTCAATCTCGCGGCCGACAATGGCTTTCTGCTGGTTGCCACCCGACAGGCCGCCGGCTTTCGACCGCGCGCCCTCGCCGCAGCGTACGTCGTATTGCTCGATGATCCTGTCGGCATAGGCCCGCATCGCGTCGTGCTTCAGGACGCCGTGGGCGGAAAACGGCTCCGAGCCGCAGCGTCCAAGGACGATGTTTTCCTCCAGCGTGAAATCCAGCACCAGACCGCGCCGCTGCCGGTCTTCTGGGATATGGGAAATTCCGGCAGCGATCCGCTTGCTGACGGACGCATGCGTGATGTCCTGACCGCAGAGGGTGATTTTGCCGTCTGCGACCGGGCCGAGGCCGGTAATGGCGTTGACCAGTTCGGTCTGGCCGTTGCCGTCGACACCGGCGATGCCGACGATCTCACCGGCATGGATGTCGAAGCTGAAATCGTTGACCTTCAGGACATTCTGCTCGTTTTTGACACTGAGATGCTCCACCTTCAACACGCACTCACCCGGCGTCTGGGGCTGCTTGTCGATGTTGAAGTGTACCACGCGGCCCACCATTTTGTCGGCCATTTCCTGCGTGGTGGTATCGGCGACGTTGACTGTGTCGACAAGCTGGCCGCGCCGGATGATCACGCAGCGGTCGGCGACCTGCTCGATCTCCTTGAGCTTGTGGGTAATGAGGATGATGCGAACGCATGATCGCGATCAGAACTTCGATCTCTTGCGGCATCAAAACGGCCGTAGGCTCATCAAAAATGAGAATATTTGCGTCGCGGTAGAGCATTTTCAGGATCTCTGTGCGCTGCTGCATGCCGACGGTGATCTTGTCAGTGCGGGCGTTCGGATCAATGGCCAGACCGTAGCGCTCACTGAGCTCCTGCACACGGCGGACGGCCTGCTTCATGTTGAGCTTCAGGCCGTTGCCCGGCTCAGCGCCGAGCACGATGTTTTCCGCAACCGTGAAGTTGTGGACCAGCTTGAAATGCTGGTGCACCATGCCGATGCCGAGGCGATTGGCCACGAGGTGGTCGCTGATGTGGACCGGCTCGCCGTTGACGAGGATCTCACCGGCGTCCGGCTTGTAGATGCCCATGATGATATTCATCAGAGTCGTCTTGCCCGCACCGTTTTCGCCGAGCAGGGTGAGGATCTCGCCCTCATGCAGCTGGAAGGAAATATTGTCGTTGGCGCGCAGGCCAGGGAAGTCCTTGACGATCCTGCGCACCTCCAGAACAACCTTGTCGTTCATACCTTCGCTCCTTTGCGTAGAGTCTATGGCAGCACCGCACAATTGCGTCTTCGCGCCTCGACGGATCTTTTCCGCCAATTCTGCGGTTTGAAAAGGTTGAAATACATACAGTATTCCTGCACGTTTCAAGCCTTACCTTGACGAAAAATCTCTCGCCGAGGCTGCTTGCCGAATTGTGCGGTGCTGCCCTATACAAAACGGGAGGAAAGGGGCTTTGCCGCTTTTCCCCCCGTTCGGGTTCAGATTATGGGTTTGTGAGGCGCGGGATTCAGTTCCATGCGGAAACGTCAACCATGTCCTTGCTGACGACGTATTCGCCGGAGGCGATCTTCTCGGTCATCTCGTCCACAAGCTTTTGCGTTTCATCGCTGAAGTTCGGGTTGACTTCCGGGCAGCCGAGCGCACCGGAGGCCACGTCCAGAACGAGGTACTCGCCGCCGGGATAGGTGCCGTCCAGATACTGGCCAATGACATAGTAGGCGGAGTTGCCGACCTGCTTCATTGTGGTGGTCATGGTGACGGAGGTCTTGCCATCGGAGAGCAGACCGTCGTCAAACTGGTCGGAATCGCAGCCGATGACCCAGACGGATTCGCCGTTTTCAGCACGGGTCTTGGCTTCGTTGAACGCGCCGAGGCTCGTGGAGCCAGCCGCCGCATAGATCAGGTTGACGCCGCTCTCATACATCTGAGCCGCGATCTGCTGGCCGAGGGCTGCGTCACTGTAGGTGCCGGACCAGACAAAGTTGTCATCGTTCAAACGGATGTTGCAGTCATAGTTTTCGTTGGCGTAGATGACGCCCTGCTTGAAGCCGGTGATGAAGAGCTTGGTGTGGTCGGTTTCCACGCCGAACAGACCGCCAAAGGAGCCTTCCTTCAGCTGTACTGCTGCGCCGAAGCCTGCCAGGAAGCCGCCCTGCTCAGCGTCAAAATCGATGGCGACGGTGTTGTCGGTGATAGTGTAGGTATCGGCGCCCTCCGCCCAGGGAGCGGTGTCGATGGTGACGAACATGACGTCCGGATACTTGTTTTCTGCTTCATATGCAGCCTGCTTGAAGGAGAATCCAGGCATGACGAGCATGTTGTAGCCGGCGTCGACAAGATCGGCGATGGACTCGAGAACAGCCGTGGTGGAGTCTTCCGTGGACTGCAGATAGCCGACCTCAACGCCGTAATCGGCGGAAGCCTTCTGCAAACCTTCCCATGCGGACTGGATAAAGGACTTGTCGTCAATGGAGGACGTGCCGCAAACCAGACCGACTTTCAGCGTGGAGGGATCCATGGCGGTATCAGAGGAGGCGCCTTCGCTGGAGTCTTCTGCGGTGTCGGCCGTGTCGGCAGACGTGCCAGACTGGGCAGTTTCACTGGAAGCTGCGTCCTTCGTCTTGCCGGAGCTGCACGCTGCCAAGCATAGCAGCAGCAAACATACAGTCAGAATGAGGCAAAGCATCTTTTTCATAAGTAGTGTATCCCCTTTTGTATCATTTTGTGGTTGCACCGCAGCCACGGATTATAGTATAATTCAGAACAGGCACGACCAAGTATGACATATGTCCTATTTGAAGATATAAAATTTTTTAATGGTGATGATTATGAAGGCAACAGATCAGCGCATCCGGGCGGAGATCCTCGCGCGCTACGACGTTGACGCCAGACGCTGCCGGGAGGTTTTTTTTCCGGCCGGACAGCAGCTGCACGCGCAGGACGCGCCGCTGGAGAACATTTTCCTCGTGATCAGCGGCTCAATCTTTATATCCAAGAGCTCGTCGAACGGATTGTCCGGCGCAAGCTGCTATGAATGCACGCATGGCTGCATCGGAGCGATGGAGATCTTTTTGGACACGATGCGTTTTGACTGCAGCTCGGTGGCCAGCACGGACGTCACTACGTTCCTGCTGCCGATCGACTATGTGCAGGAGCTGCTGCAAAGCAGCTTTACCTTCGTTAGGCAGATTGCCAGCGATCTGGCCGAGCAGCTGCAGCACACGCATGTCATTTTGAACGACGCGCAGACGCATGCGGCCGTCGAGCGTCTGGCGCGCTATTTGATGGTCGTTTCGGAGCAGCAGCTCTACCGCTCGGGGATTCAGCAGGCGGCGACCGCCATCGGCGTCAGCTATCGCCACGCCTGGCGGCTGTTTCAGGAGCTGCTGCAGGACGGCACGCTGGAAAAGGAGGGCCGCGCCTACCGGATCGCAAATACGCGCCAGCTTTTGCGGCTGGCCAGCCTGACCGGTTGAGGCAGAAGCTTCCGCAGAGAGCCACCCCCGGTCCTCCCTTTCCCTTTGGGAAGGAAGGACCGGGGGTGTTGACAGTTTAAGCCGGGAAATGTCCGGCAGGACGGCGGGATTCCCAAGCGGGAGAGCCACCGATTTTTTATAGGAAAGCGGCGTCCAGCTGGGCACGGAGGAAGACGGCGGACGCGGTCAGGCTAGCGAGGTAGTCTTCATCACCCGGCTGGTGCCAGAACTCGCCTGTAAACAGGCGCACGCCCTGCTCCCGTGCCAGCTGCAGACAGGGTGCGTAGGGGGTATGACCGGTGCCGAAAGCCATATCGCGGTAAACGCCGGGGCGCGTTTCCTTCAGGTGCATGGCGAAGATATGTCCCGTGCCGAGTGCGAGATCCTCCGTGATGCTGTGCCCGTAGAGCACAGCGGCATTTTGCAGATTGCCGATATCCGGGTAGACACCGAGCCATGGAGAATTGATCATCCGGACATACTCCATCGATTTTGCAACGGTGTCCATGAACGGCGTTTCCATTGTTTCAAAGGCAAGCACCACACCTGCCGCAGCCGCCAGCCCGACGGCCTTTTGCAGGCTCTCCGCGAACCATGTGCGGGTCTGCGTGTCGCCTGGCTCATAATAGACATCGTAGCCGGCCAGCTGGATGACCGAAACGCCGACCTCTGCCGCAAAATCGACGGCTTTTTTCATGATCTCGAGTGAGCGCGCCCGCACTGCCGCGTTATGCGCGCCGAAAGGATACTTCCGGTGTCCGCTCAGACACATGGTACGGATGGGCACGCCGCTCTGCCGGATCTGGCCTACCAGCTCCTGCTTCTGTTCGCACGTCCAATCCAGACGCGCAAGACGCGCGTCCGATTCGTCGATGCTGATCTCCAGCCGGTCGAAGCCGGTCTGCGCGGCGCATTCCAGCATCCGGCCGAAGCCAAGACCGGAAGGCATGGCCTTTTCATAAAGAGCTAGACTGTAGTTCGGGTTTTTTGGCATGATTTGTTTCCTCCATGGATCAGTCTGCCGTCTTGCCGGAGGCGTCGATGACCGACTGCATCTCCGACCACAGCGGGTCAAGACATTCAATGGTTTTCCGGTACAGCGCATACTTCCGGTCATAGACCTCGCGGTATTCCGGGCGCGGGTTGACCGCCTCGGAGATCCTGCACATGGCTGCAGCTGCAGCGGAAAGATCGGGGTAATCGCCGACGGCGACCGCCGAGGCGATGGCACAGCCGAGCGCTCCTGTTTCATTCGCAGCGACGGTCTGCACGGGGAGCTGGAGAATATCCGCGAACATCTGCGTCCAGACCGGGGAATTTGCCGCACCGCCTGCAAGACGGATGCACTTGGGCGGTTCAGTGCGCGTTGCAAGCAGCTTCTCGGTATGATAGCGATGGCAGAAGGCGATGCCTTCATAGACGCTGCGCAGAAGATGCCGGCGCGTATGGCCGACCGAGATGCCGACGAAGCGGCCTTTTGCATTCGGGTGTACGTTCGAGGCCATCAAAAACGGCAGGAACACGGGAACGAACGTTTCAGGCGGGATCGACTCGACCCATTCATTCATCACGTCGTAAACGCTGCGTCCGGCTTCCTTAGCGGCCGCTTTGACCGCGGGGAGAAGCTGCCGGACGAACCATTCATTGTTTCCGGCAGAGGTGGCGCTGCTCTCCTCAATGAGATAGTATTCCGGCAGAGCGAACAGAGAGTTCATCAGGACCCGTCCGTCCGTGACCGGCTCGCGGCGCAGGTATTCGTTGATCGACCAGGTGCCCGCGATCATGCAGATCCGCGATGGATCGGTCACGTCGACGGCCAGCGCGCAGGCGTCGATGTCAAACATGCCGCCGATGATGGGTGTTCCCGCAGGCAGGCCGCAGGCTGCTGCGGCCTCCTCGGTGACATAGCCGCAGATCTCCGCTGCGGTGCACAGCGGCGGCAGCGCCGGCGCGATGCATTCCAGCCCGAACAGCCGCAGAAGCTCCCTGTCATACTGGCGCGTGTACAGATTCAGAAGGTTTGCACCGGAATAATCGGTCAGCTCGGCCTTCGCCTCGCCCGTCAGTCGGAAGCGGACATAGTCTTTGCAGGCGAAGACCCACTGCACATTTTCCAGAACGCCCGGCTCATGGTCGCGGATCCACGCCAGCAGTGCGACCGGCTGACAGGCCATGATATGCTGGCAGGAGCGGGCGAATACAGCCTCCTCGGTGCCGTCCTGTTTCCAGCGCACCGGATATTCCCACGCGCGGTTATCCGACGAAATGATGCCCTTGCGCGCGGGTCTGCCGTCCTTGCCCCACAGATAAAGCCCCTTACCGTGGCCGCAGATACCGACGCAGGCGACGTCCTTCGGCGCAACGCCGGACTGTTCCAGAACGCCGCGGATCACGGCGCAGTTCGCTTGCCACATCTCCTCCATGTCGCGCTCAACATAGTCCGGCTGTGGCGTCAGCATGGCGGTGGACATGCTGCAGACTGCGATTTCCTCGCCGGTGCTGCTGAAAAGCGCCGCTTTGGTGGTAGTGCCGCCGTTGTCCAGACCGATATAATAATGCATAATCGTTCTTCCTTTCCCCTTTGCAGGATTCCGCGGCACAGCCGCGAAAAGGTACCCGCAAAACCGGGCGCACGCAAATGTGCTTCCGCCGGATCTGCGGGTGCTGCCATCATTTATATTGTATCACAATTCCGCTGCGCGGTAAAAGAGATTTTTCCTCAGCGCTTGAGTGTGACAGCCGCCTCGTATTCCTTAACGGTCTTGAGCCAGCTCTGGCCGACGGGGACATTTTTGCTCATGCAGTAGTAATCCCACACATCTGCGAACGGAAGCGTCTTGGATTCCTCGAGAAGCGCCAGACGGGAGGTGTAATCACCCTCCTGCTCAGCCTTGAGGATCGGAGCCATTGGATCGAGCGCTGCCTTGAGCAGAGCCTTGCGCGTGTCGCGCACGCCGATGATCCAGCAGGCGATGCGGTTGATGGAGGCATCGAAGTAGTCGAGGCCGATGTTGACGCGGCCCTGATAGCCGTTGTGGATGATTTCAGTGGCGATGGCCTGAAGCTCGTCGTTCCAGATGACGACGTGGTCGCTGTCCCAGCGGACACCGCGGCTGACGTGCAGCATGACCTGCGGCAAGAAATTCAGGATTGCGGTCAGCTTGGCTGCAATGCTCTCGGTCGGATGGAAATGGCCGGCATCCAGCGTGTAGAGAATATTGCGGGTGGCGGCATAAAGGAGCGAGAACTCGTGGCTGGCGACGGTATAGCTCTCAACGCCGAGGCCGAAGAGCTTGCTCTCAAGGGCGTCGACGGTGTCCTTCGGGTCGAATTTTGCGGCAAAGATCTCGTCGAGCGCCTGTGTCATGCTCTCGCGCAGAACCAGCGTATCGGCGGGGATGTCCTTGTAGCCGTCGGGGAACCAGAAGTTGTCGATGCAGGTCTTGCCGGTGCGCTTGCCGATCTCAGCGGAGATTTCGCGGCAGCGCTTGCCGTGCTCAATCCAGAAGCGGCGCTTCTTCTCGTCAAGGCTGGTGACGGAGAAGTTTCCGTCGGACATCGGGTGGGAGAAGAAGGTGGGGTTGAAGTCAAGGCCGATGTTTCTGGCGTTGGCCCAGTCGATCCAGCGCTCGAACAGGCTGACGTCGTACTCGTCGCGGTCGACCTTGCGGCCGTCTTTCTCCGCGTGGACAGCATGCAGAGAGACCTTCATGGTGCCGGGAACGCAGGAAAGCGCGACGTCGAGGTCGCTGCGGAGCTCGTCTGCAGTGCGGGCCCGGCCAGGATAATTGCCGGTAGCCTGAATGCCGCCGGTCAAAGACTCGGCCCCTTCAAAGCCAAGCAGGTCATCGCCCTGCCAGCTGTGCATGGAGATGGGGATGGCGTCGATGGCGGCCATCGCCTGTTCTGTGTCGACACCGTGCGCAGCGTAAACCTGCTGCGCCAGCTCATACCGTTTGCAAACCAGAGAATCGTTCATAAAAGCATCCTTTCTACCGGGGCGCAGAGGCACACACGGCATATAATTTAGTAAAATTTATCTCTGACCTTAAGAATAACAGCTTAAAAACAAATTGTCAATGGAGAATTCAACAGGATTTCGGGGCGATGATTGTCGAATGTGCATAAGATTTAGTAAAATCTATTTGTATTTCATGAAAGACCTTGCACCGGTACGGCGGCCTGTGCTATACTAAAGCAGACAGAACGCAACAGGAAGGAGTTTGCGGATGAAGCTGAAGGAAATTGCCGCGCAGACGGGCGTATCTCCGTCCGCAGTGTCGCTGGTGATGCATGGCCGTCCCGGTGTGGGAGCGGCCAAGCGCGAGCAGATCATGCGGCTGCTGGAGGAGAACGGCTATGCCGCAGACAAGCCTCGGCTGCGCCCGGAGGATGTGCTCCGGACAGAGAACACTGCCCGGGCGATCCGATTACTGAAATGCAAGCGCCATGCTATGCTGGTGGACGGCAATCCGGGTTTTATCAGCATGATCATCGATGCGATCAGTCTGGAATGCCGTCGGCAGGGCTATGAGCTGCTGGTCACGACCTGCAGCGCTGCCGACCTTCCGGAGATCATGCGCGCGGTGCACGCAGAACAGTGCGGCGGGGTTCTGCTGCTCGGCACGGAGTTGACAGACGGCGACCTGCGCACACTGCCGCAGCTGCCGGTGCCGCTGGTGCTGCTCGACAATGCGTCGGCAGAAACAGATGTCAACAGCATTACGATGGATAACCGAAACGCCATCCGGCAGGCACTTCGCTATCTGCATGAGCTCGGGCATAAGAAAATCGGCTTTCTTGCCAATCAGACGCCCTCAAGCAACTGTATGGCGCGCGAGAGGGCC
>ENA-ORCP01002628-ORCP01002628.1-human-gut-metagenome-genome-assembly--contig:-NODE-2628-length-14237-cov-4.283545_pt1 | contig 14237 bp, 10 predicted proteins | sample MGYA00242990_ERZ507991 | MGnify/ENA primary metagenome ERZ507991 (study PRJEB26167, sample SAMN06115496) | human gut metagenome | host: Homo sapiens | place: China:Henan | collected 2015-05-07... | reverse complement strand
CATTTCTGCGTCCACTGCTGCCCGCTGCACATCTGTTTTATTTTTGTTCCGGCTTGTCTAAACGAAAGTGTTTTTTAAATTCCGTCAAAGTCTTATCATTTTCTCTTGACTTCATATCCGGGAATGCTTTCATCAAACGCTGAAAGCCAAAGTTTTTTTCTTCAAAAAGATGTTCGTATTTCTCAGAGAGTTCAGAAAGCTCCGCTTTTTGTTTTTCGCGGTTTTTCTTCCACTCTTCCGATTTTTCAGTCCACGCATTTTTCTTTGCCTCGAAACTGCTCTTTGCTTCCATGATATTTTCTGAAATTGCAAGTTTTGCATTTGCAGCGGTATCTGTGATCTTCTCTTTTGCATTTCCGGTCGTCTCGGCGATTTTTTCTCTGGCTGTTTCTGTTGTGCCGGTAATTTTATTTTTAGCAGTTCCGGTTGTTTCGGCAATCTTATCCTTCGCAGCTCCGGTTGTCTCCGCTAATTTATCTAACAGTTCGGCATGTGTCTCCTGGAACTCCCCTGATTTTTCCACGATGTCCGTCACGTTTTCATAAATGTTTTCTCCGATCTCATCGGAAAGTTTATGGATACGTTCTGCCATCTCATCCATAATTTTGAGCCGTTTATTGAATTTCAGGATCGTTGCTACGGTAATGCCACAGTCCACAAAAAATACGGTCATGATAATGCAAATTAAAATCATTCCGACAATATGCGGCATCAGTGTGATTCCTTTATAAATGATCGGGTGCAGCACATCCATGATGAAAGTACATGCCAGTCCCCAGTAAATCGAAAATTTCAGACAGACATAACCGTGAATATTAAACGGTTTGTCAGAATAATCCCACCACTGGTTATGAAATACTTTTTCCAGTAAATATCCAGTAATATATTCCAGAATGGAGGTCAGCAAAAAAGACCCGATAAACAATATCAGCAGATTGTCTTTCAATGGAGTGAGCACCGCAACGACAATCACAACACCACAACCATAGATCGGACAGTACGGCCCGTTTAAAAATCCACGGTTTACGAAAATTCCACGGTCTAATGCAGCGTAAGAAACCTCCGTACACCAGCCGATAAAGGCATAAATGATAAATATCCATACGAGTTCATAACAGTTCTGCGGCATATTTTCCTCCATGTAATTAAAAATCTTTTTGCAAAAATAAATTCTGTTCTACAAAAATATGTTTCCATGATTAAAAAAGCAATCAATTATAAATAATTATAACTGATTGCTTTTTATGATTCAACTGTTACCGTTTACTCCCGGTCATCTGTTTCTGGAATTTCAGGTATCTTTAACCTTTTTAAATACAGCCTTCATATTTGTTCAAACAGTAAATTTTTTTAACGGATTGCCGATATCTCCCCGTGACGTTCATAGTTTGTGATCTCCGTGGTGTGGTTATTTTCATCCACAAACACAACGACCGGTTTCTGCTGTTTTGCTTCCTCCGGCGTCACATCTGCATATGCCATGATGATCACTTTGTCGTTGGTCTGTACCATGCGGGCTGCCGCACCATTTAAACAGATGACTCCGCTGCCGCGCTCTCCCGCGATCGTATAAGTCTCAAAACGTGCACCGTTATTCACATCCACGATCTGCACTTTCTCATACTCAAAAATGCCGGCATCCTCTAAAAGCTGGATGTCTACGGTAATGCTTCCCACATAATCAAGCTCCGCCTGCGTTACGGTCGCGCGGTGGATTTTTCCTTTTAACATTGAAATAGTCATTTTTTCCTCTTTTCTAGTCCTCAATCATAAAGTTGTCAATCAGTCTGGTTTTTCCGATGTATACTGCCATTGCTGCAAGTATGCCATGCTCTATGGTATCGATCTGCTGCATTGTGGATAAGTCTACGATTTTGACATAATCAATCTTCGCAAGCGGCTCTTTCTCAATTTCCGCAGTCATTGCAGCGATGACTTTTTTACAGTCGCGTTCTCCCTCTTTCACCATTTTTTCACCAAGGAAAACAGAGCGACTCAGCACGAGTGCCGCTTTTCTCTCCTCCGGGGAAAGGTATGTATTTCTGGAGCTCTTTGCAAGTCCATCCTCCTCACGGATGATCGGGCAGCCGTGGATGGAAAGTGGCATATTTAAGTCTTTTACCATACGTTTGATGATTGCTAACTGCTGTGCATCCTTCTGTCCGAAGTATGCATTGTCCGGAGTCACAATGTTAAAAAGTTTGGATACGACCGTACAAACGCCGCGGAAGTGAACCGGCCTGCTTAATCCACAGAGTTCTTTTGTGAGCACATCCATATCCACAAAGGTGTAGAAGTTATCCCCATACATTTCTTCTGGTGTCGGATGGAAGATCAGATCCACGCCGTGTTCCTCACAGAGTTTTGCATCGTGCTCTAAATCTCTCGGATAGCTGTCTAAATCTTCGTTTGGCCCGAACTGGATCGGATTGACAAAAATACTGACCACTACTTTGCCGTTATTTTTACGTGCTGCATCGATAAGGCTCGCATGACCTTCATGCAAATATCCCATGGTCGGAACAAACCCGATCGTATTCCCTTCTTTTTTCCATTCTTTTACCTGTTCTCTCACTTCATTTATGGTTGATACGATTTTCATGTGTATGTTCCTCCTAATATAATTTTTCGATCACGGAATCGTCTATTTTAAAACAATGCTCTGCAGAAGGGAAGGTTCCCTCTTTGGTTTCTTTGATGTATGCCGCCATTCCCTCACGCATCGCATCGCCGACATTTGCAAATACTTTTACGAATTTTGGACGGAAATCCCCATACATGGCAAGCAGATCCTGATAAACAAGCACCTGTCCGTCACAGTCTGCGCCTGCACCGATACCGATGGTCGGAACTTTCAGCATTTCCGTGATTTTCTTTGCCAGTTTTGCCGGTACACATTCTAATACGACCATGCATGCGCCTGCCTCCTCGACTGCTTTTGCATCCTCGATCAGCTTCTGTGCCGCCTCAATGTCTTTTCCCTGCACTTTAAATCCGCCAAACGCATTGACCGACTGCGGCGTCAGTCCAAGATGTGCAACAACCGGGATTGATGCCTGTGCGATTGCCTTGATATGTGGGGCAAATTCCACGCCGCCCTCTAATTTGACTGCGTTTGCCCTGCCCTCTTTCATCAGACGCCCAGCGTTTACCACTGCATCATAGACGGAAGTCTGATAGGACATAAACGGCATATCTGCAACAACAAATGCATTTTTTGCACCTCTGGTCACTGCTGCCGTGTGATGGATCATATCTTCCATGGTCACGGATAACGTATCCTCATAGCCAAGCATGACCATGCCAAGTGAATCCCCGACTAAGATCGTATTCACGCCGGATTCATCCATGATCTTCGCGGTCGTGTAATCGTAAGCCGTCACCATCGTGATTTTATCGTGCTCGTGTTTTTGCTTCTGCAAAGTTACTACTGTGTTTTTCATTGTCATTCTCCAATCTCTGTCGGCATGAGAATTTCTCTCATTGCCGCATAATTTCTGTCCGGATTTTTCTGCTCTGCGATCTCTAAAAGCTGCTTTGCATTTTCCAGATAGGCATTTTTCATGTCAGCATCTAATGCATCCATATGTTTCTGTACGGTATTTTTGTCCCCGCGCTCCACAGGTCCGGTCAGGGAATTAATACATCCCTGTGCGTGGATATTTTCCAGATTGCCTTTTGCAAGCCGGTACAATTCCTCGTTTGCCTGCTGCATTGAAAAACCACACTCTAAGAATAGTTTTTGCGCCATAAAAAATACCGCTGTCATGTGGTTCGATGCCAGAGATGCCGCTGCATGATATTTGATTTTGTTTTCCGCAGAAATAAAACACGTCCGGTTTCCCATCTGCGCAAACATGTTCTGGATATTGGAGATATTTCGCTCATCCCCCTCAATGGTGAACAGTACGTCACCAAGTGCCTGCCAGGATGTTTCCCTGTCACTGACGGCACAGAGTGGATGAATAGAATAGGCCATACTACCAGTACGATCTATATCAGAAAAGATGTTTGAACTGTGAATCCCACTGCAGTGTGCAATGATTTTACCGTGGGCATACGGTTTTGCCGTCTCCCATACTTCCCCGATTTTATCATCGGGCACGGTAAAAAAGATCATGTCGCTGCTGCTAATGATTTCTTCGATACTTTGATATTGCTTTGTGTTTGTAAAATTTGCCGCCCATGCGGCAGACTCTGGGCTCAGACTATAATAACCTCCTACTTTCCTGCCCTTACTGATAAAATATTTTCCAAGTGACACGCCGACCTTCCCGGCGCCAATAAAACTGATCTGCATGCAATCCTCCTCTGACGGACAGGGGATTTTCCCCCTTTGTCTGGCGGAGCAAAATGTGAACCGGATTTCCTGTTGTGCGCTTTGCAGTGCAGTACAATGGCGTTGACCGTAGCAGATATGAAAAGGCTATATTGGAAGCGGAAAGCCCCTTGATAAATTATGTCGGACTGACCAGCGCAAGTAAATCTGCGCTTTGGTCGCGGGCAGCATCTTTTAAGATTATTCGTGCCCGCGTTTTGTACGGCGCTGCCATGATGGCCAACTATTTTGCAGCACAAGAGCCAAACGAAAAATCTCACGAAGAATACGCAATACATGAGGCAATGTGTTTTGCAACGAAAACCTTCAAAACAATTGCGAAAATTAACGAACCTGTGGTTGAAGCAGAAACCACGCAGGAAATCTATCTCCATAATTTTAAAATCCCATTATCCATATATCCAACCCTGTTAAGTTACGGTCTGACAGAATACAGGGGTGTATTGTTGGATTTGAAACCGTTGAAAAAAGACGGACTATCGAGAAACAAGCAGACGGAGGAAACAATGTCGAACAAAATTGCCTTTGACGCACTGTGGGATGAATCCCCGATTGATGTCACCCCGGAAGTAAACTTTATCTGGAGCATCGCCAACAAACTGCGCGGCTCCTATATGCCGGATAAGTACGGCGATGTCATTATCCCGATGACGATTCTGCGCCGCTTGGAGTGCGCCTTGGAGCCGCACAAGGAAGCGGTTTTGGCCAAATTTGCAGAAAATCCGAACTATCCGCCGAAGGCAATGTACCGCGTTTCCGGCTATCAGTTCTATAACACCTCGCCCTACACGCTGAAAGAACTGTGCAACGAGCCGGACAACATTAAATCCAATTTCAAAGTGTACATTCAAGGCTTCTCCGCCGAAGTGCAGGAAATCTTTAATGGCCTTGAAATGTTCAGCCATATCGACAAGATGGATAAGGACGGATGTCTGTTCAGCGTGGTGCAGGCGTTTGCAGATTTGGATTTGGACCCCAAGACCTACGACAGTATCAAGATGGGCTATATCTTTGAGCATCTGATTGGCAAGTTCTATCAGAACGTAGATGCCGGTCAGTTTTACACAGGTCGTGACATTATCAAGTGCCTTGTGGCTGTGCTTATCAGCGAAGGCTGTGACGACATTTTCGACGATGGCAAGGTTGTCACGGTCTGCGACCAAGCCTGCGGAACGGGTGGTATGCTCAGCACGGCGTACAGCTTTATCAAGCATTACAATCCCAGCGCCGATGTGCGTCTGTTCGGGCAGGAATTTATGCCTCAGTCCTACGCTGTCGGTCTGGCAGAGATGATGATTAAAGGGCAGAACATTGAAAACTTCCGCAATGCGGATACTTTCAAAGAGGATTGCTTCCCCAACATCAAGATGCGCTTCGTGCTGGAAAATCCGCCCTTCGGCACGCCGTGGGCCGGGAAAGATGCCAAGGCCGGGCAGGAGGATGCTGTCCGCAATGAGTTTAAGCGCGGCAAGAAGGGTCGCTGGGGTGCAGGTCTGCCGAGCGGCGGCGATTCCCAGTTGATTTTCATGCAGTCGGCTATTGATAAGATGGACGACAAGGTGGGGCGTGCTGCGATTATCGAGAATAACAGCCCGCTGTTTACAGGCGGTACGGCATCCGGCGAAAGCCAAATTCGCCGCTGGATTCTGAAAAAGGATTTGCTGGAAGCCATTATCGCACTGCCCACCGACCTGTTTTACAACACCGGCATTGCCACCTATGTCTGGATTTTGTCTAAAAACAAGCGCCCGGAACGCAAGGGCTACGTGCAGTTGATTGATGCCACCAGCATCTATCATAAGCTGCGCAAGGCGGCAGGCAACAAGAAAAACGAACTTCTGCCGGAGGACCGCAGCAAAATCGTTAAACTGTACACGGCGTTTGAAAAGAACGAATACTGCAAAATCTTCAAGAAAGAAGAATTTTTGTACCGTGAGTATACGGTCATGCAGCCGCTGCAGCGCAGCTATGCCATTACGGAGGAGCGCGTTGAGCAGATGCTGGCGGACGGTACACTGAATTCCGTATATGACCCCGCCAAGGTCGATGAACTGGAAGAACAGGGCGCGCAGATTTCCGTCAAGGACAAAATGAAGCTGGACAAGTTGTATGAACAGAAGCCTGTCTATGAGGCTATTATTTCTGCTTTGCTGGTCGCCGCTTCGGATGAAATCTATCTTTCCCCGGAAGAGTTTATGCCCGTACTGCGCAAGGCACTGGCAAAAGTGACCGATGATAAAAAGCTGCTGGACAAAATTGCGGATGGCTTGTCCGTGATGGATAAGAACGCTGAAATCCAGCGGGATAAGCACGGCGCAATTCTCTATGATAAGGATTCCAAAGATACCGAGCGTGTGCCTTACGAGGAATCCATCGATGATTATATGGCGCGGGAGGTTCTGCCCCATGTGCCGGATGCAAAGGCATTCTGGGAAGAAAAGGCGGATGCCAAGAAGCCTGTTATCAAGACGGGCGCAGAGATTCCCTTCACGCAGTATTTCTACAAGTACGAGCAGCCTGTACCCAGCGAGGAATTGGCAAAGCAGTTTATGGAACTGGAACAGTCTGTCAGCCAGCGCATCGTGAAACTGTTCGGGTAAGGTGGTGGAACTATGCGTGAAATGAAAGATAGCCATGTTGTCTGGATGGGAAAAATTCCGGCTTGTTGGAAAGTTATTCCAGTAAAATATGTCGTAAACATTGGGAATGGAAGTGACCCCAAAAAAGAAGGACTCACACCGGTTTACGGAAGTGGAAATGCATCATTTAAGACTTGTGGAGAACATAAGGAAGGCCCTGCTGTTTTGTTGGGGCGAAAGGGAACCGTAAATATTCCACAATACATTGAAGGAAAATATTGGAATGTAGATACTGCATTTGACGCGAAACCAGTAGATGATTACAATCTGAAGTTATTTTACTATTCGGCAATATGCTTTGATTACGACAATTACTCTACTCAAACAGCCTTGCCAAGTATGACACAGTCAACCTATAACAATTTTAGAGTACCATTGCCTAGTAGCGATGAGCAAAATCGCATTGTAAATTATCTCGATTCTAAATGTTCCGAAATTGATGCCATCTCTGCTGATATTCAGAAAGAAATCGAAACATTAGAGCAGTACAAGCGTTCGGTCATTACCGAGGCTGTCACCAAGGGACTGAACCCAGATGTGGAAATGAAGGATAGCGGTGTTCCGTGGATTGGAAAGATGCCTGCGAATTGGACTTGCATTAAAGGAAAATACATCCTCAAATATATGCAAAAACCTGTGAAACCTGATGATGGTGTTATTACCTGTTTCCGCGATGGTGAAGTGACTTTGCGTAGCAATCGCCGTGAAGATGGTTTTACAATGGCAGATAAAGAAATTGGGTATCAGGGCATTGATGTTGGTGACCTTGTTGTGCATGGAATGGATGGATTTGCCGGGGCTATCGGAATTTCTGACTCGCGCGGTAAAGCATCGCCCGTGTTGAATGTTTTGGACTCGCGGCAGAATAAGAAATATATTATGTACTATTTGCGAAGCATGGCTTATGGCGATATCTTTGCTGCACTTGCCACAGGTATCCGTGTGCGCTCCTGTGACCTTCGATGGAATAAACTATCCGTATTGTTGTATCCTGTGCCGCCACTCGAAGAACAAGCTGAAATTGTCCAATATATAGAAGATACATTAAATAAAGTGAACGGTGTTATCGGTGAGAAGAAGCAACAGCTTACAGTTATTGATTCTTACAAAAAATCACTTATCTATGAATATGTGACAGGCAAAAAGGAGGTTGTGTGATGGCTGATTTTGAAGAACAACTTAATTTACTCGTAAAGAGCGGTAATAAAATTTATTCTCCGGTCGATATTGGTATCTTGGGTCATGACATTACAACCTCCCAATGGATAAACGATGTGGAAATTTTCTATAACAACTATTTGGAAAAACACCCTCTGGGACCACGAATGCGAACCTTGCTTATCCATCGTTCCGAGAATGTTGTTGGAGAGTTGCTATCTTGTTTGCAAAGTATCAAAAACGACCGAAGTTTCATGGATAAAATGAACGGAATCCAATCTGTGAATGTTCCCAAATATCAAGCAAGGACGCTTCCGGAGTATGATGTTTTTATTTCGCACGCGAACAAAGATAAAGAAGATTTGGTCGAGGAACTGTATCAATCTCTGAAAGCGCTGGGAATTTCTATCTTCTATGATAAGGAATCGCTTGAGTGGGGCGACAAGTGGAAAGACAAAATCCTTGATGGAACAAAAAAAGCAGAATTTGCAATTATTGTCATCTCCGAAAACTTCTTTGACCGAGAATGGACAGAGAAAGAGTTGAATGAATTTCTTAATCGACAAAATCGTAATGGACAAAAACTGATTTTGCCGATTCTGCACAACATCACGGCAGAACAACTAAAGGAAAAGTATCCTTCTGTCGCAGATATACAGGGAATTCCTTCCGATAAGTATAGCTGTGACCAAATAGCGTTGCTTTTTGCAAAGCAGCTAATCAAGCGTCTAAAATCTGCTTGAGGAAAAAGAAAGAAGGTGGTTCCGTGAAAATTATCGGAACTGAGCGCGACTATCAGCGTTATATCATCGACTATTTAATTGATAATAACGGCTACATAGAGCGTAAATGCAAAACGAATTATGACCGCACCACGGCCATGGACCGCGAACTGCTGTTTCGCTTTCTGGACACGACACAGCCGGACACAATGGCGGCACTGCGGAAAATCTACAACGGGCAGACCGAGGAAACCATCGTTAAATTTATACTCCAGAGCATCGATAACAAGGGCAGCAGCCTTATCGAAACGCTGAAATCCGGCATTGAAATTTCCAATATGCATCTGGACCTGCTGTACAGTAAGCCAGCCACCGATTACAACATTGACCTTGTCGCCAAGTATAATGCCAATATTTTCTCCATCATGGAGGAAGTCTGGATTAACGATGACCAGCGCATCGACCTTGTTGTGTTCCTGAACGGTTTTGCCATTGCGACCTTTGAGCTGAAATGCCAGAGCGCAGGTCAGAACTACCGCATGGCAATCAAGCAGTATTCTGAGGACCGTGACCCGAAGAACCGTCTGTTCCTGTTCAAAGCGGGCGCTCTGGTCAACTTTGCTATGGACCTCGACACCTGCTATATGACCACCAAGCTGGACGGTCTTGGCACACGCTTTATCCCGTTCAACCGTGGACGCGGAGAGGGTGTAAACACCGGGGAAGGCAACCCCTTGGATGACGGCGTGGACGATTATCCGATGCATTATATGTGGGATGATATTCTGCGCCGCGACAGCCTGATTGAACTGATTACCAAGTTCGTCTTTATCCAGCGTGAGCAGGTCGTGGACGAACTGACAGGGAAAAAGTCTGTCAAGGAAAAGCTGATTTTCCCGCGCTATCATCAGCGCGATGCCGTCCGTCAGCTTTTGGCAGATGCCGAGTACAACGGCACACAGCTTAATTATTTAATTGAACATTCCGCGGGTTCCGGAAAGACCAACACCATCGCATGGCTGGCGCATCGGCTGGTTTCCCTGCACGATACGAAGAACCAAATCGTTTACGACAGTGTTCTGGTCATTACAGACCGTGTGGTGGTAGACCGCCAGTTGCAGGACGCAATCAAGGGTATCGACCATAAGAGTGGACTTGTCTGCACCATTGATGACAAAAAGACCTCTGCCGACCTTGCCGATGCACTGAAAGGCAACTACAAAATCATTGTCACCACGATTCAGAAATTCCTCTATGTGGATTTCTGGAAGCTGGCGCAGAACCAGAACAACAAGACCTTTGCCATTATCATTGACGAAGCCCATTCGTCTACGTCCGGTAAGGATATGATTGCGGTCAAAAATACGCTGGGGCAGAACGAGGGTCCTGAAGAAGCCGATGCGCAGGATGCTATCGAAAATGAAATCCAGCGCCACGGCAAAGCCCCCAATGTGTCGGTCTTTGCCTTTACTGCCACGCCCAAGCCGATGACGCTGCGCCTATTTGGTCGTGAAAGCATTGATGCAGACGGAAACCCTGTGTATCAGCCGTTCCACCTGTACAGCATGAAGCAGGCCATCGAGGAGGGGTATATCCTTGATGTGCTGCAAAATTATATCGAATACAAGACCTACTACAAGCTGAACAAGACCATCGAAGACGACCCGGAGATGAAGACGATTGCCGCCAAGCGGCAGATTGCACGCTATATTGATTTGTTTGATGACAATATCAATCAGCGCGTCAATATCATTGTCGAGCATTTCCGCTCCACCGTCATGCAGGAACTCGGCGGGCAGGCAAAAGCAATGGTTATCACGGCATCCCGCGAGGCGGCAGTGAAGTATCGTCAGGCGTTCGAGGATTATGTCACACGGCATAATTACAAGGATGTAAAGGCGCTGGTGGCATTCTCCGGCAAAGTGAAAATTGACGATACCGAATACACCGAACCGAGCATGAACGGCTTTGCCGAGGATAAACTGCCGAAAGTCTTTGATGGGGACGAGTATAACGTCCTGCTGGTGGCAAATAAGTATCAGGTCGGTTTCGACCAGCCAAAGCTCTGCGCCATGTATGTGCTGAAAAAGCTGCGCGGTGTAAATGCAGTCCAGACGCTTTCCCGCTTGAACCGTGTATGCCCGCCCTTTGATAAAAAGGTCGTGGTCATGGACTTTGTGAACCACGCAGAGGAAATGGAAGAAGCCTTTGCGCCGTTCTACACCACAACGGTGCTGTCCAACACTGCCACGATTGCCCAGCTCCGCGAACTGGAAAATAAGATTGATGGCTACAATGTTCTGGATGACCGCGATGTGGATACGGTTGCAGGTATTGTCTACAACCCGAAAGGGAAGCGCACCACAGCCAAAGAGGACCGTCTGGTTTACCAGTGCATCCAGCGTGCTGTAAATGTGCTGAAAAATCAGTTCAACGAGGACCACCAGCGTGCTTTTACCAAAAACTGTCGTGGGTTTGTACGCCTGTATGAGTTCCTGTCGATGGCTTCCAGCTTTGGCGACCCGGAACTACACAAGAAGTATGTATTCGTTAATTTGTTGCTGACTTATTTGGTCGTTGGCAACAGCGGCGGCATCAGCTTGAAAGATAAGATTCAAGCAACGAATTTTGTGCAGGAAAGTCAGGGCGATAAGGGCAACAAGCAGCGCCACGCCAGCGCCCCGAACGTAAAGTTGAGCGGGGCCGATGTTGGTCTGACCGTGGATGAGGTAAAGCACCTGTCGGAAATTATTGACGAGGTGAACTCCCGCGCAGGCAAGGGCTACGATAGCAGCGCCATGACGAAAGTTATGCTGCAAATCAAGGACTTGCTGCTGCATTCGGATAAGCTGAAGACCGCTGCCAAAAACAACACCGAGCAAGACTTCGAGTTCAGCTTCTACGACAATACAGATGACGCGCTGATTGAGGGACTTTCCCAGAATCAGGATTTCTTCAGCCTGCTGCTGAGCAATGACGACATCAAGCACCGTGTGCTGGGCGTGTTCCTGCATGAGGTTTATAAGGAACTGCGGGAGCAGCAGTAAAGAAGTGGTTGTTGCAAAAATCGCAACAACCACTTCTTTGTATTCTCTATTCTTTTAGTAGCGTTTACCCTACTATAACTTTTGTAGTATGTAGGTAAACATAAAATTATTTAAAATAAAAGTTCTTCCGCAGTCGCACGGCACCATCATCACAGACCACAAAGAGGTCTTGCTCCAAATGTGCAAGGTCGGCTGGCTTGATGATAGGCTGTGGTTTCTGGTTGGGGTCTGTTGCCAGTAAGGAGCGTTTTTCTCCAATCATTTTTGAGAAATACTCTTGCGTTTCGGTATCCTTGCAGCCCAGTATGACGGTAAATTTGAAGTTACCGAGCATTGCTTTGCGCTCATCTTTGCCGTAAATCATGTCAAGGTCAGCCAGCGATTGCGTCAGCACCATAATGCGGATGTGCCGCTTTCGCAGCTTGCGCAGGGCCTCGGTGATTTGCAGCTTGCCAAACGAAGCAAATTCATCCAAACAAAACAGAATCATTTTCTTATGCTCTGGCGGTCTGGATGAAAAATATTCCATCGACTGGGCCGTGATAATGCGCAGCAGGTCGCCATAAATTTTGAGCTTTTCATCAGGGATATAGATATAAACACTGTTTGTTTCCAGCGTAGCCGGGCTGATTGACTGCTCATAGCTGGCTGATTTTCGAAGTGCATTTTTAATTTTTTCGTTTGCGGCAAACAGTTTTAAGGCATCGTCTGCCGCCTGCTTGCAGCCTGCTGTATTCTGTTCTGACGCACCCACAAAAGAACTGATGAACATATTGGCAATCGGATTTTGTTGCTTTGCAATATCGTTCAGCAAACCGCGCCAATCGTGGCCGAGGAAAAACTCGCAGATTTGCACAAAGCCCCAGCCCATGCCATAGTAGCAGATAAGCGCTGCCGTTATCATTTTGCGGCCATTTTTCGTGAAAAAGATGCCTGCCTCGCTGTCGTTGGCTTTGTCCGGCAACAGCAGGTAGGCAAGTTGTTCCAAGCGTTCCTGCCGTTCGGTCTCATCCACCACCGCGTTGATTGAGGCAAACACGTCATACGGGATGCAGTTTTCCGCTGTCGGGTCAAATATGATTTTGTTCGGTGTTTTGACATTAGCTGAAATATCGCCGGAAATATCCACCACCAACGCCGTACCCTGCCAGCTGCGCAGTGTTGGAATCAGCAGCGCACTGGTCTTGCCTGTGCCAGACGGCCCCATTACGAAAATATGCCCCTCGTCCTGTTCAGGAGAGTAGGCCAATAGGCTCAGTTTCTTGCCAAACAGGATTCCTCTTGCTTGCGCTGGCTGCCGATACGCAAGATTCTTTTTGGAAAATGGATTTGGCAGATGATTAACCTGCCCGCGCAGATACACCAACAGCAGCAGTATAACCAGTAGAATTGCCGCCACGCCATAGAGATAACAGCTGATAATCCATATAACTTGTTTCATGGTCGCACCTTATTAAAAGTGAAGCCCCTGCTCAATTTTGGATTTTCCAAAATATAGCGCAGGGCGTTCCACTTCCTGCTGGTACTCGCGTTCGGCTTTCAACTGTGCAACAGTGCGGTTGCCGCCCTGCCGTTTGGTTACGCCGGTCATAACGCGGGCGTCTTCCAGACCGTGCTCATTCAGGTAGCGTTGCAGGTCAGGGTGAAAATTGCGCAGTTCCCGGCGGTCCAGCACATCGTTCGCACAGATTTTATAGCCCTGCTCGTGCTTCAAATCTTCCTCGACCGGGATAAAACAGAAATGCAAATGCGGTTGTCCTCCCTCATCGTCATGGACGATGGCTTGAACGACATTTTCCTGACCATAACGATTTGCTAAGAAATTGTATGTTGCGCAGAAAAAGTCATCATAACGTTCCGGGTCTAAATCTTGCGGGGCCGTTACAACCCAGCCTGCCATAACCTTTACGTCATCGCGGTTATAGCAGTACAGTTCCGATTTGCGCTGCAAAAAATAGTCATATTCGCTCATGCCCCTATCGGGGGACAGAACATAGTCCTGTCCCTGCCGAGACGGGTCAATGTCAGGATTGCCGGAATGTTGGCTTTCGCGGCAATTGTGCCGCAGTTGATTGCGGACTGCGCCAGCTGAAAACTTCTCTACACTTGCCATTGTAATCTCACTTTCCTTTACGGGGTTCATGTCCCCTCCGTCCACGCCTTGAAATGCCCTGCACAACGAAGCATCGCATTTAGTCGCGGACTGATGTGCCATACAAGGTATGGCAGTTTCCCCGGAAACTCCCACCGCCCTTGCGGGCTTACCTTGCCAAAGGGGCGTGACCCCTCTGGACTCCCCGCTGCCGACAAGACCCGCTTGCCGTCAGTGGGG